>FTEL01002908.1_pt1 | contig 12096 bp, 10 predicted proteins | sample 1658911 | NCBI WGS metagenome assembly FTEL01 (sample SAMEA3914869, study PRJEB12502) | metagenome | biome: forest; material: soil | place: USA | collected 2012-03-12 | depth 0.1 m
GAGGAGGCGCTGACATTTGTACACCAGGATCGATCGGCTTCTTTGCGAGCTGGCTGTTCGTCCGCAAGATCTACGCCTCCATCAAGATCGATTAGACGGGAATGGGTCTGGGAAAGGCGGGGGTTACGGTCTGGGGCGGTTCGTGACGGCGGTAGACGCGATCTAGACTTCCATGTACTAAAAAGGCGAGTGCAGGGAGGATGGGAGTGTGTATCATTAATGGTTATCATGCAACCCGGGTTTCGGGGCAGAAGCGGCTTTCAATATTAGACTTGCGGCGTTTTGGCAGCATGGGGTGTCGCCTACCGGCGCTGATGACCAAGGTGGAACCAGGTGGTGATGATCTGTCTGGAAGGACTGGGGACAACGATGCTTGCGCAGTGAGCCTAATTCGGTGGTATATTTCTTTTGCAACGCCACGCCGTCGCTCCGTTTCCCCTGATGACCAAACCCCCGTCCTGCCGTACCGCCCGATGAATGCTGTCCGTAACTCCTCTAGCCAACTCTGCTCATTGTTCCAACAACCCCAACCGCCGTGCGACTGACGCCATCGATGTCTAATCGCAGTCGCCTCCAGCAATTGGAGCAACTTTCTAGACAACCTCTCCGGTTCCCTCTGCACCCAGAGGCCCTGGTTCGCCTTGTTTCTCCTGTTTATGGGTATCACCCTCCCTTCCAGCGCCATCCTCTCTTGAAGCCGCCTCCCCTGTCACCGCTGCTGGAGACACAGACACCTAGTCCTCGTCCTCGTCATCGTCGTCATCATCGTCCGCCGCCAGAAACGTAAACTGTTTCGGCTTCTGCAACGCCCTCCCCATCAAGGCAACGCTGTCCCGCCTCTCCGGACCGCCCTCCATCTGCCGCGCCCGCTCGCGCTCCCGCGCCATGCGCTCCCGCTCCTCGCGCATCCGCCGCTCCGCCTCCTCCCGCTCCTGCCGCGCGCGCTCTTCGGCCGCCTTACGCGCCTGCTCAGCTTCGCGCTGCTTGCGCTCTTCTTCCTCTGGGTCGTGTCCGCGCGGGTCAATGCCCCGGTCCGCCAGGCGCTGGATCGCGGCCAGCCCGCCCATGCGGATCTTGTCTTCTGTTGGCCAGGGGTGGAAGGTGGCGTCGTGGAGGGGGTTAACGGCGGGTTTGAGGTGGTGGGGGAGTTTGGCCTCGGCTGTGGCTTTGGTTGGTTGGGAGGGCGGTGGTTGGGTGGTGGGTTGTGTGTCGGCGGCGGTGTTGGGGGTGGGCGCGCTCATGGGACCCGGGGTGCCGACTGTGCCGTTGAAGCTGAGGTTGAAGCTTGTTGTTGGAGTTTGGGTTTGGGTAGGCTGGGTCTGGAGGCGGAAGGAGTCTTCGGGTTCGAGAGGTTGTGTCGAGGGCTGGGTTGGGCTCATGTCGACGCCGTTGGTGACGCCCGGCAGGGGTAAAGTGTTGCGGCTGATTCGACGGGCGTAGGCGAGGAGCTCGGCAGTGGTGAATTGGTGTTTTGTCGCGTTTGGGTATTTGGGGGTGGTTGGTATCGCTTTCAGCTCCTTGCGCATGTTCCAGAGGGAGCTCGCGATGTCCTTGATCTGGGTGTCGAGACGCGATGTCTCCTGGCGCAGCTCCTGTATCCGCGCATTGTTGTTCTGGTGTGTTTCGAGCAGCTTCAGACCCTCGGTGAGCTCTGCCTCGGCTGCCAGCAGCTCTTCTGCATTCTTCGCCGACGGGTTGTTCTTGGCCAAGGTGTCGATCATCTGGCCGATGGCCTTCTCGAGCCGCTCGAAGCGGCCGTCCAGGTCTTTCTCCATGGTGGATGATTCATGGACCGCCGGCCGATAGATACGGAAGGAAGGGGAAGTTGCGAGTTCTGGAGGAATGCTAAACAGAAATACGGTATGTCTAGCCTGCGGAAACCGTTGAGGGCCGGCCGGGGGCATGCAAGTGAATGCGATTGCGGTGGAGAATTGGAGTCCAACCCCAAGCATTGTGGTGGGGTTGAATAGGCCAAAAGGTGGGTCTTGCTTTATGGAGCAGATAATTTATGCCTGAGGCGCTAACTTCGTTCAAAAAGTTCCTGCCTTAGGCGACAATGGGCAGCCGGCTTCCTCCGGGCCGGGTTAGCTGATCTGGAAACCGCGCGAATCTCAACATCGAATCTCTGCTCGTCAAGCTTGTTTTGCAGCCATTGAAGCAGCACCCCGCTCTCTTCGCCGCGGTCCTCACCATGCCTTTCCCCGTACGTCACCGACCACCGCTCCATGCCCATCCCGACCGCTTCCCGCCCGCTGCAAGCTGGGGAATACTGATCCGCAAAGCTCGACCGAAGCTCGACGGCAGCTAATTCGTGCCTCTCCAGACCCTCCCTCGCCGCCAGGCGCCGCCTGCCTTCCCCTCGTACAAGAGCCCCCACGGCCCGAAGTAAGCGCCCATCGCTCATGCTGTCAACAATCACGGCCTGCCGGGAGAAGGATTAGGACTGCGACTGTGGCTGTGGTCCGGGGCATGTTGGGGCAAGAAGAGAGGCTCGGAATAACGCGCTGACCGGCTTAGGTACTTCTACCAGTCCCAAATTGCCGGCATCACCTCGAAGAGCGTCATCAAGCAGTAAGTTGGCAAACCTCTTCCAGACCTTGACTGGACACATAGTTGTTGTGCTCTTGTTTCGTCGGCCGGTGGGAAGAGAGGGGATGGGCTGGGACCCGGCAGATGGGTTAAGTCTCTTGGCCAAGGATTGGAGTGAGATTTTGTTTGCCGGACCTGGGGGGCTGTTTTCGTTGCTGTCACGCAACCGGGGAAGCGGTAGCAGGGGCTAACTCTGTTTTAGGGGAATTAACGCCGGCTTCTTTGGCGGCGTTGCCCTCTTTGCCGTCATCTTCTTTGCTTCTGGGATCCCAAGACTCCAGCAGGATGTGCTCATGGTGCGTTGCTTTGGACTCGCCCTCGGGCGCAGCGCATTATCTGACTTCCTTACAGAAGATCCCGTTCCTGGAAAAGCGCTACATCAAGAACATCCCGGCCTCGGACAACGTAAGTTTTCTCAGGGCAGTTCGAGGAACCAGCCACTGACTCATTTTCTAGCCGTTCTAAGCTGCTCTTCCTCGACGAATGCAGTTTGGGGTATCGGTGGGTGAGCTGCGCGGGGGTTTGGGCCGCCCCCGGGTGTACGTAAAGGTTGTAGAACAGAGAGGTTTGATAGACAACCCTGCATAAACCGTTTTATTCCCGTTCTCTCTGCCATTCGATTCCACAACCCATCTTCCTCGCACAGGGAAGATGTTGGGCTGGTCTGGAGCGCTGGTAGAATCCGTCCCTCGCATGAAATACCTCTGGTGCACGGACCTCTGGCACCTTGGTGGATTGGACACCTGTAAATGTCCACTTCAGGGAACGTTTCCAAGTCAACACCTTTTGCAAACCAAAACACCAACAACCCGGGGACGACACGGCCCTCGCCAGCATTTGTATCATGGGCTTCATATGAGCTCCCAGGCTTGCAACGACCACTTTAAACCACCGCCGCTCTCCTCCCTCTCCCATAATGGCGGCCATTCAAACAATCCCAGTTGTTGCTGCTGAGCTGCTCAGCGCTCTCGCCGCTGCCTACGTCTTCGGTCGTTTACTGTTACCGCGCATGGAAAGGGGCCCCGGCACAAGTTTTACAGCTAACTCGCCGTCCTCTTCATTACGTGGCGAGAGGATCAAAACACTCGGCTTTTTCTTTTTGTTCGTGGCCGCCAGGGTATGGCTTGCACTGGTGGACAAGTTTGTCCCTGAACCTTACCTCGCAAGTCCTCTCGCTCCTCCAACCCCAAAGCGGTGCACTGACTGTCGGTTAGGATGAGGTGTTCCATATCCCTCAAGCCCAGACGTACTGCGAGGGGCGGTTCTGGGATTGGGATGACAAAATCACCACTCCACCGGGCCTGTGAGAATACCCCTGACCCTTTGTTTTGGTCTCCCACTCACACAGTGACACCAAAGCTACCTGCTATCTGTAACATACCAAAAGCTCGGGCTAGTCGCAACGTGCACTCCATTCAGCCTGCGCGTCACCAACTTGTTCTCCACCCTCCTGACTGCCGTAGTTGCATGCCAATGCCGACACCTGGTCGAGACGCGCGCTGCTGAGCGAGAGGGCAAAGCACTTCCGCGCGGTATCTCGCTCTACGCGTACCACACGGGGCTGAACATTGCCCTGTTTCCCGTCATCTTCTTTTTCTCGGCGTTGTACTACACGGACGTAGTCTCAACCCTGGTCGTCCTTGTTGCCTACCGGAACCATCTGCTTCGGCTCGGTCCTCACCCTCCCGGGTACGTTAATGACCTGTGGACCGTGATCCTCGGCGCCACCGCGTTGTTTATGCGGCAAACCAATGTTTTCTGGGTTGTGGTGTACATGGGCGGCCTGGAGGCTGTCCACGTCTTGCGGTCTAACAAGCCTGCCGACGGGAATGCTCTCACACAGTTGCATGACCCTCCACTAAGCCAGTCTGGACCAGAGGGTATGTCACTCACGATCCCCGCCATTTGATGACAGTCGCTGACCAAGTAGACTGGCTATTCTGCGGGCTAACCATTGCTGTTGCCGCGCTCTACAACCCGGTGAAGGTTCTCAAGCAAATCTGGCCGCATATCGCCGTTCTTGCTCTGTTTGCCGGCTTTATCGCCTGGAACGGGGGTGTCGTGCTGGGTCAGTCCACATCCAACTCACGCCCAGCTTCTTCACTAACAAACTTCCAGGGGACAAATCCAACCACGTCGCCACTCTTCACCTCGCGCAGGTCCTCTACTTGTGGCCTCTGCTCGCTTTCTTCTCCGCCCCCTTACTCCTCCCGTCCATCCTCTCCGCCATCACGCGCCCCATTCAGTATCTCAAGACTCTCCTCCACGTTCAATCGCAACGGGCGGCTCTGGTATCCTTCCCTTACACCCTTCTCACCCTCCTCCTGTCTCTCGCCGTGGTCAAATACAACACCATCGTCCACCCCTTCACCCTCGCGGACAACAGGCACTACATGTTCTACATCTTCCGCTACACCATTCGCCGCTCCGAGACCATCCGCCTCTCCCTCGTCGCGGCCTACACCCTCGCCCGCTGGTTGGTCTGGGACCAACTCGCGGGGCCAACCACCACCAACCCCAGCCCCTCAACCAGACCGAACATCACCACCACCACCACCACTAAGGAACCAACCCCAACCCCAACAACCTCCATCCCCCCACCAACATCCACGACCCTCCTCTGGCTCCTCACAACAACCCTCTCCCTCATCACCGCCCCGCTAGTCGAACCCCGCTACTTCATCCTCCCCTGGGTCTTCTACCGCCTGCTCGTGCCCTCGTGGTCCTGGCCCGTCTCGACGACCCCGGCAACTCCGCCAGGAGCAACGCCATCTGAGAAGGGGACAGCGCCACCGCAAGCGAAGAAAGGAAGCAACATCCCGGCGTGGCTTGGCACGGTTGATGTGCGGCTTTTGCTGGAGACGGGGTGGTTTGTGGTTGTGAATGCTGGGACGATGTGGGTGTTTTTGATGAAGGGGTTTGTTTGGCGCGGGGAGGATGGGGCGGTTTTGGATGGTGGGCGGGTGCAGAGGTTTATGTGGTGAGATTTTGGGCGGGTTGATTGTCGGGCGGGGGTAGAGTTGATAAGAGTAGGAGTGGTGATTAGAGTTCTCTTATTGTCGGCGTGGTATTGGGGTGATGTTGGCTGTCAGCGAAGGATAGGTGTCCGGTAGGGCGCAGTGTTTGAACAATTGTATTGACATATGTTCTTGTTGTTCGTTTCTACCGTGTAATGCACTCCTTTTCCAGGTTCCCAAATCCATCCCAACCCTGATATGTATGGTTATGTATGCCCGTGGTTATGTGGTCCCCAACCTGACGCCGATGCCAAAAACGCCTGCCGACCCTTGCCATTCCGTCATTCTCAAACATGCACTGTCGTCACCATCATCCGCGCGGGTCGCTTCCACGTTGCGTGCCTTGCAGCTGCTGTCCCTTTCAGACCGCCCAGTCCTTTACAGGCTCAGCCGATCCAAGCTCAGCCTATCCCCACTCTTTATCCGCCTCACAACGCCCAGCTTGAAGAACCTCTCCTCCCCTGCGGCCGTCCGCCCGCCAATATACAGTTTCTCTGCACCTAACGCTTCCCGGAATCCCTCGCTGCTGCTATCGCTGCCTCGCCTCCGACCATGGTTGTTGTCTCGATGCACTTGCGGTTGTGGTATCGGGATACCGGCGCTGTGGTGATGGTGGTGGTGGTGATGGTGCCGCGGTGAGTGCAGCGGTAGTTGGCTCAGGACGCCCCCGGCCCGTGATGGCGGGGAGGTTGCCTGTGAGGCTGCAGCCGCTGCTGCAGTCGATGATATCGAGCGAGGTGTTGCGGTTGATGTTTGTGGGACCGAGGTTGACGCCTGAGTGGTGTGTTTGTTGGGTGGCTGCGCCGAGGAGCTCGCGCTGGAGAGAGAAGCGGGCGTCTGACGGAAGGCGGCGAAGAATGTGGAAAGAAAGAAGGGGCGTTGGGAAGACATGTCGATGCGTATGGCGCTTTGCGCAGCAGGGGGATCGAGGACCGCCACGGTGCCAGCAGCTATCGTTTGCAATCGGTGCGGGGGGCTCGTCAATGCGGCGTTTGCAGAACTCGGTCGGCGTTTTGTATTTCTGTTGTCGTATTCTGTACAGTTTGAGGAAATGGATGGGCGTGCGTTTGGTCGGGAGGGATGAGTGAGCACAGGGAAAATGGCGCGGCCCGCGGCAAGCCTTTTCGCCGCTGGCCTGTCGATGCGCACTGACAGCAACGCGCGCTCGTCGGTTCGACCACGGCTCCTGGACGGCCTCGTGAGACTGGTCTGTGGTGCACTTCGTATTCGTCGTGCTCTCCGGCAACACTGAGGAAGGCGTTCGCAGAATCTAAGAACTCTGGCGGTATCGGGATGGCAGTTGCTGTGTCTGAACGGCTTCAGACTCGCCCGGCCTGACGAGATCGAGATCGCTCCGAGAGATCAAATGGTTGGCAGGCTCGAGGCAGGCTTGCAGGCGGCGGCTCCAGTGTCTGACGTCGGGGAGAAGGCAGGCGCTCCATGCTGCGGGGGATCCCGGGACTTCCCGCCAATCAGCGGCGGTGCCAAGCACGCTGGTCCTGCTGGCCCAGACCGCTGGCTGGCTGCCGGCATGTGTCAGGGAATTGCGCTGCCTGTGATAGGCAGGCCGCGGGGATCCGGCGGGGTTTGCGGTGAAGACATCCATTTCCCCACGTTTTTTGCCTTGGTATCGCGCCATCGTCGGTCAACAAGCCAGGCGCTTGACTCTTCTGTTTCGCGTGACTCTGGCTGTAACCATTTCTTGCGAAACGGTCTCTGCCAAAGCCCTTGCCCAGAAGTGGTGCTAAGCTCGAAAGCCAGACCTGTAGCGCGGCTCAGGGCTAGATTCCCCAGGACCCGCGAGTTGATGTGTTGCGAGACGTCGTCGAATCAACCGCGTATTTAACAAGTTTGCTTGTTGTTCGGCCTGCGATGTTAGGTACACAATTACTATGGTAGACACTCGAGGAGCGCTGGCGCCGAGTCCGGGTTCAACATGTTTGCTGTTCGCGTCGTGGAACGGACTATGAGGTCGGCGTCGACCACCTCTTGTGTTCGCCCTGTCAAGTCGGACTAAGGAATATCAGTGCTCCCCATCCGATCTCGTGCTCAAAGTCCCTAATCCGGAGCTTGCCACCGAGGACAACGCGTGCAAGCACCGACCTCCCGTCACTTCTGGGACCTGAGTGTTTCTATTTCGCAAAGACCGACGTCATGGTTTGTTGCGTGTCCACGGGCACGCATCACTCTCGCCAATGGCGGCTCAATAAGAGCCACGGGCCTTCAAAAACAAAGAAAAAAACAGCATCTGATGGCAGCTGCTAATGGTTATGGTAGTGGCTGCGTTCAGTAGGCGCCAGAACACGGGTCAAAAGCTCGAGGTTGTCCTCGGAACCGCTTTGTATCAGTCTTCATCAAACTGGATTCCCTTGGACCCTGCATGGCACGACAGTGCTGTGTTCATGAACCAAATTAGATGTCCGACGTCGACACATCTTGTGGTGGCGTGCAACGACTCAAGTTGCCACGTCAAATGCAACAACGGCATCCCATGAACTTCACCACAACTTTCGCTGGTTTCAATTTGCCCGCCATGCTATAATATGGGAACAACGCGCATACTCGATACTCCAGCAGACATGGAACGCTGTCCCGACGTGGAACTTCGCTGTCCACCTTGATACACCCTCGTGATCCTTCACCACCTCATCTTCCCGACACAGACTTCGACCGTGGCTCCGGCTCTTCCAAGCACGCCCGGACCCCACCATTCAACATGTTGGCGCCAGTTCACCAAAGGACCATATCCTTTCATAACGCCCCCGGCGATGGCCTCCGCCGATCATCATCCATCCACTTCCCTGTCGTACACCACAAACCACCCAGCCAACCTCCCACCGTTTCAACACCCCTCCTCCTCGCCCTCCCGATCGAACTGCTCCTCAAAATCTTATCCCAACTCGACCAACCAACCCTCGAATCCCTCCGCCGCACCTCCTCCATCTTCCTGCGCCTCCTTCCCGTCCTCTACCCGGCCCTCTTCTCGCACGCCCTACAAGATTCTCACCCCTGGCCGGTCCGGCGCCTCTGGACGTTGAGCACAGGCCAGAGACGCGAACTCCTGCGTCTCGTCGAGGAGGGGGCGGCGTCTGCTTCTCCGGCTCGAGCGTTGCCGGGCGGGCTGCCGGGTGGGGGGGACGCAAAGGAGGGGGCGTGCACCGGGGGAAAGCTCGGGCTGAGGAAGGCATGGCGGTATTTGCTGTGTCCTGAGTGTCGGGTTGTTCATCCCCCGCTGAGGCAGGGGGTGTGTGCCGGTTCTTCGAGGCTGTGAGGTCGCCGTTCTCATTTTGTTGCTGTGCGGGCTCGCAGTTGCGGTTTCATCCTTTTTGTTTTGCTCGGTTAGAGAAGTGGGAGAGCCGGCGTGAGGCTGCTGTACTTAGGCCAGGACCAGAGATGGTTAAAGACAATCCATCGTGCACAGAATGCGGTCCCTTCAAAATAAGTTTTATCTGAAGTCCAGGATATTATCGATTAGCGATGTGATATCGAGACTGAAGAGGATCGCCCGGTTGACATATGTCGTCGTATGACAAAGAAATCTCCTTCCTCCCGAGGCATGTTATTTGTGAGAACATCTCCTAATACCCCAAAAATAGCGTTCCGAGCTCAGAAAGCAATTCAATCTGGCTGTTGGAAACCTCGAGCGCCGCCTCCAGGTGTTGTTGAGTCTCTTCGAGTTCTTTGATGATCGTGGCTTGCCTGGCGATCAACGCGTCCTTGGACCGATTTAGCGCATCTTCGATGGCCACCTCATGAGTGTTGATCACCACACTGTTGTTATCGTCGGGAGATGAGGGGCTTTGAGGCGCGGTGGGCGGGTTCCAGTCGTGCTTTGTCTGTGTCTCAGCATGTGTGCTTTCGACGCGGACGCTCCTCGCTGCAGGTTGATCTTCGGTGTCCGCCATACAACCCTGCCTCCGTGCCAGCACCTTATATTGTTTCAGTAGTTGCTCGTGTTCCGCCTCAATTCCATCAAGCCGAGATGAAAGCCTCTGGCCAAGTTCTGCGACCTTCCTCGTCTGCGCCTGGGTTGTAGCGACTTGGAGAGGTCCGGCAGAGAGTCCAGCCGCCCCGCTGCTTCTCTGTCCAGGAGCACAACCCGGAGACTCTCGTCGCTTAGCCGAGACCTCAAGGTTGTTGAATGTCCCTTTCTCTTCGTCCGGAACCGGGCGCTTGGCAGGGGGCGGGGAACTTGGAGATTGCAATTGTCGCAGCGCCCTCTTCTTCCCTTTCTCGGTCTCTCCACCAGCAGAGGATGCAGTGGTGGCATCGGCACTGACGATGCAGGCCTCTGCAGGCCTCTTTGAAGAGGTAGATATGCGTTCCATGACGTGCGATGGTGTTTCTCGGCGCGATGCAGTCCCTTGAGGGAGGTGGAAGGTCATGCGCAGGGTAACGTAGGGAGATAAACCAAGTGAAAGGATGAAAGGATAAAAGGATGGAAACCCGGGCGGGCAGTAAGTCAAGGCTAACGGGAGATGGGTTGGAGATGTGCCTGTTTTATGACGGAACTTCCAGGCAGCATTGCACTGCAGGCTCAGATTAGGTATGCTTCCGAGATGGTGAAATCACCCTGCATTTCTTTTGAACGTCATATGTGATACATGCAGATCCCAACAGCTATAACCTGGCGGAAGATCATGACTGAACCTGAAGTCGTGTATCATCATCTGTATCATCATGGTTGCAGAAGGGGAAGACATCTGCTTTGAAGAGCAGGCATTGTCATATCGCCACCGGCAGCAGGATAAGCATTTATGGCCTTGCTGCTAACTATATAGGTACCTACGTTGCCTAGGTACCTAGGCAGTCACGTAATCATGCATCGCGATACATCAACGTTGCGTTTCACACCAAGTAACGGAGGAACTACTCATAAGTATTAAGTATGAGCAGCGAATCATTGTCAGTAACCCGTCTTGGGAATTTGAGCCGATCAAGCCGATCCCTCCTGCTTCTCAGTCCTCCACTCCCCGTTGTCGGGGTTGTATTCGAGAACATAGCTCTCCACACCTCCCATCCTTTCCTCCCGAGCAGTATGCACAAGCTCGAGATTGGGCTCTCCGTAATGACCCATAAACTCAAGCTCCAGGTTCAGATCCAGGCCCCCTTCGGCAGCATCCCCCCGCAGGTCAAAGACGAACGGCTCCGCCTTCAACAACCTCCGATTATTCACCAACTTCACCGACCGCAGAAACGAGACCGGCGTCCCATCCACATCCACACCCGCAACTGTCACCTTACACCTCGCACCTCTCCCCTGCCCCGTAGCCTCCACCGTAATTGCCAACCTCCGCTGCAGCAAAAACCCTGGGATCTCCATCTCCAACTCCCGCATCACCCTCACCATCAGATCGTCCGTCTTGGCATGCACGCGTAGCTCGGCCATGCCGTCCAGCGGCGTCTCCTGCAGGTTGCAGATGACCAGCTTGGCGCCGCCGCGGCGCCGGTTGCCGACCCTCTCGGGCACCTCGTTGGCCGGGGTCACGGTCAGCGAGGAGCCCAGCACCAGGCAAAGGTCGGCCTTCTTGGCGTGGTCAAAGGCCAGCTTGAGCTCCCGCTCGGGGAGGGACTCGGTGAAGTTGATAATGGTGTCGTGGAGGACGCCGTCGCAGCGCGCGCACTTGCGGCCGGTGCGGTGGTCGTGGATGGACTTGGTGTTATCTGCCACGGCGCGGAAGTCTGAGGTGGATATGTTTGTTAGTGGGCTTTTTAAGGCTGGATGACCGATGAGGGATAAAATGGGTTCTTACCGCGGAGGTACTCTTTGCCACAATCCTTGCAAATCTCACGGTTGTTGTTGCCATGGAGCTCGGAGATTTTGTCCTTGGTGGTTGTCAGCCCGGTCTGGGCCGAGTCAATGAGATGGAGGGGTTTGAGAGAGTCCGTACAGGCAGTATGCCGCTTCTCCGGTGCAACCCGTCGCAGTTTTGGCTGACGAGATATGTCATCAAGCCCCGGTTCTGCAGCTCAACGAGGGCCATGTGGGTGGCGGTGGGGATGGCCTGCAGTGTGGTCACTGTCGCCGTGGTCCGTTGTCTTCCCTGCGCCTGGAGCGTCCATTGGCCGTCCGGACCCCTGAAATCCGGGATTCCGGCCGAGGTCGAGATGCCCGCACCCGTAAACACGATGAAGTGCTTGCTCTTCCTGATGAGGTCGGCAAGCTGGCGGGCTTTCCGGTCTAGGTCGACGGGAGTTTCCTCTAACTCGGGTAGAGCGTTCTTCTCCGCCATCCACGCCATGTTGCGCTTTATCGTTCGTTGAGTTTATCTTATGTCAATTGTGTTCTGTAGATCTTGAGTTCAGATTTGTCGTGGTCGTGCGGAATTCAAGGACAAACCCGACCATTCGCAGAAAATAAAGCACGCAAGTGTCTGCCGTCTCTTCTTGGCTCAGATGAGGGGTTGTGTCCGCGTTCCAGACTCCTGAGCCAACTGGAAGTCTCTGGGTCTCCAGGCAGCAACGGCGGCAAACAAACAATCTAACACCC
>FTEL01004729.1_pt1 | contig 12066 bp, 8 predicted proteins | sample 1658911 | NCBI WGS metagenome assembly FTEL01 (sample SAMEA3914869, study PRJEB12502) | metagenome | biome: forest; material: soil | place: USA | collected 2012-03-12 | depth 0.1 m
CCGATAATCGGGGGCCGTGGGGTCGGGGACCATTCGGATGGTGATGGTCCCCCATCCGCTGTCGGGCGTGTCGTAATGCTCGAGTGTGCAGGATTGCAAGGCCGGCGACAGGCCCGAGGTGTTGCCGCTTCCTTTTGCGTCGGTGCTGGCTTCTTCTGGCGTCGGTGGGGGTGTTGCCCCTGGTGAGGCATGCGAGGACAGAGAGGAAGTTGCATTGTTTGTGTAGGCGGGGGACTCGTCCCGGAGTTGACCCATGGCTGCTGATTTCATTAAGACAGGCTGTGATATCGTTGGTGGTGGCTGCCCAGGCTGGTCCGGGTGGGTGCAGGATTGCCTAACGGCGGAAGGGAATGGGACGCCGGAAGGTACCGCAAAACATCTGCTTTATACGTGGCAGGCGCTCAGGGACGGTGGTGGCTTGTGGGCAGCATTTTGATGCACGGCTTTGGTGGTTGGACCTCCCTCCTTGGTGTGAAGTGGTGAAGATGGAAGGGACTGGGTGAGCCCAGGAGCGCAGCTATATGTCTCGAGTCTAGCCGGCCATCACTGTCTCTTCTCCTTTGACCTCACACTTCAAAAAAAAAACATCAAGAGTATTTCTTTTCCGTCCAAAACACCCCCCCCCTCGCTCAGTTTTACCCAGCTTCGCACACATCACACACCGCCGCTGATCCCGAGCCTCGCCGCACGGGAGCCCTCCCCGCCGCCGGCCGACACCACCACTGGCCCCACCACCGCCGCCGTCGCCAACTCCCCCCAAGGCAACGAGTCCGCCCAGGGCACGACCTCCGGCTCCCAGCGAGCCAAGTCCCCGGCCTCCCATGTCCGGGTAGAAACAGTAAGTCATCCATCATCATTTGTCTACACCTGCCAGAAAGCCTGACACTCGAGCGTTGGAGTTAGGGTGGGAAGGGGAGGACATGGTGGTGAAGCTGGTCGCAACGTTTGCGGTTAGGATGATGGCCTGCTTTGGGGCCTATGTGACTGGGCCGGCGGACGGGATCCCGTATTTTCTTGTGGATATAGCCGTATGTACAGGTGCAGGAGTCGGATGGAATTCTACTAGGGGCACCTCCATTAAGAAATTGACACAACCGAGGAATTCATCGACTTCACCCCCTAAACGCCCAAGACCAAATCCCCCTCCAAAATTGCAACCTGGCCCTTGCAAGGGCACAAAAGTGTCCCATTTCTCAGAAGCCGGCACAGTCGCAGAGCTTGGGTCGTTACCCAGTCGTGAGGTAGAAAAAAGTGTCGTCTCACTTCCGGGTCTGCAGGCCCCGAGAGAGACGCGGTGCAGACCCAGAGCTGTCGATCGAGGAATACGATTCGGCCGTCGGGGAGAACGCCGAGAGGATGGGTGACGGCGGCGGCGAAGGGGGCGGCCAGGGGGATGGGTGTAATCTTGTTGGTATGTCGGCTCGGCTGAGACGAGGTCGAGGTAGAACCCAGCCGGGCCGAGTCCGTGGTGGTGTTGGCGCCAGTGTAGAGTTGATGCGCGGGAAGCAAGGCAAAGCTGTACCGTGGCAGGTTGTGGCGCATCGTAAAGGTGCGAAGGAGCAGGAAACGGGGAGAGTGGCTGTCGAGGATGGAGTCGAGGATAACGAGAGGCGAGGGCTCACCGCTTGCTTCCGTGTCTCGCTTTGTTGGAGACAGATTGAGCTGGATTGACCCCTTTTCTTGGAGGGTATCCCAATCAAACACCGTCACCGACCGCGCCGAGAAGCGCAGGAGATGGCGGGGTTCTGAGGGGTGCTGCTGCCACCTCGCAGGCTCGTCGCTGTCCGGGAACTGACACTCGGCCAGGACCGCAGCGTCTGGCAGGGAGAAGACTTGACACTTCTTGACCCCGCAAACCAGAATCCGATTTCCAGTGTCGTCAAAGATGAGCTGACGAGTACGCCCCCGGTCAGTGGGCGACTTGGTCTCCACGTACACTGTCTTGGCTGAGATGCTTCGAGATGCTCTGTCATTAACTGACACAGATATGACAGTGGTGGCGCCGTTCCTGGTCAGCGAATAGGCTAGCCATTCCTGCTTCGGGCTCCAGGCGAGATGTTCAACTGCCAGCTTGAATTTTGTTCTGGCAACCTCATACTTCCTCTTCCCCAAGGTGTCGTAGATGTTGACGGAGCCGTCGTCGTTCGCGTGCGCAATGAGGAATCCGTGGGAAGTTGGCTGCCCCGGTTCCATGACGGTGATCGCCGGTCTGTTCTCGGCATGGCTCTCCGAAGCTGGTATCGAGATGGACGTGCTCCGGGTATCGTCAGCCGTGTCCGACCAGAAGCTATCAGATGCTGTGCTCGCCGTGTCGCTGATTTGCTCCGACGCCGTGTCAGCGAGCCTGAGGAGACAATTGGGCTCCCAAATGTTGCAGTACGACCCGCGAAGGTCGTAAAATCGGAGACCATTCGAGGCGAAAAAGATTTGACTGATCGAGTCTTCTGAACTCAACTTGTACAGAAGTGTCATGGACGCAACGTCGAAGATCTTGATGGTGCCAACAACATCCATGGTGATGAAGACTCGGCCGTCCGGACTGCAGGCGAGGCCGTGAGGAGCAACGCCCGAATCATCTTTGACTTCGTCGTATGCATCATCCTCGGGACTCCATTTGAAGATCTGCCCAAAGATGCCGATGACCTCGGCAGCGGCGGGGTTCCAGACGACCTTGTTGATGCCTGTGTATGAGTGCACCGAGCTTTGACCGGGCTTGTGTTTTCTCCTGAGTCGTGCGATCATCTCGGGGGGGTCCACGGTCCATATGGAAAGGGGGAATGAGCGGTAGGCGACTGCAATCTGGGTGCAGTCGCTATTGAATGCCACACAAGACGGGGTGCTCAAAAACGTGCCCTCGGGCACCCCTGGCTCGTCCAGCAATGCCGCCGACTCTCGCTCCCAACCCTGCGAGGACGCCGTCTTGTTTGTCTGGAGCCTGTACACCCTGCGGGATTCCGACACCATCAGAGCGCAATCGCTTTCATCAAAACTCAACGCAATGGCGCGTTCCTCGTCCGGATTCTGCGCGGATGTTTGGAGCGACCAGTCAGCCACCCTCCACACGAATGTGTTGGAGAGCGAGTAGCATGCCAGGAGAGAGCCGGAGTTGTTGAAGGACAGTGACCAGATGTGCTCGCCCACGGCGAAAACCTTCTGCTCTTCAAACAGCTTCGTGTCCCAGATTGTGACAGTCCCCTTCGGTTCCTTGCTCGCCACGGCCAGGTACAAGGGAGACGCGGCGACATCCAGAGCCTTTCCCAGGCCTCCAGAGACGCGAGCCAAGCAGTCATCCCACTCTTCGTTCAAGAGGCCCGAAACGGCCAGCGCCGTGGCGGGGTTTTCGCGGAACTTTTGGTGGATGATGGATGAAGCTGGGCTGAGGGCGGGGATACACTCGTAAATTAGCGAGGGGCGTTCACAGAGGTGGCGGCCGAACTTGGCTGGAAGCTTTAGGAGGTCGATCGCCCAGGTCTCCAAGATTGAGAGATGAGTGAGGCGGTGAAGCATGGGTGATTTTTCGGCGTCGACTTTTCTGCGCCTCCTCACATACGCCGCCAGGCTCCTGGAGGCCGTGAGGAGCTCCGGGAGCCGACTGCTCATGGCCAAGTACTGGATCCAGGCGAGCGGGAAAGGTCCGCTGAAGAACTTGACAAGGGTGTCTAGGACTTGGCTGGAGTCTGCTGAGCTTGCTTCGAGGTGGGTTGCCCATGATGTTGCCGCGTAGGGAAGGAACTTGGGGATCTTGAGCATTTGGAGCTTGCGCCTCAAGCCCTTGTCGCAGAGCGTTGCAAGGCACCGTTCGAGGAGCTCGCTGTTCGAATATTCCGCTTCCAATTTGAATGGCCGCTGCTTCGTCTTCTTCAGGTATTCTCGAGCCGAGTGGTGGACGAGAGAGACTCTGCCCTGCGCGTCAATGACGACAAATTGACCGCAAACTTGACTGACGGTGTAGTTGATGTCCATGATCGAGCTGAGTTCTGTGGGATAGATTTCGGACAGTTCCTCGAGGGTGACCGGGACCTTAGAGTACATGGCCCAGGTCAGGAGGAGTTTAGCCAAAGCCCTCTCCTCGTCTTCCAGGTCCATAATAGCATCCATCATCCGGTCGTAGAGGTCCTGCATCCCATCTGGTGTCGACTCGAGGACCCGCTTCACTTGATCGGCGCGGTAGCACTTGACTACTCGCTTCGTGATAAGGCTGGCCCAAAGGAAGCTACCTTGGGCTCGTACTGCAATCTCCCGGACTGCGTCCGCTTTGAAGTCCTCGTTAGACGCAAGATAGTGAATCTCGTCTGCCACCATGCACTGGATATCTTTCTGGTTATCCGGAAGGGGTATTTCCACAATCTCAATCTTCCTCCTGGCAAACTGGAATGACTGGCTGATGCTGGCAAGAGGGCGGCTTAAGATCAGGATGCGGATGGGAGTTTCGAAGTCGGCAACTCGCGAGATCAACTCGATGATCCTCTTGGTGGACTCCGCCTCGTCGAGTCCATCAAAAATCCAGTAGACGCTCTCGTCATTCTTGACACGGGACAGGTGAGGTGCAAACACCTTGTCCCAAATTGTTGAAGCGTCCGCCTTCGACAAACGGACTCCCGATCTCGCGAGGTCGACAAGGGCACGGCGAAACTGGGGCAGTTGAAGCGCAGTCTGGTAGGCGACCGACCGTAGCAATGCGCTCGTTGATCGTTTGTTGTGTTGCCCATAGCGAAAAAAGAAGTACGAGCAACAACGACCAGCCTCGAGTAGGTGATCGACAACAAAGGAACAGAGGGTTGACTTGCCGCCCCCAGGAGGCGCATATGCCCACAGGATCTGCTGTGGTTTGTCGGAATACATCCAACGGTGGACCTCGTCGCAGGCAAAGAAGCTTTCGCAAGTGCCCTGCTTTCTCGCGGACCGGCTGAAGCTGAGGTCGTCCTCAGGGGGCCCGGTGACACCCAAGAGGTCATTTAAAGACTGCAAGTCTTCCTTGGAAGCATCGTCGTTGATTGGCGACAAGACGCTGTCCGCAACGCTGCGAAGCGCCCCAATGACGGACGTATAGTTGGGTCCCTTCTGCTGGTGAACTTGCAAACGTTATGGTGGTCGGCGGTAAGTGGTGTTTGTATCTCGTTCGGGTAGCCCATGATGGCCGTCGGTTTGTCCACCACCATGAGCGAGACGGGGCCGGTAGAGGTGGTCAGCGTCTCGTAGAAGGAAAACAGCCGGAGCTTTGAGGCATGGTGGCGAAAGGCTTCGTTCAATTCGTCAATCGTAGGGCTTCTCCGAGCCAGTTCGGTGATGTACTCCTTCGGGGAGTGCCCGAAAAGTGAGCTCGCCAGGAACTTGTTGAGTGTTTCGGCAAGGTCGGTGCCGCGGTGCGGGGTTGCAAGGAAGAGGGCAGCCTTGATCATGGAGATAATCTCGCTGAATTCGGTATTTAAGTGCCCCTGTACGAAGGCCTTCTTGAACACCAGGCCGCCCATGGAATGCGCGACGAAGATGATGGGAACTTGCCCAAGTCGTTCGGGAGTGTTCTCTCCATATTTCATGCGGAAGAGGAGGTCGGTCGCAAAGTCGCTGATGGTGGAAAATGCTTGTTCCTTCTTGGACGAGAAGTGCGTGTTGTAGCCAAATGTGAGGACCCGGGCGGTGGGTAGGTCATCAGGAAGCCAAACTTTGGGCCAGAGGCAGTCGAGGTCGCGATCGCGGCACCAGCTGCGCAAGCTGGTCCCTCCCAGGCCGTGGACAAAGACGATGTCTATCATGCGAGTCGGCGGCGTGTGGAGTACGAGGAGCCCGAGCGGGTCATCTCTGCGATCCTGAGAGCGCTGCCGCCGATGAGGGGAGTAGATCTGAGCATGGATGTCGGAGAGCGCCGAGCCGCGGCGAGCTGGCGGTTCAGGGCCGGTCGCGACCTGGAGTGTTCGACTGGGGAGGGAGTATGAGAGTTGTCGGAGGGGATCAGCTGATGTCTCGGTCGTCGGGGGCGAGATGGACAGTTCTTCCGGATCTGGTGCCACAAACGTGGCATCAGAGAACGTGTCACTCGAGCCGGAGCCCCTGCCTGGCTTGAAGCGTCTCCACTGCGCGGGCGATGGTGTTAGCGATGGGTGAGCTCAGACAAGACCGCCTGCCTGGCGAGATACCGTGCGACGACACATACCATGTTGAAACCGTCGGGAGCTAGGCGGGCAGGGCCGGCCAGGCAGGTATCCAGAGCGGCAACCAAGTCGACCGGCTTGTTTGTTGGGAATCGTCCCGTTGCGATGTTGTGCTTCAGTCCAGCCTTCTGAGGCGGGGAAGGACAACGTCGCACAACAGCCTTGTGCCCTTCCACGCAGGGATCACGCACACCTCCTCCCCCCCTTGTCGCGCGTCGCAGTTGAGAGGTATCTTGGGCCAGTTAGAGGTGCAGCCCAACCGCTCTCCGTGCCGCCCGGTTGCTCCTTGTAACTAGTTATGCGCGTTGATCCTTCCTTAAGGATCCTTAAGTTGCCAAGGATCCCCGCCCGAATGCCCTTGTGGCTGCTTGCCAGCTCGTCGTATCGGCCTCTCCCCAAGATATCAGCTCTCTCCGGACCTCTTCAGCAATTTCACGAGTTTGCCCCAAGCCACCCAGCTCTCTTCAGCCATGGCGACCAGCGTGGACGCCGCCGTTCTCGAGGGTAAGCAAACATCAGGCAGGGGAGGACAGGGGGCAGCACTAACCACCGAGAACGTGTACAGCGCTGCCCAATGAGACCAAGATCATTTCGGTTGAGCAACACGGTACTTCCAGCTGGGCATCAACGGCAAAGGTTAAGACCGAATCTTCCGATGGCTCCACGAAGACCTATTTCCTCAAGGTAGGCATCCCCTCGACAACCCCCACACCCCCTGAGCGCCCCTTTCCCGTCGGCAACAGCTCTCTCATGTGCCACCGGCAAACCCGCTGATACTACCGTGTGTGCCTCTCCCTGCCAGATACTGAGGGCTGAAGACGGTGAAGAACGAGTTCTCGGCGAGTACATGTCCATGGCCGAGATCCACAAGACGTTGCCCAGTATCGCGCCCCAGCCGCGCGGTTATGGCAAATGCCGCGACGAGGAGGCGCACTTCTTCCTGTGCGACTATCTCGACATCAACCACGACCTTCCCGACCCCGTCCGCCTGGGCGAGACTCTGGCGGAGATGCACAGCAAGAGCGAGTCGCCGACCGGCAAGTTCGGCTTCCACTGCACCACCTTCGACGGCAAGCTGCCGCTCACCACCACGTGGGATAGCGACTGGACCGCCTTCTTCACCCGTCTTCTGCTGGACGTCTACCATCTCGATGTCGAAGTCAACCAGCCCTGGGAGCCGCTCGATGCCGCCATCAAGACCACAGTGGAGAAGGTGATTCCCCGGCTGCTCAACCCCCTCACGGCCGACGGCAGGACCATCAAGCCGACCCTGATACACGGAGACCTGTGGGAATCCAACATTGGCACCGACGTACGCACCGGAGACATTTACATCTACGACGCCTGCGCCTACTATGCTCACCACGAGAAAGAACTGGGCATCTGGAGGTGCGAGCACCACAACTTGTTCTCCGAAGACTACCGCAATGAGTATTGCATCAACCTGCCGCCGAGCGAGCCGCAGGAGGAGTTTGATGACCGCAACAGGCTGTATTCCATCGAGACGTTGTTGATCAACTCGGCTCACTTCCCTGGCTCCGTGACGCGCGCTCGGGCCTTGAACGAGATGAACTGGCTCATCAACAAGTACTGCCAAGACGGAAATGAGGGAGGAAATAGCAGTGTGGGTGGTGTTGGGGCTTCAGTTCCAACCGATGAGATGACTGCCGGAGATGTTGCGGGTTTGGCTCAAGCTGACGGGACGACTGTTGATGATGTTGGGGTTTTGGTTCCAGCCGATGGTGTGACTGGCAAGGATGGTGTTGTTGTGGTTCAAATCGATGATGGTGTGACTGTCTTGCAGGCTGAGTCTTAGCCGGCTGTGCTCCCAGGTGATAGGAAATAGGTACCTCGAGAATGGATATGAGATTGAGCCCTTCTAACCTCCACTTAGCCAACTCTGTTGCTCAACATTCCGGGACCCAAGCCGCGCCATGCCATGCCTTTGCGCTGAAGCAGGAAAAGCATCAGAAACTCGAGGAAGAGGGCCGCCCCAAACACCGAAAACGTCCACCCAGGCCCGATGCTGCCAAGTAATCCGTCGAGGGCGGCAAGGCAGGCCGCAGCCATCTCGCAGCGGATGAAATTGCAGGCAGCCTGTGCCGTCGAAGGGCAATCCGGGTGTAAGTCGACCAACAGGGTGTTGAGCGAAGTGAAGACCACCTGTATGGCGACACCAAGGAAGAATTGAAGCACCAGAGGCACAGCCATTGAAACGCCGGGCCGGAGAGCCCAGCCATACCCGATAGTGAAGAGCGCGCTCAACGGGATACTGAAGTTGGCGGCTCGCAACCTGGATTGCTCGATGGGGAAGCTTGTGAGATCGGAAGCCACATTTTTTACGATTGGGATACCGTTCTCGGCCGCAGTCTTCTTGTAACTCGCATCCAAAAGTCGGCCGGTTGTGAGAGCACTGAAGGCAACGGCCACGCCGAATGGGAGGTACACCAAGCCGGCAGCAAAGCCAGATAAGCGGTACATGTCCACGAAAAGGGTCGAAAGAGAGGCCTGGAGGCAGCTGTAGACAGTATAGTTTATTCCGTAGGCCACCAAAACGAGCGCCGTGCCGGGGATGCGGAGCAGGCCAAGGGCAGCCAGCGGGTTCGGAAAGCTTCGACGACGGGCGTGTTCAAGAGGCTCACTCGAACACCCAGCGTCCACTTTGCGCCGCGCTTCCTTTGGAGTGAGCAACCGAGAAAACGCTCGATTGACGCCACTGGCCGTGGTGCTGCCGTTTCCCACGATGGTTCGTGCGGTCTCTGGGAGGAAGGCGGCCATCAACGTCAGGCAGATTGATGAAGTGGCTGCGAGAAACCAGAAGATGGAGCGCCACGTCCAACGTAACAAGAGTAAGCCACTTATGACCGGTCCGAGGCTGGGCGGTGTATTGAGACTGCAAGCGTTTGTGTTCAGCACTGAGAGAGACTGGAAAGGAGCGTGTCACCCACAAGAAAGCCATGACGCCCGAGTAGCCGCCTCGTTCGGCCGGGGTCAATAGATCCCCAAGAACACCGTATGCTATCGAGAAGGTGCCGGATATGCCCGCGCTTTGGAGCATCCGCAGCACAAACAGGACCGCAAAATGCGACTGTAAAGCCAGGCCAATGTTGGCACCCAGGTAGACGGCCAGGGCTGCCAGGAATACGGGCCGCCGTCCAAGTCGATCGGCGGCATTGCCCATGAGGGTTGGGAAAATGCCAGACATGATGAGGTAGGCCGTGACCGTCAGGTTGACTTTCTGGATGCTGACGTGCAAATCCGAGGCGAGAAATGGAATCGCTGGAAAGTAAACGAAACTGGAGACGCTCGAGAACCACCCTCCAAGGGCAGCAAATCCAATGATGCAGTTTTTTTGCCTTCGCGTGAACACAGAATAGCGCTCTGCCAATGGCGAACTCGGGGTTTCTCTAGCAATGGTGCCATTTTGAGACATGCTCGCAGTGGGCCGGATGGTCTGGTGTCTTGTGGGGTTGGGAAGGCCAGACTTCGAAGGGGTGACGGCGATGCCCACAAACCATCCCTCCTTTGTTGGATAGGCGGATGAGATATTAATACTGGCGACTCGAGGTTGTGGACTCAGCCTGCCCTCAGCTCGGTGTTATCAGCAGAGTGCTCGCGTGCCTCGTGGCACAGACAGACATGAGCCCAGCTCTAAGCTGAAGATGCGCACTCTTCTGTAGGTAACAGCCCGCCTGCGTGTGGTTCGGCATGACGCGATCGAAGTCCCCGTAGCCAGCGAAGCTGCCCAAACTATGAAATCCTAACCTGTCACGATAAATCGCGGCGCCGCGTCAAGGTCGTCGGTTGGCGCCCGTTGTCCACATTGGCGATCAAAACGAGAAGCACCGCCGATCACCATTAAGGAACAGCATACATACCTGGGTCCCTCGGTAGCCTTCGGTGCCGCTCGGCTGGTGTCTGCTTGAGGAGGATGCCGTATTAATTCACGTGTTATTGGTGCTGCGCCGCTGAGAGTTGGCAAGACTGACTGTGCTGGTGTGGGGTGTTAAGGGATGGATGTTGACTTTCCCCTTCATCCCAAGTCGTCTTCAGGGCTCCCCCCACAGCGGGCAGCCGCCTGTCCCCTTGCACCCTGTGGGGCTGGAAGCGGCACTTCTTCCAAGGTTCGTTTCCCGCCAAGACCTGCGCGCTAAGAATACCCCAGGCCAAGCCACTGCCGGGGGGCCCACAGGGCATGGGTTGGGGGGGCAGGTCAGTGGGCATCAGGTGCGCCCTGCAGCGAACGTGCAAGCTGTCGCGGCTCATGGCCAACAGAGCCACAACCAGCAACTTCACCGCCAAACAACGTATTTTCATACGGAAAAAAGACTTTCGGAAAACCAATTTGTTTCCCTCCTCAAATGTCTTTCTTCTATGCTTCTCGAATCTCCTTTTCACTCCTCGAATCTCTTCCTTCTCTCCTCGAGTCTCTTTCTCCTCTCCTTCTCGAATCTCCTTTTTCTCTCCTTCTCGAATCTCCCTCTCTCTTCTTCTCGGATCTCCTTTTTTCTCGTCTTCTCGAATCTCCTTTTTCTCGTCTTCTCGAATCTCCTTTTTTCTCGTCTTCTCGAATCTCCTTTGTTCTCGTTTTCTCGAATCTCCTTTTTCCTTCTTTCAAAGTCGTTTCTTGGCTGAGTTGTAGGTTCTTGAATCTCGGACCAGGGTCCTGTCAAAAGTCCCACGACTGGGTAATAACAAAAGACCTACGGCTGTGCCGCGTGCTGCGGGATGGGAGGCTCCTGTGTCCATCCAAGGGGCAGGTTGCGGTTTTGGAGGGGGATTTGGGGTCCGGGGTTTGGAGGAGGAAGTCTGAGGATGCCCCCTATTTCATGCCAATCGAAGCGGTAAACTGTCACATACGGCCACATCCGCGAGAAAGTACGGGATCCCGTCCGCTCTCCCCTAGTCAAACTCACGAGAGCCAGATCGGTAGTTAGGTCGGTGACCAGGGAATCTCTGGTATTGCCTGTCCTTTTCGGAGACTAAAATGCCTCTCATTCCGACCTCGTAGCGTTCCGCGTGCCTTCCGGGTCTTTCCGGCCCTTGCAGCGACCTACATAGCGGCGTAGGAGCTCTGCTACGGGTCGCGGCATATCGATCCGATCCGAGGTCTTCCCCGGAACGACCTTTTTTCGGGAACGACTGTCAGAGCCAACGGGGCCCGGGGCAGGAGGGTTGGCGGAAGTGAAGGGGCATAGGCAAATAGCACCGAACAAGCAGAGATCACGACCTTAGGGGGAACACAGGATGACCATTGAACTCTGACCCCTCCTGAAAGTGGGCGACGCTGCCCTCCCCTTATTCCCTTTTCCCTGCCTGCTCCGATCCATCTCGACAACTGCACTTTGAGTCCAACAGGCCTGCGACCCTAATCCTGACCCATCCCATGTACCCCAGGCCCTCAGGACCTGACAACGACCCCCAACATGACTGGCAAAACAAAGCTCTCACAATATCTACAACGGGTTGATTCCCTCCGCCGATCTCTTAGCCCTTAGGACAGGGGTCGAAGACTGCGACAGTAACCGCGGAGGTTGTCCTGGCTTGCGAGATACTTCGGGAATTGCGTCAGATGTAGAGACGTGTAGGGTGCCAGCGATAGTCAGCCGCGACCAGCTTGACGTAAGAGATGATGACAGACATAGCTAGCTAAACATAGAAAGGCATTAGAAGGCTCTAGAAGAGGAGAAAATAACAACTATATAATCGCGCCGTCCCCCAGACCCCCCCTGTGCCACACTCTGACGGAAATATGGAATTCAACACACTACTTCACAGACCCGAGGAGCTTGGCGACAGCCTCGTGGCCGTTCCCAGTGGCCCTTGATAGCGGCGTCCGGCCATAGTTATCCTTTACGTCGATATCGACATTACCCGTGGCGAGCAGCAGCTTGACAACGGCCTCATGGCTGTTCTC
>FTEL01009750.1_pt1 | contig 12066 bp, 7 predicted proteins | sample 1658911 | NCBI WGS metagenome assembly FTEL01 (sample SAMEA3914869, study PRJEB12502) | metagenome | biome: forest; material: soil | place: USA | collected 2012-03-12 | depth 0.1 m
CTGTTCGACTTCCTGTACTAGATGACGGGGAGGATCTAGGGAGGGAGGTATTTGGGAGGGAATGGATGGGCGGCGGCGGTTGGGATTGTTGTTTCAGCGAAGGTTTCCTTATGGCAGTTAGTTTGTTTGTCTCTGGCTCTCTCGTGGCACAGAGTTACCCGCGCAGGGCTCGCCCAACACAAGATTGATAATTTTTTCCTCGCGTCAAGCTCCTCTCCTCTGTCACCAGTTATCGTTGGTCTCTTCATGGGTTGATAGGTAGATGTTTATAGCGACCAGTCAACCTCAAATGCGCATCTCTCCACTAATACCTCAGTCGTCGTCTTGCTCGCTCGGTGATGAAGATGGGCGGGCGTACAGGCGGCTGCTGGTCGCCATGTCCTCTGGCAAGCCGCAGCATAGACCTGAAAAGTAAGATCCCGTCCTGGCTGTGGCTGCCTGGTCAAGCAGCCGGCCGTTCACTAATGACGGGCTCCCGCAGTGTCGTCCCTCCGGATCCCTCGGGTACCGACCTGCCTCCGCTCTCTCGCATTGCATAGCGCCCGGGAGCTTGCTTGAATTTTCTTCTCCGTTGCGGCCAGCGGAGGTTCTCGGCCGACCCGGTTTTCGGACCGCGGGTGTGCCGCATGATGCTTCTCCCTCGGCTGAATTATATCAAGCCGCTTTTTCATCTCCCAATGTGGGCTTTTGGGCCGGAGGCTCTCAGGCTTTTCAGCCGTCCGTTGGTCAGGCATATCTTATCTGCCCTTGCTCGGAGGTTGAGTATTTACCTCGCATGCATATTTTGAGTGTGACACGCTGTTCCCGGAAAGCCCCCTGCGTTGCGTAACATGGAAGCGGAGGTTGAGAAGACGGCCAGCCCGAGTCGGGCTCGGACCAGTTTAGCACTCAAGGAGTCGTTGGATGGAGGGGTCGGGAGGAGGAAGGGGGGTAGAGAGTCCTTCACAGTCGTTTCTTGGCCGCTGCTGTCCCATCTCCAACCGACAACCAAGCCAGCCAAGCCAGCCTCATCTATGGATTCCTCACCGTAGCCATGCCCTCCTCAATATCACTCCAGGACATCATCTCCCACCGTCTCCTCCTGCTCTTCTCTTTCCTCCTCTATACCCTCCCCCTCGTCCTCGCGGACTGTGAATGCGGCTACCTCTCCACCATCAACAGCACCTCCTCTGGTAGTAGCAACAACGATCATGTTCTCTTCACTGACCTCATCGAAACGGACTTCACTCGCCTACCCAACACCACCAACTTGATCCAACACCCCGACTGGGCCCCGCAAGCCTTCAACCTCACCCGGCAAAAGGCCAGAGGCGACTATGGCGAGATGTTCGCCGTCGAGAACGTCCAGCACGGTGGAGGGATGGGTCAGGACCTGCAGTTAGTTGTCAGGGGAGTAAACGAGCTTGTGGGTGGGATGGTCGGGGTTGCGGAGCTGGATACACGGCGGTTGGATTTGTGGTGGGGAAGCTTTCGAGCTTCGATGAAAGTTTCGGCGGTGGGGGGGACGTGTGCGGCGTTTTTTTGGGTGAGTGTTCTAGTTTTACTTGTTTCTAGATGTGTGTAGGCCTGAAGGGAGTTGTTGATGGGGGCTGTGACGCTGACTTGTTGTGGTGGCAGTATTTCAACGACACGCAGGAGATCGACATGGAGTTCCTGTCTAAGGACTTCAATGCCTCGAACGGCAGCTACCCCGTCAACCTGGTGCTGCAGTCGCGAGAAGCAGCCGAGGCCGGGTATGACGCGTCCAAGACCGGCAGCTTCGTCAAGGTGTTTCTGCCGTTCAACCCTACGGAGGGCTTCCACGAGTACCGCATCGACTACCTTCCAGGCCAGGTGTTCTTCTACGCCGACGGGGCGGTGCTCGCGGCAATGGACGGGCCGGCGGTGCCCTGGTCGTCGGGACACCTGATCCTGCAGCACTGGAGCAACGGGAACAAGCTTTGGTCCGGCGGACCGCCTACTGAGGATGCTGAGTTGGCAGTAAGATACGTCAAGGCGTACTTCAATTCGTCCCTGGCGCAGCGGCAGCAGGACTGGCAGAGGCGGTGCCGCGACCCAACCGCGCCCAACGCCGTCTGCAAGATCCCTGATGTGACAACGGGCAACTCGAGCGCTACCGGCTGGTTCTTCAGATACCAGGGAAATATGACGAACAACCAGACCACAACGTCCGAGCAGAGCGAGGGCTCAAGGTTAGGGGGTTCGTGGTGGTCGATCTTGGGGTGGTTGCTAGTATGTAGATGGGTGGTGATGTTATGACGAGGCTGGTGTTGTGAATATCGTGGTTATAGAAAAGCAGGAATGGTTGGCAATACAATCTTGATGAATTTGGATGAACAGTATGAGACCACTCGAGGAGATAATCCGTGCTGGCTGCTAGTAGATACCTATGGGAACAGCAAATACAGCAATAGCAATCATGTTCTTGAGCCACCTTGCGCCCTCTGCAAACCTGACCGGACGGGTATGAACGAAAGAGATGCCGGATATAACGAACAACAACCGCGAACCGCCCTGTCGACGACAATCGGACGGACTGAAACCCAAACAGAAATCATCAAGAGCCAACCCTCCAGTTTGTTCCACGCGACAACTTGACACCACCCGCCCCAGCTCCCCCCCAATGCATGATCAAGTTCCCCACCAGCCACCCACTCGGTTTCATATCCAGCAAAGCAGCAGCAAGCCCGTTCACTCCTCATCCCCAGCCTTCTTCCTTCCCCTGGTGGCCCTACCACCCGCCTTTGCCACAGGTGCAGCTTTCTCAACAGCCTTGGCGGCAGCGGCCTTCGCCTTGGGCGCAGGCTTTGCTTTCGCAGCCGGCTTCGGCTTCGGTGCCGGAGCAGCCTTTGCCTTCCGCGCGTTACGCGACGGCGGAGGTGTGGTCTCCTCCTCCTCCTCGTCTTCTGCCTCCTCGCCATCTTCCTTCTCTTCCTCGTCCTCCTCATCCTTGTCCTCCATCTCGACGCCGCCATTCTCCGGCGCAGACTGCTCCTCCCCGGACTCATCGTCTTCATCTGGCGCCACCACTGGCGCCGACTTGGCCTTCGCTTTCGCCTTTGCCACAGGAGCAGCAGCAGCGGCTCTCTTACCCCTCGTCACAAGCGTCTTCTCCACAGGCTTCTCCTCCTCTTCCTTCTCGGACTCTTCCTCCTCACCACCAGACTCCTCCTCGCCAGCCTGGCCCTCGCTTCCATCCTCCCCGCCACTCCCAGAACCAGACTCGCCATCATTCTCATACTCCCACTCGGCAACCCCGTCGAGCATCTCCTCGTCGTCGTCGTCCGAGTCGCGCTCCATGTACGACTGGTTCGCGTTCATCGCCCGGCCGCTACGCCTGCGCTCCGCGTCAGGCACCTCGCTCGCTGTGGAGGTGGGCTTCTTGGCCTTGGTCTTCTTGGGCTTGGGAGTAGCTGATTTCTTTTGCGCCGCGCTCTTTGCCGGTTTCGGTGCCTTGGGGGTTGCGGAGGCCCTGGATTGGACGCGAGCCTTTTTTGAGGGTTGGTGGTACTCGCCACGGTCGTCGGTGGATTTGCGCTTCTGAGGAGAGAGTTAGTCTAGGGCTGGGGTGGGTGGATGTGCGGAGGGAGGAAGTGGGCTACTGACCTTCTTGCGATCCATCGCTCGGAGAAGCTCGTCCAGCTTCTCGTCGACGCCGTCTGGCACAAGCTGCTTCTCAGCGATCGCCTGAGCCTCGTCGTGGGACTTGAGCGCCGTGTAGAGACCGACGGGCAGGCCGACCTTGCCCGGATAAGCGTTGAACACCCAGTTTTTCTTGTCCTGCCATTTCCTGATGACCGCCTGCGCGAGATCGCTCAGAACCTGGTGGTGATCACTGGCGGGCGCCAATGCATCCTGAGTCTGCTTGACTCGCTCGGCGTACTTGTAGATCAGGCCCAGGTTGGACTCGGTCGCGACCAGGCTGACATAGAGGAGCAAGTACCGGGCGTGGTCGACGAGCTCATCTAGATCTGCGCTGTAGTCGGGATGATGGGCGAGGAGAGACAGGAGGCGAGCCATGACGGCCTCGAGAACGGGTTGCTTGTGCTCTTGGAAATGCCGCGCCCGCGACCGGATCCAGGTCTCAGTCCGCTGCTTGAACTCGGTGCTGGGCTCAAATGCCATGAGAAAGACGACCGTGTAGAACCGGGACCGCAGCTTGTTGTCCGCAAGATACTTTTGGAGTTTCTTCACGAAGCCGTGGCGGACCTCTTGAACTGCATCCTGGCATGTGAGAGCAAGGGCGTCGAAATCTTGAGGCGAGAGCAAGTCGTCAAAATGCTTTTGCGAGCACAGTTTCAGAAGCAACTGCGCCGCAAGCAGCCTTAGCCGAGCCCGGTGATGCTTGGGTGTCTCCTTGTCCTTGGAGAGCTCGCCCTTGGACCGCACCAGCCTCATCAACAGCTTCCAGACTGCTTTGGATCTATCCTTTGCTTCGTCTACGCCATCGGCGCTCCTGAGCCTGTTGGCCAAGAGTTTGAGTGCTATGCACTTGGCCTGGCACTCCTCGTCCAAGTCGGCATCATCAACCCAATCTGGATCTTTGTCGCTGGCTTCTTTCCGGACCACGAGCAGGACCTGCTGGACCGCCATGTTCAGAATGTTCTCCTCTATCTCCTTCTCTCCGGTGACCTTGGGCGCGAGGAGTTCGAGCTGGCTCACGGTGGCCAGCCTGTTGAGAAAGTATTTGGAGCCGTATGTCCAGTCTTTTAAGGTCCGTTGCAGGAGGTCGGTGGCGCTGACCAGGCTCTTATCGTCCTTCTTGGCGAGGAGAATGTTCACCGCATACTTGGCAACCCTGGCGGGCCGCCCGTAGAGCGCATAATTGATCATTGTCCGCGTGAACTCCTTCTCTGCCGGCACGTCCTTGGGGTACTTTCGGGCGTATGTCGAGCAGGCCTTGAGCGTCTCGACAACGACCGGGTCGTTCTCCCGCGTCGGGCTGGGCGCTTGATCCACAAGGTCCTTGCAGAGCTGACCGATGTGAGTCTTGAACAGGTCCGGAGTCCGTTGAGAGATTTCGTTCAAGATTTCGTGGGCTGACGCTCCCATGCCGTCCTTGTCCGACCTCGAGTACTCCATAATGGTGGCCAGGTGGCTGCGGTTGAACATGAGGGAGCCGGATCGATAGAGAAGTGGCAACAAGGTATCGCGGATAACGGGGTCCTTGCTGGCCTGAATACGCTTCATCAACTCCTTAAGCGCCTTATGAACCGTCTTGAAATCGTGTTCCTGGCCAATGACGTATTTGATCAGATTGTAACTGCGCCGGTCGTTGGTCTTTGCGAACCGGTAGAGCTCCTGCTCCGATTTGGGCCCGTCAGGGAGAAACTGAGAAATGTATCGCGTTGTCTTGGTGAGGTTGGCAAGCTTCTTTGGCCCATTTTCGTCCATGACGCCTCCGTTGAACTGATCGCATTGCTTGATGTAGGTCTCAACAACGTGGGCAAACTGAGGCTGTCTCGCCTGCATGGCGAAAAACGCCTTCTTGCCGGTAGCGTCGAGAGAGCGGAGAAGAAGAAGAATCCTTTCCGCCCGAATCGCATCCGGGTCGAAAGCGGCAGCCCCTGCGGCTTGGGATTGGGGGTTACCGTTGGAAGCGGCAGCTTTGGGGGTCTTTTTTGGTGGAGGGTACGAAAGAGGCACCAGGCATTCGTAAATGACGCGGTCCAGCAAGACATTGAGCTCGAGGTCGTTGGCGTAGAAGGAGTTGTAGATGCGGCTAGGGACGGCTCCGAGAGCGGAGGTGACTGCTTCGTGGCCGGCGAGCAACTCTCCGGCTGCAACGCCCCAGAGTTTCCCCAGAAGCGACATGGCGGCAACTCTCACGGCTGGCTTCTTGTCTCGGCAGCGGTCGGCGAGGGTGGACAGGACCGACCCTTCTTTCCCGACGCCGCCGTTGGGCCCGAGCTTGAGAACAACGTCCTGAAAGCTGAAGCACTCGATGGCTTTGACAGCTGCCAGTCTGACCTTCTCGTCGCTGTCCGACAGCTTCTCTCCAATGCCCTGAATTAATGCCGTTTCGTCTTCGCGGCCAAGTCCGATGCCACCAGCCGAGGTCGAGAGAATGAAGCCGGCGGCAGTCGTCCAGGCAGAACGAATTGCTGGCAACTTGTCATTCCTCCTGCTGAGAAAGTTGTGAAAGGTTGTGTTGTGGGTTTGCGAGAAGGAAATGGCGGATAGCGGCGTGGTCAGGATGTTGGCCGCTGGGGTCTCGGTCTTATCCTCGCCGTCCAACTTGAGTGGCGGATAGGCGGCCGGGTCCAAAGTCGGCAGAGAAGGCGGCCCGGCCGCGCCAATGCCGGATATCATGTCGCCCAGCGTCTCCGTCGCAAGTTGACGCAGGTGCACATTGTCGGCAGAGAGCTCGGCATCGACTTGCGGGACGACGTTCTGTAGGATTTGGGGCGCGGCCTTCCAGATCTCGCGAATGAGGGTGTGTGCCTTCCTCAGCTCTCTCAAATCGGACTCGGACGGGCCAGATGGGCCATCCTCATCGTCCCCGTCCGCGTCCCTGTGGTCGGGCCTTCCGGCGAAGCTCGTCGCGTCGACAATAACGTCGCTGAAATACTGGCTAACGAAGCGCGCCATCTTGTCGGGGAACACTTGGCACAGGTGCTTGACGATCTGGTAGGCCTCGGGTTCCTCCTTGGCCAGAAGCGTGGCCTGATTGTCGTCAACCTGAACGTGGCTGTGCTTTTCCCGGCCGCTCCCTGGGGCAGCGGCTCGCAGAAACTGCGCCATCATCACATCGACAACCTTTGCCGGGAGGCTTGTGGCGTCTTCAACAAGCACGCCCAGTAGCTCCTGCATGGTGTACTCGACGTCCTTGGTGACTTGTTCCCCCGAGGCCGACTTCGACCCCGACACGCCGTCGAAGATGGTGGAGAAGAGGTGGAGCAGGAGGCCTTCGCTCCCATCGACGTCGAGCAGCAGGACGACACTCTTGATCTCAGCTAAAGAGCGCAAGACGTACTTGTGCTGGTTGTTGTAAGAATTCGAGGGGTCAAAGAGGGAAGGTATAATGGAGGTGACGGTGAGATTAAAGACGTCCTAGAGTGGGCTCGTTAGCAAGTGACGGGGACGCAACAATCCGTCGGCTGGGCTGCCGGAGGGGAAAGCCTCGGACCTTGAGTTGGGACGGGGTAAAAGGCGCATCAGGGGCGCAGAGTCGGAGAATATCAACGACGCAGCATGCGGTGTAGGCTCTCACGCCCTTATCCTTGTGGTTGAGGAGCTGGTGGGAGGCGACCTCCTTGGCGACCTTGGCCAGGGAGGCCGGGTCAGTAGTTTCCTGGTCCATCTCTGCCAGTTCCCTGGTAAGGCGGTCGAGCCTTTTGAGAAGTGTGTCGATGGGAATCGGCTTTCCAGGACGCCATGTCAGCGGCTCGTTGAACTGCAGCTTGGCCGTTCTCTCGTCCTGCTCCTGATCCTCCGGCTCGGCGGCCGCGCTCCGGCGAGGCGCCATGGTGGGCGGCAATCTTCAATTCCCAATGATAGAGAGGTATGTGGATGTATCGATTTCGAGTCGGTTAGAGTCTGCCGTCGAGTGGACGAAGAGAGGTGGGAGACGGAGGTGACAGACGGCAGCGCGTGTGGGCGCGTGCGTGTGCGGTGCGACCTCAGCAGCCAATTCGGCGCTTCACAGAGCTGCGCTCAGACGGGATTCGACCAACCGATCGGCAGCAGCAAACCGGGATTATGGGACACTGTGGGGGATTCGAAAAATGCGCGATCCGTGTCGCGATGTCGCGCAGTGTTGTAGGCGTAATTGATGGAGAGGGGATGCTGGATATCCGCTGGTTCTCAAATTATCGAAGTGGTGGTGGAGAGAGTATTGAGTGGTACGCGACTTTGGATCGCGTAGCTTTGGGGAGCTTCTGTCGTGGGTGGGACCGCTGGCTTGGCTTGAGACGGTGCTCGTGGAAAGGGCAGAGCTGATTGGGCGTTGGCGGATGGATATGGGCATTTATTAGGCGTGGTGCGGGAAGCCCAGTCGGCCCGGAACCCCGGCGACCGCGCCCACTCCACAGCATGTCAACAACGTCAACCACACCCTCGCAGCATGCAATGCAAGGCGCCAAAAAGGCATTTGCCCCCTCGGCCGAAACGAACCTCAGATGTCTTCAACATGCCAGTGGTCTGAATGTCAAGTAAATATCCCTCACCCATGGTGATGCGAAAGCCCAGAGTTCGCAAAGTCCTGTTCAGACGCCAAGACTCAGGGGCGATTTGTTTACTTTGCCCACGACATACGACACGGTGGCTCGAGGTTGAGAACCATCTCAATATCTTTCTGTAGCTACGAAAGCACCTTTTTCTGTTCTTTTGGTGGATTGTTTTGATGGCAGTGGCTTCTCCGTTCTGGTGATCTGGGCTCCGATTCCTGGTCCTGGGAGGAGCCGTCCTCGAAAGTCTCAGTCGTCTTGTGACTCGCCTCGCCATCCCGATGGAGATTTCATCGAGGCCAAATTCCCCGAAAGTATACAGGAGTGGTGTTGGTACTCGAGAAACAATGTTTGATTCGAGTTTACATGACATGGCTTCGACCCCTTGAGCCACCAACGGTTTAGGTACTCCCGTCTACAACCCAAGTCAGAATGGCTGTTGTGTAGATCCAGGTTTGACTTGACAACGGAACACACAGTTCAATATTGATGTTGGAGAAGCTCAAATAGTCCCTCCATTTGTAGAGAGAATAATACAAACTGGATGGAGAGGGTACCTGACTTGGTCGACCACACCGAGTCCTCCTCGAAGGGGAGCCAGGTTGGCTTTCTTGAGGGACTCAGACTGGGACGACCATGTGAAGGATAGTTTATGACTTCACGGCATTCTTGAGGCTCCCGAATCCCCCGCATCGCCATCTTATCTTTCCTTGTTGTTTCGTCTGAAGAGCGACGCTGGACAGGGGTGCGATGCGATTTGGGGCGTGCGAATTCTCGCCAGCTTTTTCTGAGAATGAAATGTTTTCCTACCTTCCCGCACAATATTGAACGGCGCACAGAATTTCAAATCACTCTTCTTCCGGAATCTCTATAAAATTCCGGCCCTCCATCTCCCTCCCTCCGGTTCTCTCCCCCCACCAAACCTCATCCATCGTTCTCTCGGCATTCCCACAACCTCGTCACTCGCTCGCCATCCACGCGCGCAACCGTTCCCGGCTGTCAATTTTGACTATCACCGGCATCAGATATTCAGAATCAAGTAAGTAAAATTTCCTCCGGCTTTGTTACCCAAATTATTGCGCGAGCCGTCAGCGTGTGCCGGTCGGTCGATCGGTCGGTCGGTCGCAGCGTGATCGGTCACAATGAGTGGCGACGACAAGGTCACACCTTTCTCCAATACCTTCTCCATCACAGACTTACCTTGGGTAATCTGTTGACCATCGCTATTTACTCTTGTCAAACAAGATAATTCTCCTTCGTTTACGCCGTTTACACCCGGCACACCTTGCGCTCGGTCTTTTCACTGGCCAGCCTTTCTTTCTGAGAGTTTAATGTGGTTCAGAATGACTAACCAGGAGTCTCTATAGCTAGCACTCGGTTCTGACTTCATCTCGACATGGAGTTTGCGAACAACAAAGCCGAGGCCATGGAGGCCCGGGGCTTTGAGGACATGGCCCACTCGAAGAACGCTTCGGGTGACGGTGATCTTCAGGCTGCCATGAAGATCTTCGTCGATGCGGGTCTTGAGAATCTCGCCCGCGACCTCAACACCCGTGCCTCCAAGAAGACTTGCTGCCGCCACTACGTTGAGTGCGATGGCTGTGCTTCTGAGAAGAAGAAGACCACGGTGGCCACCCTCGTCTATGTTGGTGTGATTCTCGCCATCACTGTCTTCGCTCACTTCGTGACCGGTAAGTCACCCAATCTCAAGTTTTGTTCATCACTGACTCTTTTAGTTCCGGCCATTGGTGCGGCGGCTGCGGCTGTCCGCGCTTCCAAGGCTAGCGTTGCCTACGATCCCAAGGCCACTGCTCTCTTCGATCCCAAGGCTGGTGGCGCTGCTCACATCGCTGTCCGCGCCAGCGTTGCCTTTGAGCCCAAGACCAGCAATGACTTTGACCCCAAGACCAGCGATGTCTTTGAGCCCAAGACCAACATGCTCTTTGAGCCCAAGACTAGCATCGCATTTGAGCCTAAGACCAGCGATACCTTTGAGCCCAAGACCAGCGATGCCTTCGAGCCCAAGACCAACGTTCTCTTTGAGCCCAAGACCAGCGTCGCTTTCGAGCCCAAGACCAGCGACGAATTTGAGCCCAAGACCAACCTTCTTTTTGAACCCAAGACCAGCGACGAATTTGAGCCCAAGACCAGCGACGAATTCGAGCCCAAGACCAGCGATGCCTTTGACCCCAAGGCTACTGGCGCCGCTCACATCGTTGCTCGTGGCCTGGAGACTAGCTCTACCAGCTCTGCTCCGGATGTCATCTGCTATGTCACTGGCCGTTCTACCTATCCCACTCCCTCGGCTGCCTTCCCCACCGAGACGGCCAACGGTGTCATTGCCACTGGTCAGGGTTCAGCCACTTCTCTGTCTACGTAAGTATTCTACCGACCCAACGCAAGAAACGCAGCGCTAACATGTGCCCGCAGCACCGAAGCTTCGTCCTGCGGCTCTCCGGTGACCGTGACTGTCACCATCACCACGGTGGCCAGCAATGATGCTCTGTCCGGCACCATGGCCAACGGCGGCGCTCTTCCCAAGTCCGCCAACGGCACTGACCTCAGCACCGTCGAGGTGACGACTACCATGACCAAGACTACCACCGTCTCGTCCAAGGCCAATTCGTCTCCCACCTCGACCTTGCTGACGTCGTCAATCACCGGCACCTCCACAGCCAAGTCCCTTGCCACCACCGAGGATACCACGACCGCCGAGCCCACCTTCCTCGGCGAGACCGTCACCACGATCACTCTGGCTAACACCACCATGACCGTGCACCCGGTAATCGTCATTGAGCCCACCAGCACTAGCACTGGCATCAAGACCGGCACCGCCGCGTCGGTCGGCACAATCCACCCGACGGGCAGCCACACCAACGGCAGCTTCACCTCGAGCCCGCCGTCGGCCGCCAGCAGCAGCCACCCGCTGGCGACGGTGGTCACTAGCTCGGCGTCGTCCGTCACGGGTGGCAAGAAGCAGGGCGGCAAGCAGGGCGCTGGCCGTGACCACGGTACCATCAAGGGCGGGTACTACTGCATTGTCATGGCTGTGGCGTGCGGTGTTGTGCTCCTGGTCTAAGGATCGATCATGGTCTTTGACCGGCTCCGACTGGGCACCTGAACTGACTTACGCTTTGGAGATGGTTGAGGTCGATGGAGCGCATGGAGGTTCTTTCTTCTCTTCTTTCTTATATTTTTTACTTTCTCATATGGGGTTTGGGGGCGTTTGGGCATCAGTGGAGCGTGCATAAGTCCTACCTACCTGATGGATGGAGGAGGCATCTGTTCTGGGCGGCGATGAGAGGGGAATGAGAAAGCCGACCCATTTTCTTAACTCTGCTTTGCTGTGATGCGTGATTGACTGTGTGTTTGATGTTTGTGATTAATGGGATTGATCGTGACATGCCTTGGACCACACATCACGACGCTTGTCACTGTTCGGCAGGCAAGACAAGTAACAGTAACATTAACTTCGTTTTCCGACCGCCTCCTCCTTGACGCCCAAGTACCTAGGAAATCGTAACCTCCCGAGTCCGACCCAGACCGTCATTGGACGCCATTCCCATAACACATACAGAGAGAGAGAATAGCCAAAGCAAAAAAAGCCAAGTCGCGGCCAGCTGACGCCATAAACCCCAGGAAAAGAACCAACCCTGGTATACCGGTCCCCGCTAATGCTCTCGTTGCTGCTGCTGCCTCATCTTCCAGCCATCCTTGATGCTCTTGGCCGCGGCCATCAGCTCCCCCTCGCCGACACCGTCCTTGATGCTCTCCAGCACGCTATTAACCGTGCTGACGTGGTTCGCCTCGGTCTTGTCGTCGCGGAACCGGTACAGCCGCCACCGCTTCTCCTCGTCCAGGCAGCACTCGATGACGCGGTCCTGCAGCGGGTCCCCCC
>FTEL01008373.1_pt1 | contig 12059 bp, 14 predicted proteins | sample 1658911 | NCBI WGS metagenome assembly FTEL01 (sample SAMEA3914869, study PRJEB12502) | metagenome | biome: forest; material: soil | place: USA | collected 2012-03-12 | depth 0.1 m
CAAACCCCCCCCCCCACCCCCCCCCCCCCCCCCCCCCCCCCCGCCACAAGTCGCCGCTCTTCGCAATAACACCCCTCCCGACAACCCCGCACCACATCCGCCCCCCACCGCCCAACCCTCCTCCCATTCCACGCGTGCACCCATCCCCATGGTGCCCCAACCGGCGAGTCATCCCCCGTCAAAAAACTCCGTTTCCACCTCCACCACACCCTCCCCCGGCCGCCGCGCAGCCCCCCTCCTCCACGGCTCAACTTCCCCTCTCGTCAGCCGGGAATTCTCCAACCCCCTCGGCGCGGTCAACTTGTCCAGGAATCCCCCATCAGCCCTCTGCGCAGCAACCAACCGGCCATAAAAAGCAGGCAAGTTGTAAAAATACACCGCGTGGTAGTAGTCCCCATAGTAATCGTACCCCTCCCTCGGAAGCGGCGGGGGGTTCCCGCCCTCCAGCCGGGCGTAGGCCAGGATCAGCGCGTCGAGGAAGTCGGCGGCGGTGGCGATCTGCTCGAGCTCCCACCCCCCGAAGAGGGTAGATAACTGGCTGGTGAAGTAATCGTCCATTCCTGAGTTGTGGAACGCCGGTTTGTTGCAACTATCTGATGACGACTCCACGAGTATAACTAAGCTTGAAGAAGGGAAAAGAAAAGAAAGAAAAATGGCCAACACGTCGTGTTGGTTTCTGTCTGCCCAGACGGGAGCTATCGACGAAAAGGGGCAGGTGTGATGGGGTTGTTGATGGGGGCGTTGGTGTAGTCGTTGACTGGGTGATATTCACGGGTCGGGGTTAGTCGAGGGTCACCGAGACCTCTATAAGGCTCAGCCCGTCATAATCTTGAGCTCTCGGTGGATATTTTCTAGGGGAGCCGTCCATTCTCGCTCGGTATCATATACGGGCTGGGACTGACGATGATAACCTGTCGCCTTTCTACCCACCTTCTATGACGGGCTGAGCCCTATAGAGGTCTCGGTGACCCTCGACCAACTTTGAGAAGGCGCAGCCGTTGGAGGAGTATCAGTGAGGAGGAGCAGGAAAGAGGGGGGCAGTTGTTAGAGGATAGAGAGTATTTAGAGGCGTGCCTTTTCTTAATAGTAGATACCAATCGTTCTTGTCAATCCCTGTTCAACATTTGCGGTTGTGATGCCGTCTGCGGTTCTCGTGTCCACTGGCTGGCTTGACGTCTTTCCTCTGCATGTGACAACACACCTGCGGCCTGCTGTCTCTTTGGCTCTAATTATTATACCCAAGTGATTCGCTGCTATCCCAGGTCCGCGCTCGGGGAGGACGGTTTGAGTCCCTCTCACGATGAGCTGCTTGGGCCTGGGCAGGCCGTGTAATTTGCCCACCATTCGGCAAAACTGCCGGCACTAGTACCAAAGCTTCCATCGAATGGCTGCTCCCAGGCCTCGGGAAGGGCCGTGGTGCCCTCATGGCGTTCCGAGACGGTATGAGAGTTTGCCGTGCCCGGCCCTGCCGCCCCATCCCCACCTTCACCCTCCCCCACCGCGTTTTGCAGATCACCACCACTAGCGAATTCGACGTCGTCGACACCGCCAGTGCTAGCCTCCACCTGGGAGCTGCTCCCCGACTCAACCACGAGACTGCCGCTCTCCGGCCGCAGCGAGGAGGTAGATGGTGTCGGATACTGCCCCGCCGCCTCCGCCCCGCGCCCGCCACTTTGCCCACAGATATCCGCAGCCCTCGTCCTCCTATATTCGCGAATGATGAGCCTGAACCCCTTCTTGGCGGCCCATTCCATGATGCGACGTCTCACAGCGGGGTCCAGCTGCTCAAACCCCGGCCAATCCCCTGAGCGTATCATGCCCTCCGCGGCCGCTTCCAAGATGGGTCCGCCGTGCATGATGCAGTAGTCGCGCACCGCGGACAGATCCGCGGAGTCGTTGGCGTCGCGGTAGGCCGAGGGCGGCCGCTGACGACGGCCGGCAAAGATGATGTCCCAGATGCCGAGCCACTGCTCCTGCTCGGAGAGCTTTCCCTTTGACCTCTTCGAGATCTCCTCGCGCTTCTCATGCAAGATACCCTCGAGGTGTTCCGACGACCGGCAGACGAGGCCGGCGGGGGTGTTGATGTGCTCGTCGTAGTCTTGGTTTTCGGGAAAGATGGTTTTGCAACGCGGGCAGTAGAACTTGGGCATGTGGATGCGGCTGAGGTGCTGCTTGACGTCGCGGATCCGTCGGAGGATGTAGCTGAAGCAATCGCTGTGCTTGTCGGGGTGTGCTTTCCAGAAGGGACAGGCGAGGATCCTCCTAGGCCTGCTGCTCGAGTCGCAGGGCTCGGCTCGTTTGGAAAGGGGTTCTTCCGAGGACGAGTCATCGTCATCGCTGCCGGGCTGCTGTCGTTTGGTACCTTGGCCGGGCCGTGAGGCCACCGAGGCGGTGAGGGCTGGCGGGGGGCTCGGGTCTGCCGATCCCGTCGCACCGTCCCCAGAAGAGACCGCACCGTCCCCAGAAGAGGTCGCGCCCCTTGTGTGCGCCTGGTAGCCAGCGAGGACACGGCAAACGAAGGCGGTACGTAGCGCCGCGATGGCCGGGCTTTGTTGCTCCAGACCTGAAAGGGGGTCGGAAAGGTCGTCGGTGGAGACGGTTCCCGAGTCGGAATCGAGGCATGTGTCGGTAACGGATGGCGATGTCGGAGCCGAAGGTGTCATCTGCATCCCGACATCGCTTGAGTCCACCACCCTGCCATCCTGGTGTTCAACGCGAAAGCCCTGGGCGCGACCCTCCCTCGAGCTGGATGATCCAGGCTCGCTTCTTTGCGCCCATCTGCTCGCATCCGCATCATCGTGAGGCGGCGCAGCAGCCGTAATGGGATGATCCCCGGCATCAACAACATCATCAGCGCCTCCAACGGTATCGCCAGAACTAGCACCAGTTTTCCCTGGCATAGAGCCGGACATCCGTAGTGCCGCCGAAGCTGGTCCCGCAGCCTTGTCCATTGTCCCGACATACGTCTCGCAAGGAAGGATGAAATGGCGGGCATCTTCAAGTTCAAGTTTCGCGGGATGGACAGGGAACCTCGCATCGAGGCCAGACTTCGAAGTTTCCATGGCGTGGCATTCGTGGTGGAGACAACTTTCGTGGACCCAAAAAAACGACCCATCCCCCTGGTTGAGAAGACAAAAAGTCTCTAACAAAAACCAAAACCCAAGGTTGATGGTCATGAACTCGATGCCAGACCCCTCCATCTTCATCGCTTGGGATGGGATTTCGACGCCAGGGGCCTTGTTTGGCCGGCGGGGGATGGGAAACCCGTAGACATGTCTTCCGAGTTCCAAACGGCCAGGAATGGTCCTGTGCCATGAACGTTGTTCCTCGAAAGTTACATCGTGATGCGCTACCTCGATGCCGAAACGAGGTGGGCGAGAGACGGGCGCTTTCTTCAGTTGGGGGTGCTGCGGGACGAGCGAGGAGGTGCAGATGTCGAAAATGTGCCCGCCCGAGAGAACAGCAACCGTAAAAGCGAGCTGCTCACCGCACTCGACAAGAGTGCGGGCAGGGCCGGCCGCCGTTATCGTCACGACATTGACCTCGTCGTCATATTGCGCGGTTAGCAGTGTTTCGTCTCGCAGTACAACTACATCAGTTATGGATCACTGTTAGCTCAGAGAACGTGAAGAGAGATCCTATGCGAAAGGCCGTGATCTTACCACGAAGATGAGGGGAACCCAGCAGTCCCAACTCCCCACGATCTATGCGTCGAAGTAGTTCCAGGACACCGTCGCCGCTCTGAGGCCATGTCTGATTCACATACTGTTCCCAGGAAGTTAATTGAGACTTGTTAAAATCCGCCGTGCTGCCGACAGTGAACCAGGTGGTTTCCTTCCGGTCGACAAAAAACAATGACCGGAGACGTTTGTGTTCAAGGTGGAAGATAATTTGATGGTCTTGAGGTTGCTTTCCTCTGCTTATCCTCTCGGGCGGGAGAGCCTTCAGGATTTGTTGGCGGATTTTATTGACCGCAAGGTCCTCCTCTTCATCGCCTGCCTCCCACTGCAACAAGGATCTGGTAAGCAGGCGCGTGACCAGCTCATCGAGAGCCTCGCTGTCGAGATCACCTCGCTGTGAGCTAACAGCGCCGCATGGTCGATGTTGTCGTCCTCTCTGTCTTTGGCGCTCTCGAAAACGACGTCCAAGCGGGACAGATGCTCTTCGTCCGCTGCGGGTTTGCTTTTCCACAACGCCATCTTCTCTGAAAGAGACATCGAGTCGGAATCATGGCGATCGATCGTAGCTATGGCATCATCGCGCGAAAAGATGGACGCAAGTTGCAAGACGATATCCCTGAGTCAACCTGTTAGCCCAGCACTGTACGCGCCAGTCTCGTCCGATTTACCGTTGATGCTTGTGGAAAAAATACATGGCGTCTAGATGCAGTTGAGAAGGGTCCTCGCGCCCGACGCTGATGGCAAAGGCGTGGATCAGCTCGGAGACGGTATCCCGCTGATAGACCAGGGGCGTCGTGTCAACGGGATCAAGTCTTTTGGCGATTTCCTGGCATAGTTAGGCAATGAACTGTCGAGCAGCCGTGGGGGGGGCATTCGCCTCCGTCAGGTTCGCCGTCTGAGCGTCGTCCTGGGGCCCCGGCTTCTCGCCGGATTCTCCGGGTTGACCAGTGCCCGACAGGAGGGGCTTGGGAAGAGAGGCTGAGCCGGAATCCGTGATCGATGCCCCGTGGTCGGCCGCAGGTGCAGCATGGTCAATCTCGGATGCCTCCGCCGCATCGAGATCTTCGTACGCTGTGGCGAAAAGGAAAAAAGGTCAGAGACTGGCTTCTGTGTAGGGGTAAGGGGAGGGGATGGGAGAAGGCGTACTCGGCAGCGGGACTTCGAGATCCTTAGGAAACAGCATCTTCCACAAATCGGTCCAGGTGGACACCTGAGCATGGTCATGGCTCTCGGCGAGCAGGAAACGTGTGGTGGGCGAAGGTCCATCTTCGACATCACGCTGTCGTTTTGGCACGGTAGCACACTGGAATTTCGTGGAGTCCTTGTGGATGACCAAGTCGGCAAGGGACGGAAATTGCATCAAGCACCGAGCACTGCGTGATGTCAGTGGTGTCTCTTCACATGGGAAGAAAATAACGAGAAGAGGGGGTATACCATTCGTTTGGCCGCCGATGGTGGTTCCGGATGTGCACCCTGCGTGTCGACAGTCAGTAACCTCATACAATGCAAAGGTTGGCTTTGCAGGCCTCGGGCACACCAACTTGACGTCGCTCAGGTCATTGAACGAGTTGGTGCATTCGACATGGTCGCGGATGTTGAAGCGTGCCGGGTTTCGCTTGCGGTACGGACAACTCAGAAGCCCATCCGCGGGGCCCTTGCCAGGGTCTTCATTATTACCGCAAGCGGCTTCACCGACGCGGTCCTCTGAGGCAAGATTGTGCCAGTTTGCGCCCGTGGACCTGGATGGGCTGCCTGGCGCAGCCTCACCGTCTTCCAGTCCGGTATCGAAAAGCATGGAGGCCATCGTCGGTGCTTGTTGGAGCAGCGTGTTGTGAGTGAATAGGGGTGCAAATGGGCAATGGGACCCGATCGTTGGGGTTGCTGGAGTCGTGGGGCTGTGGTCTCGAGTTTTTCTGTGAGCGCTGGGGTCAAATCCTGGCTGGACTGCCTGCCCTCGAGACCATCAGCACACTCGGGCAATGGGGGGCGCAGGAACACAGAGCACATGGGTGAATCTGACTGGGCCGGAAGTTTCCATTTCAGCTTGCCGGCCGCGAGATGGCAGCAGGAGCATTGTGGCGGCCAATGAAACGGCCCAGGCGACAGCACAAATCAGGGGGTTTTGTGCTGTTGCCGGGCTGTGCTTGGGAGCTGTGTGTGGATAGAGACCACAAGCTACGGGTTTTTTGCGGCCTTGACCACTGGGGCGGATGTGGTTCAACACAAGCCAGGGGATATCACGGCCTTGGCGGCAGCGAGGTGTTGATGTGGTAATGCTTTTGGAAAGGAGGGAGCACGGTGAGCACACCGGTGGTAACTTTCCCACGAGCACGTCTTGTGCTTTGAGCGGCTGAGCTGTGCTGTGTCTTAACATGGCACCGAGCGCTGCCCATCTTCCACTCAATCCTAACGCTGAGCACAACCAGCCAAGGGGATGATGGGCTATTATCAGGCGTCGTGGATGGCTGCCATGGGCTTCCCAGCGGATACTATAAAAGACGGAGGGAGACCTTGATACAAAACAAGCCCATCAGAAACCCCCGCAGATACCCCAATCGCGACGAGCTATCATCCACCTCGAGTCTGAGTCCCAGCAACCGATCTCGTCCTGATCACTTCAATTTTACGGAGTTGCGTCTCGTCGCTTCACAATGCCGACACACTCTCAAGTCTCTGCGACCACCGGCGGTGATAAAAAGTAGGTCCCATCCCCTTCCCGTCCACAACGCGAGTGAAAGGGGGCCAACATCAATATAGCACCGACACGGAGGGCCGAGCCTTCATCTTGGACAGATATTTTGCCAGCGAGAGTCCAGTCGAAAAGCTTGCATTTCCGCCGTCCCTCGACCAGCCTCATCGAGATGTCCAGAGCATGGTGCAGTTGTTGGAGAAGTGGCAGGCGACCTGGGATGAGCTGAGACAGGAATAGGCAAGGGTCTGTGAAGATAGCGGCCCTGGGGTGCAGCTGGCGGCGGCGGCTGTCCGCGGTATGCAGAAATTGCGGTACTGCCCTGCGTGTGGCAATAATGCCTGGGAGATGTTGGATAAGTTTTGTAAAGGGGATGCGGTAGTTTGGGCTTGCAACACCATCCCATAACTATTATTACATCCCCAACCCGACCGGGCCAAACCCAAACAAATCCCCCTGGCTAAACGGCTCCAACAACCCCTGATAATCCATCATGAACGCGTCCTGAAACAATAACCCCTCGGGCGACGGAAACCGCGTCGCCATGCCCTGCTCGCTCCCCTGCAGCAGCGCCTTCGCGATGGACTCCGTCGCCGGCGTCACAAACGGGAACAGCGCGATCCAGTCAAAGTCTCTCCCCACCCCGCCCAGCTCCTCCTGCACACTCCCACCTCCGGCGCCCCCAAGCTCCAACCTCCCATGAGCACCAGCCACTCGATGTTGGCTGCTTTGGGCCACTGAAGCAGGCATACGGCCGCCAGGTTGAGGGCTTGATGCGCGCGCATATCAACCACATCAGCAAGCTCGAGTTCCTCTGTGCATTTCGCGAGGCCTTCTTCGCCTCCATTACTGAGAGAAATATCCAGGGCGGCTTCGCAGGGGCAGACCTTATGCCATACGACCCAGAGAGGGTGCTTTCCAAGCTGGATGTCAAGCTTCATACGCCAACACCACCAACCTCACCCCCTGATACTCCTCGACCTTGGGTCTTCCAGACACCTCATAACCCCCGAGAAGCCGACTCGCAGTCAACGCTCATCAAGACTCGTATTGACAAACATCAAGACAGCTCCCTAACCTCGATGTTGGCTGCTGTGGACCAGCTCACCAAGGGTACGATGCCTGTGATGCACCAGGTGGCCCTCCTTCGGGCAGAGAACGCTTCGCTCCGTAAGGCCAACGAGGCACTGAGCAAGCACCGGAGAGCCAAAAGAACACGCGTACAGCTGGAGGGTCACTTGCTGTACAGGATGCACAGGGCGTACTGGGTCAGGGGGCCATGAGTGGAGAGGGAGTGCAGGAAACGTAGGCGGGTGGTAGTGGTACAGGGGGGGGTCGTACGAGGGTTCGGTGCTGTGGTGTATGCGGCAAGCCCGGACATAATGCCCGCAGTTGCCAGGAGGCCGCAGAAGCATCTGATTCAGCTGTTTCTAATGTAATTATAGTGAGTTCCTAGTGTTGTTGTGTTGCAAGCAGGGATGGTTGTTGTTCCTATAGTAGGGGGTGGGTCACTCGCTTATATGGGTCACTCGCTTATATGGGTCACTCGCTTAAATGGGTCACTCACTTATAATGTACGTTAGAGCGTGTTTCCTTGCCTACCGACGCCCATTAGGAAGTTGTCGGGCTTGACGTCCCGGTACACACGACAATAAAGGAATGGCCCCTTGGAGACGCAGTGCTCAAGCGCGTTACAATGGACGGTTCGCCCCCCACTTTCGTGGTGCAGTTCACCTGGGATCCACGCGTAGAGCACGGAGCGGGACACTGTGGAACGGAGAATCAGCGGATCACCGCAGAGGCACCGCCCAGCGAGACAGAGGAGCAACGGGACCACGAAGTGCAAGAGCAAGCCGGCTTCAACATCAAGGAGGGCGAGGTACACGGCAGCGGACGACGCGATGATCCTTCAGCTGAAGGGGCAGGGACTTTCTTGGTCCGCGATCGCCGAGCAGTTCCCGGGCCGCAGTGCCGGGGCTATTCAGGTGAGGTATCAAACCAAGCTCAAAACCGCCGAGGAGTGGGAGGTGGAGGAGATTTGCGGCAGCCGCAACCATCTAGGCCATTCACGATGAACCTTGTGCCATCATTTCGGCGGGAAAAGTCCGGCTCAGTTGGGGCGAAGATGTGTCACGGCATGATCTCTGCAGGACCCTTAGGACGTCGTCCATCATTTGCCCCGCTCGATGGAGGGCTTTCGTCGTGTGTCTCGCTCGACGTAGGGCTTTCGTAGTATGCCTCGCTCGACGTAGGGCTTTCGTAGTATGCCTCGCTCGATGGAGGGCTTTCGCAGTATGTTCCGGTCATGTCTGACTGCTCGGCTCCCTTCAAGCTGGGCGCGAGTGTCTTCGCCCTTGTGACGTGACGGCTGGAACTGTGGGATTCGTAACCCTCCTGTGCCGCCGAAGCTCACAGCCCGGTTGTTATTGTTGCCTCGTTGGCTACGCGAGCCTCTCGTTCTCGGCTGTCCCGCCGTAAGGGACAGGAGTAAATCCATAAGCTCAACTGGTCTTGTAGGCCAACGTATCGCTGTTGGACAAAGGGCTTAACCAGTGGGTACTTTTGCAGGCTACGTGGCAGCTCACTCGGTCTTTGCCGAAGACCGAAAAATATCATACGGTTAACTATTATAACAAGAGAAGCACAATACTTATACCATATTAGACCCCTTTGCCACTTTTAACCCTCTCCAAGACTTCAAACCGCCTCTCGCTCGTCTCCTTTCCCCAAACCTTGGCCACATCATAATACTCCTCAAACACCTCTACCCCGTCTGGCAATACCACCCAAGGGACCTTTGTGCTCGTGTAAATATGCACATCCGGCACAGTTTCGCCAGGCTCATCCAGCGTGCCAACCCGTATGAATCGAATGGCAGGGCCACCTCCAGCGTAGTTGGACCACACTGCAGCCGAACATCTGGGACAGCGTGCGATGATTTGTCCCCTGCCGCTCAGCGAAGGTATCTTGATGGTGATCGGTTCCTCGTTCAAGTGGATGACGTCCTCGGCAGGGAAGAGCGCGTTGATGGCGAAGGCGGAACCGGTTTCGCGTTGACACCACGTGCAGTGACAGCAGTGGACGATCAGGGGTTTGCTGGTAAGGCGGTAGCGGACGGTGCGGCAGGTGCAGCCGCCTTCGAGAGTCTTTTCCACAGTGGTTAGATTCATCGTAGAAAGGTGAGTGATGAAGAATGTCGATGAAGAGCCGGATTCCCAAGGAAAGAGAGAGGCGTTAAGGAGTTCTTTGGGAAGTTGACTCTTTACTCCGCCCCGAGTCACGGGAGCAGTGACGTGTCGGGATGTCATGGAAGGGCGTGCCAAGAAGACGCCTCGTTCATTATTTGCCGCGATCTTGGTTAGCGGCGGTCGTTTGCCCCAATGTACACACACACATACATACCCTTGGCCCTTATGGACATAAGCCTTGACGTGGAGATTTTATAGTCGTCAAAGGCACAACAGGTTGCACGTGCTTATGGGCACTCTCAAGGACCATGATCTCGCCCTTCCGCGATTAGGAAGCCCGATTCGATGCGCTGGAGCGTAGTCCGATCCAGCGCCTACGCTCTCCAACGAGCGGGTGGCAACGCTCGCGTCTAGGAAAAGGCTCGTCTCTGGCCCAACAAGGACGATATATTGTTTGTAGTCGCAACCGTCCAAATAGCACTAGTAAAAAGGCGGCAGCAGTTCTGCTGGCGAGGCCAGCGAGATTCATTTCCGTCTGACACCGGTGTTCGGGTCTACGAACCCGGTCACCCTGAACCTCATGCCATCCTCGTCGAATCGTATGCCGCCCTCCCTCTCGGCAATGAAGCAGTAGTAGAGAGAAGTTTAATTTCATCAGGTCGGCAAAGAAGGGAGGCCGGGACACGGTTTGTTGTTAGGTATAGTGTCCGTTGTGTTGCAATTAGAAAAATAACGGTATACTACCCGATCAAAAGTTAGAAATGCAACGTACATTGACGGGTTCGGGGCGGCTTCGGGCTCGATATTCCAGGTAAAATCAACCCAGGCCAATCGCCGTGACATGAACTTTTCCTGAAAGTACCTTCCTCCCTGTAAAGCACCCCTCCTACAAGTATTGACTAATTTATCGTAAAGGCAAGACATTACGTGACTGTCTGCTGTATGTTGGAAAGGGAAAGCTCCAGATATACTTGTAGCCGTCCGACTCTACACTTGGTCGTTTGCCGTGGATCCTACCAGACTCTCAAACCACGTTGAGGGAACGTTGCTGCCCCAGCTGCGAATCCGATCCGCTAGTTAATATCACCTCCTAAGGCGCATTAGGAAAATTTGAGACTATCTAGACTGGTCCTCGGTATCCCTCGGTCGACCCCGGCCGTACTATAGCCGATCCTTCTTGTACCTTGGTCGATACTCGGCCTCTATAAACTCAATAGCCCAGTCCCTGGAGGTATTACGAATCACCGAAGCCCTCCTCTCATCTATGAACGTACTGTTACAGTATGCTTTATTAGTTAGCGCGAGAGTATACGGTTAGGAGAAATTTTATACTAACTATAATATACTTCCCCGGTATAAGGACCTTATAGCTAAGGGCCCTTGTGGTGTAGCCGGTAAGTAGATGCCTTGAGATAGATGAGGTGGTCATGATTGCTCACCTTGGAGTATGTGGTGGTATAGGTGGTAAGTGGATGCCTCGAGATGGATGACATGGTGGTGATCGCTGACCATAGTAAATGTCTCTTTTCTAGACATGGTGGGATCGTGAGAGTCGCTGCTAATTCGCTGCGGAGTTTCAGAGCGAACTGCTACCAAGTGTCTCCCATCACGATATCTCCGAATTCCAGCCCATCCGCTTTCAGCAACCGGCTCGTCCATCCTTGCATTACCTACGCCCTTCGCCCAACCTGCTATATATATCGATATATTTTCAACTCCGGTTTTCACGGTAACCGTCTACGACAGATATACCCAGAGCCATTCGACTGCAACAATAGCTACGGTCACAGTGTCTGACCCTGCCGATCCTCGCTTCACAATATACTAGCCTCCAGGATAGGCCGACGTTGCCTCTAAGAGCCGCTTCACGTTCAGCCCGAGGAAGTCCGCGACAGTAGCGATCTGCTCGAGCTCCCACCTCCCGAAGAGGGTGGATAACCGCCCAGTGAAGTAACCGTCCATCCCCGCGTTGTGGAACGCCGGTTTGTACAACCCCGTGACCACCCAGAAACGAAGAAAAGCCTGCGCCACCCGCCGGCGCTCGGTCTCGCTCGCTTTCCAAGTCCCGCGCGGCACCTCAACATCCTGTGCAAAGTTCCCCCTCCGCTGGCGGATACACAGCTCTGCAAAAACACCCGCGACCTTGACACCCCGCGCCATGTCAACCGCCGTCTGGGCATCCTGCAACCCCACCCACGGCGCCTCCACACGCAGTAAACATTCCCGATACCCAGCGACCACAATCTCAAACGTTTCTTCAACACCCCCCGTGGCGAGAGAGTCGAGGTCGGTGGTAAGGGAAAGGACGAGGGCGTTGCGGACGGTTGGGCCGAGGTCGTTGGTGAGGACGCGGAGGAGGATGGTGGGTTTGGAGAGGAGGAAATAATAAAGGGCCGGGGGGTAGGCACGGAGGAAGAAGGTGAGGGTTGAGAGGGTTGGGAGGGAACAGAGGATGGTGTGGAGGGTGTCGAAGTTGAGGGTGTTGAGGTGGCAGGTTTTGAG
>FTEL01010027.1_pt1 | contig 12056 bp, 14 predicted proteins | sample 1658911 | NCBI WGS metagenome assembly FTEL01 (sample SAMEA3914869, study PRJEB12502) | metagenome | biome: forest; material: soil | place: USA | collected 2012-03-12 | depth 0.1 m
GCTTTCGGCTGCCGATGCTGCTCGCGCTGAAGGAGTGGTGGTGGTGGCGGTGGTGGTGGGCGGGGTAGCTCTTGTAGACGCGGGCGGTGAGCCGGCCGTGGCTTGCCGCGCTGCGCCGGGATTGGTTGTCTTTGCGGTAGCGGGTGGTGCTCTGGACGCCGCCGCTGGCCCACGACTCGAGGAACCACTCGGTCGATTTCTTGCTGTCTGTTTGTGCCGTGGGTGTGGGGGCCGTGCCGGCGTCGCCGTCTTTGGCAGCACTGAGCCTGCGATCGCGTTTCTGGAACGCCTGGAACGGAACGGTTCGTGTTAGTCCCCGCTTTGTCTACAAGAAAGGGAGACTGCGAGGCTGGAAACCTACCTGGTTCATGCTGAGGTTGTGCCGGATGCTGTTCTGCCAGCCCTTGCTCTCGTCCTTGCCCTTGTTTGTGTTCTCGCGAAACCACTGGTAGATCTCCTGCAGGGTCATGGCCCGCCGCGGCGTGCTCAGAAACGCGCGGTGGATCAGACTTGCGTACGGCTCCTCCTTGCCGGGAGCTTCGAGAAGCCTGGCACCCGAAACCGTGACTTTCCCCTTGAGCCCGGGGTCGTCCGCAAGACCAAGCAGCGTCTGAACCTGCAGATTCACCTCATCGCCGGGGGAGCCAGGAAGCGCGTCTTCCATCGGCAGCGTGAGATTTGTGCTGCACGGAGACAGGGGGTGCTCGCTCTCGGGACTCGAAGTGTAGCCGTCCCTGGGCGACGTGTGATAGCCAACCGGGTAGGGCTCCGTCTGGCTGCGGACGAGCTGACACCCGTCGTCCGGTCCGGCGAAGTTTTGGGACGGCAGAAAGGTCACGGCGTCGGCGGGGAATGATGTCGGGATGCTGCCGCCGTGGAGGTAGCCCGAGAGCTGCGGATCCAGTCCGTGGTACCGGCTGTGGATTTGCTCGGTTGCCGCTTCCCAGGGCGTGGGCCCTAGCTGCTCTGGCGAGCCCCAGCTGCGAGGGGAGGACTGGTTGCTGGCCATCGGAGAGCCGTGGAGCGCGTAGTTCTCGAATTCGTCGCTGCCCGAAGGTGCTCCGAGGCAGGCGGTCCAGTTACTTGGCACGCAACCTCCCTCATGGCTCCCGTCGTCGGTGTGTAGTGCGGTCAGGCCGGCAACGAGCTGGTGTTCCGTGTGGGTTGGCCCTGGGGACGTGGCTCCGACGACCGCGTGTAGCGGTGACTGGGTGTAAACGGCCGCCATGGCAGAAAGCGTCGACACAAGCGGCGAGGAGCGCGATCTGGTATACTCTCGCCCAAGGCGGGCGGGATCGGTAGGGGGAGGCTCGGTGGCCAGGTTCTCCAAGGCCAACAGAGTCGAGTCGCTTGTCCGACGAAGCGTGGGCAGAGACATGCGAGACGAGCAATGGTCGAGATTTGCGAGAGGAGAGACAAGATGAGTTTGATGTGCCAGAAATCTTGTGGTGTTGGAGCCTGGGACGGACCGAGAGATGTAGTCGCAGCCAGGAGCCAAGACTGGTGGTCTGTTGGTCGGCGGACGAGCCTGGGGCTCAACCGGGAGATATCTAGCACTTGTTGTGCCCGCCCCGGATAGGACGATCCCTGGATCGCTGACAGGGGGGGAGGGGTCCAAATTGGGGATTGGGCTTGTCACTCGGTACCTTCAGCAGCCCGGGGGCCGGGGTGTAACGGCCGCCAGCTGGGCTGCCCGGAAGGGAGAGGGAGCAGGGACCTGAAGACGAGGTAATCATTGATTCTCCTCCCAGACCTCGTCCACGCCTCACCAAAATTTCCGCGACTTGACCTTCATTGAGCAACTCATCGCGCGGCATCGCGACAGCGCTCTCGGGTTGTCGCAGTTCTGCAGGAAATTAACCACGACACAGCTGCGTGGCCGGCCGCCCCTTGTGACTCGTGACGCCATCCCACTGATCCCAGGTTGGTGGACCCGTCCAACCTCAATTGCACTGCAGTTCCTCATCTCCGCCTGCGAGTAACCCAGCAATCCATTGGCGCCATCGCACCTCTCACAGCCATCATCACAACGCGCAACGTGGGAGGGTGCCGCTTTTGTTGGGATTCCTCATCGCTGCCCGCTGCTACACCTCGATCCACCGGCGAAACGCGGCCCGCGATCGCACGCGCCCCGCGGCAGAAGTATCCTCCTGGTACCTTACTCCCAGTACTTGTTGCGCCAACTCGTCCAACGTTTCCCCGGCAGCCTCCAGCCCACGTGTGGCTGAGGCCTTTCACCATGTCCGGCCATCCGTCGTGGCGTCTGCTGCCAGCCGCTGCCCCCGGCATTCCCACCCTCCTGGTCTCGACGGCTTTCACGGCCGACTCTTACAGTATCCACCTGTCCGACCTTGCCAATGTCTGGGTGGAGGCTCTCGACAGGAGGCCCATCATCAAGCGAGGAATGGTGGAGGACACAAGCATCGATCCAAGCGACGGGCCGGATCAGATACGCAAGATGCTCGAGCTGCTCCGCGCCGCCTTTGACAGCAATGACTCGGAGCATTCCAGCACGTCCCTGACCCTTGCGCGGGATGACGACGGGGAGTCCCTCGTCGTCCACGTCACTTGCGTGCTGCCCAAGCCGTTGAAGCCCTTCAAATGGCCCCTGCACTTGAGAAAGTGCCCGCAATCGTCCACCGCCTCCGAGCTCGTGCTCCCTATGATCCAGGCACACGATGCTCGCACGCGTGAGATTGATCAACTCGCCTCTCTCCTCCGTGAGAAGGATGCCGTCATCACCAGGATGATCGACAAACTCGAGGCCACGGGAACGGGGCTCGAACACGTCTTCAATGTGCTGTCCGGAAAACGCCGAGTCACGAGAGCAGCCGCTGAGGCGAGGGTCAAAGGCCTCGATCCCTTCTCGGAGCTCGATTTCAGGAGCAAGGCTGTCGACATTCGTCCCGTTGCACAGTCTTCCGACGTTTCCTCGCTCCTAGGCTCCGTCTTTGGAGGCGCTGGCTTGCAGTACAAGTCTGATCTTGAGGTCGAGGCGTCCGCGGTGCTCAATGACTGGTGGACGAAGTTAGTCAAAGGGAGAGCCGTTATGCTCTCGGAGCTCTCCGAGACGAAGGCAGCTCGGACGGAGCCAGAGCCGCCGGCGCCGGAGCCCATCAAGAACGAGGACGATTTTCAGGTCCAGGCCACCCCACCGGGTGTGCGGTCCGCTCGAAAACGTGCCGATCCTCCGCCGGCAGCGGACGATGACGAGACGTCAGATGGCGAAGACATCGGAGAGGACCCGGCTCCTTCCCCTCCCCAAGCCGTGCGCAAGGACACGGGGAAGGCATCTAGCTCCCGGCTCGGCGCTATTGGTAGAAGCAAACGACCGTCCTCGTCTCCGCCTCCCCCGCCAGCAGACCTGCCACAGCAACAGGGGAAAGCCAAGGCAGATCAGTCCGACGCTCACTCTGAGACTGCTTCTGAACTCGACGATCAAAGCTCTCCTCCTTCACCCCCAAAACCAGCGCCCAAACGAGGCGGGCTGGGTCGCATAGGCGGAAAGCCGAAGCAGGAAGCCCCGCCTAAGCGGTCTCCGTCCCCAGCTACACCAACAGAGGAAGCGAGCAGCCAGCTACCAAGACGGCACAGGTTGGGAATGATCGGGAAGAAGGTGCCGAGTCCCGTCCCCGATCCGTCCGCTGCCAGTGCCAGCGACGATACCAGGGGCAGAAGCAAGACTCCAGCCACTCAATCCAAGAAGGAGCAGGTGCGAGAGACGTCACAAGACCGCGCTGATAGGAAGCGGGCCGAGCTCCAAAAGGAGATGGAAAAGCGTGCTGCGGCGGGACCCGCGAAGAAGAAGCGCAAGTTCTGAGTTTTGTTGACACATCTTCTGACGTCCGAGATACCCAACACGTCACGAATTCGCCAATATATTTTATTGCTCTAGCGTTGCCGAGATATCCTGGCTGATGGTTTTCTCATCCGGCCCACGTGATTGTATACAACGCGCCGCGAATGCCAGCACCCCTTGGTGACCCCCACACCACATCGACGCGTCCGTGGCTGTCATCCCAGCGTGTGCGTCCGCCCCTCAAGTCCCATGCGCTTCGCAAATACACGACAGTCGTCTGAGAAACATGGCACTGCAGAACTAGGCGTCGTGGAACCGACGCTCGAGCCACGGGATGGTCGGGGACCGGGTCGTTGAGCGCTGGGGGTGACAAGTCGGCGAGCGGAGCCCACACGGGGACCACAAGTCGGAGAGTTGAGGGAAGAGGATGGGCATCATGTCACAAAATGAGATGAAACGTTGCCTTGTTGGGTCGTTGTCTTCTCGATTTGGAAATCTCCTGCCCCATCCACCCGGGCAGAGGAAGACTGCGTCAAGGGCCGAATCGACGGGCTTACGGCCGGGCCCGCTGTGGGATCTGGTGTGACATCCGATTTTGACTCGATGTCCCGCAAAGAGAACGGGAGTCAAGGCGGGGATCCTGGATTGGCAGCCATGCAGGAGACTTTCGGATGTTTCTTGGCCGACTATGAGAGCTGGACGCGGCTTGGTGTGGTGTCGCGCACCGGCCCGCTCAGCCACGAAGCGTGGTTAGCCGCTGTCGAACCACGTTTGATGGCTTGTAGCCAGTGATTACTTGTCGTCATAATCCAGGTCGGTTCTGTAACGGCCCGAACCCGTCCGATGAGGACGAACGCATACCAGGCAGCATCACTAAGGTATCCAGCAACCAGGAGCGTGGAGGTTGTCGCGGGTTTGAACCGACTACACCTGAGCTTTTGTAAATCTCGATCAGATACACGCACACGAAGCCGGTGGGGAGTTGGCATCTTAGAGGCACCCGTGCTAGGGAGCCTGCGAGAAAGGTCAAAGTCTTCACTGCACAAGGATCAGGTTAGGTCCAGTTTAGTTCTGCCCAGATCCAGTGTGGATTCAGATACACCGAGGTACAATTATCGAGCGGACAGCACAAAGCCATCATGATGTGGCTGGTGCGAGCACCTTCGCAACAGATATTCTTTTCTAGTGAAACGACGTGGTACCTCCCTTACCTATCCCTGCCTGCCGCAACCCCATGCTTGATACCATGAATCTACATCTCGACCTTGCACATGCCGCGCCATCTGGTGTCTCGATGAGACTAGGCACTGCCAGCACACTTCTGGTGCTGCCGGGCAGGCGCAAGGTATTGAGTCTGGACCATCCTGTTGAGCTTCTTCTTCCCAGATCCGTCGCACGGCAGCAAGAAACCTCACCGCCGGACGATTGATCAAAGGAGTAGGTGTTCTCGAGTTGACAAGTGTCCGCGGCCCTCGAGGACGCATCCGGTGCTGACATGCGTCATGCGTCCTGCGGGACTTGTTCGGATCACAGCTCTCCGAGCGGACAAAAGTCCGCTGGGCGAAGACCATGGACTTTATCACGAAGCGATTTGTCATATGTTTCGGCCGAGGCCTGAAAGTCTTGAAACCCCCATCAAAGTGTTCCGACTTGAGCCTGCCCACTGGGCACCTCGCGGTTGTCGTAAGTGAGGTGACTTCTGTTAGCCCCTGAATATCACGGAGAGGTTCAAAAATAATATCCCGCCAGCTTTACGGAGGGCCGGTGCCGCCGCACGCTGGGTTCCCAGAAGCACAACCGAGCCCAGCTATGCCGAGCCCAAGAAAGGCTGGCTCCACGGAGAGAGGAGCCAAACAACTCAATAGTGCATCTCTTTCCTTCCGCCATTCGCAGAGTCCGAGATCTGCCCCGGCCAGAGAATCACGCGATTTCCCCTCTTCCGACGCTGCTCGCCGGTCTCACTCCGCATGCCAAATTTGCACATATGCACTTCGAGTCCAAAAGCGAAGACACACGTCCAGAACCGGTGAAAGATCGACAACCGCCCCCACGTGGCGCTCTGTCCGGCAGCGCATGCGGTAAGACGGAGAGAGACGCGTGCTCCCGCGTACGGAGCGGAGGGGGGGACGGCCCTTAATAATGTTACCTGCAGACCTGGCTGCTCCCTGATTGGGGCCGCTCCCTCTCACAGCGCCGCGTTTCCTGTCTCGGAGAGCGGCCACATCGCGCTACTGTAGGCCCCGCCCGGCTGCCGGCTGCTGTGCTGGTTGGTGATGATGCACAAAATGGGTGGGTGTGGGAATGGAGGTTGAAGATGGACAGGGGGGGTCTATTTCTTTTGTCTTGCGGGCGTTTTTTGGTGGACGGGTGCGTTGTCGTGTACCTGTGCGTATGGACCGCCCAGCACAAGCACGGGCGAGCTTGATCGTCGTCAGCCGCCGCCGCGACGGCTTGGAGAAGCACTGTTCGTGATGTCGGTGTCTTCGCTGCAAATTTCTCGGACCGAGAGCTATCTCATTTCGGCTCCGGGGCGGTGATGACGATGCCGACAAGAAAGCCGGTCGGATGAAGTCGAGCGGACCAGTGTTGATGATAGAAGATGGCATGGTGGTTCTGCTCTCGCACTGAGGTGGAAGCAGGCGACAAGGGCCGGGGACACACATTGGGCCAGACGCTCGAAGGCATCGATCCGCGATCCGACATCCCCCGGCCCCGAAAGCTTCTATGCGGAGGCGGACGCAACGCAGCGAGACCGGTCCCGCGAGCCCGGTTTTAGTGGCCGATTCAATCGCGATCGAGGCGGAGGATCGGCGCTGGAAAGGTTGTTGCATGTGCGCGGGACTCGTGGCTTGTCAGCGACAGGGGCGGCATTGGGCGGGCTGTTGGGGAGTGAGACACGACCGGGGGATGCCATTCTGCCAGCTTCAGTCCCTCTGCAAGCAGATTTCCCCTTTTGCGCTCCTGCAGTGCTTGTGCTTGAGCATGTCTCAGTGACTCGCCTTCGTTCGCGCCTTGTATTTGGTTCGCCGCGATGCTGAGTGTCGCTCGACATACGACAGTCGTCTCAGGGGGCTCTCCGGTTTCCCCCTTGTAGGCACTCTCGAGGCACTGTGTGCGGCAGTTGATCAATCGCATGCGCGAGCCGCATCGCGATCCAGTCGTTTGAAGCTCGGAAATGCAGGCCAATAAGGTGTGGCACTTGTGTGAGGATAAGGGGATGCAGCGGCATGGGCAGGCATAATATCGACGAGCCATGGAGTGGCCCAAGCAGCCCAATCTCTCGCCTTCCTGGCTGTCAGCTAACCCCTCCGTTTTAAGCCACGGTTACACTGCCAACTGGCTTCCAGCTGGGAGCGCCTGGTGGCCAACAGCCCGCGGCGCGATCTGCCTTGCAAACAGTGCGGGGGCGGTCTCGCGCAACAATTGCCCAGTTTTGCGCGGGATGCAGGGCGCAGGGCTTGCTCTCACCGGTGTCGAGGGCCTCAAGAGTTGTCGCGCCTCCACCAACAGCCCGCGTTTCTGAGCAGGCGGGTGCTGTGGAAGGCGGTTCATAACTGCTAGGCTCGGGCAAGACGGGTTTGGACCTGGGCAATGCCGTTGTTGACCTCTTTGTTCGGACGTTGCGCACTGCCACAACCCCAAAATGGAAACACCACTGCAGGGAAGCCAGGGGGATGCTGCTCATAATGGGGGCTACCGCGGGTGACCTGCGAGAAGCATTTGTTCCTTTGACTTCCGGCCTCCGACGGCTCTGGTCGCGACCAAGTGGCTCGTGACGCCAACACACGGCTTTGAGACTATGCCGCCTGCGAACAGTTGGCAGCATGATTCTGGGGGCGCTGGCGGTTATCAGCCCTGGCTCGACTGGCCGCAGTGTCCAGTCACCTGTTCGTGGTGGCATCGTTGCAGTGCAGACGGGCATCAATCCTCCCGCACGGCAAGGGATGGGATGCGTCTAAATGGGGAATGGGGGGCCCCATGTTTGAGACTCCCAACGGCGCCGGCTGGCACAGTCCAGACAGCAGGGACTCGAGGGAGGGCTTAACTAGCCCCGCGAGTTTAAGGTAATCATGCTGCAACGCTCGCCGGCCAACGTCATGGGGGTGGTGGTGACGGGGCACAACCTGCCCTGGCAACGTCGTCTGCACCGAGCCAAGTCGCCCTGAGGGATAGGAGACAGCGAAACATGGAGTGCAGCTCTCGCGCCACCCACCATCGGGGTAAGCCGACCCTTGCCGGGTCACACACATCTTGCGTTGAGATGTCGGCGTTCGCCGGGCGGTGGCCGAATCTGCAGCCGGCACCATGCCAGGATGGCGCGCGTCGGCACCCCTCATCAGCGGGGACGATGGGATCGACGGGTTGCCCACCCGAGCCACCCAACGACAGCTCGTGACGGATTCGGCGAAGGCGTCGAGCACGGACTCTGCGCCCGTCCTGCACCCTGCTCGTCCAGCCGTCCAGCCAGCCAGAATGCAAAGACGGACCCGACAGACCGGTAGCCAATGGCTGCCCTTGCTCGAGAAGCAAGGGGCTGAGACCGGCCTCTCTCCAAGTCCCTTGTCCCCTGCCCGGCAACTTGACAAGTCACTCGGAAACTCTTGGGCACTGTCTTGGGTACCCTACCCTTATTCGCAGATTTGGGTACCCTACCCTCCTTTGCAGATCACCGTCATGCCGGCGAACCGGCATCTGGCCTCCGGGCAGCAAAGAGATATGCCGGGAGTGCACTTCCAGGTCAGGAGCCGTTGACCTGGATCGGAAGCTGTGGTCAGCTCGGACCTCGAGGCACCAGGTGAGGCACTCCTTTGGCTTCCGTCCCCCGTGGCCGGCTTGGTGGAAGTCCTGTTGAGGCCTCGAGGGTTGGCCGCGCCAACACCTTGGAATGATCGCGGCACGGCGCGCTCAACATCAAGCGTTGGCGCGACCCAAAACCAACGGGTAGGTTCTTCTATTTTTCAAATGAAGATCTGGCGATGCGAATCATTCTTGGCCCCGTCCGTTGCTTCCAGCCGGGTGCCTCGCCGTTTCATGCATGGCACGGGCGGCTGAATGTCGACATGTTAGTGATGTGGCTGATATCCATGGCCTGTCCACCTGCCAGTTTGGGACTGATATTCGGATGCTGCCCCCAACACGGGCCGCCGTCGTCGTCGTAGTGTTCCGCTGCCGATGGTTTTCGGCGTCCCCTGATTCGGGCCCACCCGGGGCCGAACGGGCACCACGGCGCCCCTTTTTGGCGTCGAGACAGGCGCCACCCCCCCCCTCGGTTACGCCGGCACTGACAAGAAAACATATGCAGTACACAATACTCTGTACTATGTAAGGAAATGCTGCAATAGCTCGGGCCCTTGCATAAGTTGCATTCACGGGAGCAGGTGTGAGCAGTGGGCTGAACGCAGCGAGCGTTGGGGGAGTATCTCGTTCAGCAACAACCTGCAAGGCACAAATCGAGGAGCCACCCTGGCTGGCCGCCCGGCTTTGCCAAAGGCCCTTGCTGCCTCGAAGCGGCCACGCGTGGTGACACGGCGCCGAGGCATGAAAGACGGCACAGCCACAGCCTACCTCCAGCCCTGTGCCCCCTTTTGGATATTTGGGAGGATCACCAAGAATCATTGGACAAGACAGGTTGGGAGAGGCACCGCGCACAGAAGAATGCACGATGCGCGCACCTCAAATAGCCGCGATCCACGAAGCGCAGAAAATCCACAGCCGCAGATCGCATATCCTCTGTTGGCGCGATGTCGCGGCCTGCCTGGCATGCTGCAGTGCTGTTGTGCTCGCCCTGACTTCTGCAACATCATCTCAACGGCCGTTCTGTTTTTAGCCATCAGCCTGCTGCCCTGATCTGGCCTCCGGAAGCAGCTGAGCTGGCGATATCTGGTCTGGGGAACAATGGACCGCCGACGTCAGCCTCGGGCTCGCCGCGCCGCATCTTCCATTTCCCACACTCCAGTAACTAACACACTAAACTCATCTTCACTCGACAGCCAGCAGACACGCACCTGCAGCTCCCCGACAGCCATCTTCTCGAAACATGTGGCGTTGCACAAGAATAATGTATCTCGCCCCTGCATTGCAGGAGACACGCCGTCAACCACTGTGCTGCCCTGCTGCACAAGCGTCCATCTTGTATGTCGTGAGACGTGAACCGGGAGGACATGGTGTTGGTCGAGCCAACATTTGGTGGCGGGATTGCAGACGTCGACGATGAGAGGCCAAGTCTGCGATCCGCGCGATCCCCGTCCGCTACTGTGCCGAGATGCTCTCGGGACAGGCAGATTCCGTGCGATAACGTTCGAGGGAGGGGAGTGTATGATTCGCTGCAGCAGTCGATGTCCCGCCATCTGTGATCTGGCCCATCCCGACGCCGCACATCCTCGAGATGACTGGAGGGGAGAGGCCGGCCACGCGCAGCCACGATTTGCTAGCGCCGTTGTTGTGCATGCATCGAATCTTCCCTGTCTTCCAGGGTCGCATCCTCCCGCAGGCCGCCCTGTTGATTCACCGCCGCGCCCTGACAGACTGCCGGTCCCGATCTGCCACCTTTCGGAGCAGAAACCGTGGCCGCCTTGCACCCGACGTTGTTTGCAACGTCGTCATCCCTCCCGTGGGAGGCATTCTTCGAACTCCCAGCTCGGTGCACCTGGCCGCACCCAGCACATCATCGCCGTCCATGGAGCCATCGTGGTGATCGCAACCTCGATCAGCCCTCTAGCCCCGACGAGTTTCGGGCAGGCCGAACACGGCTTCTTTTCCTCAACCAGTCGCGGAGACTCTCCCCGATGCCGCGGCCAAAGACAGCACCGTTGCTGCCACTGCCAGGCGAATCACGGCCCAGAATACCCTGCCCGTGGCGTCCGCCCTGGTGTTGCCCAAGGCCTGAGGCCTGAGTCCCCAGCGAGCGCCAAGCGCGGGCTGGGGAACCCTGCGTGGTGATCAAGGGCCTCTCGTTGGCCGCCGGCGCCAGCTGATCGGGGCTAACTAGATCGCGTTAAACGTCAATGTCGGCCAAGATGCTTCGGGCTTGGCTTGAATCTCGCAACATCTGACCGCCGATCAAGAGGCTTGTTTCTGCGCCAGGCGAACTAGGGATGCCCTGTCTGCGCTCAACCGTCGCGAGGGGAAGCCCTCTGGAGAACGGACTCCAACCTTATTTCGAGGCAGATGGGGGTTCGCGGTTGCTCGACGCAGCAAAGCGCAGAAACCGGTCCCAAAGAGGCAGGACGAGACACGCGGAATCGAAGACACGATGCAGCTGAAGTTCTGAACCAAGTAGCCTCCCGAGCGCCATCTCGCAGCGTCCACCTGCACGTCACAGCCAACCCAGATTAGTGCTATACTATCGACTGTCGACTGTCGTTATCATCACTTATGATCAACTCCTCACCGCTCGCGGGGAGCGCGAAGGCACCCGGCTCTGCCGATGGCAGACCCCTGAAAAAGGGGCCAGACCCTCGTGACCCCTCCATCCAGGCCAACCCTGTGATGCTCCCACCCAGTGATACACCACCCTCCCTCGATGACGGCTATCAACCCCGCTTAGATCCACACGAGGCTCTCCTGTCGACCGTGGTCGAGCCCAGGAACAATATGAGCAGTGGTGGCGAGCCGTTACGTTCCGGGCGCTAACATGCGCATCAATTCGATCTCGAGCCTTCTTTCAGCCCAGCGTTGGACCGGGGTTCCTTGCTGGATCACTTACACCTCGCCCTTGTGAACGACTAGAATCCGGCCGCTGCCGTCATGATGATCTGACAAGAGAGAGACCAAGTATCCGTATCGAGTACACACCATAGAGAAGAGATCGGGAATGCCGAAACAGCTCAAAGACCAAAGCCAACTGGATGCGAAATACGGGCAATATCGAAACATGAATTACGGCGATCGCTCGTCCAGCTCTTTCTTGTGTGAGACCAACAACCTGCCCATCCCATACCCAACAAACCGACCAGCCAGGGGGTATTGTACCGCAGTGTAAAATCCCAGGCCCAGAAAAAGGGAGATCTTGTACAGTACACAACCCAGTCAGCCGCCGGATTAAGCAACCCGCCCACCTTTCCGTCCCAAATGCCAGCCATGCTTCCTGTAAGTGTAGTAAATATGTCCGTCCCACCAAAGCCAACCACCCAAATCCAAAACCCAAACCGGAAAAAAACAGAAAAAGAAAGGGAACCATTACAATTACCGCACCCCACCACCCTCAAACCCCGATCACCCATCCCCTCCCATCACAGACAGTACCCCTGCCCATACC
>FTEL01007405.1_pt1 | contig 12029 bp, 7 predicted proteins | sample 1658911 | NCBI WGS metagenome assembly FTEL01 (sample SAMEA3914869, study PRJEB12502) | metagenome | biome: forest; material: soil | place: USA | collected 2012-03-12 | depth 0.1 m
CTTCTCCACAGGCAACCTCCCCCCCTCCTTCTTCCCCTTCTTCCCCTTCCCCTTCACCTCCTTCACCCTCTCCTCATCCACCGGGCACTCCCCATCCACCCTCTCACACGCAAGCATGGTAAACTCCTCCGGCATCAAGCCCGTCGGAAACGCCTCATACGCCCAGGCGCACCCCACCGCCAACCGTGCCCCGATCCCCAAATGTTCCGGTATCTTATACAACCGACTCCCCAGCGCAAACATCCCCCCAGCAAAACACCCCAAATGCTGCGCCAGCGGCAGCCGCTCCACGCCCGAGGCACGGACATACGCATCACCCAGGAACAGCGCGGACGTCCCCTCCCCGTTGGGCGACGCGTCCGAGATCATCGGCCGGAAGAGGAGGTGTTCCGTCGCGGCGGCCATTGCTTTGCGGTACATTTCTTCGTAGGCCGGGTGCGTGCCGGGCGGGTGCCCGCCGCCGAGGAGGGCGGTCATTTTGGGGAGGTACTCGTACAAGGAATCGGCGAGGCCGCCGAGGGTGAAGGAGCTCTCGCGGGCGACGGAGAGGGAGGCGAAGTCGATCCATTTCGGCCAGAGGCCCGGGAGTTTGGAGTCGTTTTGGGAGGATTCCAGGAAGGAAGCGATGCGGGCGACGGCGTCGGCGAATTTGGGGTCGCCGGTCAGGAGCGAGAGGCGGGTGAATTCCAGCGTGAGGGAGCAGGGACTTGCGGAGGGGTCGCGCGAGCCGGCGGACTGGCGGCCGCGGCGGGCGTCGTCAAAGTTGAACCAGAAGGGCGGCATGCGGTTGGGCGTGTCGAAGGCGAGGTAGAGCATGTTGCCGAGCTCGTGGGCCTTTGTGAGGAGGGCGGGTTCGCGCGAGAGGTCGTACGCGCTGAGGAGCCCGCCGAGGTGGCGGATGGTGGTTTCGAAGACGTTGACGGCTGTGTCTTGAGTGGCGGCCCAGTCTAGCTGGGCGGCGGCGGCGGCGGCGTGGTGGAAGTCGTCGTGGAGGTCCATGATCCAGAGCGTGTCGAGGGCGTCGACGAGGGTGGCGGCCCAGCCGCCGAAGGTGGTTTTGCCTTTGCCAGTTACTGGGGCGAGTTCGTCCATCAGCCAGGCGTGCTTCTTGTAGCTGTTCCAGTTGCGGATGAAGACATGGCGCACGACCTGCTGCCGCCGCTTGGTGGTGTCATCGTGCACGTAGTCGGAAAAGTTGTGCTGGATGGCCGGGAGCTGCTTCGGCCTGGTGGTGGGCAAGGGCCGGATCGAGGCCACCGGGTGGTGCTCGGCCACGGTGGACCAGTTGAAGCTGCTGGGCTTAAAGCTGATCTCGGGCCGGGCGCCTGGTGGTCGCGTGCTCACGAGCGGGTCGGAGCCCGGGTATTTGTTCCACGGGGGGGTTCCTGTGCCCTGAGACTGCGTGTGTGGCGGAGACGTCCGGAGCCAGGACAGGATGGTGATGAAGATGACGGCGAGGAGCACGACGCGGGCCAGGCGGCGGTCGAGGCCGACGGTGCGGCGCAGCCTTGCCGGGAGGAGGGCCAGCGGCCAGGCGCGGCCATATGCCATCTCTGCCGAGTCCTCGGAGTTGAGGGTCCCTCAATCGGGGCCGTGGGGGGTTGGGGCGCGTTGTGGGGGAAGCTCAAGGTCAGGCCCCATCTGTCGAGAGCGAGGCCAAGACTCGCGGTGAGAGGACAGAAAGCATCCCGACGTCGTCCGTTCTGCGCCTTGGCGAGAAGGATGGGCAATCTGCCGGGACTCGATGTTTGGGGGCCAATGCAAGCTGTCCCGGCAGGGGACCAACAGGGATGCTGCCCTGCTGTGGCTTGCCATTGTCGTCCAGCGAATCAGGCCCCAGGGGGCTGCTCCAGCTGGGTAAATCGAGGGCGAGGGGACTGATCGGAGATCTGGTCCGACGGGTTGGATGCGACCCCAGCGCGGGAGTCGACTTGAGCGTTCCCCTTTTCAGCCTGCTTCGCTGAGCCGCCATCAACGTCGCCAACCCTCAGGATGGCATCAAATCCCCAGACAGAGTGCGAGACATGATGGTCGACCGAGGCTCTGAGGCAATTAGGGCCCTCGATCGCCCACGATGATGATGTTTGCCCCCATTCCTTCTCGTCCCATCTCCCATCAATCCGTTCCAATCCAGCGACCCGCCCCCGAGCTGCCAGAAGCCGGCCACCACACCTCCGACCCCCATCCCGCTCCGACCACAGTTAGGCGAATTGGATCCGATCCGGGGTCCCTCCGACAACCCTCCCTCCCATCACTCGGCACTCCCCGGGTCGCCCGACGCGCCAATCCGCAAACGGGACGACGCTTCGGGGGTGTGGGGGGTGTGTGCCAATCCGGGCTTGGGGGCATTGGAAGCCGGGAGGAAGCAAAAAAAGCAGGGATGCCTCGACTGCCGGAAGCTGTCACTCGGGTTCCCATGGCCAGGCGGACTTAGCGCGGGAGAGGGAGAAGAAGCGAGTGGGACCCGTCCGGGTCTCCCGCGGGGGGGAAGCCAAGAATGCTGAGAGTCAAGGGGGGATTGCGATTGCTGGCTCGGGCTTGGTCCGGCATCTGGCTAAGGGTGCTGCAGAATGCCGAGAGCCCATGTTCGGGTGGGTTGGTGGGCGACGGCGATTTTCTGGTCGATGACTATGACTTTGGTGAGTGGAAGACAGCGGGTGTTTCGATGTCCAGAGATTGAGATTGAGGGATGGGATTCTGTCGGACAGATGCACCGTTGATGGCGTAGGTGCCATTCCAGTAATTGGTCGGCCCCGGGTCGATTTCGGACGAACTGTCTGTTCCACGGGAGGTGAGATGTGGGGGAATGGTGGGGGTGAGGAGGGAAGACGGGACCACAGGCTTGGGTGCTTGTGCACTGATCAGGTTGCCCTTGAGTGACAGTCTGAGTGACGGAACCCGTTCAGGGACCGTCCCGCATCGATGCTGAGATCAGTGTGTGGTGGGCATCATGGAGAGCATGCATGCACGACCGCCTCCTGCTCAGACAGGCCAAAATGAAACTAGATGTCTATTCCACGGCTCCTCTATCCCATCACAGTCCCAACCGACCCTCACTCCCATCCAATGCGACCCCCCAGCGCCCCTTCCCAGCGCCGTAGCTCACCCACACTCTACAAGCCTCGCCCCGGGCCGCATCTCAGTCGCAGTAACAAAGGAAAAGGCGATTAACATGTACAAGGCAGAGAGGCGCCCGGATAGTATTTTGTGGTCATACTACAACGCCAGAAGTCTAAAGCAGATCGCGCCTGACGAACTCGTCGCGGAGGGCCTTGCCGAGCCCGGCCGGCGAGCGCTCGACAATGACGCCGGCCGCCTCGAGGGCCTTGATCTTGGAGTCGGCACCGCCCTTGCCACCCGACACGATGGCACCGGCGTGGCCCATGCGGCGGCCGGGGGGCGCCGAGATGCCCGCAATGAAGGAAACGACCGGCTTGCCGCCGTTGACCGTGTTGTGCTCGCGGATGAAGTCGGCCGCGTCCTCCTCGGCGGACCCACCGATCTCACCAATCATGATGATGCCGTCCGTCTCCTCGTCCTCGAGGAACACCTTGAGGCAGTCGATGAAGTTGGTGCCGCTGAACGGGTCGCCGCCGATGCCCACCACGAGCGACTGCCCGAGCCCGGCGTGCGTCGTCTGGTTCACAGCCTCGTATGTGAGCGTGCCGGAGCGGCTGACGATGCCGATGCGGCCGCGCTTGTGGATGAAGCCGGGCATGATGCCGATCTTGCACTGGCCGGGCGCGATGATACCCGGGCAGTTGGGGCCCACCAGGCGGGTCTTGCTCTGCGACTTGAGCATCGACGTGATGCGCACCATGTCTGTCCGGCGCCGTATGTCAACAAAACGCATGTCCCATGACTGCTGAGTGTGTTGGAAACTGACCATGCTGGGGGATACCCTCGGTGATGCACACCACGAGGGGGATCTCGGCGGCGATGGCCTCCTCGATGCCCGCGGCGGCGAGTGGGGGCCTGGTGATTGGCTTCTTGTTAGTGCGGGTAGTCCCGGGTGGATTGCCGGGGGGTTTCGCAGCAGCAAAGAGAGGGACGAGCTTACGGGACGAAGATGGCGGTGGCAGTCGCGCCAGTCTCCTTCACGGCATCGCTGACGTTGGCGAAGACGGGGAGGCCCAGATGCGTCTGGCCGGCCTTCTTGGGGTTTGTGCCGCCAACAACCTTGGTGCCTGGAGAAATCGCGAGTATCAGACCCTGTGTTTGCTCGCGGACGGCCACGCCCAGCCATGCAATTGGCGTCTATGTCGACGGGACTCGGGGAGAATTACCATAGTCGATCGCTTGTTGCGCGTGGAATCTGGAGGGCACAGATTGTCAGTCGTGGGCGAGCTGAAACATGTTGGGCGCCGCAATCGGGAGTGCCGCGCGAATTGCTAAGCGCGATAGGGGAATCAAGGGCTGGGAGCGAAGGGAGGGGGAACACAGCACGATGAGAAGGACGGGGAGCAACTCACGTTCCCTGCTTGCCCGTGAAGCCCTGGAACAGCACCTTGGTGTCGCCGTTGATGCGGAGGTTCTTGATGGTGGCAGCGTAGGGGGAGGCGGCGGAGCTGTAGGGGCGCTGGGCGAGCTGGCGCAGGAGAGCGCCCGCGGGCCTCGATTGCCTTGCGAAAGCCTGCATCGTGTGTGTGTGTGTGTGGGAGGGAGCGGGGAGTGGTGCGATCAGATGGACGCAGTCGGGCGAGGCGGAGGGGGGGTCAGAGGGCGGGTGCAGTCAGGGTCAAAGCTGTGTCGATGCGGTCGATGGTCCGTCGAATTGTCGTCGTTGGAACTCTGGCGGGCGGGACGCAGATGCACAGCGGCGGCCTTCGTCATTTCTCCAAACAGCGACCTTGTCCAAAAATGTCGCTAGCTCCCAGCGAGCCCCAACCCGCTGTCCTACAGGGGTGCTCCCGCTGCCATTGGGCCAAATGACCTCCCTCTGGCCCTCCAAGGCTTCGTGCTCGGCAATTGCGGCGGTCTTGTTTTTCCGAAGCCTGCGACAGGACGCCAGGGGTCGTCGCGCCCGGCACTCGGTGCTGAGTGGTTCGGGCCGGGAAAGCTCAGCGGCGGTTCCTGGGCCAAGGAATGGTGGGATGTGGGCACGGTGGGGTGTGGGCCTAACTCCAACTGGCGGGGCCAGCCCGCCTTGGATTTGCCCCGCCAAAACTGTCAATCTGAGATTCTGCATCCTTGACACATCGAAAGAGGCGACAGCCACCCGCGACAGCCACCCCGCGACCACCCGCAACCTCCCGCGACCGCCAGCGACACGCGCAACGACACGCCAACACGCTGAAGATACCCACAGCCCCTTCAATCCACCCAGAGGACCCGACAACACTGCATGGGGCTCGCCAGCCCGCGATAGCGCAGCCCCACTTCCCCACGATGGCCACCACAACCGTCACGGCCACGAGCCGCAAGAAGGAGTCAAACCTCCCCCCAGAGAACGAGCGCTTCCTCCGGTGCTGCGCAGACATCGCCAGCGCCCTGATAGAAGACCATGAGGCCGCCAAGGACCCGGCACGTCCCCGAAAGGACATCAACCTCAACACCATCCGCTCCAAGTTTGCAAAGAAGCACAGGATCAACAATGTACCGCCACTCACCGCCATCATCGCCGCCGTGCCAGAGCACTACAAGAAGTACATTCTGCCACGGCTGATCGCCAAGCCAATCCGTGAGCTTTTCCCCTACCTCTGCTGGGGTCGGTATGTGCTGACACCTCCTAGGCACCTCCTCGGGCATCGCTGTCGTTGCCGTCATGTGCAAGCCGCACCGCTGCCCCCACATCGCCTACACCGGCAACATCTGCGTTTACTGCCCCGGCGGCCCCGACTCGGATTTCGAGTACAGCACACAGTCGTACACAGGCTACGAGCCGACCTCGATGCGCGCCATCCGCGCGCGCTACGATCCCTTCGAGCAGGCCCGCGGGCGGGTCGACCAGCTCAAGGCCCTCGGTCACTCGGTCGACAAGGTGGAATACATCATCATGGGCGGCACTTTCATGTCGCTGCCAGAGTCATACCGGGACGAGTTCATCTCGCAGCTGCACAACGCCCTCAGCGGGTATGGCACCCTCAACGTGGACGAGGCCGTCCGGGCTGGCGAGCAGAGCAGCATAAAGTGCGTGGGAATCACCATTGAGACACGGCCCGACTACTGCCTCCAACCCCATCTCTCCAGCATGCTCCGTTACGGCTGCACGCGCCTTGAGATCGGCGTCCAGTCTCTCTACGAAGACGTCGCCCGCGACACCAACCGCGGGCATACTGTCGCCGCTGTCGCCGAGACCTTCTGCCTGGCCAAGGACGCCGGCTTCAAGGTGGTCAGCCACATGATGCCGGACCTGCCCAACGTCGGTATGGAGCGCGACCTGGACCAGTTCAAGGAGTACTTTGAGAACCCCGCCTTCCGCACCGACGGCCTCAAGATCTACCCTACCCTCGTCATCCGCGGGACGGGCCTCTACGAACTCTGGCGCACAGGCCGCTACCAAAACTACACCCCCAATGGCCTAATCGACCTCGTCGCGCGGATCCTCGCCCTCGTGCCCCCCTGGACGCGCATCTACCGCGTGCAGCGCGACATCCCGATGCCGCTCGTCACCTCGGGCGTGGAGAACGGCAACCTCCGGGAGCTCGCCCTGGCGCGCATGCGCGACTTCGGCACGTCCTGCCGCGACGTGCGCACGCGCGAGGTCGGCGTCAACGAGGTCAAGCACCGCATCCGGCCGAACCAGATCGAGCTCGTCCGCCGCGACTACGCGGCCAACGGCGGCTGGGAGACGTTCCTGGCGTACGAGGACCCCAAGCAGGATATCCTGGTGGCGCTGCTGCGGTTGCGGAAGTGCACAGAGCGGTACACCTTCCGCGAGGAGCTCAAGGACCAGCCGACGAGTCTTGTGCGGGAGCTGCATGTGTACGGCATGGCGGTGCCGGTACATGCGCGCGACCCGCGCAAGTTCCAGCACCAGGGGTTTGGCACGCTGTTGATGGAGGAGGCGGAGCGGATTGCGAGGGAGGAGCACGGGAGCGAGAAGATTAGTGTCATCTCGGGGGTGGGCGTGCGCAGCTACTATGCGAAGCTGGGGTATTGGTTAGACGGGCCGTACATGTCCAAGTGGTTGGATGGGAGGCCGGGGCCGGAGGAGTAGGGGGGTATGGAACGGCGGGGGTAGTGAGAGAGAAGGGGATAGTATATTGACAGAGGGGGGGCAATATGGTCTTGAAAAGGATTGCGCATGCCCAAACAAGGGAAATGGAGAGAGAGGGTGACTTGGGACCATGGCTCTACTTCACCACTGGTGAAGGATGGGTTGGCCCCACAAGGACGGGTTGCGCCTCAAGCGCCAGTATGGAAACGGAAGGATGACTAAGGAAAGCTTGGACCAACTGGGTTAGATTCGCCGCTGGCGAAGGAGTGTGGGGCCGTTGGCCACGTGAGAGCAAGGTCACGTGGGATTGGGCACCAGCCACACAAGTGATGTGGCGCGTGTGGCGTGCATCGGGCGGGCGTTTGGCATCGGGTTCCTTCTCTTGTTTGGAGGTTTGGCGTTGGCAGCAACATAGAGCATCATATATAGGGAATGCAATATAGGATGAAGATGTACTGCGGGAAGGTTCAAGCCCACTTTCCTCGCGTTCGGATAGTGTTCCGTTCCTCGTCTAGTCGTCGGCCCCTGACCACGATCACCAGGCAGCTAGCCAGGACTGGGATCGGGCAGGGGGTTAGTCGACGTCGACTCGACTAAAACACACCATATCGACTACCTTGCAACGTCAAGGCAACAGGTAGTCTCGACCTCGACCATAACCCACCACACAGCATCTATGCTGCCTCGAGCGACCTCGACCTCCCCCATCTACCCCGACGGCCACATAGAGACCGCAGAGCGTGGAATGGGCGATCGCGCGGTCGTGGTGCTGCGTTGTGTAGTTATGCTGGCACAGTGTCGATCGGACGGAGCTGATTTGCGTCGATGCTCGGCTTTTGTCTTGTTGTGTTCTTGGTAGCGGTGTGTCCGAGAAGTGAGCCAGGCAAATTCCAAGTTCGACAGGATAGTTGGAGGGCGGAATGAAAGGCACGGCGCCCGAGGGAGAACGACGGATCGCGGGTATTGGCCCGGGAAATGTAAAGCAGTTTGAGCTGGTCGGGGAGAGGGGGAGACTCGATTGGTGCCCTCGGTGCCAGTGGAGGGACTACCCTCCACTCACCAAGGGAGGAGTGTCCCGCTCTCCTCGAACAGCTGCGCTTGCTTCACTCCCAGGACCAAGTCGCGGGATAACTCCCGTGAGCCCTTGATGGCCGTTCACGGAGTCACCCTTCCCCGCGCCATTATAACCACTCCGTAGTGTTATGATGACGCAAGGAAGCGAAACTCCGCGAGCGGCGCTCAAGGGAGAGCGAGGGATCCCGAGTTGGGCCGGCGAATGCGGGAAACTTGGACTTGGTCGAGAACGGCGGAAGACTCGCTTCGTGTCAGCGGAGGACAGTCAAAGTCGCTCCGTATGATAACACAAGGAAGAGTGAAAAGGTTGGAGCTGCCCTGAAAGGGCAGGCACTCACACCCTCGGTATGGAGGGTCGTTGGGGTGGTTGCGGTGTCATAAGGACGGGACACACGACGCGCGGGGAGGACGGGAGCGGCGGCGTCGCTTGTGAGATGGGTAGCTTGGGACCGGTTTGGAGAGAGTGGTGCTTCGCGTGTATTGGGAGGGTCGGCGTGGTTGCGCGTATGGGCAGGAAGACGACGGGGCTTGAAGACCTGACACTTGGTGTTTGTTAGCGTCCAAGACAAGTGATTTTCGGACAGGTCGGGGGATTTTCTGAAGGGCTGGAAAGGAACAGTCTGCGATGAGGATTTACCTGTTGGTAGGAACGGGGTTTGCCGGTGCGCGACTCAGAGGCCGCCCTTTGAGGCCTCCCCTCGAGGCCGCCTCGCGAGACCGCCGCTCAAGAACGCGCTGGCAATCTCTGTGAAAGGTACTCGCATAGTATAACGGGAAAGATGGGGAATGCCTGCGTCGGTGTCAACGCGAGTGCCGAATTTGCCTCGCTCATCGTGTCTTGGGTGCGAGTCGGGGGCGAGGCGGAGAGCCCAGGCAACCAAACTCGGGGACGAGAGGCGGCTGGCGGCTCAAATCAGCCCGTGGTTACGAGTCTGCCTCTCGCGGCCGCTCAAGGAATGTGCGCTGAGTGTGAAGCCTAGTGAGGGTCCTTTGGAATTGGTCCTATGCTTGGGGCCCTGGAGAGGTGTGAGTGGGGCGGGGAGGGGGCTGGGTATTGTTGGGGGGGTTGCAACTGCTAATCGTCACCAACAAACTATTCTGGCCATTTCTATTAGCCTTGTTGGATTTGCTTGGTTTCAATACCTGCCTAGGATCTTTTGTTGTTTGTTGAGAAAATTTTTCTAGATCCTGGCTGATAGGGATTACACCGCCACGTCACACCCCTGAGGAACGAGAGATATGAGTACTAAAATTTGCGTACCTTACCTGCATGGAAAGCCCTTTTCCCAACTGCAGAGAGTTAGTTGCTCATCAGACAGTTGCAGCTACTGGTTTCTCTGCTGTACTTGCGCAAGCATTGGGGATACCTACTAAGTTTCTTCCGCTGACTAGGCAGCCATTACCAACGCGCCGGCGTGTGTGGTTTGATGCCTGCCGAAGTCTCTCTCCCTCTCTCTCTGTGTGTGTTTCATGGGGGCAGGGGCACGGACGGGTAGGGGGGGTTTTTGCCAACCGCATGGACAAGCAAAAGTGGCTCAACATAAACGGAAACGAAACCGGTCTGCAACTAGGTGGCAACCGGTCCGGAAGTTGGAACTGGCACTCGAACCCGATGAGCATGGGGCCATGCATGACCCGGGGGGGAGCATGAAGTGAGGCGCGGTCACTCCAGAACCGGGACTGTCCAGCATGGCCCGCCCCATCATGCACGGTCGGAGCGCACGTGGGCGGTCCGCTCTGATGCTGTTGCAGACGGTTTGATCCCATTTACAAGGCTGATCCTCCAGAGCTGCGCGAATATCGATTGGATAGGGAAGAGCGCCAAGACAAGTGTTCGCCCTCGTCACGGTGCCATCATCCCACGCACGCGTGGAAAAGCATCGCGCTCCATCTCTGGTAATTGCCTCCGGTCTGGCTGTGGGGGGTGATTGCCTTTTTCGGAACCACGCACCCCAAGGACACGCGCTCGCACACGCGCTCGCGTCTTCACGTTACATGCATACATGCAATGATTCCGTCCTTGCGTCCCGCTTTCCCACCCTCCGTTCCAGCGTTTCCTCCTTGTGCTCCAGCCCTCAACCCCGTTTCTTGACCCCCTCAACCCCGTTTCTTGACCCCCTCAACCCCGTTTCTTGATCCCGCCGCCCCCTATTGTTATTAGATCAGGTACCTAGGTACTTAAGCAGCCGGATCCAGGCGGCTGCAGCTACACGTCCAGGAGCACCCCTCCCCTCCCTCGTCCCGCAAGCTGCTCTCGTCCCCACCGTGGCTTGCTGTCGGGCCAGGCATACTGGAGGATCACAGCCAGCACGGCGATGCGATGCCCCTCGCCCTCCCCCTGCGCCCTCAACGGACACCAGGGAGGCGAGGACGCCAGGAAATGGCCGACGGCGCCCAGCCTCTCCGTAACGCCCATTTCGGCACGCGCTATGTGTTTGTCAGAACGGAGAACGGTATAAAACGGCATGGCCGCGCCGAGAAACGCAACAACTGGCGTTGAGATAGGTGGCCTGCAACTGACCACACACCGAGGCGACCTCGTCCAAGTGGTGGGAGCCACCGTCGTCTCCCAGCGTCGTGAGTGCAGACTCGGCCCATGCCCCAACCCCCCAAAGAATGGGGCCCATTGTGGGCTGGTGAAAGCCGAAGGCTGTCACACGGGGAGCACGCCCCATCAGTTCTTGCACCACAGCCGATGGGGGTTAGGCCAGGGAGGAGGAGGGACCTACACATCTTGGCAAGCGACAGAGGGCTTCAGATGACTGCTTGCTAGATCGCCAGTTAGATCAGCTTTGGGGGATCTGGTGGAGATAAAGAGGACTGATGAATAGGTAGAGATGATTGCCGGGCACTTTATAGACGGCCGATTCTCTCTGTCGACCGCCATGACTCTGCTCTTGCATCGTTGACGACGGCGACCCTCGTGGCCGTCAACAATTCTCATTTCTGTGCTTGCTTTTCTTGCCTCATCCAATCCCATGAGGAGAGACTCGCGACATGGCAGGCAGGGGGTGCCGCCGGCGCGGCATCGAGGTAACGGGGCACGCGGGCGGCACAGCGTTCCGCGCCCGAGCTGCCGGGACCCCCTCGCGCCGCTTGTCCTGAACAGGCTAGCTAGGGGTCCCAACCCAGGGGTGGGGGACGGGTAGCAAGGCGGGCGAGTCGAGTCTGATCTGCGGCGCGCAAGGCCTAAACCAGCCGCTTTTCCATGGATGGCTGGCCACGTTGGTGGGATGGTCATCCAACTTTCGGGAGCGGCTGGGGGCGGTTGGCGGGTGATCGACATGGAAATCCTTGGCCTCGAGTGCTGCTCATGCTGGCAAGACCAAAAGCAGAAGAGAATATGATGTGTCGGAAAGCATGGATCGTGGACTCTCGGAAGCATCCGGGGCAGGGATGAAGCGAGGCTTGGTTGAGGCTGGGTTAGTGCGGCTCCTCGAACGCACGGGCAGTTTGGATTCACGCCCGCCCCTTCACCCCTCTTGGCCCCTTGCAAGATGCTGTCCGTTTCCCGTTCCCTGCCCGCACGCAGCGGTGGAGGGTTGGTGGTACCTGGCAAAGTTGAGGGCGGAAGGTGGAAAGTGGGCGCTGCCACGCATAAAAAAAAAAAAAAAGGCGAAAAAAACTCAAGGATCAAGAAGGAAAATATGGCAGTACGGATTCCATGGTATCGTGCCCAATTTGTTTGCGCAGCTAGCTGCTCTTCCCTTGTCTTCCATCCTCTTCCAGTTCCACCTGCTTCCCCTCCCCCCCGGTATCTTCGCCACCTCCTTCCCCCCTTTCCCCCGTCGTTCCC
>FTEL01007316.1_pt1 | contig 12027 bp, 2 predicted proteins | sample 1658911 | NCBI WGS metagenome assembly FTEL01 (sample SAMEA3914869, study PRJEB12502) | metagenome | biome: forest; material: soil | place: USA | collected 2012-03-12 | depth 0.1 m
GTCCTCAAGGAGCACGGCGTGACCATCACCACCGTCTTCTACGACAACATGCTCCGCGAGAACCCGGACCTGCACAACATCTTCAGCACCACCAGCCAAACCTCGGGCCGCCAGCCGCGCGCCCTCGCCGGCGCCGTCCTCGGCTACGCCACCTACATCGACGACCTGGGCAAGCTCACCCACGCCGTCCAGCGCATCGCCCACAAGCACGTCTCCCTCCAGGTCACCCCCGCCCAGTACGACATCGTCGGCAAGTACCTCATCCAAGCCATCGGGCAGGTCCTCGGCGACGCCGCCACCCCCGAGATCGTCGACGCCTGGATCGCCGCGTACGGCGCCCTGGCCCAAGTCTTCATCAACGTCGAGGGCGACATGTACAAGGCCAACGCGGCGCACAACTGGGTCGGCTGGCGCAAGTTCACCATCGCCCGCAAGGTCCCCGAGAGCGCCACCATCACGAGCTTCTACCTCACCCCGGTCGACAACCTCCCGCTCCCGGCCTTCCTCCCAGGCCAATACGTCAGCCTCCAAATCCCCGTCCCGGAACTCGGCTACCTCCAAAGCAGGCAGTACTCCCTGAGTTCCGCCCCCTCCCCGGACGCGACCTTCTACCGCATCAGCGTGAAAAAGGAAGAAGCCTCCTCCTCCGACGCCGCCTCCGTCCCCGGCCTCATCTCCAACAAACTCCACGCGTCCTTCTCCGTCGGCGACACCGTCGAACTGTCCCACCCGCAGGGTGAATTCTTCATCAACCCCGCCGACAGCACCAAGGCCGGCGTGCCCGCCGTCCTCATCTCCGCCGGCGTGGGCGCCACACCCCTCAAGGCAATCCTCGACAGCCTGACCACCCCCACCGGCGGGAAGCCCCCTGCGGTGGAACGCCCCGTGTCATGGATCCACGCGTCGCGCTCGTCGGCGTCGATGCCGTTTGGGGACGCGGTCCGGCAGACGGTGCGGGAGAATGCGAATGTGAGGGCGAATGTGTTTTTGCGGAGTGTGACCGAGGGGGATGAGGAGGGGGTGCATTACGAGGTTGGGGGGGTGCGGTTGGATTTGGAGAGGGTGGATGGGGAGAAGGATTTGTTTTTGGGGGATGAGAGGGCCGAGTATTTTGTCTGTGGGCCCGAGGGGTTTATGGTGGATGTTAGGGATTGGTTGGTGGGGAGGGGCGTGGCGGCGGAGAGGGTGTCTTTGGAGTTGTTTGCTACTGGGGATGTTGCGTAGATGGAGATGAGACTTGGATAGAGGAGAGCGGGGGTTTGGAGTACGGGGTTGTGTTCGGCGAATTTCTTTTTATTTTTTCTTGTTGTTGATACCTTGAATCGAAGTCGTTGTCTCCGGCATTCTTACTTTCTCCGGTGTCGATACCTTGAATTGAAGTCGTTGTCTTTTGTGCTTCTAGAAAAGTCCAAGCTGAACCCTGCCTTCCATGTCGGAGGTCAAGTCGTGGCATGATGTGCTTGGAATCGGCCCGCGGGTGGACGTCCGGTGGGAAGTTCCGCGTCGAGGTCACAACCAATCGAGCTGGGCCATTGTTTCCATTTTTGGCCAAGTTCTGAGACACCGGGGGGTTCTAAGACATTTGAGGCGATTGACAGGAACGCCACCAAACTTGCGGGTCCTGGGTGTGGTGCCCAATCAGGGGATAATACAGATTACTGTGCAGTCGAAGGTCGTTGTAGTGGCGCGATTTCTGCAAGAGCTCCAGCCGTCGGTGTTTACTGATCAGCCCGAGGAGGATTGTTTGCTTGCTCGCCGTTGTTTTCTGACAGGTACAAGACTCAATGATCCGTGAATGTGCTTGATGTCCTCGTTAAGGCCCAGCCTTCCTCGCCGTGGTCCTGTGCCTGGGCTGGGACACGTATTAAGCCGAGAACTTGCGCAGTCCGGAGCCACCGAGCGGTCGCACAGTCCGGGTTCCAGACTTCAGGCACATGTAAATCGATCGTTCTGGACGATGGCAACGTCACTTATCTCGATCACAAGTCCCAAGCCGCCAGCGTCAGCTCATGTGTCGTCGTGTCTCGCTGGGCCGAACACGGTCGAGGCGCCAGTCTTGGCTATCAGGGGGCTGTGACACCACGTCACTCGGCAACAAGCCACTGCGTCAACAACACACTGTAGTCCCTGCTGCTGAGATCTGCTAGCCTGTGATTGCCACATGCATCGAGTACTGTTGCGAGACAAGTCAGCTGAATGTCTCTTGCATTGCAGGACCGTTCAAGACAATACCGCAGACAGCCCAGTGGCTTGGTCCTGTGCCTGCTGCAAGGAGATGATGTCTTGGAGCTCATGGACTTGGCGGCGCCAGGGCTGGCCGTCAGAATGTCACTGGGCATTTCTCCTGCTGCAGCCACTTGCCTGTCAAAGCCATTGGGAAGGCACGCGGTGGCTGATGAGGCGGGTATCGACGGCACACGGTGGTATCGACGTCACTCGGTCTGCGTGTGATGGACGCGATGGCTTCGCGCCATGATCAGGGGACGGATGCGTCAAGACTCAAGATCGCCGTGTTTTCTACCAAGCCGTGTTGATGAGGGGTTGAATGCCAGCGGGACAGTCTGCTAAGCGGGAAAGAGGACCCGAAGCCGGGGTATCGTTGGGTGAAGCGAACAGCGATCATGGTTCAATCTCAGACCTGGCGACAAGCCTCTTTTCAGCTGTAGAGCTATATGTCTTCGCCTTCCCCTGTGCTCGCACTTGAAACTAGACTGCCCCGGCGCTTGCAAGATTTGAAGAATCTGGCCAAGCCGAGGAAATGTGGGAAATGTGGCAACCTGGAGTCGCGGTCGAGGCAGGGCGCGCGCGTGAGCAAGAAAAAGAGCCTGCACGCGCCACGCGGTTCCTTCCTTCCGCGTCAAGTTGCCCAACCGACCAACCCTCGACTCCATCAAAAATACAAAAACAGAAGACTTATCTGCTCCCAGATTCCGAACAACGTTGCTGTTCTTTATCGCTGTCGTTATCGGATCCTGTTTTTGCTGGCACTGGATTTTCATCCGCCTGCCAAACACACAACACAACACAAACCCAATTCCTCTCCCTCCTCTTTTCTTCCTCTCCTTCAACCCGACCCAACCCAACCTACCTCAACACCACACAACACGAATTTTCCTCTCACCATTGCGATACCCATCTCGTTCATTCCAGACGGAGCTCTGTTTTGGCTGTTGGATTCCGTTTACCATCAGCGATTCCATGGGCATATTCTGTCTGCAGTACGCAACCCTGCATCCCAACCCTCAAATTTCTCCCACTTCACCGCCGTTCTTCTCCGTTTGCATCGGCTCAACTCCTCCTTCACATCGCAATTTTGGGCATCATGCCGTACCCGAAACCCATATCTGAGCCCATCGCGGTGGTCGGCGTGAGCTGCCGCTTTGCCGGTGGTGTGACAACCCCGTCGCGCTTGTGGCAGCTTCTCCAAAACCCCAAGGACTTGACCCAGGAAGTTCCCTCGGACCGGTTCAACATCGATGTAAGCTTAATCCCTCGAGCGAGCCTCCAGTCCATCGCCGCCATCCAAATTGCCACCTAGAGCACCCATCTGACCGGATCAGGCTTTCTACCATGAGGATGGCGAGTACCATGGGACCACAAACTCTCCCAAGGCATATTTCCTCGACCAGAACCATCGCGCCTTTGACGCAGGTTTCTTCAACATCTCGCCCAGAGAAGCCGAGGCGATCGACCCTCAGCAGCGCATGTTGCTCGAGGTCGTCTACGAAGCTCTCGAAGCCGCTGGGTACAGCCTGACCCAGTACGCCGGTGAGAAAGTCGCAGTGTTCGCCGGCCTGATGACGGGCGACTACGACACCTTGTCGCAGCGCGATGAGCTTGACACCAGCCAGTACTACGCCACTGGCAATGCGCGCTCAATTTTGTCGAATCGCATTTCCTACTTCTTCAACTTTCGTGGTCCATCCATGACCATCGACACGGCGTGCTCATCGAGTCTGGTTGCGCTCCACCAGGCTGTTCTGAGCTTGCGCTCTGGGGAGTGCAAAATGGCTTGCGTCGCTGGCGCCAATCTCATCCTCACACCCGAACAGTTCATCGTCGAGTCGAGCCTGCACATGCTGAGCCCCAGTGGCCACTGCCGAATGTGGGACGCAGGCGCTGATGGGTATGCTCGCGGCGAAGGCATCGCAGCCATGTTCATCAAGCCTTTGAGCCAGGCGCTCGCCGACGGTGATCACATCGAAGCCATCATCCGCGAAACGGGCGTCAACTCTGATGGTCGCTCGCGCGGAATCACCATGCCGAATTGGGAGGCGCAGTCGCAACTCATCCGCGACACTTACCAGCGCGCTGGTCTCGACTCCAAGAAGCCCGAAGACCGTTGCCAGTACTTCGAAGCCCACGGCACCGGCACCAGCGTCGGCGATCCCAACGAGGCGCGCGCCATCGCGCACGCATTTTTCGGGTCCAAGAAACCGACTTCGCCCTCGGGTACCAAGCTCCTGGTCGGGTCTGTCAAGACTGTCATCGGCCACACCGAAGGCGCTGCTGGCCTGGCTGGCCTCTTCAAGATGATAGAGAGCATGCGCAACGACACAGTGCCGCCCAATCTCCACCTCGAGAAGCTCAATCCCGACGTCAAGAAATACTGCGCCAACCTCACTGTCCCGACCGCTGCCGTCCGTTGGCCGCGAGTTCCCAAGGGCCAGCCCAAGCGCGGAAGTGTAAACTCATTTGGTTTCGGTGGCACCAACGGCCATGCCATCGTTGAGCAGTACATTCCTGAGCTGCATGACCCGGTTGCGAAGATTCCGCCTCTCATTCCCAAGTCACCAGCGACCACTTCTCGTCTCCCATGCCCAGACATCGGCCAAACCTGCCTGCCGCTTGTTCTTTCCGCGCCCTCTCAGAAGCCCCTGGCCGCAGTTGTCAAGGCGTACCGTGACTATCTTCAGAAAAATCCTCAAGTCACCCACCAAGAGTTCGCCTGGCACACCTTTGACCGGCGGACAGCCTTCCCATTCCGGTTTTCCGTCTCAAGCCTGTCAGCATCCGGCCTTCTCGAGAAACTCGACGCCTGCATCGCCAAGAACGAGAACTCAGCTGCGCCCACAATCGGCACGCGCGCTCGTCCCCAGCAGGACGCCATGAAAATTCTCGGTGTCTTCACCGGCCAGGGTGCCCAGTGGGCGACCATGTCTCGGAGCTTGTTCCGCGCAAGCAAAATCTTCGCCAAGGTGATTCGCGATTTGGACGTCATCCTCCAGACGTGCGATGACCCCCCGACTTGGTCACTGGAGCAGGAGATCCTCGCCGACAAGAGTTTGTCCAGGGTGCAGATGGCATCCGTCTCACAGCCTCTTTGCACCGCCATCCAGCTTGCTTTGGTCGAGCTTCTCCGCTATCTGGACGTGACTTTTCACACCGTGCTTGGTCACTCTTCCGGCGAGATCGCGGCAGCGTACGCAGCTGGCAAGATCTCCATGCGCGACGCAATCCTCATCTCCCATTACCGCGGGTTGGGAGTCCACATGGCGTGCGGCAAGAACGGCGAGAAGGGCGGAATGCTCGCTGCAGGATTGTCCAAGGAAGAAGCCACGGCCTTTTGCGCAAAGGACGAGTATTTGGGTCGAATCTGGGTCGCCGCAAGCAATGCACCCTCCAGCGTCACCCTCTCTGGCAACCTTGACGCCGTTAAGCAAGCTTGCGAAGACCTCACCAAGCAGGGCAAGTTTGCTCGGACCCTCTTTGTCGACACTGCCTACCACTCGCCACACATGGAGGACGCCTCGGTCAAGTATCTCGAGACCTTGCGTGCCTGCAAGGTCAAACCGGCCCAGGGCAATGGAACCGCGTGGGTGTCGACTGTCTACGGCGCCGGCGAGCCCTCGCAGACGGAGCTCGCTTGCAAATACTGGAAGGACAACATGGCCAAGCCGGTCTTGTTTTGCGAAGCTGTCACAACAGCCCTCGAAACCTTGGGTCCCTTTGATTGCGCCATCGAGATCGGCCCACATCCGGCGCTCAAAGGCCCTGTCTCCCAAACGATGCGGGCCAAGAAGGGAGATGTCATCGCATACTCCGGCCTCCTCGACCGCACAAAGGACGACCGCGAAGCATTTGCGGACTTTCTTGGCTGGGTGTGGACACAGTTTGGAGCAGCTTCGTCGCCAATTCGCCAGTTTGTCTTGGATTCGCTTCAACCCGAGCTCGTCCACACTCGGCTTTCTGATGCGCCTCTGTACCCATGGGATCGCTCCCAGGTCTTCTACCGGGAGTCGAGGATCTCCCAGCAGTATCACTTCAAGACTGACAAGCCTCACGAACTGCTCGGGGTCCGCACTCGCGACGACAACCGGCATCAACTCCGGTGGCGCAACATCCTGAAACTCGACAAGGTCCCCTGGGTCAAGCACCACAGCTTCCAGGGCCAAGCTCTCCTTCCGGCATCCGCCTACTTGGTCATGGCACTCGACGCCGCTCGCATCGCACTGGCAGGCCGCCGCGCTTCCGTCGTTGAGCTTCGCAACCTCAAGTTCATGAGCGGCATCATTCTTGAGCCCAACACACCGGGAGTCGAAATCCTGTTCAATCTCACCATCGAGTCCGATGCCGAGGGCACTGTCGAGGCGTCCTTCACCCTGACGTCGACCATGGCGGACGGCAGCACCGATATGAAGAAGAACTTCAGCGGCAATCTGACCATCACGGTTGGACAGCCCTCGGCTGATGCGCTGCCGGCGCGGCCCAAGGATCGTGCCGAGACCCTGCACGACAACCCGGTCGCGTTCTACGACATGATGGCCCGCACTGGGCTGGTGTACACATCTCCATTCAAGGCCTTGCAGACGCTTGAGCGGCGCTACAACTTCTCGTCTGGCACGCTGAAGAAGTACCACGAAGAAGACACCACCTCGCTGAACATCAGCCCGGCGACTTTGGATAGCTGCTTGCAGACCGCGTTTGTTACCATCTCGTCATCTGGCGACAACGCCATTTGGACTTCGTTTCTCCCCTTGGATATCGACTCGGTGCGCTTCAACTTGGCGATTTGCGACATCCAGAACCACGACGACGACGCCCTGGCTGTTGACGCCTACATGACCAAGGCGACTCCCATCACAGAGACAGCGGCCGCATCGTTCACCGCAGACATCGAGATCTTCAACCCCGAGGGTCAGATGGAGATTCAGGTGCAGGGCTTGACGGTTGGGTCTTTCAGCCCGACCAAGCCGGAGGACGACTACGAGCTGTACTTGACGACCAGGCTCGACGTGGATCCGGATGACGAGATTGTCACCACGGGCGAAATCGAGATCTACGCGACAAACCCGATGCTGATTAAGAGCTGCGAGCGGGTTGCAGCGCTGTACACCACCCATGAATCCGCCACTCGGCCTCGCTCTTCGTCCACTCTCTCTCGTGTCTCGACGTCTGCCCACACAGAGATGGCAGCGCCAGTCACCGGGTGGCCTGGAGAGACTGAAGACAGCCTCGACAAGTTCATTCGTGCCTCACCTTACTTCTTGGCCCTCGACTTCATTCGCGAACTGGGCAAGAACCTTCCCGACATCATCGCCGGCATGCTCCCGGCCGTCATCGACGAAGCGCATCAACTTGTGGGATTCCAGCAGCACGTTTCACGCGTCGTTCAGCAAGTCGCGCACAAGTACCCGCGCATGAACGTCCTTGGTCTCACCGATCCCGAGATGGGCCTCACTGAGCGCGTCCTCGCAGGTCTGAAGGACTCCTTCGCCTCATTCCGAGTGGGTGCCGAGCCCGAGAAGAATCTTCAGAGCCGCGTGATGCTCAACGACTCCCTCCGCAAGCGGATCATGATCGACAAGCTCGATCTGAACACAACCATCGACTCCCAGCAGGGACCGCAATACGATCTGGTCCTGCTCGCCGCATCACTCATCGAGCCCCAGAAGACTGCGACGGTCCTCCACAAGGTCAACCAGATGATGCGCCCGGGCGGCTTCCTGGTTCTCATTGATGTCTCCCGAAGCCCCCTCAAGGATAGGATTCGGCGTTGCGCCGGTCTTGGGTCGGGCGAGCAACCTCTCCTCTCGCCTCCCGACTGGCCCGACGTTCTCGAGCAGTGTGGATTCCGGTACTCACCGAAGAACGGCCATCAGTACTACCCGCCGGGGTTCTCGCTCATTATCCGCCAGTCAGAGTCGGTGGAGAAGAACCTGCTGCTCAAGCCCCTGCCCAGCGTCGGTCAGCATCACTTGGCTGGTCGTCTGTTGGTTGTTGGTGGTAAGCATTGGCGGACAGCGCTCATCTCGTCGGGCGTCTGCTCTATCCTTGAGCAGCACTGCGACACCATCGAAGTTGTTGAAACGCTCGAGTCTCTCAACCTGGCGTCCGCGCCGTCCTACTCGGCGGCCATCTTCCTCAACGACATTGATGAGCCAGTTCTCGCAACCATGACTCGGAACCGGATGGCAGCGCTGCGAGCGTTGTTCCGCCCTCAGATGGTGATCCTCTGGATCACGCACAAGTCGCGCTTCGACAACCCCGACCATGCCGCCTCGTTTGGGTTTGCCCGCACCCTGATTGCCGAGACACCCGGTCTGGTCCTGCAGATGCTTGACCTCGACACGCACGACACCGAGCCAACTGTCGAGGCCATCGCGGAGACCTTTGCCAGGCTCGCAACGCAGGCTGCACTGGGCACCGACGACGAAGAATCGAAGCTGCTCTGGACGAACGAGCCTGAGGTGCACTTGGAGAATGGCCATCGCATGGTTCCGCGCCTCATGCCGTGGAAGGACGGGAACGAGCGCGTCAACGCACCCCGCCGCGTGGTATCCAACACGATCAACACGTTGGAGAACCTTGTGCGGCTCATCAAGGTCCAGTCTGAAGATAGCACGACCCGGCATGAGGTTGAAGTGACAAAGACCAATGGCTTGGAGGAGGCTGAGGGCTTGGCCATCCAGGTTGAGTACAGCACGGCTGAGCCTGTCATGGTCGGACAGGTCCCTGCTCACCTCTGCATTGGGCGCAACCTGGAGACTGGGAGGAAGTTCGTGGCTGTCTCGGAGGCCAACGCGTCATACATCACTGTGCAACCAGCGCATGCAAGCAGCATCGAGGGAATCATCGCCGATCAGCCGACCTTCCTCCGCCTTCTTGTTCGGTACCTCGTCGCCCTCGGCATTGCCAATTCGGCTGTTGGTCGCCCGGTGCTCCTGGTCGGCGCCGACACGATGTTCCACGAGTGTGTCGGTGATGTCTTCTCTTACCGTGGCATCCCGTTGCTGGCTTGCTCGACGGACGAGGCTTTGTGTGGCCCGACCAATGGCATACGGTACCTCCACTCTGGCATTTCAGTGCGCGAGGTCAAGGCTCTCTATCCTCCTGACGGCATCTGGGTCATCGACATGCTTCCGGCATCGAGCAAGCTCTCCAAGCTGCTGGCGCAAACCCTGCCGGCCAACTGCGCGTACAACGACTTTGCGTCTCTCGTGGCTCCCTGGACCCACAACATTGATGGAGAGAAGCTGGAGGTTTCCGGCCTCTGGAAGCAAGCTCTGGGCTTTGCGCTCTCCAAGATCAAGACCTGCCGCCCATCGACTAAGCAAGCCATGATGACGGTTCCCGAGCTTCTCATGCCCGGCACTTCGCTCCCGTCATTCCAACTCGTCGACTGGAAGGCCGAGCGGTCCATCTCGCAGATCGTCAAGCCTCTCGCCGGCACGCGCCTGTTAAGCCCGATGAAGACCTACGTCCTGGTCGGCCTGACCCGCGACTTTGGCCAGAGCCTGTGCACCCTCTTCGTGCAACAAGGCGCGCGGTACATCGTCCTCTGCAGCCGCAACCCGCCGAGCGCGCCGCCCAAGTGGCAGACCGAGATGCTCTCGCGGGGCATCGCCGTCCGCTTCGAAGCGATCGACGTCACCATGCTGGGCCGTGTCGTAGCCTTCAAGGCCAAGCTCGCAGAGACTCTCCCTCCAGTCGGCGGCGTCGTCAACGGCGCCATGGTCCTGGAAGATCGCGTCTTCTCGCAGATGTCGCTGGAAACCCTGCAGCGCGTGATGAAGCCCAAGACAGTCGGCTCCAAGAACCTCGACCTGGTCTTCGACAGCCCCGAAATGGATTTCTTCATCCTCACCTCCTCCTTCGCCGCCGTCGGCGGCCACGCCGGCCAGTCCAACTACGCGGCCGCCAACATGTACATGAACGGCCTCGCCGCGTCCCGCCGCCGCCGCGGCCTCCCCGGCTCGGTCCTCAACATCGGCGTCATCTACGGCCTCGGCTTCCTCCACCGCGAGAAGGACGACCTCTACACCGGCCTTGAGCGCGAAGGCTACCCGCCCATCTCAGAGCGCGACATCCACCACATGTTTGTGGAAGCCATCGTCGCCGGGCGCGCGAACGTGCCCGGGCAGATCTACGACATCACCACTGGGCTGAGGCGGTTCCGCGCCGACGCGCCGGTGCTGTCGTGGCATCATGACCCGCGGTTTGGGCACTTCACGGTCAAGGACGAGGAGGATCGGTGGGCTGCCGAGGGCGCGGGGACGAACGGACGGGTGAATCTCAAGGAACTTGTTGCCGGCGCCGAGACGGCGGATCAGATGGTGCAGGTGCTTGTCGACGCCGTGGTGCTCCATGTTCAGGGGCAGCTGCAGCTGGGTGAGGGGGCTGTGACGGGGGAGCATAGCTTTGTGGAGCTGGGGGTGGACTCGCTCGCAGCGGTGGAGATTCGCGCGTGGGTGTGGAAGGCGCTGGGGCAAGATGTGGCGGTGATGAAGATTCTCGGGGGGTCGACGATTGAGAAGGTGTGTGGGGAGATTGCGGGGGGGGTTTTGGAGGGGCGGAAGGAGAAGGAGGGAAAGGGGGGTGAGAAGGAGGTGGTGGAGAAGGTGAAGGGTGAGGATGTGGTGGTGTTGTCGCCTGTGAAGGAGGAGGGTGGTGAGAAGGTGTAGATGGTGGAAGGGGTAGTTATTTGTTTGTCGGAGTTGAATGCCTGCTCGAGGGGGGTTGGCTTGGGGATATGGAGAGGCATCATGTACGCGTTGTCTGTTGGCCTTTTTTTTCTTCTCCCTCGGAGCTCTTGTTGGTCTTTTTTCGAAGCTGCTGTTGGTCTTTTTTTTTCTCTTCGGAGCTGGGGGCGATATTTCAGGTCTCAGGGGGGTAATGTTTGGAAGATTCGGGTGACGCATCGCACGGTTTGAGCAGATAGACCTCGGGCTTCACTGCATCGCGACACCTGTAGCATGTATGGACTTTTTTTCGCTTTACTTTGCCCCAGTGAGATTGCCATGATGATCGCCCAGTTCAAGACTGGCTGTGTTGGGAACACTGACGAAGGCCGAGAAATGGAAGGCCATTGTTCCGAAATCGGCAGCACGCACACACCAATGTTCGTGGCACAACATCGCCACAACCCCACGCATCTTCGCTGCGTCGTCAAAGCCGCCCGCCCATAGTGATGCACGCACGACTCCAACCCGCTGCACCGTGGATCGGCTCGCCGTGCGTTAGCCCTGCATAAGCCCTGCGCAGGCGGGCCAGTGGATGCGCCGCGTCTGAGACAGGTAGCCGGAAGGTTTGTCTCCCCGCTGCATCCGCGTCTTCTCCCCCGCTCTGCGCGGGGGCAATGCTGAGGAGCATCCTGCAGTGTTGAGGGGCAAGATGGCAAGGGGTGGTCCGGAGCGGGTTCCGGGCGGGGTCTCGGCCAGCCGCAATGCGACCTTCTTGCTGTTGCTTGCACTTGCTGCTACTGCGGGCTTGGTGGAGCGGAGACGGGGAGGACATGTGCGACCGGCTGGGCGAGGACTTCCATGCATGCGGGGGGAGAGGGAAGTCGCCGATCGGATGAGGGGTTGGGTGCCTGAGATCGATTGGTGGTGCTGGTGTTTTTAACACCCCCTCTTTCTCCTTTCGTTTCTCCAAACCACTGTCAACACAACTCCTCAACTGCGAGCTGCATCTGCACTTCATCAATTTTGAACACCAAAAAAAAACAACAAACCAAAACAAAATGGCCACCTCAGCCGAGCGCGTCTCCCCCGGCTCCTCCAACCCCCCTCCCGCCCCCTGGCCCAC
>FTEL01006134.1_pt1 | contig 12014 bp, 7 predicted proteins | sample 1658911 | NCBI WGS metagenome assembly FTEL01 (sample SAMEA3914869, study PRJEB12502) | metagenome | biome: forest; material: soil | place: USA | collected 2012-03-12 | depth 0.1 m
AGATGGGACAGTCAGACAGGCCATCCATGTGCAACACAGGGATGGATTTCTTTGTATGGGCAGGCTCTTACTCGGAAGGGCGCAAAGATGGCCGAGCCGTGTTTGGCGCTGGTTGTCCTCGAGGAGGCCTTGACGACCGCGTCAGTGCGCTGGCGCTTCGTCGAGGGCCTGTCGGGCTCCGAGTGAGGCATGGTGTCGTCGGGGGAAGCCAACGGCGGCCTCAAACTCGTGGGTCTCGGGCGGATAGGGGTGGTTTTGCTTGGTGTTGATGTTGTTTACAGCAATCGATGAACCATCGCCAATTGAAGTTTTTGGCAGCCTCGTCCACCAGCCCCACCAAAAAATAAATTTCAGCCACAGCATGGCTGTCAGGACGGGACCCACCTGGACGGGCCTGGAAAGCACCGACCCACCGACTTCGATTTCAGGTCAGGGTCCAGCGCCCAGCGGCCAGGGTCCAGCCAGCACTCGTCAGTGCCCCGCATCCGACGCTGGAGCAATCACCAGCACTCCAAGCCGTTTCCCGGCGGCACACATGCCAGATGCAGGGAATTCGTGCAGCCCATGCATCCAATGCGGATTCGATGCAGACAAGGGCCTTCTTGACCGCTTTTGTTTGCCCTATGGGAGCCCGACATCTTGTTCTCTGGCCAAATCAGGCTGCATGTCACGCGACCACCTGCCTGCGGTGCAGCCCAGCACCGCTTGGGCGCTGAGGGTATCTGGGGGGACGAGCGGGTTTCAGGAGTTGGCCTCTTTGTCTCCAGCTGAGGCTTCTTCTTCCCTTCCATTGCCGCAGTAAGCCGATGCCAGGGCGGGATTTGGGGTCAGATGGCTCAGCCAGGTCGAAATGGACAGTGCCTGCCGGATGGGTTGGTGCTGGCGTCATGGGCCGAGCTGGGCCAAGGCACGATCGCAGGGGGAGAGAGGGAAACTTGCCCCGCTGCCCCTCTGCCCCTCTGCCCCACCATGAAAAAAGAAGACCCTGCAGGCGGCGGCCTGCCACGCCACTAACCGCCGCTCTGGGTGCTGTGTGGTGGGCTCTGGGCTGGCTGGTGGTTGGTTGGCCCAGCTCTGGGCCAGCCGTGCCGCCATTGTCCTTTCCATCCAACCACTGCCTGGCGATCAACCAACCCTTGATCGATTGACCCAGTCTCGACCCAACCCAGATCGGCTCTGCTCCATCCATTCCATTCCATCCCCTCGCTCCGCTCTTCGGGACGCCCTATCTCTCTCAGCGTGGTGTGCCATCCATGATTTCATTTTCGGCTGCCGGGCGGGTGACCTGGGCCATCCATTGACCCGGGCCAGCAGCTAATTAGCAGCTTGGGTTTTCTCACGTGGGGAGAGAAAATGGGAAAAATGCAAACAACTCGCTGAATCTCTCTTGTCGATGTCATCGGCCACACCCAGTTCCAGGTTGATGTAAATTTGCACGGACACACACCCACCACCCTCACTCGGCATCTGTTCCTTGCATGCTCTTGGCCTGCTCCATCGCTTGATAGCGGCTCCATACGACGACTGCCACTTCGCCACCCGCTGCTGCATTGCGTGGAGCCCCAGAGCTGCCCCGAGTCACTCGAGCACTACCCCAGACTCCAGAGCATTCTGAGAGGTCCCAGTACCCTCTCTTGTCTTGACCTGACATAAGACAGACAGAGACAGACAGAGACAGACAGCTAGGTTGCGGATAGCTGCAGTAGAGCTCAGAGCAGCCGCCATCCACCACCATCGCAGCACACAACACAGCACACGGCCAGAGACGGAAACAGAGCATGGCTGACGCCACTGCTGCTCAACCTCGACCAGATCCTGACAAGATGACGAGCTCGCCCGAGGCCGCCCCCGACGGTGCCACGTCGACGACGCCCCAGGCGCCGCCCTCGCAGCCGCAGACAGCTCAGACAGCCCAAATACCCCCCGTCCCAGGACACACGAGAAACGCATCCGACGCCTCGACTACCTCAGACCCCAAGCCCAGATCCCAGCGCGCAGGTTCCGGTGTAGGCTCCGGCTCCCACTCGCGCAAGCTCTCCTCCTCGTCCGCCCGCTCCCTCCACAAGGGCACCCACGCAGAGCCCGGCACGACCGAGCTCCACGCGGAAAGGACTGATGTATCCATGCCCCCGCCTTCCCTGAGACCTCACCTGCCCCCGCCGCTTCCCCTGCGAGAAGAGGCCGAGGAGGCGGCTGCGTTTGGACGAGATAAGGGTGACAAGGGAGACTACGGCGCCTCGTACGTCGCCAGCCCGGCAGTATCCCCCCGCGACTGCGCCATCGACTCCTCGGCCGAGCCCCACGACACCGACCCGGACACCCCCCGTATGCTCGCCAGCTCCAGCCTCGACGCAACCGCCTATCGCGGCCTCCCCGAACCCGCCCTCCGAAGCGCCCGCTCGTCCATCTCGGACGCCCCGGTCAGCAACCGCATCAGCATCAGCTCGCTGTACAGCCTCGCCTCCATCCGCGGCGTGCCCAGTTCGGCCGCCTCGGCCAACGGGAGCGACAACAACAGCATCACTGGTGTTAGATCAGTGTCGGGGATCATGGCGCCCGGCGGGGGACCCAAGAACTTCGCCGCCGCCCAACCCGAGTCCAGCCTGTCCAACATGACGGTGACAACGGGGAGCCAGGGGTCGTCGGGGGGCCACCACCAGCTTGCGCCCCGCGAGTCGCGCCCACAGCACCTGGGCGATGCGGCCAAGAAGTCACCGCAGGGACAACAACAGCAGCAGCAGCAGACAGGCTCGAACCCTCCGCCGCGCACGCAGCCGACCAGGTCTAGGAGCCGGGCCAAGCGCAGGTTCAGCGGTAGCACCGGGGCCAGCAGCCATCATAGTCCGAGCGGCGACCGCGCCGGCACACACCGCTCCGAGAAGGAGGAGCATAAGCCTGCGCCGTGGGGCGTCATTGGCGTGTGCGCCCTGGACGTCAAGGCGAGGAGCAAGCCAAGCAGGAACATCCTGAACCGGTTGATTCAGAACCGCGAGTTTGATGTTTGCGTGTTTGGCGACAAGGTCATTCTGGACGAGGGTGTGTTTCCCCCCTTTCACTCTAACCTTCTACTCGTGCGAGGCCGTGAGCTCACGAATTGAGTGTAGATATCGAGAACTGGCCCATTTGCGACTACCTCATCTCCTTCTACTCCGATGGCTTCCCCCTCGAAAAGGCCGTCGCCTACGTCAAGGCCCGCAAGCCCTTCTGCGTCAACGACGTGCCCATGCAAAAGATCCTCTGGGACCGCCGCGTCTGCTTGCGTCTGTTAGACCGCATCGGCGTGCCCTCGCCCCAGCGCATCGAGGTGAACCGCGATGGCGGCCCCAACTTGCTCACCCCCGACATCTGCAAGCACATCCGTGAAGTGAGCGGCGTCACCTTTGAGCCCGTTGGCTCCGACAGCGAGTCCGCCAGGTCTGCGTCGCCCCGCAAGGTTGAACTGCTCGACGGCGGCGACATTCTCGCGGTCGACGGTGCCCTGATCAAGAAGCCCTTTGTGGAGAAGCCCATCAGCGGCGAGGACCACAACATCATCATCTACTTCCCCTCGTCGGCAGGCGGTGGCGCCCGCAAGCTGTTCCGCAAGATCGGCAACAAGAGCAGCGAGTTCGTCCCGAGCCTGACGGTCCCGCGCGCCATTACCCAGCCCAACGAGAGCTTCATCTACGAGCGCTTTATGCAGGTCGACAATGCCGAGGACGTCAAGGCTTACACGGTCGGCCCGACATACTGCCACGCCGAGACGAGAAAGTCGCCCGTCGTCGACGGCGTCGTCCGCCGTAACACCCACGGCAAGGAGGTCCGCTATGTGACCGCCCTGAGCGGCGAGGAGAAGGAGATCGCGAGCAAGATCAGCACCGCCTTTGGCCAGCGAGTGTGCGGCTTCGATTTCTTGCGCGCCGGAGGCAAGAGCTACGTTATCGATGTCAACGGCTGGAGCTTCGTCAAGGACAACGACGACTACTACGACCGCTGCGCTGGCATCCTCAAGGATATGTTCATCAGGGAGAAGATGCGCAAGGACGGTCGCACCCCTCCCCTGCCCTCCCCCGCCATCTCGGACGTGGACCCTATGTCGGCTCGCCCGAGCCAGGCCAAAGAGAGGGATCTCGCGTCGCAGGGCCGTCAGAGCGTTGACCGGTCCGCCCGCGAGTCGTTCGCCGAACCCGCCCCGCCGGCCACCTCCGAGTCGAAGCGCACGAGCATCATCCCCGCGAGTCCGCTGATCAGCCACTTTGCAGCGTCGCTGCAGGACAGCGCTCCGTCAACCACGCCGTCGGTTATATCTGCCGCGGCGTCCGCGCTGCCTGAGAGCGCGATCGAAGGCGAGCAGGAGCCACCGCCGCCGCCGCCACCCAAGCCCAGCTGGAAGCTCAAGGGTGTCGTGTCGGTCATTCGCCATGCTGACCGCACCCCGAAACAAAAGTACAAGTTCACGTTCCACACGGAACCCTTTATCGAACTGCTCCGGGGTCACCAGGAAGAAGTCCTCCTGATTGGCGAGCCGGCGCTGGCCAGCGTGCTCGAGGCTGTGGACGTGGCCATGAAGGCGGGTATCGAAGATCGCAAGAAGCTCAAGTCGCTCCGCAACGTGCTCATCAAGAAGGGGAGCTGGGCCGGGACCAAGGTGCAGATCAAGCCCATGTTCCGCAACAAGACCGTCCCCAAGCCCGCCAAGGAGAACAAGGACACCATCAAGGAGGAGGAGCCCGCGCAGACGGACGAAGACGCTGAGAAGATGAATGGCGAGAAATCTCCTCGCAAGCCGCCGCGGAGACACGACTCTCTCTCCGGCGTCACCATGTCCAAGTTCACCGCGGCCGAGGAGAGCCTCGTGCTCGACAAGCTCCAGCTGATCGTCAAATGGGGCGGCGAGCCCACCCACTCGGCCCGGTACCAATCCCAGGAGCTCGGCGAGAGCATGCGCAGCGACCTGGGCCTGCTCAACCGCGAGATGCTGGACGAGGTCCACGTCTTCAGCAGCAGCGAGCGGCGCGTGGTGACGAGTGCGCAGATCTGGGCGGCCAGCTTCCTCAAGCAAAAGGACTTGCCCGAGGATTTTATCACGATCCGTAAGGACCTGCTCGATGACTCCAACGCGGCCAAGGACGAGATGGACAAGGTCAAGAAGAAGCTCAAGGGCCTGCTGCGCAAGGGCAACGAGCGCCCGCCCCAGTTCGCCTGGCCTGACAACATGCCCGAGCCGTCCGAGGTGCAGACCCGCGTCGTCCAGCTCATGAACTTCCACCGGAAAGTGATGCAGTACAACTACTCCAAGCTTTACAGCGGCGGCGGCGCCGTCAACTCGCTCAACGCCATTAGCAACCCGGCAGCGGAGAAGAGCAGCGGGCACAGCCATGGCCACAGCCACGGCCATAGCCATAGCCACAGCCATAGCCACATCCACAGCCACTCCGGCGGCGCGGGCGGCGGCGAGAATGCCGTCGGCTCGTCGTCAGGCGCGTCGCTGTCGTCGCTGGCCTCCGCCGGCGGGTCGCTGTCGCAGGCCAACGCCGTCAACAGCATCCAGGCCCGGTGGTGTTGCGGCGAGGACGCGGAGCTGTTCAAGGAGCGATGGGAGAAGTTGTTTGCCGAGTTCTGCGACGCGGAGAAAGTCGACCCGAGCAAGATCTCGGAGCTGTACGACACGATGAAGTTTGACGCGCTGCACAACCGGCAGTTTCTGGAGTGGGTGTTTACCCCGCCCAAGAATATGCTCGAGGAGGAGTATGGGATTTCGTTGAATGGCAAGGAGGGCGGGAAAGGTTCTGCTGGGCCGGCGGAGGAGAAGGGAGATGAGAAGTCTGCTTCTTCTGCTGCTTCGGCTGGCGCGGGGGAGAAGAAGGCGGAGGGCCCAGGGCACAAGGCCGTGAAGAGGATCTTTCGCAGGAGGTCGTTCCTCAATGGCCTGCGGAGCAACGCGGAGGCCGAGCTGCCGGAGAAGTACTTCCACCTGCGTCGGGGTGATGGCCGGACCAAGGCGAAGACGGACGCGCGGTTTGAGCCGCTGCGCGAGCTGTACCAGCTCGCCAAGGTCATGTTTGACTTCATCTGCCCGCAGGAGTATGGTATTTCTGACAGCGAAAAGGTGAGTGTCAGCCCCAACAACCAGCCCCATGGTGGGACGAGATACTAACCAGCAACAGCTCGAAATCGGCCTCCTAACCTCCCTCCCCCTCCTCAAAGAGATCGTCCACGACCTCGAGGACATGCAAGCCTCGGACGAAGCCAAGTGCTTCATCTACTTCACCAAGGAGTCCCACATCTACACGCTCCTCAACTGCATCCTCGAGGGCGGCCTCGAGACCAAGATCAAGCGCGCCACCATCCCGGAGCTCGACTACCTCTCGCAGATCTCGTTTGAGCTGTACGAGATGCCGGCCACCCCGCCGGTTGACGCCGAGGGCGGCCCGGCGTTCAACTACAGCATCAAGATCACTATTAGTCCGGGGTGTCATGTTTTTGATCCGCTGGATGTGCAGTTGGATTCGAGGCATTGTATTGGGTGCGCCCAGCGGAGGAGTCTGACCGCGCATGCGGACTGGAAGGTCGTGATTGAGACGTTGAGGGCCAAGTTTCACCAGTGAGTTTTTGCCCCTCACCTTTCAGCCTCCTTTTTTCATGGCACCGATTTCTGCCTCCTTTTCACCTCACCCTTTCTGCCTCCTTCCCCCCCTCACCCTTTCCTGCCTCCTCTTTTCGCCTCTCCCACTTCTGCCTCCTTTTCCCTCCCTCCCAATTTTGCTCCGCCTCGCCCGCCCAGCCGCATGTCCCACATCCCACATGTGAACGTCCCGTTCCACGCTCCCATTGGCTGACTCTCAAAACACAGGGTGAAACTCCCCAAAACATTCCTCGCCGTCAACCTCTCGGACGCCTTCACCTTCCAGGAGAAACAGCACCAGGGCGATGGCGCCGACGGCGGGCTCGAGATGAAGGGCCCCCCTGCCGCCGAGGCTGTCGCGCCGCACGAGATCCCGCCGCAGCTGAACGGCAGCGGCATCGGCGAGGGGGGTGAGGATACGCAACAGGTGAATGGGCACGCGGATGAGCACGCGATTGGGAACGGCGGCGGGCATACCGAGGAGGAGCATGAGCAAAACCACGAGGCAAAGGAGAGCGAGGAGAAAGTCGCACCGACCACCGCCACCGCAGCCGAGGTGGCAACCGCGACGCCCGCAGCCCCGGACACGGCCGCGGAGGCGCCGGCTACAGACACGCCTGCCGCCGTACCCGAGGGGGACATGGTTGTTACTACGGCCACTACCACCACCACCACCACCACCACCACGACCACGACTACGAGTGAGAGTACGACAGCCGGTGCCGTGACAGCCGGCGCCGCTGCGGCCATTCCTGCAGCCACCGCCAGCACCAATGCTGTTACCGACCCCTCGGACCTGCCTGCGGGTGAGGGAGGAGGTGGCAGTGCCGTTGGCGGTGGCGAGGGGAGGGAGTAGAATCGGCGAGCTGGTGGACCCCACCTTTCCGACACTCGGTTGTCCTCCCAAAGAGAGGGTGTTGTTGCTGTGGGCATTCCCGAATAGTTTTGCCTCGCGGACCGATTCGGCGCTGGCGATGACAACTTGTGCCTCCTGTTTGGAGAATGGTAGTGGGGAGTGCTGCGACGGGAGGCGGCACGGCATGGTAGCGCACAGTCAGTCAGTCAGTTGTGTGTTTACCATGCCGACATCCACAACTCCTTGGTGGTTGTGGTTAGCTACACACCAAGCAACAGCCGACCTCTTACTATCCGATCGCGGCGTCATCGCGGTGCTTCAACAAACTCCATACCACCAGCCAGGAAAAGAAGGAAGGAATGGGGAGTGTGGACAACACCGACTGGATCCAGGAACCCAGAACGAGACGAGTTGACGTGAGGGATATCACCAACCCCCAACCAACAACCTCGGATCTCGGCGAAATCTTTTCTCGTCCGTTTTTTCTACCACGCCACACCACCACAGCAGCACGCACATACACCTCCATAGCAGCACACACCACCAGACTCTCGCAGGACTCTCCATGCAGAAGCCGCCGCCGCCAGTTGATACTGTGGCGTCATTCCACCGAACCTATCGGGGGTTTTCCCTCCCCTCCCCTTCCCTCCACTCCATGACGGAGGCGGCCATTGCCATGGTGATGGCGATGGTGGTAGTGGTGGTGACGGCTCAGCCACCCGGGCAAGTTCGGCTTCGGGTTCGGGGTTTGCTTCGGGGATGGATGACTTCGGGCTCGGGTCGGGGATCAGGTTGTGTTTTCCCACCTGCTTGCCACCTTCCTCACTGTGGCGGTATTGTGCCCTCCACACGCACACACACCGCCTTTGTTTTTCTACTTCCATTTTTCCACTCCTTCTCTTTTCTGCTCTGCCCTGCCCTCTTGGTGTCGCCGTTGCAGTTGCAGTTGCACTTTCTGCTGCATCAGCAGCAGCCGTTGCTGTACGACGACGCCCTGTCTAGAGTGGTGGTTGTGGTGGTGGGCATTCAGCGAGGGCCGCCGACAGGGGGTCGGTCGGTCTCGGTCGGTCTCGGCCGGTCGCACTGCGGCTTTCCCATGTGTTTGAGCGAGGGGGAGGTTTAGTGAACGTGTTCGGGGGCGTGGGCTGGTCCATGGTTCGGTCAAGGGGGTTAATGGGGGGTTGGCTGGTTGGTTGGGCGTGTCGATGGCGGTGCATACATTACATTACATAGATACAGCTTGACGGTGGCGGGGGGTTGGTTGGAGGTTGGTTGGGGGGGTGGGTGCATGACATAGATACATACAAAGGTGTAGATTGGTAAACAAAAAAGACGAGCGTCGCTGTTGTTGTTTATTTTGGCTGCAGTTGGTTGGGCGTGTGTGATAGCCGGCCGGATGTACGCGGGAGCAAAAATGAGGGCCCCCGTTTTAGGAAGGGTGCCAGATCAGATCGAGAAGGTGACGAGATTTCGGTGTGTGATGGGGTCGCAGGAGGAGAGAGAGAGAAAAAAAAAGGAGCAGTCACTAATTCGAGAGGAGATCTCCGGTTCCGGTTTTGCGGGAACCGACCATTAGACGCGGGACGGCCCTGCCTGCGGTGTGGCGGCGGGGGGGTGGGATTGGCTGGCCCTGTCGGGCTGGGGGTCTGCCCGGTCTGGGCTGCTGCCGCGGATGGGATTGGGGGCTGCAGTGCTATTTTGGCGGGACGGGGCATCCATCTATCTGGGGAACGGGAGAGAGAGGGGAGCGGTGGGGCAAGGGGCGAAGGCAGAGCAGAAGGGAAGGGGTGAGTGGGTTTGTTCCTCCCAGCATTCACCTGTACACGCCGACGTGAGTACCTCGCCCGACCTTGTCCCTCTCCTCCTGCTCGGAACGGGGGGCCAAGCGAGTTCCAGGTGTAGTTGCTAATATTCTGCAGGCGAGCGGTACTGAGATTTCCCAGTGGCGGACGGATAGCCTGGCGATGACGAGCCTAGATCAACACCAGACAAGCTGCCTCCCCACTCGCTTCTGTGCTTCGGCTAGCTCGTCACATCCGCCCTGCAGCCGAGATGGTCGGCAACGGGTTGGGTGGCCCCGAGGTGCCAATCACCACCCTCGTGCATCCATCTGGCTAGCTGGAGAGTGGGTGTGGCGTGTGTGCATATCGGCGTTGGTGTTGGCGATGTATTGCGGTGGCGGTGGATGTATTTCCCAAGTCAACCCAGTCCAGCCTGAACGTTGCACTGATGCAAGGTGGGGGTGGGGGTGGTGGGTGTGCCGAGCAAGCCCAAGCCATGCCATGTGCAGACCTGCCGGGGGTGAAAAGGGAGGGGGAGGGGGGGGGATGGAGGCTCGCTACGGCTCTCTGCAGGGCGCCAGCCTGATATGGGCATGGGTGCGAAAAACCTGTATCGCGAACACTGGTTCGGACAGGTGGATGCAAGGAAGACTGGAATGGATGGTGTGACGAGGGGACCCCTTGACATGATCTGCCCAGGGGCTGTCACACAGTCCATGCGTTCAACGGCCCTGCGCGCCCAGTTCTTGGAGGGGGGAGCCTCAAAGGGAGGCGTTGAGCCTCAGCAGCCGCAGGCAGCCACACAACCAGATACAGCGGCCCAAAATTTGGAATTCTGACCCGTCGCTGTGCTGTGCTGGCGGGGAGAGGGGTGGGTGGGCTGGTCTCTGGTGATTTCTGGATGTCAGCCTCGACGGTGGGTGGTGGTGTGCTTTCGACAGACATCAGCCTAGCAAGGATGCCGCATCCCAACCACTTGGAAGCGCTGCCGGCTGGTCGTGGGCCACGCTGATAATCGTAACCAGGGACAGGGCCAGCAGGGAGATGCCCGCTCGGCCAAACCGATATGACGTTGCACGGAGCGTTGTGGACACCTGGGCGAACCCTGTCAAGGGTCCATCTGTGCTGCAGGGTTCGTCTCTCGATATCTGAAATCACCATCGGGTCTCACTGCCGAATGCGATGGCTCGATCCAGCCCGAAGGCAGCTCGAATGAGGAGCAGCGGCCAGATTGGGGCGTCAATCATAGGCGTTCCGGTTGATCAGAACGCATGTTTCCCTCTTGGTCGTCTTGGCTATATTGCTGCTTGACAGGGTGCCCACCGAGCTGAAACTGGCGTTGAGCAGGAAAAGCTTTGACGCTTCTGTGCACTCTCTGATGAGGCCGGGGCCAGACACGCCCGCATGCCGAGGAAGGACCGCCAAAGGATGGTCACTTAATTCCCGGGCATGTCGTATCGCCTGTCGAGTGTAGCCTGTCGGCGACCACCCATCCCATCCATTATCCGTGTTGCGAGACTCGGCAATCAAGCAACCACTGGAAATCGCCGCTGACGCGCTGGGAACAAGCAGGAATGGCAGTGCCAGGCAGAGCCGACGTCTCTTGGCCGCGCTGCGCAGCGCGCACCTGACGGAGCATGTGGACGCCGAGGCGAGCACGTGTGTTGACGTCGTTGATTGTTGTTGACGTTGACGGGGACGCGGACGCATAGACCAGCATCTTGCATGAGGTCGCAAGAGGCGGCCGCATGCGTTTGAAGTCAGCAGGGGGCGAGATATGCCCCAATTGGCCAGAAGGCGGCCGCTTCTCGGGCTGCAGGCGGCAAGATGATCGGCTGCAACGTGCGTCGAAACGCGGCGGCCGTCGATGGGACGGGCGACGTCGTTGCAGCGGTGCTGGTTCGGGGCGCCTTCTGCTGCCCGGACCGACAAGACACTGAATGCCCGTCTCCACCCGCACTCTGCTCACACAGGTACGGTGCCTAGTTGGGCTGCTGATGTTGAGCCGCTCGGTCTCGGGAGGGCGCGGTGCCGTCTTCAGGTGGTGATGATGGTGGGGGGCGTTGAAATGTCTCCCGAAGGCGGCGTCGAGATGGAAAGGGACGACCAACGAACGAACGCAGGGAGCTGCATTTGATTGCGATGCGAAGGACCCAGCGATCAGATGGGCGCTAGAAGGCTGGAAGGGTCAGAGAAGCTGAAGTTCCCTGCGTGTCCCCCGCTCGGGGCTGCCGGTTGCATGGACAAGCCCCGCTGTCGAAGCTTCCCCAGAATGTTCTCTGCTGGGGTTGGCTGGCGCTGGGATTCAGTCTGGTGTTGGGCCTGCCCTGTGGGACAAGCGAGGGCGCTGGGCGAGCGGGGGAGCAGGTCGACACAGGGCTGTGGAAGGTCCCCCGAAGTTCCAAGCTTCCATGAGCCTCAGACCTGGATCGGCGGGCATGGCCGCGACGACCCCACTCGATAGTCGACTCGATAGTTAGGGCGCGCCTGAGTTACCGGATCGGGGCATGATCTGTGGCGCCACTGACGAGGCCATCGCGAGCGATTGGAGGATGTGTGTCGCATGGTTGTCCGATTTGGGGCGTCGAAATTCAAAGAGGCGTGGGATGTGGACTTAGTCGAGAAGAGGAGGTGGCAGCCAGGGCGAGGGCAGGGACAGGCAGGGCCGAGCAGGGGAGAAGAGGCTCTTGTTCTGGAAACCGGTCGGGATGGGCTCTCCCGTCATGGGCTGCGGCACAGTAGCGACGTGGGGTGAAGAGGGGCAGGCGGCGCG
>FTEL01005219.1_pt1 | contig 12013 bp, 7 predicted proteins | sample 1658911 | NCBI WGS metagenome assembly FTEL01 (sample SAMEA3914869, study PRJEB12502) | metagenome | biome: forest; material: soil | place: USA | collected 2012-03-12 | depth 0.1 m
CGGGGGGGGGGGGTCGCCAGCCCCCACCCCCCCCCCCCGTTTTGGGGGGGGGGGGGGGGGGGGGGTGGACTACGTACCTACCTGCCCAGCACCGCCTTGCCTTACCAGTCTGGTAGTCGCCCGGAACTTGCCATCCATCTCAACACATCACGGCCATGGTTACGGTCGAGTTTCAAAGTGCCGTGGCCGTCATGGGCTCCCGGTACCAAGCTACTCGCCCCCCCTACCCCCCCTCCTCCATGTGACGCTGAGGCAATCAACGGTTCATCCTGAGGACCATAACGTACTTCACTATGGCCGTCATCTATCTACACAGTGGTGGCTGTATCCGAGCACCCCTCTCGGGCGCTATTCTGTTTCAGAGAATGGCGGCGCAACCGCCGCTGGCCGAGGTGGCGTTGCGGGAAGGGCAGTTATATACCGGGTTCTCATGTTCTCGAGCAAGGCCTTGGACGATCTAGACCCTCGCCCTGCTCTCAACCACTTTCATGCTGCCTTTGATGTGTGCTTGACTCGTGGCCCTTACCTTGGTTGAAGATCTTGGCTCTGTATAAGACGGCTCGCGCCCGTCGAGCCCCCCCCCCCTTTTTCCGTTCCTCCCCTGCTCGAGGACTTGGCTTGCTTGACCCGTCCTCCAGACCACAGCACATCTTTGATAACCACCCCCTTCATCTTCACACCCAGTCCCCGAGATGGCCTGGCCGTCAGGGAACCCTTCCAGCGACGGCGGTCATGGACCCAGCACCGGCGGGGCCAGCACGGGTGGGAGTGCAGGTGGCAGCAGCGACGGTGGCCACGGAGCCTCCTCCGGTGCTGGCATGGCTGCCTTCTTCGCTGCTCGACAGATCGTGATCGAGCGGATGATGAAGTACTACGCCGCCGGGCTCTGCGGGCTGATCGCCGTCTTCGTCGTCTTCCACTGGGTACGCTGGGTGTGCGTCAACGTGGAACGGTCAAACAAGCCCGCTGGCATCCTGGGGCGGCCGTTTGTGGCGTGTTCAAGGTACGGAACCCTCTTTAATGCTTTTGGGGTGGAGGGGATCAAGGCTGACAGCTCCCAGAATGGTGAGGAACTTGTTGGTGCGGAAGGTTCCTGGGTTTAGGTCCGCCGGACACGCCATGCTAGTCACGGCGTACGTTGCGGTCAACCTAGCTGTGACATTCACAAACGTGGACACCACTTCGCTGGGCAGTTTGGGACACAGGTTTGGCTGGTACGTTGCCCCCTTCATATGACTGTACCTACCTACGCTGACGATGACGCTTTCTAGGATGGCACTGGCGAACCTGGCGCTGGTCATATTCCTGGCTCTGAAGAACACACCCTTGGCCTTCCTGACGGCTTACTCATACGAACGACTCAACTGCCTCCATCAAATCGCCGGTTACACCATGTTTTCGTTCATGGTCATCCACGGGTCCCTCTACACCGCCTTCTTCCAGAGCCAGGGGCGGCTGTTGAGCATCTACGCCGAGCGGGGGCAAATTGCCGCCATCGTGGCGGGATTTGCCTTCCTGAGCATCGTGTTCTCGGCCACGTTTCTTAGACGTGTGTGGTACGAAGTGTTCTACGTCGTACACGTCTCTTCTTGGGTCGTTGCTATCATCGCAGTTGGCTTCCATCAGCCCGATTTCGGCAGCAAGATTCTCATCGTCACACTCATCGCCGCCTCCATGTGGGTCGCCGACCGCATGATCAGGGCAGGCAGAGTCCTGTACTACAGCGCCAACAACCAGGCAACGCTCCATCCCCTCCCCGAGGGCGGCACCAAGATCGTCCTGAAGAAGGTCCCGGGGAGGGCAGAGCCGGGAAAGCACTGCTTCGTCTGGATTCCCGCTGTTCGCAAGTTCGAGACCCACCCGTTCACCATCCACAAGAGCTCGCCCATGGAGTTCACCGTCAAGGCCCGCAATGGGTTCACGAACGACCTCCACAAATATGCGGTCGCAAACCCGGGGGTGGCGGTGAGGGCATCGGTGGACGGGCCATATGGCACGTTCCCCGACCCCATGGAGTTCGACAAGATTGTCCTCATCGCCGGTGGTGGAGGCGCTACCTTTACATTCGGTCTTGCGGTCAACGTCCTCGAGAGGATGAACGAAGACTCACCAAAGAACGTGGTGTTTATCTGGGCGGTCAAGAAGCATGGTATGTCGTCACTTTGCGGCCCCCCTTTCTGGCCCCGCCCCTCTCCTGTCACCGCTCAACAACTAACGACTCGATCCACAGAAAATCTTTCCTGGTTCAGGGACCAACTCGATCTGCTCCGGACCCACGCCCACTCCCCCAAAGTCAACATTTCCCTCTACGTCACACGCGAGCCGTCGTCAACATCCGACCTCCCCGGCGGCGGCAGCGGCCAGGACGGCGTCCGCTCCGACTCGTCCTCCGAGGGCACCGACTCCCCACCCCTATCCCCGGTCGGCTCCGACCCCGAGAAGAACCCACCCCAGGTCTCGTCATCCGCAATCCGCTGGCCAACCCTCGCCCACGGCGACCTCGAGAAGGAGAGGCAGGGCGTCATCGAGACGCGGGTGGAGCACGGCGGCAGCGCGTCCGGGAAGGACGCCACGACGACGACCACAACCACGGCCGCCGTGTCCCGCACCGTGTTCGAGTACCCCGTCAAGGCCGGGCGGCCGGACGCGGCGTCGCTCATCCGCGAGGCGGTCAAGACGACGCCGCGGAACCAGCGCGTGCTGGTTGCCGCGTGCGGGCCGGACGGGCTGATGCGGGTTGTGAGGGACACGACGGCGAGGTTGGTTGTCGGAGATGGGCCGGCTGTGGAGCTACATTGCGAGCAGTTTGGTTGGTAAAAGGGGTGGGTTATTTAGTTGCGGGACTGGAACGAGTAGGGATGGGTATTTCTTGTGTTTCTTTGATCAATGCGAGCTTGTTTTGTTAGCTATGCCTCTCGCCCGTGGTCTTGCTATCGACTCGGCGGGGTGTTGGTATCTGTATCGCCTCTTCGACTTGATCTCTCTCTGTGTGTTGGTGAGGGGCTGGAGTTTGGGTTTGGGCCGGCTTTCTTCTTTTTTTCCCACGCAGCCATTGCCACGGCCGGAGAGGACAATGAATGGAGCGCTATTCTATACCGCCGTCTGACTGAAACGTGAACCCTTCTGCGCGCAAACCCACCCCCCTCACCGCCTCGCCACCGAGGGTAACCATGGAAAAAACCAAACGCTGGAGGGGGATGACTGCTCGCTTGTTTGGTAACCTTGGTTGGCCCCATAGGATTCCGACGGGCGCGCCAACTGCGCTTTTGCTTGACACAACCCGAGGATGCTGCACATGTTGGAGTCGTGGATCTTCACCACCGTAAAAAATAATTCTTTCTTGGCCAAGCATGCAGGTGTTGTTGTTGGCCCGATTCGGTACCTGCCGAATGTCGTTATTTGCCCAGGCAGTGAGTGAGCCGCAAGATTCCAGGGGTCCAGCAGGCCAAGAGCGGGCAGGAAACAGTGGTTGGAGTCGAGGTCACTGACAAAGGAACGGTGGCAAAAACACCGACTCCAACCGACAAAGCCAGGGGCAGAATTGATAACCAACAACACCAACCCCTTCCTGTGTCTTCCTCGCGTTTCTGTCGCCAGGCATGCCAAGCCAGGTTCGGAAAAGGGACCAAAAGGGACCAAGATGCGTGGGGCTGGGGGGTGAGTGGTGCTGAGGAATCAGTGGGCCGGCTAGCTGCATGCAGGGTCCAGTCTTGGCATTGCGCATATCTCTAGCGCCCGGGAGAGTGAGTCTTGGACACGCCCGCTTCCTGCTCGAGTTTGCGCCCATTTTGCTCAGTCTCCGCAGCTTCAGAGTCCTTCTCGCGATCCATTGACGGCTTGTCGCGATTCCCCCTTTGCCAGACCTCGCTTTCCCGCACCGATTGACTCGGGCGCCCTGCAGAGCGACCGGATCGGGCCGTGCAGACAGCCCTCGTTCCTCGACCCTGAGCTCAGATCGCGACTCGCGTTAGCTCCACACCCCCCAAGGAAAACCATCGGGATCCGAACACACACACACACGCACGCGACGCAATGCCCAGTTTCACCTTCAAGTGGTCAGTACTTGCACACCAGGACCCAGCTTCTCCCTTCATTCCCACATCCCAGGGCTTAGCACCTGGCCGGCAGCATGGGTTCGGGCTCCGACTCGTGCATCGAACCAGCTATCGCACCCGCCTCGTGACCACGGACGTGCCGCTAACAGTTGCTGCTGCATGAATGCGACAGGCCTCACCAGGCCGAAGAAGTCTATGTGACGGGCACCTTCGACAACTGGACCAAGAGCCAACGCCTGGACAAGGTCGGGGATGTCTTCCTCAGGACGGTGACGCTCCCGCAATCTTCCGATAAGATATTCTACAAGGTCGGTGAGCTGCCCCGTTGTCTTCCCTTTGTGCGAGGTTCCCTTGACACCCGCATCGGGTGTCTCGAGCGTTGGGCGCGGCCAATTCCTCAGCGCGACAACACGGCGTCCAACCTCCCACGAAGCGGGCAAAAAAGCGGGCTGAAAAGCGGCGGTGAGCTTCGGTGAGGGGAGAGCCCCTCCAACAGCACAACCCCACCAACATCGTCCTACGGGGGGGCCAACCCGCCAAGGCACGAAGCAACCAAACCTCGGCGAGTTGGTTGCAACGGTATCCCCCGCAACTCGTGCTGCCGTCGCCGCTGCTCGGATGCTGTTCTCAGCGCGCATTGCGTAACTGCTGGCTGGCCTCCGCCACCCCGCCGGGTCTTCAATGACGCACCGGTTGTGCGCCTCGAGGGAGATGGCGACATGGGACCACACGGCATGGCAATGGGCAATGGCTCGCAGGGAGTCCGAGATCAACGGGCGGGCGATCACAGATGGCGGAACCAACTGGCGGCAGCGCAAGTCGTGGGGGGACCCACCGGCGCAAAAACAAGCCATTGCGCCCGTGACCAGAAGTGGAACAGCCTGGACAGGGAGCTGAGGTCTGGCGCCGGTGCTGCTCCCAAGCTTGACCTCACCCCCTCTTTTTCGCGCCCGGACCCCCCCCCCCGTTAAGATGACCTGGATCCCCCGCTGTTGGCCGCCGCGCATCGGCCGTGACCTCAACATTGGCATTGGCCATTTCTAACTGTCCCGTCATCGCCGTGTCCGACCGCTGACATCTTCTCCTCGTTTGCAGTTTGTTGTCGACGGCAACTGGATCACGGACCACACCGCGCCCCAAGAGAAGGACCACGAAGGGAACGACAACAACATTCTGCTGCCCGAAGACATGGACACGCAGGAAGAGGCCCCGCAGGCCGCCGTCATCAGCTCCGCCGCCCCCGAGTCCACCACGGCTCAATTGGCCGCTGCCGTGCCGCTGGAGGAGAAGAAGGAGGCTAAGCAGGAGGACAAACCGGAGGAGAAGCCGGAGGAGGCAGCTGAGGCCAGCACCGAGGCTGCCATCCTCAGCTCTGCCGCCCCCGACTCCACCACCGCGCAATTGGCCGCCGAGGTGCCGCTGGAAGAGAAGAAGGAGGAGCCTTCTGCCCCAAGTGGCGATGCGGAGGCACCCGCGGCCGAGCTCGACCAGGTGGTGAGCGTCAGCCCCCTCCCGGCCGCCGATGGCGCCCTCAACCCCATCAAGCTGGCGCCTGGCGAGGAGGTCCCCAAGGACCTCAGGGCTGGCCCCGTCGACAGCCACGTCCGCCTCGACCCGGAGTCGTACGAGCAGAGCGACCGCATCCCCGGCCTCGAGGATCTGCAGAACATGCTGCCCCCCGTCACCGACAACCTGATCCCTGAGTCGAGTTTGCCCATCGTTGGCCCCAATGACGTCAGCATCGATACCGTTACCCCCGAAGCCACCACCGCCGCCCTGGCTGCCGCGGTTCCCCTCGAGCCCAAGGTGCCCGAGATCGTCAAGGAGAGCCAAGAAGAGGCGCATGTCGACCCCGAGGCAAGCGCCAACATCGAGGAGGTGAAGGAGAAGGCGGCCGTCGAGGAGGAGCTCTTGGCGAAGGTTGCCGAAGTTCCCCCGGCCGCGGAGGGCGTCGCTCCCGCCGAGGAGGAGAAGGCTGAGCCTGAGCCCGCCGCCGCCGCCGCTGAGGAGGTTGCTCCGGCAGCCGAGGAGGCCGCGGTCGTGGAGGCGCCGAAGGAAGTCGTTGAGGAGGTTTCCCCCGAAGTTCCGGCTGAGGTCAAGGAGTCCATCGAAGAGGCGGGCGCGAGCCCCGAGGCCGCTGCCAACACTGCTGCCGTCGAGGAGAAGAAGGAAGTCGAGGCCGAGCTCCTCGAGAAGGTCGAGCCTGCGGAGGAGACCCCCGATATCTCCGCCGAAGTCCCGGCCGAGGTCAAGGAGTCCATCGAGGAGGCCGGTGCCAGCCCCGAGGCCACCGTCAACACCCTCGCCGTCGAGGAGAAGAAGGAAGTCGAGGCCGAGCTCCTCAAGACGGTCAAGCCCACCGAGGAGGTTGCCGCGGCCGTGCCGGAGGAGGTCAAGGAGTCCATTGAGGAGGCCGGCGCCAGCCCTGAGGCTGCTGCCAACGCCACCGCTGTGGAGGAGAAGAAGGAGGTCGAGGCCGAGCTCCTCGAAAACCTGGAGCCTGCGGAGGCGGCTGCCGAGCCCGCTGCCGTGGAGGAGGTCGCCGCTGCTGTTGAGGCTCCTCAGCCCGCTGAGGAGGTCGCCCCCGTCGAGGAGGCTAAGCCTGTCGAGGAGCCCGCGCCCGCCGTGGAGGCTGCCCCCGTTGAGGAGGCTGCGCCGGTGGTGGAGGCCGCCCCTGTTGAGGAGGCTAAGGCTGCTGAGGAGCCGGCGCCGGCCGTGGAGGCCGCCGCCCCCGTTGAGGAGGTCCAGGCTGCTGAGGAGGCTGCGCCGGTCGAGGAGGCCAAGCCCGCCGAGGTGGCCGCCCCTGCGGAGGAGACCAAGCCCGCCGAGGAGGCTGCTGCCCCTGCCGAGGAGGTCAAGCCTGCTGCTGTTGAGGAGGCCGCCCCCGCCGAGGAGGCCAAGCCTGCTGAGCCGTCCCCGGCTGCTGCCGAGCCCGCCGCAGAGCCCGCCGTCCCGGCCGAGGCTCCCAAGGCGGAGGAGACGGCCACCAACGGTTCCACGACGGCTGCCACTTCGACGACGACGGACAAGGCACACGACGGCCCGGCTGCGTCTGAGAAGAAGAAGAAGAATAGGATCAGCGGCTTCTTCAGCAAGCTCAAGCACAAGTTTGCTTGAGTTCGCCGGGCAGTTGAACCTGCAGCTTTTCCATAAAGCTGCGTCATCCCCGGCTCTTGCCGAGCCCCTGTTGCTCGAGCAAGTTTCGTTGTCGGTGCCGCATGATGAGGTTTGCGGACTGAAGTTTGATGAAGGAGAAGGGGGGGGGCGGTGGTGGTATTTTTGTGGTCATGTCATGTATGGAGGGGTTGCGTTGTCGTCTTATACTTCGTGGGTCTGTTTGCCTCAAAGCTTGGGTCACTCGGAGATGGGGTATTTGGGTGTGTGTCTGTGTGTGTGGGAGGTGCGAGTGATTGCGATATCCAGCCCCATTATGATAGCTCGTCGTTTTATTTCTGCACGGGGCAGCAGCTTCGCATATTGTTAATGTTTTGATTTGGTTTGGTTTGGAACCTCTGTGCTCTGGTTCAGTGCAGTGAGACAACTCTGGTTGAGTGGATGTGGATGTGGATGTGGCCTGGCTGCTCCCGGCGGGTGCTGTGGGGGCAGTGGGCTCCTGCAGGCACTCAAGCAGCACTGTGGGTCAGCTGACAGGGTGCAACAGCACCCAATAGCGGCCCCAAACCTCCGACATTTGCCCCGCGAGACCGTGACTCGTCCTTCTCCTCCGCCCTCCGCTGCCAAACCTCCGTGGGGTCCAGACTGGGCCCCTCCCCAAACAACACTTGCTTGCTTTGGTGACGGTCAAGAACTTAATAGATTCCGTTTCCATCCAGCTCGAGTCGACGACACCTTCAAGCGCGCAATCCTGGCCCCCGCAGTCTTGGCCTCGAGGCTGGACACCTTGCTGGGTACGGACCTCTACCCTCGGCAGCGCTGGCGCTTTGGAAAGTCATCGACCACGGAACACAACTAACGGCCCTCATTTAGCACCTGCCACACCCTGCCTGTGCAGGCCACGGCATGCGCAAGCAACACCGAGCTGCTGCAGTTCTCTAGGGCGGCCACCATGAACCCGTCGTCATCTGCACCAACTAAGGCGCCCCTCGCCCCAGCAACCCCGAATCATCCGCCATCGGCGCCTCCCGCCTCGAACACAGTCTTCGACACTGCCCGCCGCCAGAATCAAGGCCCGTCGCACCCTCAACCGATTCCACGGAAGGGCCAGGGCTCGAGAAGCCAACACCGAAACAAGAAGCGGGCGGGGATCCAAGGGGACTCGATGCACATCGACCAGGAGGACGCAATGGCCGAGATTCGAGCCCTCAGGAACCCATCGAGCAGGCGTGGCCAAACATCCATCACACACCTGATGAACTACGCCTTGCCGCCACGTCCCCATGGAGGCTCCCACACGTCGTACTCCCGCTCTTACCGCCGCAACCCCTCATGGGGTGTCGGGTCCGGCTACCACGCCGCCGATAAAGCCCGCTACATCCATGCGAACTACCGTTTCGTCGTGACTCCTGGGGGGAAATACGCCTCGCAAGCGGCGGATGCGGACGAGCACATTGACTGGGCCGATGTCCTCCAGGTCATTGCCTCGGCCGAGTCGCAGCAAGCATCATGCCCCATCTGTCTCTCGGAGCCCGTTGCGCCGCGGATGGCAAAATGCGGCCATATTTTTTGCCTGCCCTGCCTGATGCGGTTCATGAACACAAGCACCGGCGATCAACCGGAGAAGAAACAGACACGGTGGAGGAAGTGCCCCATCTGCGATGACACTATCTACCTGTCGGACGTGCGTCCGGTCAGGTTTTACGCCGGGCAGGAGTGCTCGCTGCCTCGCAAGGGCGACGATGTCATCCTCCGCCTCATGGTGCGGAGCGCGAAGAGCACACTGGCGTTGCCAAAGGAGGGCGCGGCTGAGGTGCTCGAGTCTCGCGAGGATATCCCGTGGCATTTCGCGGCAAATGTCTTGGACTATGCGAGAATCATGAGGGGCACTACCGACTACATGGCGGAGCAATTCGACTGCGAGATCGAGAATCTGATCAAGCAGGAGAACGAGGACGAGCTCCTGTACCACGAGGATAATGAGTGGACGCAGAAGGCCATCCGGGCGATCAAAACTGCGAAGGAGAAAGTGGCCGAGCTCGGCGAGGCAGAGAAGACAGCTGCCTTGGAGACAGTAACTCCTGGACCGAGCCAGTCGCAGCAGGCCGAGCACGACTTCTACTTCTACACCTCTCCTCCGCACCTCTACCTTTCGCCGCTGGACATCCGGATTTTGAAGACAAAATACGGCTCCTTCTCCAGCTTCCCGTCTACCCTCCTTCCCAGGGTCGAGCACATATCTACTGGCCATGTGGTCGACGAGGCCATGCGGAAGCGGGCAAAATACCTTGGCCACCTTCCTCGCGGGTGCCTGATCAGCTTCTTGGAGTGCGACTGGACAGACATCGTCTCCCCCGAAATCCTCGCCACATTCGCTGACGAGATCGAGAAACGCCGGAGGCGCAACAGGGAGAAGGCCACGCAGGAGGAACGCGAGCGGCTCCAAGCGGAAAGGATTGAAGCAGCCGCGATCCGCGATGCCAGGCGAAACTTTGGCGTCCCCGACGAGGGCGTGACAGTGCGCTTCGGGAACTCGGAGCTGCATGAGCCGGCCGTCGACATGAACGACTTCATCCCGCTCGGCGCAGAAGGGACCACCCCGCCGAATCCGAGGGCGGGCTTCTCCTCGCTGTCGGACGTGAGCACCAGCCCCTCGGGCCGTAGGACGGTGTGGGGTACACCGCTCGTTGCAGGAGTGCCCGAGGCTCCGCCTACGAACCGACCTCAGGTTGATGATGGGTGGCTCAAAGACGCTGAGGTGAGGGAGACGCTTGGCGCTGTCGACCTGGCTGAGCAGCTGGAGGCGTTTGGAATCGAGGCGGAGGGTGTGGCGAGCAGCGCGGCGGCTGGGGTTGGGAGTTCGGCTGGGGCATCTGGTGGAGGTGCTAGCGGAGGGGGGAAGAAGAAGAAGAAGCAGAAGATCACGCTGATGAGCACGGGCGGTCGGCGCGGGCTTTAGAATCGTGTGCTTGGGGTGAGTGGCTCTCGAGGCCACCACCATGCCGTGAGGCACTCTTCGTGTTAGATTGGTTGGGCTGGGGGTTACAGCTATACGTTATTCTTGATTTTGGTTGGCAAACCGTCTTACATGGCTCGTACCGCTTTTCTGGCTCCAGATCTCAGAGGAATACAATCACAATGCTGAAGGGTTACTCTGGTGCTAGCTTGATGTTGGGTTCAGTTGAAGTCCGAATCGATTACCCCTGAATCGGTGCAGCACTTAGATGGACAGGCAATGGCCCACGAGGCATCCGAGAGAGGGAACAGCCTGAACAAGCCATGAGTCTGCTTGCTTGCTCTCAGGCCGGTTAAAGAGTGCCTCAGGCACGCGTTTTCCCAAGAGGTCGTCCTCCAGCCTCCGAGCCACCCCTGTCACTTCATCCCAACCCCGACCTCCTTCCTTCCCGCCGGCAGTATATCTACCAGTTCCTGCCCTCCCACTTTCGCCGCCTCCTCCCAATCAACGGACCATGTTTGGCAAGCGCACCGGCGCTGTGGTCAAGCGGCTTTGGGAGGAGGGTCAACGGCGGGGGATTTCAGCAACCGAAATGTCGCGGGTTCGACTCCCGGGCAGCGAAGCAAAACTCTTTCCACAAGAATTACAGGAGGGTTTTCGTACCCGACTACCACCTCTCGACCGGCGAGGGGGGTTAGTCGGCGAGCTTTTTGTGGGTTTATTTTCCTAGCTTTTTCTTTTTTCTTTTTTCTGTTTCGTGTTTCTCACTCATATTACGACTGCCCCTTGCCAACCCGCAAGCCCCCTTTCCTGCGCGTTCGCAGCCACCTGGCACAAAAACATACCGACATGATGGACCTGGCAGGGACTGCCAGCCCGCCACCGGAAGGCAATGAGGGGGCATGGGATATCTGTGAGTCCACGGGAGAGACGTCCTCCCTCTCCCTGCCTTCTCGTGGGGCATGCGTGTGGAATAATCCGTTGTTCTTGTTGACTCGCCCTACCCTTGCTGTCATCTCTTGCCCACTGGCTTCCATGGGATTTGCACAGACATGGACAATCAAGCAACTGGTGCTCCTGCTAAGTCCAAGCCAATCCAAGCACACCCGAGCGCCAACGGGACACCGACCGCTGTCTGTATCACGGCCCGACGGGTCTGCCCTCCACTCGGGATCATGCCTGAGCTCCGCTGTCCCACCAACCACAAAAACACAACAACACTGCACAAAGAAGCGGACGCCGGAACTTGTGTGGTTAGAAAGGATGGCAGAACACACACCCCATACTCCCAAATTACTAAATTAGCTTTCCCCGGTCCCAACATTAGATATTAGTCAAAGCCCGACCTCGGGGCCCAGGTTTGGATATTGTTGGGCGCCCCCTTTCCCCGAGTCGGCTTTGCCATTCCACCGATGGGTTCGCTGATAGTCAGCCAACACTCCCACTCCCACAACAACCACAATCCCCATTTCCCAATCCTATAAAGCGACCCCCAACCAACAACCAAGAACAACACCAAACTTTTGAGGCCTGCAAAAACCGAGACCCCACAACCACGCCACGCCGCCCGCTTAAAGCATGAGCGCAGCAACGCCAGCAACAGCAGCCAGCACGCTGCCGGCGTTGAGGGCGAGGTCAGCGGCGCTGTTAGTCTTGGCGGCGCCGTTGCTGCTCGACGTGGCGGTGCCGGACTGGCTGGCCGAGGCGGAGTTCTGGGCCTCGTCGGCGTTGCCCGTGCTCTTGGCGGGGGTGGAGGAGGTCTTGCTGGGGGCGGCCACGGTGGAGGAGGACGAGGGGAACTGGCTCGCGTAGCCGCAGAAGATGTCGCGCTGTCCGGCACTGCTGTCTTTGGGGGGTGTCAGTGAGGGATCATCGGATGGGGTGGGAG
>FTEL01005756.1_pt1 | contig 12010 bp, 17 predicted proteins | sample 1658911 | NCBI WGS metagenome assembly FTEL01 (sample SAMEA3914869, study PRJEB12502) | metagenome | biome: forest; material: soil | place: USA | collected 2012-03-12 | depth 0.1 m
CGTATCACCGAGTTTGCGTCTGACTGGCCTGTTTGGCTGGCTTCCGGCTGGACCGTGGCGCTGGTGTGGGGGATGCTTTTGGGGGTGGGGGAGAGTTTGAGGTGCGGGGGGAAGGAGTCGTAGGTGGTGGTGAGGGCGTGGTCGATTTCGAGGACGGTGGAGTAGGCCGTTGGGCCGGGGGCGGCTGCGGAATCGGCGATGCGGCCGAGGACGCGGGAGAGCCGGGCTTTGACGATTAGGTAGGTCACTGGGGTGGGTTCGGTGAGGGGCCGGGATGGGGGGAGGACGGTGGTGGACTCGGACAGCTCCCAGGGGTGGAGATTGCGCGGTTCTAGCGTGTCGGAGAACAGAGACGAGGTGGTCCGCGGGAAGCCGCCGATGAAGGAGGTGAGGTCGTCCATGCTGGTCACGGCGAGCCAGACGCGGCGACGGTATTCTGCCTGGAGCACCGATATGCCCGCGCAGCTGGCCGGGTCCCGGTGGTAGCCCATGTTGATGGCGGTGCGGACAATCACGCCCGTCATGATCCACAGCCCACGATGGTTGTCATCTTTGCGGTTCAGCTCGGCCGTGGCGTTGAACCGGAGCGTCTCCACGGTGTAGGGCAGGCACTTGGCCACGTCGCCGCTGAGAAGGCACTGGGCGGTGCGCATTCGGTAGAGGTGGAAGAGCTGCTCTGAGCGGCCTTCGTATTCTGCTGGCCCTCCGTGCTGGTGAAACGCGAGCATGGTCATGCCCAGGATGGAGAAGAGGAGGCCGAGCCAGATGAGGTTTGTCCGAGACGGGTCTCGCCAATGTTCGTCGTACTGGGCGCACCAGTTAGCAATGGGGTTGCCCGGGCGAGATCATACCAAGAAAAGCGTACCTCGCGGAGAAACGTGGGCTCGTGGAGGATGGCTTGGTTGTGTTAGCAAGGTTTTGTTCCGACCCACAGACGGGGACGGCGGTACGTACGGGGGACGTTGATAGGAAATGCGTGACGGTCAAAGAAGCGAGCGACGAGGAGGTCGACCTCAGCCTTAGGCGGCAGGCTGGACAGTATCTCTATGCGCTCGATCGGCTTCACTTGATTGAACAAGAGGCTTGACCCATCCACGAGGTGGGAGGGTACATCGTCGAGTTCGGCACGACTGTGGTCCTCCTCCTCCAGGGACCACGTCTTTCGCAGCTCTCTGATCTAGCTGCTGTTAGGTGACCACCGAAAGTTGAGGCACGGCCCATCAAGGAGAAGGTAGGCAGGGGACAGCACCTCGTCAAGGACAGAGCGCCAGTCGTCGGCAGGGAGATGCAAGGTATGGTCCACGTTCACGTGTCCCGCCCTGGATGGCTCCCCGTCCGACTTTGGACTTTCAGGGGTGGCCAGGGGTCGTTTCCAGGGCTGGTGAGGCTGCTCGCGGGCGGCGATGAGCGCGGCAACCATGTCCTCCAGGTGGTCTATTCGCTCGCGCATGGCATCTCCCGTTCCGTTCGTCTCCTTGCGGGCGGCGGCTTCGACGATGGGATCGTGCTTGCGGAACCTGCAGGTCGCCTGTCCGTTCCGGGCCGTGCAGTTCTGGCATGGAAGTTCCCGGTTGCATTTCAGCCTGACAGATGTGAGTTATTATCATTCTGCCCCGAGGTGGGGGTGGCAGCTCTCAAGGTCAGGACTAAATCCAGGTTCACAGGGTGTGGTATGTATGGATTACTCACTTTCTTGCGCGGCAGGGGTCGCAGGAGAGAGGAACGCGGACGCGACGCCGGGTGGCCGGGCGTTTGGGAGTCTGCATTCCGGCCTGGGTGGGACCGTGTGAGCTCATGCTGGTCTTGTGGGTTCGACTCTTCGTTCCTGTTAGATGAGTAGTGCTAGCGCAGTTCGTGTTCGATGTGAGTCTGAAGCGGTAATTTCCCGATCAGTCGAAGGATCAAAGAGATGCGTTGTTCTGTTGCCCCCACGTGATTCTTAACTCCGCGGACTTTACGGATTTTGCCGCCTGCTTATCCCAGGCATAACGACTGCGACGATGTCCGCGGATTTTGGCTTGGCTTGAGGTTCAGATGATTCTTCAAAGGTATGGTAGAAAAACACGGTATATATAGCGTGAACGAAAGCAGTACAATGCAAAACAGAGAGAAACAGCAACAGAACATTCCTTACCTGTTTTCTCATCACGCTCTCCACAACCAACAGTGATCCCTCCCATCGTCCAAGTCTCCAGACCAAACACGATGCCTTCCTTCGGGGACTTCATACACGCTCAATTCGTGCTCAAAATACCGCCGCCCACTGCCTCCTTTGCCTCCAAGACTGTACTCATCACCGGTGCCAATGGGGGTCTCGGCCAGGAGATCGTCAAGCACGTCATCCGCCTCGGCGCCAACAAGGTCATCTTTGCATGCCGGAGCCGAGCCCGCGGGAGGACAGCCAAAGAGCAAATAGAAACTCTCTTGAAATGCAGCCCAGCCATCATCGAGGTCTGGGAGCTCGATATTGAGTCACCAACCTCCATCAAGTCTTTCGTCGACCGAGTCAACACTTCTCTGCCCCGGCTGGATGCGGTGATCAACAACGCCGGGATCCACGCCAAAAACTTCAGAATCGTCTACGATACAGAGCACACCCTCGCTGTCAACACCATTGGCACCTTCTTGCTCGCCGTGCAGCTCATCCCAAAGCTCAAGGAGACTGCCCGCACCCTCGGCGTCACCCCGCACATGACCATGGTTGGATCCGCCTTGTACGACGTCGCGAAGTACCCCGAGAACCACGGAGACGACATATTTTCCTGGTTCCGCGATAAGTCGCGTTTCAACGGAATGAATCAGTAAGCTCACCTCTCTCACTCTCTTGCCCCCCGCCCCCTTCTCCTCCCAAGCAAAGAACACCGACTAACCCACACCCAAGATACAGCCTCTCCAAGCTCCTCCAACTCTACGCGACCATCCAACTCAGCGCCTTGGTCGACCCCCCCAACACCCCCAACCCGCACCCCATCGTGATCAACTCGCTCGACCCCTGCTTCTGCAAGACCGGCCTCGGCGGCGAGCTGCGCGGCCCGCTGGCGCCCGTGCTCAAGCTATTTCGCGCCGTCGCGGGACGGCCGGCGCACGAGGGCGCCGCGCTGGTGGTCAAGGCTGCCGCGGCGGGTAGGGAGACGCATGGGCTGTATATGCGCTGCGGTGAGGTGCGCGAGTATGAGCCGGTTGTGAGGGATGAGAAGAAGGGGGCGGATGTGTGGAGGGTGTTGGGGGTGAGGTTGGAGGGGCTGCAGCCGGGGGTTTTGAGGGTGTTGGAGTGACAAAAGGGAGGGTGAGGAGGGTTGAGAGGATTTAGGGGAAGGCGGTTTAGGGCGTTGGAAAGGGGGTTGTTGTCACTGTGCGGGGTTGCCTACCCAACCAGACGCTTGGCAACGGGGCAAGGAGGCACAACTCAGGGTGTATTTGAAGTTGACAATCCGAAGCTGGAAATAATTGACCTAGGAGAGTAAACCTATGGTAGGAAACCTCACCGATCTTGCACACATTCATCCCTTCCTTGCTACCAGTTGTCGTCCCATTGTATCGTGTAACCCCCCAGGATCTCCGCCCTCTCGACTGTGTTCGACGCTAACATTTCGGCGATCCTTCCAAAACCCTTGCTGTGAGCCAGGCTCTGCGCTGTTTCCGCATTGGCAAGGACCATCTCATCTGAGGTATCAAGCAGCAACCTTGCCTCCGTCTCCCAACCCGCCTCAGTCGCTTGTAGCAACGCAGACCCGGCATTGAAGCCGAGTCGAATCAGCTCCCGGAGCAGGTCAACGCTCTCGCCCGGAAGAAACTTGGCGAGAATGTACAGTATTTCAAGTTCATCTCCATCCAGGACCAAGGAGGCCGGCGAGATCCTCCCGGAATTGAGCAGGTCTTGTGCAAAGGAGAGATTGGCCTTGAGAATACGAACAAACTGGCACCCCCCGCTGCAGACAACCCCCAGAACTATGTCGGGTTCCAGGACCAAACCCTGGCTCATCAATGAATCCGGAGTAATGCGGATCTTTCCGTCTGATCCCCAGCGGAGGAGCTTCCACGGTAACGTAAACCCGGCCTGGGCCATTCGGGTCACCATTTCCAAATCGCAACACTGATTGATGAGCAGCATCTCGTCGAACCAAGCCATGGAATTCAACTCGAGGTCAGCGAAGGGAAACGGGTCTAGTCCCATATAGGCGACTAAAGTATCGAACGCTGCCAGAAAGTTGGCTCGCCGGCCTTCGAGCTCAATCCCGGAAACTGACTCTCGAGCTCGTCGGTAAACGCTCATTGCAATAAACACTGGCTGCCTGGTCTGCCCGTTGGAGACAAAATCCGGGCCGAGAGTGGGCGGTCTCCAATTGAAGAGAGCTGGATTCCCATCTGTGCCACTCTCCATGTGAATGACTTGTTGAATCAGTGCCTGGTCGAGGTGGTATGCCCCGAAATGCAGCAACGAAAGTGGGCGGTCACCGGAAGAGGGTGTGGACAGTAAGGAGGAATCTCGTTTCTCAATCAATTCCGTCAGGCAGAGGTAGTCTCGCTCCTGAGCGGTCCATGGATTCCCATCTGTGTCGGGCCAGTGCTCCCGCTGGTACTCGAGCAGCGCGGCGAGGACAGAAAGGTCCCCACGAGCAACGGCAATGTGGAATGGAGAATTGGTCGAGTCATCTTGATCAGTATTGCTCCAAGGATCAAGGTGTCGAGTAAAAGGGAGGAGAGCGGCAAGAACTCCTCGCGTGGAGACCCTGCATGCTTGGCGCAAGGCACTTTGACTGCGGGATTGGGTAACATCCACGAGGCCCGATTTGAGCATACCAGTCGTCAATGCTGCTCGCCTGGCGCTTGAGTCGTCGTTGAGGTCGGCGTTGCAGTCGAGCAACAAGTCAAGTGGCGTGTTCCCGAAGTTGTCTCTTTTGTTGGGAGATGCAGTCATGACTAGAAGCTGGGGGACAATGCCCACTAACGCCTGTCGGCAGGCAGAGTGAAGGGGCAATCTCCCCTGACGGTCAGCCACATCGCAATCAACGCGACCGGTACCAGGAAAGAGGTTGTCGACATTGATACTGTTATTGCCGAGTCGCAGTAAGACGCCATGGGGACCATATCCACGCTTCCAGCACTGGTTCAGATCCAAGCAAGACCTTTTGAGGAGGTCGTGGAGCGCAATAGTATCGCCGCTAAAAATCTTTTCCTCCAACATACGTCTCCATACGTTGGCTCTTTTGCATCCGTCTTTTGTGCAGGCGTCGTGGTCGAGACTTCCGGGCGGGGCCACCATGCAGACAGCCTCGTTGCCCTTGGAGCGCATGAGTTGGACGACACTCTTCCCGGACGTGTCGCGCGCGTAGACGTCAGCGCCATGGTCGACGATGAGCAGGCGGGCAAGCTCGGCGTCACCGTTGGAGACGGCGGCGTGTAGAGCAGTCGCTCTGCGCTTCGTGGAGAGGGAGTTCACTCGGGCCCCGTGCTCGAGTAGCCATTGGCAGACGTCGTACCGCCCGGCCGTAGCAGCCACGAAGAGCGGCGTCGCTTGATCCTTGTTCTTTTCGTTCACGTTGGTCCCGCGCTCGACAAGGTCTTGTACGACGCCCAAATTGCCTTCGCTCGCGGCGGTGAAGATGTCCATTTCTGCGGTTGAGGGGAACTCGGCGGTGTCAGTCAGGTCTTGAGGGTGAAGGCGGTGGTTGTGCGCCACGAGATCCGACTGCGTTGCAAAGCCAACCTGGTATCCGAAACAACCGTTGGTGTTGCATCTGAATGGCCGATCGTGTTGACGAAGATGGTCATCGCGCGCATCCTTGGTGTCGAAACCGGCCAGGAAGAAGTGACACCATGGTTTCCGGCATTTGCATCCTGGGCACCCGTAGAACTCTCGCACAGTGTTGAGTTCCGTGGGGTTTTCATCGGTTGGATTGTTGACGATTGCTTCGATGCAGTCCCTGGCGAGGTTTATCCGGTCTTCTAGGGGGAACAGCTTTTCCCACTCCCTGCCGTCGTCCTGGAGTTGTTGGATCGCAGAAGGGATTTCGGCACGGGCATCTTTCTTCGTCGACAGCATGGTGATTGTCTCGATCGTGGTTTGATCCAGGCCTCGCTCGAGTTGTTTCACATGTTTCCACCAGTTTGCAGCTGCGTAGTCAAGGAAGCCGTAGTAACCGGTCCGGCAGTGCGTCTCAACATCGGCCTTCGCCGCAGTGAGGCCGAAAGGCGACGATGTGAGATACTGTGTGCAAAAGAGGGCCATCTCCGCGTGGAGATTGGCAAGGCAGAACTTCCACCTTGTGGTCTGCAACAAGTACCTGTTCCACCATCAGTCATCATAACCATCCGCACAAAATGAGGGAAAAACATACGTCCGAGCCGTCTCGTGGACGAGCTCCACAGACTCGTCGGGTACCGACCCCAACTTTCCGTGTCTGCCAACCTCGACGAGGGAGCCGCAGTATTTCTTGCATGGATCCAGCGGGCGCTCGTCTGGATCCGCTGTTGCAGATTGGACGTCGATGCAGAAACGGCTTCGTATCTCTTTCCACAGTAGCGGTCGCTCGGCGCAGATGACGAGCTCCAGGATCTGTCTGGCCAGTTCACACTGACTCTTCTCCCGCTCCTCCAGGATGCGGACCGCCACGCGTTCGTACCTAGATATGCCCGGCGTCAGTCAACTCTCAGCTAGCCGAGGGACGGTGCGGGAGCCATACGCTTGGTCCATTCTTTTGGGAAAGTTTTCGTCCTTCAGCTCTCGCTTAAAGCGTCTGACCGTTGGCTGGCTCAAGAGATTGTCGAGGACGACCTTTGCGTAGAGGAACATGCCTGTTGAATGTCAGCTAATGGAATCTGCTACCGCATCAAGCGCAGTACATACCAGCCGCCCGGGCGTTGATCTTCTCCAGGATGCCCGTCCCTGTGTTCTCGTCCAAGCGGAATCTCTGCGAGATATCACTCATTTTGGCCTCAGAATAAGTCCTGATGTCGCCCATGTGCGCAAGACAGGAGTCGACCCGGACCGCGGGCCAGTGGCCGAGCCGCTCCTCCAAACAACCGTTCTGTTGACCACTGATGAACAGGCGCACGCAGCGCTCCTCCCCTTCACCGTCGCCTCCCTTGAGGCCCTCGAGCCACTTGATGACCTGACGCTGGGCATCCTCGGAGTTGTGGCCATTCGGCCCGCCACATTCGTCCAGGCCGTCGACAACGATGAAACAGCGTCTCTGTATCCCAAGAGCCAGCTCGGCGAGCTCGCGTAGGAGCGAGACGGACCGGATCTTCTGCGGTCCTTCGGAAGCCAGTCGTTTGTAGATCAGGTCAAGAACAACCTCGTCCAAGAGAACTGTTTGCCAGAGGATTGAGAGGAGTAGGGCGGTAAAGGTTCGTTTGTCGGGCTGCTGGTGCTTGAAGAAGAAATAAATGACTGAAAACCCATGGGGAAGCGCAGTTCCTCCTTGACCGGCGGTGGCTCGCATGCTTTGAAGGTGTTTGATGGCCTTGGAAGCCAGGATGGTCTTGCCTGATTGCCCCAGAGTTAGAAAGATCCAAGCACTGACAGCCTGCGCGTTGTCCACCAACCTGTTCCAGGAATCCCGTGGAGGTACAGTTCTCGGTGCTCCATCGTGCCGAGGTTCGACCACTGCACGAAACCCTCCTCCGCTAAGAGCCAGTCGCCAGAAGCAGGGTTCTTGCGCTCCTCCGATGCTTTCTCAAGATCGAACAGCTGATCCGGCGGATCGAGCTTGGCCTGGACAAAGTCCCTCTTCTTGTTCAGCGCTTCACGGAGATGCAGGGACTTCTCCTCCTCGTTGTCGAAGTGGAGTTGCTGGACTCGACGCGCCAACTCATCCAGTTTATCCTCGAGGGCCTCCCGCGAGTCGCGGATCTCGGCGACGGCAACGCTGAGCTTTTCGTCGGACAGCAGATCTCGGTGTCGTTTGAGCCTGTCCAAGACTGGCTGGAATGTAGTGCGAAAGGTCTTCCAGGAGGAGTGAAACGCGGCTTTCCATCCTACAACTTGTCAGGCTGAGACAATAAGGAGCGGAACTTTGGAGGCGGCATTACTTGGCCTTGAGAACACCGATAAGGCCTCCTTGTGAAATTCCAGCACGTCACCGTAATAACGCTGCAGGTGGATGCCAATCTGCGGGTATTTGCCCAGCAGCGCCTCGTAGTGTGAGAGCCCAGGGAGGTACTCGCCAATCTCGGAGTAGGTATCGAGCAGGCAGTCCAGGGTCTCGACCCAGGTGCCCGCGGCCTTGATTAAGAGTTAGTTGCTAGTAGCTATTCGGGAAACTCGGGGCGCCCGAAGCTATGGACACACAGGAAGTACGATGGCGAGATACACTTACAAGCAAAACAAACTTGATGGGGCCCCAAATGAAGGCGACCGTCGCGTCGCAGTTGACAAACACTTCAATGACCTTACCCAGCTGAGTCATGCCTTCGATGAATTTTGCCATCCTGCGCATATTCTGCTGCTTCCGCTCCGAAGCGAGCCGGGAATCAATGCCCAGGATCGTGCGCTCGACATCTTTGCGGGAGCAGCTGTGAAAGTTCCGCCGCTGCTTCTCGGTCAGGCTCGCCGCGAAGTTGGCGACGGCGGTGTCAAAGATGTCATCGAGTAGGGGAGAAGCGGAGACCATTGCCAAGTGTGATGCTGGTTATTTGATGACGTCGAAGATTCGAAACCACCGGGGAGGAGAATGGGGAGACGAAGCTGGGAGCCTTGGACTTGGCAGAAAGGGTGAAACGATCATGGACTCATGGTGCTCGTGCGCCTGCAGCTGGGTGGCGGGGGCTGAGCCGTTCGGCTATGCCCACCAGATGGCTGCTTCTGAGTGGCTTGCGGAAGTGTGCTGCAGGATGCCCTGGCGCCCAACCTGCCTCGCAACAGTCCACAGGCTGACCGTCAGGCACACTCTGAGTCTGACCTGGGTGGCGGGAGTAGCCCTCACACTAGGTAGCACGTGCTCATCAGAGCCTCGTCCTCCCTCTTCCTCCCTGGTCAGCACACATCTAATCTGACGCTTGTCCTCGACATCATGGAGGGCATTTACTGCAACCGTCATTTGGGAACCGCCATGCGACCCCCAAAACGGCTGAGCGACACGGACCCGGCAGCCCACCTCTACCCAAAACGTTCTCGGCCGTCTCCCGAGGGCGGCTGGCCGAGCCCGCAATCCACTGCTGGATCTATCGGAGACTCCGAGTTGCTGCTTTCGCCCTCATTACTGTCACCGTATCGCGTCACACCTTCACATGGTGATAATGGCAGCCCCGCGCAAGGACAGGATGACCCCGTCCCAATGGACTGGGCCCCGGCCATTACTGAGGCCAATGGTAACACGAAAAACGAAGCAGATGGCGGGAATACCCTCATTTGCTACGGAGCAGTAAGCAGGGCCCTGCGGTTTGAGCCGGCCCCCGCTGACCATCTACCCATCTACCTAGCTGTGTGAAGCCAACGCCCGGTTCAAGACGTCAGCTGATGCGAAAAGGCTGCTGGCAAACGACGGAAGGTTTTGCTTGTTTGAGATCGCTCCCTCTGGGTCGCATTACTCCCTCTCCACCCGGGCCGGCAACACCGTCGCTGTTCTTGATCTACCCACCTGTTGGGCTTTGCGGGCCATTGATAAGTTGGCAGGCATCACGGCCGCGGGAGTCATAGAGCCCGCATTCGCACTCGGGGGGCCGAAGCCGCTACCGACCAAAGGCACTGCCGACCTTCCGCTGTCAGTCAACGTCTACGGGCCAATATCAGTCGCAGACCGCTGCGGTGATGCCCTCGCAGCCGCGTCCGCCTCGCTCCAGCTCCCGTATTTCCTTCCACCAGGCTGCGGTGGATATTTTAACCCCCAGATGTTCCGGCTCGGCAAGGAGATGCAAGACCAGACTCACCTTGTCGGGCTGACTGAGAAGGATCGCAGGGCCAAGGCCATCTCGGACGAGGTTGAGCATATCCTCGGGTCCCTCCACGACACTGATGCCGGGTCCTTGGATGCCTTCGAGGCCAATTGGGATCAAGGGGCTCTTATCACCGCTCTCACCGAGTACCTGCCACAGCCTTATTTCCACTGGGTTGCCCGACTTGGCTGACCGATTTCCAGACACCAACGGGCCGCATTACGGTTCATTCGCCACCGAGAGAACAGACAGGCGTCGCAGGACATGCAAAAGCGTCTGCGAGATGTCATCAACATACCGTGGGTGCTTCGCCTCCCTACCTTGAAGCTGGCTGGCTCCCGACGCTGATGTCAAACACAGTCCCTCTTCCAATATCCCGTCATACGCAGCAGGCGGTATCCTGGCCGACGTGATGGGGCTCGGCAAGACACTAACCATGCTCTCTGCCATCATTTCGACTCTCAACTCCTCCAGGAAACATGCCGTTCCAGAAGACCCCTTAGAGACTCCTGTGCTGTCCGGGGCAACCTTGGTCGTTGTGACCTCTGCCCGTGAGTTGCCGTCCTCCATGGTCCCCAAGTAAAACATGCTAACAAACGCCTGGGTCGAATATGAGCAGAGGTCTTGAAAGTGTGGGAAACAGAAATTGAAAGGTATCACAGGATGGGTTTCCAATCCTTAGCTCTCCGATATCAGATTGGATTCCCGCTAACATCCAACCCTCAGACATATCACATCCAATACCCTCAACGTCTGCAGGTTCCACGGCACGCCGCGGCCAACATCTCCAAGAGCTCTTGCCGACCACGACGTGGTACTGACCACCTATGCAACTCTCTCCGCCGAGTACAAAGCCCGTGGTGTTCTGCATGAGGTGGAGTGGTACAGGATTGTGCTCGATGAAGGCAAGCAACTTGGCTATGCACCCCTTTTTCAGACGATGCGAGTGAGCTAACTGTGAACCAGCACACTGGATCCGGAACAAATCTTCAACCCAATTCAAAGCCGCGGAAGCACTCAACTCTGACCGCCGCTGGTGTGTCACCGGAACCCCCATCCAGAATAGCCTCAAAGACCTCCTCTCCCTGCTCAACTTTCTTCACTTTGAGCCCTTCTGCACCCCCGCCATCTTCCAACGCCACATCCTGGAGCCCCTATCCAAGGACCCGCAGAAGGGTGCCGGCAAGCTAAAATTGCTCCTCCATGCAATTTGCCTTCGGAGGGACGAGAGCTTGCTGAAACTGCCCGAGCCACGGTTTGAGCAAGTCAAAGTGACCCTGCAGGACGGCGAGAGGTCAAGGTACAACGATATCATGGCCGAATGCGCACTCGAAATCGACAAAGCCGTCAGCTCAAAGGTCAAGATCAAGAAATACGCCGCCATGTTTGCTGCCACCATGAAGCTTCGCAGATTGTGCAACCACGGGATGGTTGCGTCAGCGCCAACAGGAAACGGCTCGGGTCCTGACGCTGGGAGCGGTCTCGAGGATGCGCAAAACTGCGATTTCTGCAGTGGGGCAGACGAGGACGCATTCGAGCTGGTCGCTCAGGGGGACTTTTGCTCCGAGTGCGGACGGCAGCTGAGATCAGTCACAAGTTCGGGGTGTTCCACGCCTACAGGGACCACCGGACCAAGACTGACACTGATGCAAAACAAGCCCCTGGCACGGAACAGGGGTGATACAACTTCTAGCACCGACGGCATCATCTCTTCCAAGATCCAGGCCGTGATAGACCGGCTGAGCCGCGTCGAGCCAGGCTCGAAGAGGTAAGTACCTACTCATCTCGCCCCTGGACAAATCCCAGTATCCCACCAAATCTAACCCCCCAAAGCCTCGTCTTCTCCTGCTGGGTCGCAACTCTCAACCAGCTCCAACACCACCTCACCCTCCGCGGCATCCCATCCCTCCGGATCGACGGCACGGTCCCGCACCCCACCCGGCTCCAAATCCTCTCCTCGTTCCAGCACACCAACGACTTTCCCGTCCTCCTCATGACCGTCCAGACCGGAGGCGTCGGGTGAGACCCCCCCCAAACCCCATCCCCATCTCCATTCAACCCCACCAGCCAACAACCCCCCTCCCCACGTCCCACCCACCACCTCACCCAAATTAACTAACCCACCCACCTACCC
>FTEL01003252.1_pt1 | contig 12008 bp, 8 predicted proteins | sample 1658911 | NCBI WGS metagenome assembly FTEL01 (sample SAMEA3914869, study PRJEB12502) | metagenome | biome: forest; material: soil | place: USA | collected 2012-03-12 | depth 0.1 m
CGCCCACACCCCAGCGACCCGGGCTCGCCCACATCGTCGAGACATCGAGCACGCTCCGTCCTGCGAGCCCGCGTTACGTGCGTGCCCGCCTGGCGACGCGCGCACCCCCGCCGCCCAACACGGCACACTCACGCTGGGGCGCCCCTTCCGACGGGGAGGAGGAGGATCTCGCCATGGAAGCCCTCAAGAACCTGGTGGCCAATGTGCCCGACTGGCTTAAGAAGCTCAACGAGCTCAGCGGCCAGATCGAGCAGCGCCAAATCGAGCTGGCCAAGCTGACCGAGGAGAACAAGACGTCCTCGTCCGACGGCGCCCCCTCTACCAAGTCAGTCCGGAATAAGGGGTCGACCGAGTCACTCAAGCCGCGCGACGAGCCCGAGGCACACCCGACCGACCCGACACAACCCGACGCCGCGGACAATGCCGCCGACACGGAGGCTGCTGCCGCCGCGGGCGCCGCCGCCGCCAAGGCCAGCGCCGAGCAGACACTCGCCGCCCCGGCCAGCCCCTCACACTCGCAGTCGCCCTCGGCCCTGCAACGGCAGGCCAGCCAGATGCGCGCCGCCGGCCAGGCCCGCGCCCGCGCCACACTACGCAAGCGCCAGCGCAGCGACTCGGTCATCAGCGCCGACGGCGCCGCCCCCAAGTACCGCACCCGCAGCATGATCATTGTCTACTACGACAGCTACGTGCAAATGTTCTTTGAGGAGCTCGTCAAGTTCGTCAGCGCCTCCCGCAACATGATGCGCAAGGCCAAGATGGCCGCCAAGGTGGCCAAGATCAAGCGCCTCGCCGAGCTCGAGGCCCCCGCCGACGACGACGAGGACGAAGCTGCCCCCAGCCCGCGCGCCGGGGCCGGGCTAGCCGCGGGCGACGCCCCCATCGCCGCCGCGCCCTCACGAGACGGCGAGACAGAAATCGAAGTCGAACCGCCGCTCCAATACGTCAGCACCCGTCGCCTGGGGCCAAGTGCCCTCATGATGTCGCGCAACATGTACGCGCGCGCCGGCGGGCGGGGCCCCAACCCCGCGAGCATGATGGGTGCCGGCGCGAACCCCGCGGCCCCCGATGTCTACGACGAGCTCGACAAGGGCCTCGAGTACGTGCAGAGCATGTGCGAGCACGCGGCGCACCAGTTCCTGCGCGACGGCGAGTGCGGCGAGGAGGTGGCCAACATCAAGCGGAGGCTGGGCGAGACGAACGAGCTGGCGAATAAGGAGATGGAGAGGGTCCAGAAGGAGGACCCGCAGGCGCTGCTGAAGACGGGCGGGGAGGACGACGGCATGCGCGGGAGGAGTTACCGCCCGCAGAGTATGCGGAGAGATGCGATGCCGAAGGCGGAGCTGAAGGCGGGCCCGCTGGAGGTGGATGAGGGCGGCGAGGAGGAGGAGTTGCCCAAATTGGTGTATAAGAGCACGAGGATGATGCGGTAGGAGGTCCCGTGCTGCCATACACCAACCCCCCCTTCCCTCGTTTAGGGGGAAAGGAATTTATTTGGAGGAGCCATCTCGGCATCTCACACACACACACCAACGGAGACGAGTCACGGGGAGAGAGATACCATCCCTTTTTACAGACCACACCCGACCAGGTCTACGGACCCGGCATATATCAGCATCGGAGTTTTTTCTATTTATTTTACCGCAGCAGCGGCAAGCGAGCGAGCGAGCACATCCATTTTTGCGGGACCGGGAGCGGGCGGGCGAGGATCTAGGCTATCTTTTACTGCGGGGAGGAGAACTCGTTCATTACCACGGGAGGGACGGGGAGGGAAAGAAGAGGACCAAAAACCGGCGGGAGGTTTTGTTGTTTGTCTGGCAGGAGTTGCTGGGCATTTGCGATGCGGGATATGGGACTGGATATATCTGATCTGACGAGACACATACACAATATAATACAAGTGTTGAAGCAGGCTGGATGCCTCTTCCTCAAGACACACATTTATCAACACCCAACCCTAGACGTTCCATGGCTGCTGAGGGTGAGACTTGACAGAGGCTGAGACCTTGAGAAACGGTTCTTGTGCAACCCACCACACCACCCTCGGCACAGAACCCACCCGTGCCACGGCTACCCACCCTCGCGCGGCTTTCTAGAAAGCGGGAATGCAACCTCGCCGCATCCGCGCCATCCACCACACCCCCCCAACCTCCTGCCGCTGCTGTGTGTCTGCCGTCCGTGCTTGACGGAGAACTCCGCGTGTCTCACACGGGTCGGGAAGGCAGCCAGGCAGACAAGACAGGGCGAGAGACCCCCCCCCCCCCCGCTTCGTCTCTCTCCCTGCCTGCTCATTGCCAATGTGTTCAAGTCGCCGATGGTACTCAGCTCCTTGGCACAAAAACCGTTTTTTTTCCCTTCCCTTTCCTGGCGGCCCCCGCTTCGGCCCTCGCCTCGCCGCACCCTTTCCTTTTCGCGCCCGCGCCGGGGTGACATGAGTGGGACCGAGCCGGGCCGAATACTGATGGATGCTGATGGGACTTGGCACCGAGCTGCCACCGACGCACACGGTATCTATCTGTCTACGTTGTATGGATGTACGTGATGGATACGTTAGGGTTCCTTCCGCTGGTGGGTTTGGCGGTTGGTGACTGGCGGGTTGGGGAAGGTCGGTGTGCAGCTTGGTTGCCATGATGGTCTGTCAAGTCAGTCACCCTTGTGACAGGCGCCAGGGTAAGGAGCAGGGCGGATAGGTTTCCTCCGGCAAGAGGATGCGGCCTGGATGCGGCCGCGGAAGGGTGAGGTTGTATTTATCTCGGGAGGGGGGGTTGCTGACACTTGCAACGGCTGTCTCGGCAGGTTGGTGACGGGGTGCCGTGTCTCGTGCTTGATCAACGGTTTGGTTACGACGTTGTCGGTGGGCATGAAGCCGAGGTGAGGGGCCTTAGGTGGCAGGCCTGCGTTCTGTCTGGCGGTTTGCGGTGTATTCCTCGGTATCTGCGAGGGTGAATGATCCAACTCACCGCCTCGAGAGATGGCAGAGGGCTGATCACGGAATATCCCACCCGCGGCTCATCCTCCTGCTTGACCCACCACGCTCTGGCGTAAACCTACCTCACCGCTAGCAGTCCCTTAGACTTGCTGGTCCAGAAAGAACACACTGTAACCTTATTCGAGGCAGAAATATTAGGTATGGGCAGGTCACTCACTGTCTTTACCACCTCACAGGCAGACAGGAAATGTACCTGCCTAACCTCTTCTACCATGGAACTGCAATTGGAGGGGGGCAGCAATGTCTATAACTTGGAAACGAACGACTCATACCCAGTTCTAGTATGGACATTAATACCAAACCTGGGGGTTACAGACTTTACGATTCATCTTGTAGCTCGATCTGGATGTTCATCCCATCTTTGGGGGAACAGATCGCCTCGGTGACTGGAGGGTGTTGATGCTGGTCCTTTCGAGCTTCCCGTCGAAATCCCACGGATTTTGAGTAAACAAATCAAGTCAACGCAGCTGCAAGTGAGGCCATTCCCAGCCCAAGTCCAACACCCAACAGTCCGCATCATTGAAGTTCCCGCACTGTCGACCCTGCCCCCGCGCGAATCCCTGCGCGTCCCTGCCGGCTGGCAAGGTCAGCCCTGTCGCCGCGCGCCCCCACCTCTTGCACGGCGGGGTTCTGCGGGGCACTTCAAACATCAACCATCCTTCCAGCTTCGAGCTCCCAACACCAGACTGAATCGCAGCCCTCACCACACCAACAAGCAACCATGTCGTCGTCTGAAGGCAACCCCGCCGCTGAGGCCCTCGTGCCGCGCTTCAAGTTCGTCGAGCTGCTCAATCAAGGTAAAGAAAAAACGGGAATTAATTGCTGCCAACCTATCCATACCCCAATCCATGCCCGAAACTCCAAAAGACAAATAACCCCTCCAGCCCGACTCCCACTAACGCCTCGTCCCACCAGACCAAGCCGGCCGCCGCACCTCCCTCCGCGGCACCATCGACGACCAACCGGCCCTGCTCATCCTCGAGCGCGCGCCCTTCCCCAGCTCGCCCGACTACCTCGCGTCGATCCCCGCCACGCTGCAGTCCATCAAGAACCTCGGCGCAAACGACATCTACCACTGGTATCTCGCCCACAGCGGCGGGCCACCCCCCAACAATGCCTCGACCAACACCGACAACGACCTCGCCGACCTCAAAATCAACCTCATCTACCCCTGCACCCCCAAGCACATCAAAAAGTACAGCAAGCAAGGCCTCCGCTTCGTGACCGAAACCCCGGACATCTACCAAGCCCATGTGCGCCCCTACATGGCCCGCCAGCGCGCCGACGGCCGCCTGAACTGGGTGTACAACATCCTGTCGGGCGAAAAAGAAGCCGAGGACGTCATCTACCGCACTTCCCCGCCGGGCGCCACGCAACCCCCCTCGCCTGAAGAAGACAAAAACCAGGATGAAGACGAGAACTTCCTCCTCCTGCCCGACCTCAACTGGGACCGGCGCACCCTCCCAGCCCTCCACCTTCTCGGTCTCGTCTCCCGCCGCGACCTGTGGAGTCTCCGCGACCTGCGCCGGCGGCACCTCCCCTGGCTGCGACACATGCGTGAGAAGCTCCTGGATGCGACAACCGGCGTGTACCCCGAGGTGGAGCGCGACCAGATCAAGCTGTACCTGCACTACCAACCGACATACTACCACCTGCACGTGCACGTGGTGCACGTCGCGCTGGAAGCGGGGGCGACGCAGGCGGTGGGAAAGGCCGTGGGGTTGGATAGTATTATTGGGCAGTTGGAGGTGATGGGTGGTGGGGAGGAGGCCGGGATGGATGGGGTGACGATGTGTTACACGCTGGGGGAGGAGAGCGAGCTGTGGAGGGAGGTGTTTGAGCCGCTTAAGCGGAGTGGGACTGCGGGGGCGCGTTGAAGAGGCGCTCGATGGCGGAGACGAGGTCGGGGACGGCCGGGCCCGAGGGGCAGTCCGTCCAGGTGGCGTCGTCGCGGACGCAGTAGATGGCGTTGTTGAGGCGGACGGTGCAGGATTTTGTTACGCCGGCCTGGAAAGCACCAGAGTTAGAATAGGGATGATAGAACAGTGACTAGTAAGAGGGTGCGCACCGCCGCCGTCCGCTCGACGCTGTCGCGCAGCATGCCGACGCCCAGGGCGCCGTTGTCCTTGGTGGCGCAGGCGTTGAGCGCGGCAAAGTCGATTGCGTGCTCGAGCGCGCAGTCCTCGATCAGTCCGCGCTGGGGGATGCGCTGGTAGTCGCGCGTCAGGCACATGGTGAAGCCGAGGGACGTCTTGGGGTCCGGGTAGAGCTTCTGGGCGCAGAGCTCGATTATGTTGCCGAGGCCTGGGTGGGAGGGGGCATGTTAGATGTGTGTTGTTCTGGGGTGGGGGGAGTGGGGAGGGACGTACACTCTTCGGGTCCGTGGCGGCAGGCGACGCCGTCTTGGTCGGTTGGTCTGGACGGGTCATCAGCATCGATGTAGGGGTGGGAGACGCAGGGAGGGACGGCCTACTTTCCGATGAACGACAGGGTAAAGTTGACCTTGTCGTGGATCCGCTGCATGGCGGGGAGGACGAGGTCGCGCAGGCAGTCCTACAGCCGTGTAAGCTCGAGATGTTCCCCGGGATACGTAGGAAGGGCAGCAGCGCAGCGCACCTTGGCATCCGGGCATTTGCTCATGATGTGCGCCTCGAGGGGGACGAGCTCGCCGGCGGCGGCGACATGTTCGCGACTGGGCGGGATCGGGGAGAGGCCATCCGGATTCGGGGCGAGCAGGATGGGGCGTGCCGAGAACTGCCAGTATGCGCAGGCGCCCAGGGCGATGTAGCCGACGGCGAGCAGCAGGCGCAGCGGGGTGAGGCCGCGGCGGATCGGGGGCGGCATCGGGGCGGCGGCGGGTTTCTCGTCCATCACCAGCGGCGGTTGGGAGGTTGTTGTCGGGAGAGCGGGCATCGTGAGGAGGCGGGTGTTTTGGTCGGTTCGCTTGGCTTGTTGGGGTTGCGCGACAGGAGCCAAGAGATGGAAGCGGAAGCAGCTGTGCGGCGTCGTTTTGGGTGTGGTCTGGTCTGGCTTGGCTTGGGTTGGGCTTGCTGAGCGAGCACGAACTGGTCGGTGGTGGGAGCTTACAGGTGGGGCGCTGGGCAGCTGGCCTAGTCACGATCCTGCCAGAGCGAGCTGGGCTGCTATCAAGGTGCCGCTACAGAAAAATAAGGGCTTGGCAACGGGTCACTGCGTATACGAGGCAGCAGATTGAGGGCTTCGAGATGGCCAATCTATACCAGCGAGCGGGGGAGCAGCACTGACAACCCGAGATCGGCTGTAGGGCTTGAAATATCGATCCTCCGAAGGGAAGCATCCGTTGTATGGCGCCAAAAGGCCAGCGAATATGCAAACCCTGATCTGCGTTCCTCTCGTCCCTCGCCCGCCACTCACAGGCCCCCGCCATAAATTTCTGTAGCCCTGTTAGGCAGGAGGTGCTGCCCTGGCCACGCAACTCTCCCTTTGTCCATCATCAGCCTCGCCCTACAAAACGTGCCCGCTTTCCCTTCGTTCATAGGGCGGTGCACAGGTTAGCGCACACCTCCAAGCCCATCCTTTTCGACTGCCGCAGGGTCATGTGAAAGCAGACGGCAATCCCCCGTTGGCGAGTCGAGATTCCAAAATAGCCGTTTTGAGATCCAGGCTCGGCCCGCAATTGCCCCATGATGGCCCCCTCCTCGTCCGTCAACCCCTCCAACAGCCTGGACGCCTTCCTGCAGCCGCTTGCCATCGACACACACACTGTCCTGCAACTCTCGCGCGAGCTGGCCTCGACCTTCCGCACACTGTCTGCCGAGTCGCTAGACCAGTTCCTGCCCACGCCCATCTCCGAGTCCATCCTGCGGCCTGCAGGTCAGAACCACGGCCGGTGAGTATGTCGTCTGGTGTTACATACCTATCCGCACATTCAGGAGCTTTGGTACTGACAGGCTGCAGATTCCTGGCAATCGACATGTAAGGAGCCATTACAGCCTGCTCAGCGACCCTTCACTGACCCTCCTAGTGGTGGTTCGAACCTTCGTGTTGGCTTTGTCGCGCTTGGCCACGATGAGTCTGACGCTCAAGTCAACGGGTTTGGGACATCCCGCCCCCTGACCCGCCTCCTTGAGCAGGCATGGCCTATTCACGACCACCTGAAAAACGAAAACTCCGAGAGCCTGTTCTCATGGATCGGCGGCTGCGTTGCCCAGGTGGTGCGGACAGGCTGCCAAGCCTTCAACCTCGCCCCTGACGCCGTCCTCCCAATGGGCGTCACCTTCAGCTTTCCCATGCAGCAAAACACACTCGCCGAGGCCATCCTCATGCCCATGGGCAAGGGGTTCGCCGTCACGTCCAATCTCGACCTCGGCGGGCACCTCATGGCCGGCTACGAGAAGCACCGGACAGCCGACATGCCCCCCATCCGGATCGCCGCCATCGCCAACGATGCTGTCGCCACCCTCGTCGCATTCGTCTACCAGTTTCCCGCCCAACCTCACCAAAAGGCCGCCATGAGTTTGATCGTCGGGACCGGCTGCAACGCCACGCTGCCCCTGAAGTTGAGCAGCCTCCACCCCAGCAAGCGCCCAGCCTCCATCAGCGTCCTGCAGGACCAGGACATCGCAGACGTCAAGATTGCCGTCAACACCGAGCTCAGTATCAACGGGACCGCACCACCCCTCCGCAAATTCGGGCTCATCACCAGCTGGGATACCGAGCTGGACCAGGCCGGCGAGGCTCCTGGATTCCAGCCACTCGAGTACATGACGGCCGGCCGCTACCTCGGCGAGCTGGCGCGTCTCATCTTCACGGATTACTACGAGACCGTTTTAGAGTCTCCGATCTCCCTACCGAGCAGGCTGTATCAAAGATTCGGCTTAACGACCACCTTCATCAGCCATTTCTACCCCCACAGCCCCAAGGGACCTCTCCTCTCCCAACTCGAACGAGAATTTCCTCCAGAGGACATCTTCAGCTGGACCCCGGACCTGGCCGACGCTTTGTATCGCATCGCCAAGGCCATCGAGGTCCGCGCCGCCGGCATTATCGCCGCCTCCGCAGTCGGGTTGTTGTCGTGTGCTGAAGAGATATCACACGCTGGGACAGAAACGAAGGAGCTTGTCGTTGGATACACCGGGGGTTGTATACAGCACTTCCACAGCTACCTGGCTGACACGCAGAGGTTTATTGATGAGGTGCTAGATCTAGAGTTTGGGAGGCAGAGTCCGGTCAAGGTCGTCCTCACGCCGTGTCACGACGGGGGGATCACGGGCGCCGGTATATTGGTGCCCGCTGCGTTGTCGAGTCATAGTGCATAGATTTAATTGAGAGCCTGGTTTTCGGCGAGAAGCGTATGTATGCAATGAGATGGGAGTTGGATGGTGTCCTCCCTCATCTATGACCAGGTACGTCGCTTTGACGTGCATGCGGAGGGGAAAGGGGGCGGGGGGGCGGCTGACTTGTTTGGTAGCCCCTTTTCTGCCACCCCCCCCTCCCGAGTTCCCATATACCCCCCTCATATCTACACCACTATCTTCCTGTTCCTTTTTGCCTCTTTTCTTTTTACCTCTTTTCTTTTTACCTCTTTTCTTTTTACCTCTTTCCCCCGCCATCAACACGGACTCGACGTCCATCGTAGCAGCCGGCAGTGGTTTACCCACCAACAAGCCAGGCATCCCCGCATCAAACCAACGTTTCCACCCCTCTGAACATGGAATCACCCCCCCTCCTTTCCTCGATCGCGATCCTTGTCCCCAGACTCCGATCCAGAAGACAACCAGGCAGCTCTCATCGCGCAAATGCGCCTCTTCGCCCACCCCGCCAAAGCCTGCCGCATCCCCTTCAAACACGATCCCTCCTCCCCCCACTCCACCATCCTCGGCCGCGCCATCTTCAACGTCTTGTCAACAGACCTCGCTGCGTTCACCTACGCACAGATCATCGACGGCCTGCCCACAGCCGACGTCGCCTGGGACCGTCGGTTCCCCGATCTGCCTGGCGTCCACCCGATTGGGCGGCATGAGGAGCTGCGTCCGGGCGTGATGGAGAGGGCGAGGGAGTTCAGGAGGAGGTTCGACCCCTCCATGCTTTCGTTCGATCCAAAGGTCAGGGGGAAACCAACCAACCAACCATCCCATACCAGACGTATCACTGACGCCGCCCAGACACTCCCCGCATTCCATCGCGCCACACCCAGGCTTACGCCTGTTCAACACGACATCTACCCCGACGGAGTCGCTGATATTGCTGGTTACTGGGCCGAGGACCGCATCCTAGGCGGCGTGACCGTCTTCGGCCGCTACGACGAGGAGTACGCTCCCGACTTCCCGCCAAACGTGTATTTCCACTCCTGCCGACGACGCATCACCAAGCGCTACTACCAACTGTGCGACGACCAGCAAGAGGCTCTGTTTGGTTCCCTCTTGGCGGAACCAAACACCACTTCTGGAAGCCCACTGCCGATTCTGGCGGACAAGACAAACACCATCCGCACCAACCAGGAGGACGACATGGTAAACGGTTTCCACCGCGACATCTGGGACCGTGTCCCGCCGACGACGAGGGAGCTGGAGGTGATCAGGCGGAAGCCGAAGAATACGGCAGATTATCCCGAATTTGAGGCGCTGACGGCGGCCTTTAACAAGCTGCCGAGTGTGACGCTTGAGTGGAAAGATGGGAGGGTGGTGACGATAACGGTGAAGGGGAAGGAAACAACGGGGTGGAGGCGACAGGTGAGGCGTCTCCGAGGGCTGGGGGCATGGATGGGAAGGGGGGTGGGAGCATGCGGTACGGAAGGGGAGAGGACGGGGCCAGGGATGGGAGGTCATCCAAGCTGGGTGCCTAGCTATGTGAAGCCCTCCGTCTTGGATGTAGACGTAGTTGCGGGAGAAAAGGTCACAGGGCAGTTGATGGTCGTGGAGCTCAAGTCAGGTTTATCCGGAGGTTCCCAAGCTGGCTGGGCATTTGATGGCCCAGACACCCTTTTTGATACTAACATTCTATACCACCCCTTAAAACGCCGACTAGTGCCCTATCCCGACCATAACCACAACCCCCTCTCTTACTAACACATCACCTCCCATTAACCGCCCCCCCAACTCTCAAACCCTCCAACTCCTCCCTCACCCTCCGATACATCTCCTGCGCCTCCCTCTCCCTCGTACTAACAAACGCCACCTCGGCCCTGAGCGCACTCAACCTCCTCTGAATAGCGGCCTGCTCGCTCACTTCCAGGATACGGAACCCGCTGAGCGCGTTCCGCGCCTTTTCCAACGCGACATGCGCCTCGCCGACCTTGCCGCGCAGCATCTCCGCGCGGTTCTTGTAGCCCCCCAGGTGCAGGGTGAGTTTCTTCTCGAGTTTGTTGCCTTTTTCGGCGGAGGCGAGGAGGGTGTCGAGGGCGGACTGGGACGTGTTAGTTTGGGGGATGAATGGGGAAATGGGGGGAGGGGGCTTACCTCGAGCGCGGTCTGCATGGTAACGACCTGCTCCTCCTCTTCATCGTCGTCGTAGCAGCCGAGGCCGAGGAGGAGGGAGTTGGTGTTTTCCTTGTTCCAGACGGCCTGGACAGCTTCGGGCTTGGGCTTGTCCTTCATTTCGAGGAGGACTTGGAGGCGGGCTTCGGCTAGGGCGGCGTCGTCGATTTGGGGGAGGGGGAGCGGCTTGCCGGCCGGGCCGGCGCCGGGGAGCGGGTACTTGGTCGCGTCGTGCGCCATCAGCAATGCTGCCTCCTGCGCGACGAGGGCTTGGGCCGGGTCATCGAATTCCGACGCTGCTTGTAGCAGCGCTTTGTAGTCGACTGTGACAGCGCGTGGTAGGTCCCGCTGCATTACTTGGGTGCGCCGCTTGCGCTCCAGGAGTTCCTGTGCCTCGCGGATTTCCCGTTCCCTCCGGTCACGTTCTGCCGCGTCCTCCTCCAGCTGCTGCGCGGTCTTGGGCTCCTGCTGGTCCTCGGGAATCTCCAGCTCCCACTCCGTCTCCTTCGGCTTGGGCAGGGCCGCAAGACGCTGCTTCAGCTGGTGACGCAGCGAGAGGTCTCGCATCTTGGCGTCCGCCGGCGTCCCGCCGACCATGTCCATATCCTTGTCCGCCGCGTTCAATGAAAAGGTGTCACGCGGCGTGCGCAGTGGTGTCTGGCCGACGCGGAGTGGCGTGGCGCCGCCGTCCGCGGCAGCCCGCAAGGGGGTCGCCAGGGGATTTGGCGTCGCCACGACCTGTTTCCGCGGCGCGACAGAGTCAAAGCCTGTCGATGCCGCGCCCTCGTGCAGAGGTGTGTTTTCCCCACCCAGCAGCGACGACTGAGTCTCGGTCAGCGCCCGGATGTTGCGGATCTCGTTCGCGATGTGGTCCTCCTGCGCAGGCGCCCGCGGCGTCCTGATGGGCGCGCCCGTGTTGAGGGCCGAGTAGTTGCCGACCAGCCCGCGCGTGGCATCGTTGTCGCTATCACGCGCCATGGCGCTCGCCCGCTCGCCGATCATGCCCATCTTGACAATCTCCTCCAGCTCGCCGTCGCTGACCTGGGGCGCGGGCAGGCTCAGGGCCTTGCGCTTGCTACTCTGCTCGGCCTCGCGCAGCTTCTGCATCTGGCCGGCCTTGAGGGCAGCCTGGATGGAGGCGGACGGCCCGTCCTTCTCGTTCTTCCTCCGCTTCCGGTCGGTATCGCCGTCCTCGTCGCCCTTGCGTTTGTTGCCGACCTGCTGCTTCTTGGGGTCGAAGTGGGAGCGCTGGAACTCGTTGCGGGCCATCTCCTCGGTGGTGTCGTAGAAGCCGGGCACGGGCTTCTTCTCGAACGGGATGTCGGCGTTGTAGTCCATCTGGCCCTTCTTGCGCGTCACAACGTTAATGTTGATGCCAGCCGTCTTGAGCTCTCGACGCTTCTGCAGCGTGGCCAGGCGGCGCGACTCTTCCTGCTGCCTCTCCCTGGCCTTGCGCTTCGCCTTCTTGCCCTGTGTGTTGGCGAGGCGGGCGCGGGCCTCGCTCAGCATCTCCTTCTCGTCTTCGTCGAGGTCGATCGTGTCGGGCCGGGCGGGCTTCGTCTCCG
>FTEL01003958.1_pt1 | contig 12004 bp, 15 predicted proteins | sample 1658911 | NCBI WGS metagenome assembly FTEL01 (sample SAMEA3914869, study PRJEB12502) | metagenome | biome: forest; material: soil | place: USA | collected 2012-03-12 | depth 0.1 m
AAAAAAAAGCCCCCCCCCCCCCCCCCCCGCAGCACTGGGCCATCGTCGTCACAAACGCCCACAACGCGCCCAATTTCTACCACGCCTCCAATCTGACCGGCCCGTGGCAGTTCCTGACGCGGCTCATCCGGCGCTCCAGCGACTTTTCTATGGCTCTCATTGTGCTGGTCAAAATTGGGACGGTCCTCTCCGAAAACAAGCCTGACATCGCGACGGTCATCCAGCAGGTCCCTGCCGACGGCGAGCCCTCGAAGCGCACCGGCGAAGCCTTCACTTGCCGCATCTGGGTCAAGGACGCGCTGGTTCATCTGGTCGCGAGCGGGAGTGCAGTTTTGGGGGGTGACGTTGGTGAGTGCCTATCGCAAAGGCAGTCTGTTGCTTGGCTGGTTTGGCGTCCACTGATAGCAAGCCGCAGATGAACTGGAGACAGTAGCGAGACGGTACGCTGCCGAGTACGCAGCCCGCGTCGAGACAGGCGAGGGGGCGACCATCGTCAACGCCCCGATCATTGGAGCCCAGGTTTCCGAGCTGCCTGCCGAGTCGGCTGGTAAATAAAGGACGCCGGACAACCGGCAGGGTGCCATTGGAGGAGGGGCCCGTGTTCCCAGAAGTCGATAGCATGAGGTAGCGTTGAATCCTTCGCTGGCCACGATGTTACAGCCGTCGGATGCAGGACGACGGCGCGTTCCGGAAGAACCAGGTACGGTGGGGGCGCCCCGTGTGCTCGTGCATCGTCCCATTGGGCGTGCTCTGTGACATGGCGGGCTAAACGAGGAGATGCGTCTCAGCTGAGTCCAAGTGTCAATAGTTGTCGACAGTGGCGTGCGGTGGCGCGCTTACGCCGAGTCGTTTAGCACTCGCACAGATACACCGCTTGCGGCTGGATCTCGCATATGAAGGCATGGCAGCGCTATAATTCTGCAAGAATCCCACCGTCAAGAGAGAGTTGACCAACCCGCCGGATTCCCAAGGAGTATCCTCTACTACTCCCCCGACCGAACCCAAACCCCCAACCCCATCCGCCCACCATGGCGCCCCTCAAATCCACCCTCCTCCTGGCCTTCGCCTCCCTCGCCACCGCCAACACCTGCAACGGCGACAACTGCCTCAACGCCCTGCGCAACAAGCTCTCCAGCGCGCTTGACTTCTGTCACACCTACACCACCGCGCTGTACGGCACCGCCGCGCCCACCCCAACCTTTGTGCCAACAACCTGCTACCCGCAGCGCCTCTCCAGCGCGTGCTACTGCGCCGATGGCGTGTCCAACCCGACATACACCCCGCCGGCCTGCCCGAGCAGTCAGGTGATTCAGAACCCGAGCTTTTACGGCCAGCCGGCGGCGGATAGCAGGAATATTGATATCCGCCCGTGGGTGCTGGCTGTCCCGACTGGTGCGCCGGGGTGTGTGCCTGTGGTGGGGTATTCGTTGTCGGACATGAGCACTTCGTGGGGGGATCCGCGTTCGGTGTAAGTTGATGGGGGAGTGAGGGGGGAGATGGTGGTGCTGACGGAAATCAGTGAATGCCGTTTCGACCCCGTCGTCGGCGGTCTCTCCACCATCACGCAGGACCTGAAGCTCTGCCCGGGCGCGCAGTACACCCTTCGGTAAGGCCCCACGCTTTTCCTTCCTTCCCCAACCCTGTTCTTCACATCGCTTCCAAATTTCACTAACCCCCTCCCCCGTCAAAGCCTCGCCTCAGCCTGCAACTTCTGGACCGGCTCTGGCGCCTTCGGCATCGAGTTCAAGGTGACCCTCTCGGGCACCACAATCCTGCCGTGGGGGCCTGTGTGCCCGTTCTGCGCCGACCCGGCCAATGCTGAGTCCTCGGGCTGCCGGTACGGCGCGTACTATGAGAATCATAGTGGGACTTTCACCGGGCCGGCCTCGGGGGCAGGGAGCTTGATCATCTCGGTCAGGCAGGCGGCTGGGTTGAATGCCGTGCAGGTGCCCGCGCTGTTTGATCAGATTTTTGTGAATCCCGTGGGGGATACGAGCACGGGAGATCCGGCGCAGATTTCTTTCTGAGGGTGAGGTTCTGAAGGGAACACGAGTTGGTGGCCCTGGTCCATGGGGGTGTCCTGGTTTGGGTGGGTGGACAGAGTTGATGCGACATGCGGCTAGATGAATGATGATGTGTCATGAGATGAATCAATACACTGCTGTCGAAATCGCACAGGGTGAAGGGACGCATGGTCTATATGCGAAGTCTCGACGTCGTCCGAAATACCCAGTATCACTCTGTCATCGCGGCCCCAACTCGCCATCTCCTACCACCTGCTGCTACGCCCATTCAACCTCCCCGGTTACCCCGTCCCATTCCACCCCTGACGTGTATACGCAACCATCCCGATAGGAATAATCCCGTCCTCGGTGTAATGGATCGTCTCTGGATTGAGCACCTCGCCGCCCTGCGCTCTGGTGGCCGCCTCAGCCTGCATCACCAGCACCTGGTCAGCCCTCTATCCGCAGTGAGTCAGCATCACAAGAAGAGGGTAGACTTACCACTCCATAGATGGTCCCCTGTAATTCGTGAAACTGGTGATCATGTTTGTAAAGGGTGACGGCGCCCGTCGTCACAGCCGCGCAGACGAGCAGCACGTGGATCTGCGACTTGATGTGGTGGTTGCGCGCGTAGCGGTCGGCCTCTGCGGATGGTGTTAGCCCATGCCCCTTGCGAGAGTCGTGCAGGCACTTACTAGACGAGTGAGTCGAGGAATAGATGGCGCTGCCGAACATCCCCGAGCCTACAGCAACGTGTCAGCAACATTCCCAATCCTTCCGTTCCCATCAGATCAACTAACCATCCACCGGAAGAGCAAGCGAGTTCCGCAGAATCGCACACAGGCTACACTCCCGCTCGCGACAGGCCCACGCAAAACCATACGGCCCAGGGGCTGCTTCCCCGATGAGACACGCTCGCTGGGTGCCGTGGAAGCGGATCCCGGCTTCGGCCGGTCGGCCCTGGCTAGCAACAGGAATTAGAATACTGTATTGACAAGGGATATAAGTGAAACATACTACTTGCTCTGGCTATCCAAGCGTTGTAAAAACCCCTCGAACCGTTGACCCATGAACGACGGGTAGCAATGCCCGGATGCGCGGAGACCAGTCTGGCCGTCGGCTGGGCGGACCATGTAGATTCCCTGGATTTGGGCGGATTTGTGAGGGTGGTTCCAGTTGCTTTCGAAGAGGTTTTGGACTTGGGGGATATTAGTGGGAGTTCGAAGCTGAGCTGGGCGGGGGGCGGTGTTTGGGATGTGTGTCACTCACTAACGTGGTAGTCGTTGTCGTCCTTGCTCAAGGGAAACATTCGCTGCGGGGGAGAGAATCAGCGTAAGTTCTCTTTCGAGAAACCAGGTGTCGTTGGACATACCACTGCGTCAAGAGGGGACCCGACAGGAGGCGGGGCGGTAGGACCCGGGGTATTCGAATAGGCGGCAAACCGAACCATGGCGTGGATTGTGTCAAAATGAAGTCGGTTAGGCAATTCGTTCAGTGGTAGAATTCTGTCGAGAAACTAAGGGCGACGATAGTGGTGAGCCCGACCTGAAATCTCTTATGGTTTCTTGAGTCCTCCCAGCCTGACTCTCACGACAACGCCTTCCAGGCAGCAATTTTTGGCTGGCCCGCAGTTTCGGGCCTCTCTGAAACTCAGGGGGCTGTGCTGAGATTTGAGCAAATCGGGCTGCTGTCAGGCTCGAATAAGCGCCGGGCGCTGATCCTTCGGCTGGAGCTGCACGAAAGTTCCGACACCGAATCCCACAGGCTTGGGGCTAGCTTTGGGTGGGAATAAGGCTACCAATGAGACAAAACGCTGTCACCAACACACACGTTGACCTGAGGCGCGGCGCCGCACGGGATCTTCGAAGTGTTTACTCCAGTCAGGGGTTGGTCAGGCCCAGAGCGAAATGTCAGGAGTCAAGGGCCGCGAGCTCACACACCTCACCAATATCCAAAATCCCCAAAACCTACCCCCGTCATGTAACATGAAGCCTTGGGACGGTATCTCCAGAGAATCAGTGTCGCTAACTAGAAATAAGCTAGTTCGCACGATCGGTACATCGACAAATCAGCCCCTGGATTCAGCCACGAACAGGCACTCTAGATATAGTAATAGATCTTGTCGCAACTGTGATAGTTGTAAGACGGGCCCGCCCCATGATCATCCTTATACCCGACGAAGCTCCGGTACCCATTCGACCCCTTGCTGTTCCATCGCCAAAGACACAGGTCAGCGTCCATCACACCAAGTATATCCACCATCACCCAGGGTTATGAGCGCAAGCAAGTAACCACAGAAACGTACCCGACTGTCGAGTAATTAGGCTGCGCCTGGGCATTTGACGAGATATTCCACGAGAACTTGACACCGGTCGGGAATGTGCACGACTGGCTGCCGCCCTCCCAGATGTGGTAGCTCCCGGAGGTACCCGAGCTCGACTTGACGCAGACGTTGTCGGATGATGGGCTGTAACCTGGGTTGCTGCAGTCCCCGTCGTTGGCGCAGTACTATGGCGATGTGAGTACGTGACAATGAAAGGAAGTGGGGGTGGGAAGTACGCACCACAACGAGAGACTGCCAGGTCTGGGCGACGCCGTTACCGCCGAAGGGGCGGCAGTTGAGGAGGTGGACGCCCTCGGACCGTGTGGAGAGGGCAGGAGAGGCGAGGATGCCTTGGGCGAGGAGCGCCGCGGTGGCGAGGGGCTTGAAGGAGACCATTGTGTTCGGCTTGTGTTGTGAGAGCGGAGATCAGAGTGTTGTTTGGTCTCGGATTCTGATTGTTCCTGGACCCAACAGGGCGAGGAATGGGAGCATCACGACTATTTGTATCCTTCTCCGGCAGCGGGCAGTATCAGTCCATTTCTGCGGGCATCCTGCTCCGAACGGAATGTCAATCGGCCGCGGCAACCCCAAATTCCCACCTGATACCCGGGTTTTTGGTCTTCTATCGGGATTCCCTCTTGGCGTGCTTCTCAAGCCTCGCTTCTTATGGCAGAAAGAGCTCCTCAGAGCGACGCTGACACCAGGCAGCAGCTTACAATCAGTTTAGCGCAGGGGAATATCCGCTCGCTAACGCAGCATCGTGGAGCCTCGACCGTTGTCCTAACCAGACCGAGTTCGGGCCGTGGTGGTGCTTACTCATACATCACCTGTAGCGACGGCGAGCTTCCGCGTCCCGAGTATCCGTTGACCGGGACGGGACGTAAAAGAAGCGGTCTACTTAGGGAGTTGCCAAAATCAGTGCCATTCTTCTTGAAAATATTGACCAAACACACTCGAGTGATCGTGGCACCGGCTCGTAGTGTGTCGTGGTACAGTTCTGACTCCCTGCAGCGGACTCGGACTAGTGAGCGGTTTTCGATCAGTGCCATTTCTAGTCATATATTGCAAGCAAAGATTCTTCAAGGATATGCTATATCGGTTTGTTGTTCCCGTGGCTCGGCACCACCTAGGCCTTCATCCTAGTTGTAGGGTGCACGCCCTAGGTTGAAAGCCAGCCACTAAGAGGTTGCGATGTCGAGGATTTCCCCTTCGGAGAAGCCTCTCCAACCATTCCGACAAACTCAACTCCCTCTCGCGTCGGCTCACCCAATACGCCTTTAACCCTGCAGCGGCAGTGGCGGGACGAGGGACGGTGAGCTTACCGTCAGCCAATGTATGACTCGGTACCAACACTCCGAGCGCCATGGTTTTTAAATCCCTTGAGTTTACGTTTAATGCTCCGTCAATTGTGTTGCGCCCAGATTCATTGGTCGCCACGGACGGCGACTCGGATCGTTCCCTCCAGTTGACCCGTCCTCTCACCGGGTGGCCCCGTTCCTTTGCCTGCTTTGCCGAACGACAGAGAATAATAACTGTACCTACGTTTGGGGCCATGCTTAGCATCCGGTACTGTCTTTACTAATTTACATGGCCCGGTTTACCCGTGTTTCAGGCCACTAAGAGTCATTTTCTTTACCTCCTCTTGGTGGTTGATCATCTTGCGGTATGCGGTAGCCCTGTGGTTGGGAGTGGAACATCGATCGATGTTAGGCTTGTTGTAGAGGGGCGATATGACGATGTACAGTTGGTGGTCGTGGGCTGTTCATTGTTAGGTGATGGTTAGGTGAATTGAAGTTGGACCAGGAAATGCTCCCGGCAAGTAATGCAGTCGGTTGATTGGACTGCTGAATACCTACCCAGGTAGGTATGCTGCGGGCCTTGAGCAGGAGCGGGGAAGTTGTGTTGGTCCAGCTCAGCCACAGTGGCTGCGTGAACCAACTTAGGAGCCAACTGGAGAATGGGTGCCTTAAATGGAATGGGATGGAAGAGAGACTGGTCAGGCTTTGGGCAGCATGCCAAACAGCCGCTACAGCCAGCCACCAAGTGTACCTCACCACCGACCAACTTCCAGCTTAAAAATTCAACAACCGATCTCAAACAACCCACCTCAACTGACCATAACAAAGCCAGCAACAACCACAACAAAGATTCAACTTGATACCCCCTGATCTCGACTTCAATTTTCGCGTCTCCCGCAACGCAATGGCGCGACCACCTGCTAGCCCGGCCGAGGCTCAGCTTCTCGTCGACAAGATCGTCCAGAACAATGGGTTTGTGCGCGAGAGCAGCTTGGAGACCATGTCCCCCGAGGTGAGGCGCGAGGTCGAGGAAGCTTTGCTGGCCAAGGACAAGAAGATCGGATCTTCTGTTCTCACGTATGTACATCCCAAGCGCCTACCGATGCCTTTACTGACCCTTCGACCACACCTCCCAGCTTGGCCAAGAACCTCTACACGAGCAACGCCCGCTTCGTCTTCGAGCTTCTCCAAAACACTGAGGACAATGCCTACACTGCCGCCCAAGCCGCTGGAGACGATCCGTTTGTTTCCTTTCGTCTCTTCCCCGACCGCCTGATCGTCGACTGCAACGAAGACGGCTTCAACGCGGCCAACTTGACAGCCATTTGCGATGTCGGGCAGAGCTCCAAGACCACTTCCCAAGGCTACATCGGCGAGAAGGGCATCGGCTTCAAGTCCGTCTTCATGGCGGCCTGGAAGGTCCATATCCAGTCCGGTCATCTCTCCTTCAACTTCGTCCACCGCAAGGGCGATTCGGGTATGGGCATGGTCATGCCGCGGTGGCACAAGCCGACGGGCACTCTCCCCCACCTGTGTCACACCCGCATCACGCTGTTTCTACACGAGGAGGTGGATATTGGCGAGGACGGGGCGCGCCGCAATAGGGACGACATCCGCGAGCAGCTACGTGGCCTGGAGCCGGCCCTGTTGCTCTTTGTGAGCAAGCTGAAGAAGATTGAGGTCATCTTTCACGATAGTGACGGGCAGCAAGAGTGGGCAACGCAACTGTCGCGACGGCCGGCAGAGGAAACTGTCAAGGGCCGCGTTGTACTTGAGCGGCGCGTCACCGACACTGCAAACCTCGACGACGTCGAGCCCGAGAGCCACATCTACCACGTCGTCGAGCACATGTCGACCAACGTGCCGAAGCGCGACAATACGGAGTTCACGGCTGCGGAGAAGGCGAACCCGGCCGCGAGCCAGTCCAAGATTGTGCTGGCTTTCCCTCTGTCGGAGGATGGGGTCCCGATCATCGAGCCACAGAAGGTGTTTGCGTTCCTCCCCATGAGCCAGAAGGGCTTCAATGTGAGTGTAAACCAAGCGGAGGAACTGCGCTCACCATGGCACCCGGGGCTAACCAGTTACCAGTTCCTCATCCAAGCATACTTCGTCACCCAGGCGAACCGCGAAGACGTTGTCACAAGCTCTCCCCGAAACAAAGACCTGATCCGAGGCATCACCGACGCCACCATCGAGGCCATCCGGGAGCTCTGCGAAGACAAGGACCTCCGGTACACCTGGATGAGGTATCTACCGCTCCAGAACAGTCATCATTGGGACCCTTTTTGGCAGACGCTCGTCGATGGGATCAAAAAGAGGTTGCAGGTGGAGCCTGTGGTGCGCACCCGTGGCAAGGATGTCCTCCGCCGGATCAACGAGTTGAGATTTGTGCAGGATATGTGCCGTGATGCGCTCGGTGAGCCCCTCTTCCTGGATCTTGACCCCGAGATCTACCTCTCGGAGTTGTACCAGAAGAATGATATCGATATCCTCTTTACTCTCGGTCTCTCCAGGATGTATATTCAGGACGTCATAACCGCTGCCAAACAGGATCTGTCTCAGCAGAACTCATCTGAGTCACCCTCGCGGTTGCAGTCTCAAACCGCCCCCCATGAGTGGCAGACCCGAGCTTCGGCGCTGCTCCTCCTCCCGTGGTCCAAGGAGTGGAAAGATCAGCAAGCCGGGCTGACGGATCTCCCTTTGATCCCGCTCCAGGACGGCTCGTGGGTCCGGGCCATTGACAACGACCTGTTTTACGGTGATATTGGCACAGTCCAAATCCCATCCGGGTTGGGACTGAACCTCGTCGCTACCTGGGCCTCAGCCGTCCCGACTCGGCGGAAACTTTTCGACAAGCTGGGCGTCACACAGGCCACCATCCACACAGTCAGGAGTCGGATTTTGAGCTTGCATTCTCGAGCAGAGGCCTTTCATGACAAGAACGCCATCGGCCTGGATCGCTCGCTGGAGCACCTGACATTTCTCTACCTTACACATTGGGTGAAGGCCAAGGATGAGCCCGCCCCCCAGCTAGTCATATCTGATGGGGCTGGATGGTGTTGGCACCCGTCGGATCATCGAGACTTGTACATCCACAACTCCAGTCTATACGGGGCAGGGAGCCGGTATCAGATACTTAACATCCTCATGGCTGCCGGCGCAATCTCCATCCACCCGGGATATTTCAACAAGCCACCATGTCCCCCGGACGGCGCAACCCTCACCTGGACGGAGTGGCTGCACGACTACGTCGGGGTTAGGCGAAAGTTCCGGCTTGTCAACCGCGAGCAGACATCGCTCTCCGCCGAGTGCAAGTACATTGCGGAGCGCCACAATGACAAACTGCTTGGGTTCCTAAAACACGTCTGGCTGGACGAGGGAGGCGTGGTTGCCAACAGTGAGACCATCCAAAAGGAGCTGAGGCAGCTTTCCTTACCTTGCACGAACGGCAAGCGCCTGAAACCAAATGCCTGCTACATGCCGCTTGGGGGGCTGCGGAGAGTCTGCCGGCGGTTCGCCGACGAAGAGATTATGCCGTTTCTTGATCTTGGGCTGTCTCAAGGCAAGGATGCGTCCATCGACGATTCCCAAATCCTGACTGAATGGTCGTTCTTGACCAAGGTTTTGGGCGTCAACGTCGAGGACGGCACCGTGTTCCGCGTGGACCTGCTTAATCGTTTCCTGGCCTGGAGCGTGCCCGGGCTAACAACACAGCGTGCTTCTAAATTGCTGGAGCTGTACCGTTATATCGACGCCTCTGTCATGGGTGCCGAGAGGGTCGCGCTTGCTCGAATGAGAGTCAGGTAAGTCTGTGATTCCAAGCCCCCCTACGCACTGTTCCGTTGCCTCATAGTTTAACCTCGATGGTCCTTAAAACAACAGGCTGGTCTTCAAACAATCGCTCCTCGTTCTGGCACCGTCGCGAGACACCGGCCTCGCGGCTTGCCAGCGTGCCTCGCCAGGTGAATGTCTGTGGGAGTGCCCAGGGGATTTCTCGACGAAACTGCCGCTCAAGGCCCTGTATCGAGCAGCCGGCTTGGACGCAGACATCAACGACTTGCGGCGGTTATTTCAAGACACCCTTGGAATCCGAAACATCTCCCACGAGCACATCATTGCAGAGCTCCAGCACCTGGCCGCCAACGAGCAACCAGAAGGGGCGGATATCTTGGAGAAAGTCCGCAACCTCTACCATCTCCTCCAGAACATGCACGAAACCGACCCCAACATCGCTTCACAAATCCGGTACGTCGACTCCCTCCCCACAATCCACTCGTCTAATCCTTCGTTTCTAACCACCCTCCTTTACAGATCGGCCTTCGCAGCCTCCCCCCTCATTTACACCCCCTCATCCCCCTCCTGGCATCTCCCCACAAACTGCCTCTGGTCCACCACAAGCCCAATCCCCTCCAAAACCCCCATCGACACCATCTACCCCACCCTCGCCCACCTCTTCACCACCGTCCTCAACGTCCCAGTCATCACCCTCTCCATGGTGTGCACCTCCCTCCGCGACATCGCCGGCAAGTCACCCACCCCAGAGATAATCAAACCCCTCCTGGAAACGCTCAACTCCCTCCTTCCCGCCTCACCAGACTCCCCAAACGCTGGTCCGCTGGTTCAACTCCCCATTTTCCCGGTTGTCAACTGGGATGGAACAAGAGAGTTGGTCTCGTCCACAACCAAGTTCTTCATCCCCGACCGCGAGGACCTCATCGCGGCCTTTGGTGGCCGCGTGCGATGTCTTGATTTCTCGCTCGCCGAGGCGTGCCGGATGCGTCCTTTCTTGGAGTGGGCGGGCGTCCAAGGGAGGGGGATGGCGAAGCTGGCGAAGGAGATGTCGAGGGTGGATGGCGAGGTGCGGCCGGTGAGGGATAAGAGGAGGGAGGTGGGGCGGAAGGGATATGCGCTTTTGAGGTATGTTGCACCGCGCACTCGCTTGATGTGTGGGTTGGGGCGAGGGAATGATGCTGACTAGATCAGGGTTGCGGCAAAGTTTGGAAGCCCGCGGTATGCCGCCGATGCGGACGGGCTGTACGCGCTGCTCCGCGAAGCTGAGACGCTTGAGGCGGAGGGTATCAGTTCGACGCTTGTGTTACGGCAGGACGGGGTCAAGTATGAACATGAGGTCAGCAAGGCGGATCTGCACATCGAGGAGCGGGATGGCACCCTCAAGATCTACGTTCCCCAGGACGAGGCCACGTGGGATTCTTGCTTCCTAGACGCGCTGCCGCTGCGCCTGGCGGCGTGGTTGATGGCGCCGACCAAGGCGCCTGATGCCGTGGTTGCGGTGGTCATGTCGATCTTGACATGCAGTGAGGCTGGGATCCCCTCTTTGTTGAAGAAGAAGGGCGTCCCGGAAATCCCTGAGGTGGAGGTCCCGGTTCCAGCGCTGTCTGAGCAAGGAGACTCTGACGACCTGACTCACGGGTTACCTGACGCAGTCGACACGTCGGCTGTGACCTCAGCGGCCGCAGCTTTGCGCCACAGAAACGGCAGCCGCTCTGCGAACGTTCACCAGATCGGACTCGGACACCCCATCAACGGGGGCGACACGGGCCTGGAAGCGCCGGTTCAAGTACACCTCTCGGAGAAGCAGCTGGCGGCAGACCGAGAGAACTACCGCCAACTCCTCGATTCGGTAATCTCTATGGCGGCCAACGTGGCGCAGCGCGAGTACAACTTGGACCTCGCCGGGGCATTCGACTCCCTCTCCCTGAACGAGTCAACCAAGTTTATGAGCAGCGCCGCGCTTCGACAGTACCTATCTGCCACACCAGACCGCGACTACAAAGTCGGCGCCGCGGGGGAGCTCTTCGTAAGTCCGCCCTTTTCTGCCTCCTCCGCAGCCACTCCGACCCTTTCCACCAGTCGCTGACTCCACTCACGCAGGTCTTTGAACTCCTCTCCCACCTCGTTCCCCCCCTCACCGCAAACACCAACTGGCCCAGCACCCTTCGCGACTACGCGAACGCCCACCCGAAGTACGCTAACCTCTCCCCGTTCATCGGCCTGGAAACAACCGACCTCGTCTACGACGACACAACCAGCGCCCTCACCGGCCTCCTCATCCGCCAGGGCCATCTCCCCGCCAGCGTCTGGGAGGGCAAGAGGCCGCGCTACATGATCGAGGTGAAGACCACGACGAACAGCTGCGAGACTGAGTTTTATGTTAGTCAGCGGCAGGCTGAGATAGTACGTTAGGCCCTCCCCTCCCTCCGGCACTCCTTGCTGGCCCCTTCGTTCTCTCAACCCATCCCTTGCCACCCAACGCCTACCTCCTCCTCCCCGGTCCCCCCCGGCGCGCCCCCTTTGCCCTTGCCTGCCCCTCATCCCTCGTTATATTTCCCCTGCTTCCTCCCTACCTCCTCCTTACCTCC
>FTEL01002764.1_pt1 | contig 11997 bp, 10 predicted proteins | sample 1658911 | NCBI WGS metagenome assembly FTEL01 (sample SAMEA3914869, study PRJEB12502) | metagenome | biome: forest; material: soil | place: USA | collected 2012-03-12 | depth 0.1 m
AGCCAGCAGAACAAGACATCCACGTGCTGGCCGGTCCTACCGAAGAGTGATGAGTTGACGTTCATCGAATCTACCAATGCAACTGTACGTTCAGGTTGAGTGCTGACAGCTTGGGACAGACCACAATTGACAATTCACTTAGGGCAACTTTGACGCCTCGACGTTGGTGAAGAACTTTTTCGGCGTCACGCCGATCTTGACCGTCTTTTTTCCCGGCAACGGCAGCGGCAGCTTGGTTTCCCAATCCGAAGCGCAGTTGACGTGCCTCAAGGCCATTGATCTGACGACGGCGAGCAACGCCACCTCGAGCCCAACCGACACCAACAAGAATGCCGCCGGCCGGCTGCTGGGTGGCAATGCAGTCTGGGTTGGCTTGGTATCCGTGGCCTTTGCTGCGTTTCTGGGCTAGAGGAGCTTTGGGGCGCTTAGATGAATTCGAAACCGAAGAACCTTTTCTGAACACAAATTCCTACCACCCTGTGATCTCACGCGCAACCATTTTTATGGCTGCCTACCTAGGTACTGCACTCCGTTCTGCAAAGCACTGGATGGATATATCAAAACGCTAAAGGCCACCACATAATGAGATACCTAATCATCGATCAATTGAGGCCGACTGCCATCAAAGAAGGGTTCAAAGGGAGGATGACCTGTCAGGTCAAGAGTGAGGCTCGAGCATTAGAGGAGGGGGAGCCCAAAGTCCAACCCTAAGTCCACCTCGACCTGCTGCATCTGCGGTTTCTTCGTAGCCTCGGAGGCAAATCTCGTCATCTCGGAGGCCACGGAGATGGCCCGCTCGAGATGGGGCCATGCCACGACCGCCCCCTCTGACGCGGCAAGTCGGCGAGCCGTCATGATTGCGTTGCGGATTTCCCGGCCGTTCATCTCGTGACGCGCCAGGTCGTCCATGCGCGGCGCGATGCCGTCCAAGTCGACCGGCTCGTCGTCTGATCGGAGCATGTCAAGGAAGTTTTGCCAGATCCGACGGCGGTTGACCACGTCCGGGCACAGATAAGGCAGAGCGACCTGGATTCTAGACTCAAAACCAACGATAACCCCTCCCGTACTCCTGCTCGTGAGTACGAGAGTCCTGTCGTAATCCTCGACAGCCCGAAGAAGACCTTTCAGCGAGTCAGCGTGAAAGGTTCAAAGAGCTTGTCCGGCTGGGTGGGTGACGTAGGTAACGTAATAGGAAGTATCAAAGTACCAGACACAAGGAGTCCACGTTCCGATAATGACAGGCCGTCGATTACCTCGTCTGCTTGGTCAAGCAAAAAGACTGGAGGCTCTGTCAGTAACAAGTCGCCTCTTGATGTGGTTAACCTACGGCAACTCCAGCGCTGCACAGCATGAACCACAAGCTCGAGATCATTGTCGAATGCTGAGCCAGTGCTTATGTCTCGACGCGTTATGGTGTACAGCGGCAACTGAGTGACTTCGGCCAAGCTATGCGGAAGGTCAGTCAGAATCTGGGACGGTTTGCAGGGGGTTGTAGCAATCGCCGATACCTTTCTACAAACAATCAGTTCTGTCTTCGATGGTCGGAAGCGGGGATTAGGTAGGTATCCATATTTACCAGCGGTGAGGGTTTTGCCTGTTCCTGACGGCCCATGTAGGTGCATAATGAGCCCCCTGCCTCCCGTCCTGGCAAAGCCCGAGCGCTTTCCTTGTTGGACTGGGTTGGCAGACGGCCCGGCCGACTCTGCTTTCTGCCGTGGGACAAGCGCCTTGACTAGATCCTTTATGCGTTGGGGTAGCACGAGCCGATCAAAGGCTGTTCTATCCCAGTCGACAGGAGCAAGATTTCCGACGAGGAGATGGACTTGGATCCGCAAACAACAGCGGTCAGCATACCAGGATGTTTCTTCTGGGAGAAGATCGCACATACCCCACGTCTTCTCCTGCAAGAAGAAAGCGTGAATGCTAGGAAGCAGTAGCATGGTGTCCCAAGCGGAAAGATCCGCTGTGGCGCTGATTTGGTGTGGCCACTTGTCGAAGGCTACGGCGCGGCGGCTCGAGAAAGCGAAAGCTTCTGTGTTCTTGTGGAACTTGTAGTACGTTTGGTGGTCAACCATGAATCTCGAATCGCGCGGCTGCGTTCCGTTGTTCTTCCAGTAAGCACAACGCGACTCGTTGACGGAACACCAGGGAGTACCTAGGTAGCCAGAAGGTAAGGAACCCACATAAACGTGCTCGCCAGTATAATCAGGCCCCTCGTATGAGAAATGGGTCGGGTTTCTCGAGGCCCAGAACCGACTGCCTCTTTCAAACAACCGCAGTTTCGTCCGCTCGTCAGCGTACCGCAGGGGATACGCCGTCAACTGGGTGATGGGGGCAGCGACGGCCCTCAGCGTCGTAACAGTTCCCGTGCTTTCCTTCCGGCGGAGCCAACGGCCGTCGAACCCCCAATTCCAACAGCTCAGCTCCACCGAGTCCGAGCCGGGACCTCCCGCCAACACAAAGTAGTGCCTCAGAACGGAGGCCATGTCGCCTTGACCGCTGTTCCTCACGATAACCTCGTTTGGCAGAAACAACCACGGTAGCGTCTCCGGCGTGACGAGTCCCTGGCCGAAGAGCGAGTCGCACTTTACAAACATGTGGTTGGGGCTGTCCAGGACATACATCAACAAAGACTTCACGTCTCCTCCGCAGGGATCCGTGGTTACGGCTTTTTGGATGGCTTCCCGGTGGTGGTAAAAGAAGTACCAGGAATACTCGGACGGCGATGCAGAGAGCGGGGGCAACCACAGTCGCGGCGAGGGGCGGTTGTCCTGCTGTGAACGGCCATATGCGCCTTCGTTTGGAGCAAACCGCGAGAGCCGTTGGAGGGCACCCTGCAGTTTTGCCGAGACGACAAAGATGATGTCGCGAAGGGGTTCGGCTCCGGAAGGGATTGCCGAGATCTGTGCCGGTTGTGTCTCGCCCCCGTCGGCGCAATCGGACTCGCGGTACACGACAAATGCCGCCGGTGTTTTCCGCGCGTCGAGCAAAGCGCCGAGATCGAGAACAAGCCGGCTACCTGTGAGATGCACCTCCCCGTCGACTACCGCCACGCGGGGGGGGTCTTGGTAAATACGGCCGTTGCACTTGCGGTGGCCGCTTGAACAAACCACCCGGTACAGCACGACATACGGTACGCTGGACGGGCCCGCGGTGTGCGCTGTCGCATTGCTGCCGCGAGCTAGACGCACCACCGAAGAAGGGGCCCCGACCTCCGCGGGTTCCGCGGCATCGTCGTTCAGCAAGTGGCCGAGCTTGCGTTTCGAGCTTGGAGGCTGTGTGCCTGGAGAGGACGGGTGCGGCCGTTCTTGTTCTTGACCGGGCATCGTCGACCGCCCTGCGTTCTGCTGGTTCTCTGACATCATTTGCATTTGTTGAGCTTGAAGCTGTGCTGTGTCCTGGGCCGGCGCGGCAGGACGTGGGACGGACGGGACGGGACGGTCGGGCCCGTGTTGGGACGGTGGCATCGACATTGTCAGGACGACGCGCCGTTGTGCGCCCGGTTGACGCGGTGGCATTGGGTCAAAAGGGCTGAGTGGCAGAACCGAAGCGCCGGCTTGACGTCCCTCGCTTCTCATTGGCGGCTACACGAGAGGGACGCCACGGGCCCCTGGGGCCTGGGCAGGCAGCCCGAGCCAAGCAGGCCCCTCGCCGTCCACGGACCATTGTCTAATCAGGGAATTCTGCCTGCTGGCGGCCCCCTTTGTTTGGGGTGGCTGGGTTGCCGACTGTTGGCCTCCTTGCATGCGCGGTTGCTTGTGGCTGACACAGTGTGTCGTGTTGGGACAGTGATGTGCCGATAATTACAGCCCAACACGTTTGAGTCCTTGGGCGCTTCTCTCTTTTCCCTCTCTCTGACTTTGCGAGTTTCTCCTTTCTCTCTCAACATTAACGGTCTTGACAACCGAACGTCTCAACCACTTGCCTAATACGCAGTTTTGGTTGAAACTGGAATTGAAGCTCCCGGTCAACCGACGCGAGTCGGGGCCACCACAATGATCGAACTTGACGCCGAGTCCCAGCCAAGCACCGACCACACTGTTGCCGATACGCTCACGCACACGTCCAATACCATTCACGGCCCGGAGCCCAAAGGCAACTTCTCGGTGGAGCAAGGCATGGAGAGCGTCCCCTGGCCCGACCGAACCTTCATGATCCGCAACCGGGCGTCGGATCAGATTCTGGCGCGGGAGAATGGCAACCTGGTGCTGAAGCAGATCGCGGAGTTGGCGCCGTGCGGTTGGCGCTGGACCTGCGTCGAGCATCCTGAGGGATGGTTTGGTTTTCGCGAGACCAGTTCGGGCACCTACCTGGGACGAGACAATCAGGGGGGGTTCCGAGCCCGCGCTACTGAGCACAAGGGGTGGGAACAGTTCGACGCGAGGAGACACCCGGATGGAGGTTACCAGCTGTTGTCGGTCAATTGGTGGAATCGGCAACGTATGGCTGTTAACATGGAGACACAGCGCATCGTGGAAATTGCAGGACTTGGAGATACGATGGGGGCGGCTGCGCGGTGGGACTTTGTGCAGATCGAATAGGCAGTGCCACGCTATGAACAACATTCTTGCTCCGGAGACAGAGAGTCGACCCTCAAGCGGATAATGCATCATCATTCAAAAGAAAATAGAAGCAGCGGGGTGAGAACTCAAGAAGATACGAGTCACAGTTAGCGTTGGATTTGTTCTCAAAGTCACTTTTTCCCCACCCGCCTGCCCCCTTCGGTTTGCCATCCACTGCAAGTTCCATTGTTTTGTTGCACCATGATTACAAGTACACTACTCTAGACAACCTCGTTCGTTTTTCCAAACATCAGGTACCTACCTATTTATCCTTACATGCATATCTCAGACCACAAACAGGCCCCTCCAGCGGGTAGTCTTTCCTCCTCAAGCCCACATCTTGAAGAAGAGCTCATCGAACTCTCGCTTTACCATCTGAAACGCCCGATACACCTTGACAAGCGACTGCTCGCCCCCATTGCGAGTCCAGCTTGGGCCGTGCTCCGTCTCTCCAGCCGGCGTCTCGCCAACCCAGTCCTCCTCAGACTCAGAAGACGACGACACCTCCTCGTCCTCCCAAGAATCCGCAACCGGTTTCTTCTTTTTCTTCCCCCCCTCCAGCATTTTCTGCTTCTCCACGCCAACCCTAGGCATTGCAGAAGCCTCCGGTACCTCTTCCTGCAGCTCCTCATCTTTCCACTCCCCAAAACCTTCTTCCTCATCACCCTCCTCCTCAGCCCCATCACCCTTAACCCCCATCCCCAAGAACCCCGCCAAGCTCGCCTCCACAGTAGCAAGCACAAGCGAAAAGTCCTTCAGCCGGAACCACACCTCCCCCGCGCGCACGCCATTGTCCCGCGTCAGCGCCACGGCGTCGCCCGTCTTGAAGAAATCGAGCAGATATGAGTTCAGGTTGCACTCTGCGCCCGCTTCGGGCAGCGGAACGCCTGGCACAACGCTCACCTCCAGCGGGACCCCTGCGCGGACGGTTTCGCAGAGCTCGGCGGCTGTGGCGAAGTTGTCGGTAAAGCCGGAGAGGGCGGTGAAGGGGGAGCGGATGGTTACCGGGGTGAGGTGGTTTGGCGGGGAGTAATTGGTGGTTGTGGCTGGTGAGATTGTGTGGTAAGTGAAGGGGAGGGTGGTGTCGGGTGTCGAGGCGAGGTGTTGGGTTGTGTAGGAGTGGACGTAACCACGGAAGATGGCCAGGGTTTGGGTGTTGTGGTGGGTGAGGATGTCGTGCGCGCGCTGCGGCAGCGGCGGCAGCGAGGTCTTCTTGCCTGTGCTCCGTGGCCGGGTGTAGGGAATGCGCACGAAGAGGTGGCTAAGGGTCAGGACCATCTCGAGCGCCATGTCGCGCCGCTTGGCCGGATTCATGGTCCGGGAGAAGCCGGCACATACCTCGTGGAAATAACCCTCGTGCAACAGGGCGTGGAAGGCAAAAACGGCCGACTCGGTGTAGTAGAGGTGGCCGACGAGGCCGGCGAAGTTGAGCGGCGCGCCCGTCGCGGAGAGCAGGTGCTGCCGTCGGAGGTAATCGATGGTGAAGCGGAGATGATGGGCAATCGACATCTTCGCCGCTGGGCCGCCGAGGTAGAGTCTGTTTTGGGTGAGTAGAGACTTGACCGCATTGGCGGCGAAGCTGGAGTTGTTGGTCCCGTGCAGCAAGACCAGCAAGCGCAGAACCAGTGTGACCGAGGTGGGGAATTGGCCACGCAGGTCGGGCAGCTTCGCCGACATGATCTCAAACACGCGGCGCGGCTGGATGTTGTGGAAAACGACATTGCCTAGCACGTCGAATCCTCGCCGGCCCGCGCGGCCAGAGGCCTGTCGGTAGTTGAGTGCTGTGATGTAGACAGAGTCGCCAGTGAATACTACAGTCTTGCATGGCATGTTGATACCCATTGCCAAGGTTCCTGTTGCAATTACGACAGTGAGATATCCCTTGCGAAACAGGATCTCGACCCTAGACAGGCAAATCACTGGGTCAGTACGCGTGCCTGTGCAGAGCGGAGTAAAAAGGGGTCGGTCGGGACGTACAACTGGCGGTAGCGTCGATTCATGCCGGCGTGGTGCACACCCACGCCGCGACGCAGCGCATCAATGAAGACCTGTCGGACGAAATCAGGCCTCATCCTCTTCAGTTTCTCCTCGAGCTCTTCGCTGGATATCTTTGTCGTGTCCGCAAAGCTGAACCGGGCAAGTGGTGCATCGGGATCGAAATTCTCCCATCTGCTCCCATCATCACGACTCGCCGCTTCGCGTTCCGAGTGAACTTTTCCCTGATTATCTCCATCTTCTTCTCCACGGCGCCCAATGCCCTTCTTGGCACTGGCCTTCTTCTTCGCGTGCTTGGCTCTGGCGGCTTCGCGGGCGGCTTTCCAGGCCTCAAACTCGACCAGTTTGGCCGTCCAGGCCGGATCCGTCTGGAGATACTTGCTTTCTGCCAATGTCAGGGTGTTGAAGATCTCGGTAGCCAAGGCTTCGCACTTTGTACGGTCGTAATTGAACAGGATGGCCGGTAGCGCGCCGCTCGCGTGCAGATCCTTCACGAGGGAGAACACTGACTGGCTCGATACCAGCGCCTGCTCGGGGGCATCAACAAAATTCCCGTCATTGCCCGGGCAACTCCTCTCAGAGCACAAATTGGCCAGCTGCGAGTACCGATGTCCGCGCAGTTCCTCTTGCACGGCATCGAACGGGGAGTTCGGGTCGACCATCCACTCGGCAAGCAGGTCCTTGAGCGCCGTCTCCCATCGAACGACGTCAGATTTTCGAACTTCCGCCGGCAAGGCGTTCTCTGGGCTCAGACTAGGTGAAACCGGGTGTTCGGAGGTTTGGTGCTTCTCCATGCACTTCCAAAGACTCAAGCAATCTCTTGGCTCCAGATTGGTGTCGTTGAGTGTATCCCGGCTCTTGTTGACAATGCTCGCAATGGGATGGACAAACAAGAACGGTGTTCCTGTTGAGCCACTTCCCCCGAGCTCTGAGTCCAGGCCTGGGAAGGGCAGTCGCTCAACCGGGGTGAGGCCGGCAAACTCCGAGACCGATGGCACTGGGTCGTGGATGAACTTGCGCAGATCCGAGTAGCGCGACGAGTGCACGATCATCTCGAGCTCGAAGCCCTTCGCCTTCTGTGATTGCTCGAGCCAGGTCCGAAACTCGTGGGGATTCGCGATGGTGGCCGAGAGGGCGATGATTGGGCACGGAGCGAGCAGCAGGAGCTGCTCCCAAACGACACCCTCATCCGACTGGCCGATGCAGTGCACCTCATCAAAGATGATGCGCTTTATTCTGCGTGCAAAATCGACGGGCCTCCTGGCGTTAGAAGGCGTCAGCAGCAGAATTTGCAAAATTGAGGGCACTGTGACCAGGATCTGGCAGCCCTTGGAGTTGTTGATTCGATAGTCCCTCGTGTAAACCGCCCACACCGACCGGCCTTCACGATTGCCGTAGCTCTTGGAAAAGCGCGCCTGGATCTCCGCGGCGATCTGGTTCACAAGCGCCTTGGTGGGCGCCACGTAGACTAGGACGTCATCGTCGTTCGCCTGCAGGACTTTCTTCATGGCGTAGAACGAAATGAACGTCTTTCCCGCCGAGGTGGGCGCCACGGCGAGCACGCTCTTGTTAGCATCGATGGCATCGAGGACCTTGCGTTGCCAGGCATCGGGGTAAAAGGATGGAACGCGGGAATCTGGCGCAGAGTCGAAGCTTCGCTCGAGATAGGGCCCGCAGTGTTCAAGCAGGAACTCGCGAGGGGTGGCGCTCGAAGGCAGCAGCTCCGTTCCCTTCAGTGCAAGAGGCTTGAAGGCCAGGGGCCGGTCGGGTCCAGGGGTCGGAGCCATCTTCTGTTGCAATACGATCCGGAGAGACCCTTCGATTGCCTTGAGCTGAGAACACACACTCTCGGTCAGCGGCAGCTTGTTGGCCTCAGTGCATTTTGACCAAATCATGGCCAAGAGCGCAGGAACTTTAGCACGGATATTGTTAGATTGGGCGTTGCAAGGAGGGGTTAATGGAGGATGCTCACCCGCTGACTTCGGCGTTCGTGGATCGCTGTGCATCCGCAGCAATACGTCACCAAGGTACAAAAGCACCTCGGCACCAACAATCTCGCGGTGAGAGGGAGACAACGCTGAGAAATACTTCTCAGCTCTCAGGTACCGCTTGATCATGGATGTCTGCTTCTCGAACTCTTGGCAACGTTCTCTCCAGCCGGCGGCAACAGACTGGAATAACATGGCCTGCTTCTCCAGCATTCGAGCCTGTCCATGCTCGAGCGCCTTCTGTTTGTTGGTTTTGGTAGCCTCCTTCTTCATCCTCTGCGCATTTTGCTTCCCCTTGTCTCTGGTGCTGTGAGACGCTGTTGCGGCGGTCTTCGGCTTTGCGGTCGGATTGTCAACGATAATCGTTTCCGGGTCGATGATTTTGCCAGAGGCACCCGTCAAACTGGCCGAGTACGAAATTGTATCTGACATCAACAACTGAATCCTCTTGTTGGCGAAATATCCTCTGGGCTTGTCGACGTGCTTGGGGTCAAGTGGCCTCTTTGCGTTGTGCCAATGGGCTAGCTCCTGGAATATTTTCCCCGAAATCTTGGACTCGGACAGAACGCCATTCGACCGCAGCCGGACGGCTGCGAGATGCTGGTCCACGACAGGATGGCTGAAGGGGAGGACAGACGGCATCTCCTCCGGCCGATAAGGTTGTCGAGGCGAGCCAATTTCGCTGGCAGCCCGGGCCATATCCACCAAGACGTCGAAGGATGCTTCTATGTTAACACCGCTCAAGACCCGAATCAGGTTTGCCATCTGAGTCACTTCCCGGGACAACTGTTGCGCTAACATGGCGCAGGGCAGCACGGGCGACACGTTGAGGTAGAGGCGCCCATCAAACAGGTCGAAGGCGTCCCATTTTGAGCCAGCAAGGCTTCCCTCAAACCAACCAGTGAGGGCGTCCCGAGCGGCATCAAAGAACTTGGCGAGAAATGAGCTGTTGGTTGTTCTGACAAGCTCATTTTTGGGAAAGCTGCGCTGTGGGAGACCACTATGGCGCAACGCAGCAAGATGAAGGAGAACTGTAGCAGCCTCGCGTTGCCACGTCATCTGATTGTCGCTCGGTTCTTGGGGGCTGCAAGAAAGCGTAACAGAGAGCGCACAGATGGAGATGATCTCCCTCGACGTCAACTCGTAGACAATTCCCAGCTCGGTAACCGCGTTCAATTTGGCGATCATAGACGCTGAGGGGGTGACAGGAAGTGTGAACTGCTCTTCTCGCTCGACTAGAGGCGTGATTCTGCCCTTGGAGGTCGTGATAGAAAGGTAAGCCTGCGGATGCCCCGGGGATTAGCGAGTGAACAAAATGGATAGAGTGCAGGGCCGGTAAACCTTTGAGCTGTTGAACTCAATCCCTTCAATAAATGCCACGCAGTATCCGGCCGAAACCATCAGATACAGCATTCCCAGAGGGCTCTGCTGATTGATGCGTTCATCTTGAAGCCCGTCATCAACGGAATTAGAGCCAAGAAAGAAGTGGAGAGGATGGCCGTCGAGATATTCACGAAAAGGGCGGCTCTCTAGGTTCGGGAACACATGGTTGAATCGTGCTGCGTCCGGACTACCGGCGCTAAGGTTTGTTGGGCCGGAGAAGTGCTGGATTAGCACGGCGCGAGCAAGCCGGTATTTGCTGGCAAGAGAGTTGTCGCTGCGTATCTCGGGAGGCGTGCAGATGTCGGCCTCTTCCTCAAACCAGAGGATGTTGAAGATGCACCCGCGGTCCCTCAGCCGGGCGAGGAATGTCTCGACGGCATGGACAAGATGCAGCAGTTGGAAGCCGTCTGATGAATCGGTAAGCTCAACTTGTCAAAAGACATCGGGGAGATGAAGTTCAAGGCTCACAAGTGAAGTCAACACGGGCATGTCCCATGCAGTAAGTCAGCATTGCCTCGCCGTGGATGGCAAAGGGGCCTCTGCCCGCAAAGTCGCTGACAATGTCGACTCGGATCGGATGGAGCGAGGCTCGCCATTGCGCGAACTGATCCATGTCGGATCAAGTTCTGTGCCCAAATGGGCTCGTTGTCCGAACGGCGATGGGAGCTTTGTTGTTGTTTGATGAAAGAAGAATGATTCGAGATGAGGACGGGAGTGGGCTTGTTCAAGTTCGAAGATGCAAGCGAAGAAGAACTAGACTCGAGCTTGAAAAACAGATGGGAGGGGGCGTGGAAGAATGCAGGCAGCCCGTTTGGAAAAAAGAATTTTCGGGTCGCGATAGGCCTCGCTGCATATTTTGCACTCTGGAAGCGCACAGAGCCTTTCTTGTCCGTTTGCTTGAACGCTTCCAGTTGGGATCAGTGCAGCGCGCTGTGTGGGGGCAAGATCGTTCACCCACGGGAGAGATGCACACAGACCAGATCAAAGCCTCATCGAAATATGTCTTGAACTCACTGGACTTGGAAGATAAAAAGAACTGTTCAGACGATTGGCGATCTCGTCCTCTGTCCGCGGTGGGAGAAAAAAAAGGAAATTCGTGGGTCCGAGTGCAGTTTATGTGAAAGGCGGGCGACGTGCAGTAGATACAGGGAACACTTTTGTCGCAGGCGACATTCCCTTTTGACAAGTAATCGCTTTCTAGACAACGACTCTCTTCAGACAACGACTCTCTCTTCAGACAACGACTCTCTCTTCAGATAACGACTCTCTCTTCAGACAACGACTGTTTCTTCAGACAACGACTCTCTTCTCAGACAACAGGTATCTTCTTGCGCGCAACGCTCTCATCCAAACAGCACTGTTCATAATAAGCACCTACATAAGACTCTCCGATCATCCACATCATATAAGTACCAGGCCCTGAGCAGCACACAAGCCAGAACTCACGGTTGTGGCACTAACGCCCCTTGTCCCCAGGCCGACATGATACCCCGCCAGCAACTCGAAACAACTCAATCCGAACGCAAGACAACGTCACTATTCCCCTCTGGCACATGTTTCGGGATGGTGTTGCAGCATAACTTGTTGACAAAATAGGAGTATTTGCTCACCACGAAGCTAATGTAAAAGGCGCCCCGCTTTAGAGCTAGGCTCAGAGCAGAAGAGACGTATTCCAATATGAATGCAAAAGGGGTCATCGTCATTGTTGTGTATGGCGAAGACTGCTTGTGAAGTGACCATCTTTGAGTCGCCCATCTGGACCAGATCATGCTCCAACAATACCAAAAAGTGGAAACCAAGCCGGCAATGCCGGCATCCAGCCGAATGCCAAGCCGGCGAGACACGCCGGGTCGTCCCATCTCTCATTGGCCAGCAGCCTGATACGCGGGGTCCTTATCAGTATCCCGTGCCGACTGCCGCCGCCTCCACCTCCGGACCCTCTCACCTCAAACACGCCTCACCATCCACCTCCGAAATCAACCTCGAACTGTCAAAGAACACTCCAACTGACGCGCTGTCAAAACAAAAAATGGAATACAAACAACCCCCTCCCTCCCCACCCAACCTCC
>FTEL01007139.1_pt1 | contig 11992 bp, 8 predicted proteins | sample 1658911 | NCBI WGS metagenome assembly FTEL01 (sample SAMEA3914869, study PRJEB12502) | metagenome | biome: forest; material: soil | place: USA | collected 2012-03-12 | depth 0.1 m
ACCCCCAGCAACCGGGCTGCGCGACCTGCTCAACCTCCCCGACCCACCACCTCCGCGCGGCCGGTACCGATCCACCCCCCTCCTAGCCGCCTCCTCGTCCGACTCCCTGCGCGGGGAAAGCGACCTCGACCGGCGTCCACCGCCAGCACCAGGGGGGAGCGTGATGCGCTCGGCAAGCGGGCGACCGGTAGCGGGGGCAGCGGCGCTGTCGAACGGGTTGCGCCCACGCGCGCCGCCGCCAGAGGGGCCGCCAGGCAGCAGGGTGAGCCGGATGGGCTGGCCGGCGGCGTTGGCGCCGTCGAATTCGCGGATGGCTTGGGCCGCGTCGCGGGAGGACTCGTAGGTGACGAAGGCGGTGCCCTCGGAGCGGCCGGCGCGGTCGTACTTCATTTCGAGGCGGATGAGGGGGCCGATGCGGGCGAATAAGCCCTGAGGTTGGGAGTGTGAGCATGTGTTTGAGGGAAGGGGGTTGGGGAGGGGAGGGGACGTACTTCGAGGTCCTCTTGGGTCAGCTCATAGTGGATGTTATCGACTCTGAGCTTGCTGCCGCGTGAGTCGCTGGACGTTGTTAGAGGTGTGTCTCGAAAACGGTACGGCAGTGGTTGATATCGTACCTGGACGGCTCGGGGGAGTAGCGGCGTCGAGTAGCGGAACGGCGATTCCCTGGCCTCATGGTCAGCATACCAATGTGCAAAACCTCATAACCCAGCAGACCACCAACATACCATAGTCCTCGAATTTATCGTGAACCCACTCGCTGCACAACCTTGTCAATCCCTTGCCCATCCCAAACCACCTCCGGGGGTATACGAACGAGTCAAGGTTCCGCGGCGCATCGTCTCTGAAGGACTGTTCCCGCCCAAAACAACGATCGGGAGCTCGTTAGCTGGCAAGATTCAAGTTGGAAGCTTGGTACCCTTCCCCCCCAACGTCGCCGTCGCGCACGCATGATCCGGTCCGATTCACACAAATGGTTCAATCCAATCCGATCCCGAGGCCGGGCGAGCGAGCGAGCGAATGCGTCGGGCCGCCGGCGAGACAGACACACCAGCACACACAATGACGAATCCGTGTGTGCGGGTGGGCGGTGTCGTTTCGAACGAACGTCTAGGAGCAAGGAAGGAGGGCGAGCGACCAGCGGGAGGGGAAGGAGACGGGAGGAGGAGAGAGAGGGTTCAATAAACCTGGTAGAGAGGCATTGCCCAAAGGTCAGTCTCCTAATCCTGCACTTGTGTTGACAAAAGGCGGCGAGGAGAGAGCCATGCTTGGCCTCGTGGATGGGATTTGCGCAGACGACTCACCTTTCTGACGCCATCTCTGGGGTAGTCGGATCTCTCGCCACGGCGGCGGTTGCCATTGCGAGACCCTCTGTTGTTGCTGTTATTGTTCTGCAATCGCGCTTGTCAGCCAACGGCTCCTAGCTCGGTGCTTGGTGCTTGGTGCATCATGCATCTCGGGAATTTCTGGGCGCAGTGCATACCTGTTTGCGATCCTCGAGGATTTCGTCAAGACTGCGGTCAAGAGAGCGATCCATTGTGTCGGTCAAGCCTCGGTATTTTGCTGCAGATGTGGGTGTGTTCGGCTGCTGGAAGGGATTGTCTCGGGCAGAGCCTTGACGACGAAACTTATGGTCGAGACCAACAGCACCAGGCGCGCAGCTCGAGCCTGAGCCTGGCCTGGCCTGGCCCCGCCATACCGATATTCTTGCACTGGGATTTAAGCAACAAGACACCTACGGATATGCATCTACAGAGTGACTGCCTGGATTCTGCCCAACCACCAACACATGCATCTCACTCACTTGAACACTTCACGTTGGATGCTGGATTTCAGTCTAAGTCGCATTTTGGTAACTCCCTGACTCTGCATACAGATGGCACTGAGAAAGCCGGCAAAAACTACTGAAAACAAAGAGAAAAGCAGCCGTCCTTGATAGGCACCGAAGCACTCGCACCGTTCACGAATTAAGATGCAGCGCCCAAACCCCTATCAGAGCTTTTTGGTGAATATCATCCCGGATGCCAGGCCCCCACAAAATGGGCCAAAAAAAGGAAAACCCTCCCCCAAGTAGCCCCGGAGGCTCCTCTCTCCCTTAGAGGACCCCGGCACAATGTCCCTTGTCAGTAAAGTGCCGAATGCCGATGCCGATGTGTGGGAATGTGCGTGAGGCACGCTGAGAGAAAAAGGACGCGCGATGTTCGAGATGAGAGTCCCGCTTTAGATGAGGTCGGCCACATTCATGGGCATCTCCTCGATCTGGGTGCTGTAGAACTGCTCAATCTCACGCATCATGCGCACATCATCGGCGGTGACGAAGTTAATGGCAACGCCCTTGCGACCGAAACGGCCACCGCGACCAATGCGATGGATGTAGTTCTCGCGGTTGGCGGGCAGGTCGTAGTTGATGACCAGCGAGACCTGCTGGACATCGATACCACGAGCCAGGAGATCGGTGGCGATGAGCACACGCGAGGAGCCCGAACGGAACTCCTTCATAATCAGGTCACGCTGAGCCTGATCCATGTCACCGTGCATGGCCGAGACGGTGAAGTCGCGGGCGGTGAGCTTGTCGGTGAGCCAGTCGACCTTGCGGCGGGTGTTGCAGAAGATGACGGCCTGGGTGATAGTGACGGTCTCGTAGAGATCCGACAGGGTGTCGAGCTTCCAGTCCTCCTTCTCGACGGCGATGTAGAACTGCTTGATACCCTCGAGGGTAAGCTCGTCCTTCTTGACCAGGATGCGGACCGGGTCGCGCATGAACTTGGTGGTCACCTCCAGGACGTCCTGGGGCATGGTGGCCGAGAGCAGAACGACCTGGGTCGACTGGGGCAGGAGCTGGAAGATATCGTAGATTTGCTCGGTGAAACCGCGCTGTCCAAGAGTCAGTCAGGGTCGCATCAGGGTCGCCGCTCGCTCGGGTGCACTCACCGAAAGCATCTCATCAGCCTCATCGAGGACGAACATCTTCATGCCGTCGGTCTTGAGGAAGCGGCGCTGGATCATGTCGTGGACACGGCCAGGGGTGCCGACAACGACCTGGGGGCCGTCCTGAAGGGCCTTCATGTCATCACGAACGCTGGTGCCGCCAATGCAGGCGTGGCACTCAATGTTCATGAAATCGCCGATGGCGACAACGACCTTCTGAATCTGCTGGGCCAGCTCACGGGTCGGGGCGAGGATGAGGGCCTGGCACTGCTTCAGGGTGGGGTCGATCTTCTGCAGCACGGAGATGGAGAAGGTGGCAGTCTTGCCAGTACCGGACTGGGCCTGCGCAATGACATCGTGACCTGGGTGCAGTGTCAGCGGCCTGTTTTGCTGCGTCGGGGAGCGGGAGGTCTATCGCGGCTTACCCTTGATGACGGGCATGATGGCGCGCTGCTGGATAGCAGACGGGCGCTCGAAACCGTAGGCATAGATGCCTTGAAAAATGTCAGCAGGCGCCCAGATCGCCACCACAGTCTTGTGTCGCGGAGGAGCTCATACCGCGAAGCAGCTCGGCCTTGAGGTTCATCTCGTCAAAGGAGTCGACGGTCTCATCGTAGTTCGACTCGATCTGTCCTGTAGCGGGGAGTCTGGTTAGCGATCATGTTGTAACCGACGGTAGTGCGAGGTCGTGGTGCGCTGCGGTCTGCGCAAGTCGGGCGGGGATCTCAGCGGTGGGCGGTCGACCAGCACACTTGTCTGGCCGCCGGCGCATGCGATCGCGCGCCATCTCGACCCGGGAAAAAGGCGACGGGGTAATCAACATACCCTCGGGGACATCCTCGAGTCCCTTATCGGTAGCCATGATTGCGGTGTTGTTTTCGCAAAGATTTCCAGATCCAAGCCCGGCTTAGATCTAGAAATACAGTGGATGGTGGGGTAAAGCTCGTGAGAAAAAAATCCGCAGTCGACTCGGCAGAGTGCTGCAGAAGGCGGCGGGAGAAAAAAGCTTTGCAGAAAAGAATATAGATTCAAAGTTCCCAGTATTCCAACTGAGAACAGGAGAATCTATGTGGTGGTGCGTGGTATTTGAGGATGGGCTGTGTCTGGTTTGTGGTGATCAGGAGAAGGAGAGAGCCCGAGCACTGCGGGACGGAATAAAAATTCCTTTGGGCGGAGCAGAATTTATGGACGCCTCAGGCAACAACCCCGCTTGGGACCAACAAGGTTTCGTGGGTTGGTGGGGGTGCCGCTTTGCCTGTGACAGTGTTTTTCAGCGGGGCAATGGGGGGCAATGGGGCGAATCGTGCCCGAGTCGGTGCAGCAGGCCCAGGATTTTACAGGCGGCAAGTCGCTGGCCACCAGCTGTGCGTCCACACAATCCGCTGCTCCGTGCATATTCCGCCCCATTGCCGTCTGACAGTCTAGACCTGATACGATCCTGATCTCTGCCTGGCCTGGCGGCTCTCAAACTCCATTTTCGTCTTTTCGTTTCTACCGAGGACAGCAGTATTCGCCTTTGCCGTGTGCTGGTGATCTCTCTTGTTTGTTTGTTTCGACGTGCCCAGCCGAGGGCTTCTTCATCCGGGCCCCTCCCGCCCTGAGCTCGACCACCTGGTCCGGTCGCGAGCCTGTCAACAAGTCGAGATGCAACTGCCCTCGCACCAGCGGCAAACCCGAAGCTGCGCCTTCGAGGAGGATGGCAATGGGGCACAGCCCCATGACTCCCACGATGACTCCCGCCTCGGCTCATCGGTCCCTCCACACCCACTCGGCATCAAACCACTGGGCAACAAGTACTTCTCCAGCGGGAAAGATGCTCGAACGAGCCTTGGGGCGTTGCGGGTGCTGCCCGACGAGATGCTCATGCAACTCCTCGAGTACATGGACAAGTCGGCCCTGAGATTGCTCGGCTCGACATGCAGGTTCTTGTTTGCTTGCTGTGCAGCTGACGACCTCTGGAAATCCGTCTTTTTGGAGTAAGTATTGTTCCTTGTGATTTCTCCCAGTGACAAAGAGAGCAGGGGTTTTGCATCGCAAGACAGGGCGGCCAACGAGGGGTGTGACATGGTATGTGTATTTCCGTGAGCCATCGTCCATCCTACCCAACTACACAACCCCTTGGAGACGGTTCCTGTCAGTACATGAGTCAAATTTAATTTGTCACGGCTGTGATGGTGGGAGTGGTGGTGAATGCCTCCATGCTAATCCGGCAGCTGCTGACAATGACCTAGATCAGATCTGAGCAAAGAGTCATCCTTTGACTGGCAAGGCTCTTGGAGGGCGACAGTTCTCGGGCTGCCGCCTAATCACAAGATCCAGGTGGATTGCAGCAATGTCTTCTCCGATGTTCTCCACCGTCCGTTCGTCTGCAGTCATATCGCACTCGACCGGTACACCAACAACATCCCACGGGCCAACGAGATCGACCGCTTTGAGGACCTCTCATACGAGCATTTCGCGGAGCAGTGGAGCAAGAAGCCGTTTATCCTGACCAAATGCATCCAACCCTGGCCAGTCAGCGAGTCCTGGACCATCGACAGCCTCCTGTCCCGGTACTCGGACGTTGTCTTCCGGGCTGAGGCGGTGGACTGGTCATTCGCAACTTACTGCCAGTACATGCGGAACAGCCGGGATGAGAGCCCGCTCTATCTCTTTGACCGGAAGTTCGCCGAGAAGATGTCACTGCAAGTTGGCAAAGGGGAGGGGGCGGCATACTGGAAGCCCGACTGTTTCGGGCCGGACTTGTTTGAACTCCTCGGCGCCGAGCGGCCGGCGCATCGGTGGCTCATCATCGGCCCAGAACGCAGCGGCTCTACGTTTCACAAGGACCCCAACGCCACGAGCGCATGGAATGCGGTGATCCAAGGCGCCAAGTACTGGATCATGTTTCCTCCCTCAGCGTCGGTGCCCGGTGTGTACGTCTCTAGGGACAGCAGCGAGGTTACGAGCCCGCTCAGCATCGCCGAGTGGCTGCTAGAGTTCCACGCCGAGGCCCGCCGGCTGCCCGAGTGCAGAGAAGGCATCTGCAAGGCGGGCGAGATTCTCCATGTCCCCAGCGGCTGGTGGCATCTCGTGGTGAACCTGGAGGACGGGATTGCCCTGACGCAGAATTTCGTGCCCGAGTCTCACATCGGCAGTGTCTTGTCGTTTTTGAAGGACAAGGCGGACCAGGTATCGGGATTCGAGAGGGACATCTCGGATGCGTACGGGTTGTTCGTCAGCCGGCTGCGGGAGGAGCGGCCAGACTTGCTGGAGGAGGGCCTCAGGCAGCTGGCCGAGAAGAAGAGGCGGTGGGACGCCGTGGTGGGCGACGACGACGACGATGCGGTTGGGGATCAGCCGCAGAAGAAGAGCGCCGGGTTCAGCTTCGGGTTCGGGTTTGGGGACGATGAGGACGAGGATGCGGAAATACCGTGATGTGCAGGATGGAGCCCTGACCAAGCCCTGGCCAAGGGGTTTATTAAGTACCGTAGCTGGGAGCCATGTCGTGCCGAATTAGATGACCAAGGGCGAGCTGTTTGGGAGAGTGGTCTGCAACTAAATAAAGCGTACCTGTTTCAAGCTGCGTGGATACCTACCGTGGCTAGCAGAGCTTGTCCTGGTTCGAGTCGCGTTCAACCCCGTCTAAGTCGAGGTCGACTCGCTGGTGTCGTCCGAGCCTTCATGCTCAGAAAGGGGAGGGAGAGATGACGCAAAGACCAAAGCCGGGCGAGACCAGGACAGGGCGGCCAATCATAGCTGCAATCCACCCCCAACACCCGCGAGGTGGGGCCGTGTGAGCCAGTCAGCGCACTGTCCCCTGTGTCCCGCTGAGCAAGGTGGGCAGCCCCACATGGTGGTCGCCCAAGGCGGGCGCCCCAAGAACCTCGACGCCTGTCCTCTTGCAGCCGTGCAGGCGTCGCCCCAGACTCCCTCCTGCTGCTGCTGCTGTCCCCGCTGGTCTCAGCTGGACACGCGGGCTGCCTGGCCTCCTGCGCTCGCACTCCACGACCACTCACCATCCATCCAGCAGCCAGTCTCGTTTTTCTGCCCTTGCGTCCTCTTTTTTGGTTCTTCCCATCACTTTGCGGGACCGTCCTGCAGCGCCCTTCTCTAATACACATTGGGCTCTGCCCCGGCATCACTTCGTTTCGCGTACCACAACACCCCGCCCCCGTTTCTCGATCCCTGCTCTCCTGCCCGCATCTCCCACTCCCCCCCTGGAGAGACCACCACGCCGCGCCTCCGCCCCTCGATGACAACATGCCACTTGACGACCGCCGCTGCCGCAATCTCGACGCTCTTCGGCCCTCGTCTCGTTCCTCACCCGCGGCCTCGTGGTGAAGCGCCCTGTCGCCCTGTCATTTCAGCCCAGGGGGTCTGGTAGGCAGCTCACCGACTCCGCTCGACGCCCGAGACAGCTGCGGGCCAGACGCATCGCTCCCAGCACGCCCCGGGGCACACTCTCTACACACCTCACTCGTTGGCCCCGACGCGCCCTGCGTCGTGCCGGTTTTATTCCCATATCTCTTCCATTCACCAAACAGTTTGATCCCATCACGTCTTTGACCGCCGTCCTCGGTGCTTTCTCCCAACCCTCGGGCTCTTAGTCACCGGGTCGTTCCGCACCTCGACTACCACGACTGCCGCATCCCGACCCTGACCCCGCCCCCACCACCATACCGCACCATCCTCCGCCGGCCGAACACAATGGTCTCCGACGAGACGTACGAACTCTGCCTGCCGGTCCTGCAGGACCCAAATATCGAGGATGAGGATAAGACAGACAAGCTCGAGGAGCTGCTAAAGACCAAGACCAGCCTGGCTGGGCAGGCGCTGGAGAATGCAATACTGGATGCACTATGGCGATATCGAGAAGGAGGAGGGAGCACAACCTCGCCGCCGCCAATTCGGCAGACCATCCTGAGGCGGCCGTCGCCGGCCTCGTGGCGCGGCTCTGGAACCCCGCTCTCGAGCTCGCCGCGGCTAGGCGTCAGCCCGCTTGCCCCTCCAGGCTTCATGCCTACGCCACTGAGCCGGACCAAGTCGTCGACAGCCTCGCCCTTTGGCTCCCCACGACCGTCCCCAAGGCTGGCGTTTGCGACTCCGGTGCCTCACAGCCCAAACCTGAACGCCTACCAGTTTGCCCATGACGACACCCCCTCGCAGGAGGTGTTTGGCGATTACCAGACCGATAACGTGGACTGGCTTGTGAGCGACGATGCAATCAGCGTCACCTCTTCGGTCGGCGGCTCCAGCGGGCTGAACGTCAGCGCCCCCGAGTTCGTTTCTACGCAGCAGCAGTCCGACATGACGCCCTACGACATGCTGCGGTCGATCCTCGGGCAGACCAAGTCGGACGACGAGATTAGCGCCGCCCTGGCGATGCACGGCTACGACCTCGGTGCCACCGTCGCAGCCATTATGGAGACACAGGTGGCGGACAACCTTGCGCTGGCTGCCGAGGCCGAGGCGAGCCGCGTCGTTATCGGGAAGGCAATGAGTTCGGACGGCCGCCCGACCACTCCGGCGGACCACCAGCAGAAGACGGGCGTGATCTGCAAGTTTTATCTGTCTACGGGGCAGTGTCTGCGCGCCGACTGCCGGTTCAGCCATGACCTCAGCAGCCACATTTGCAAGTGAGTTTGACCGTCCTAAATATCCCAGGTTGATTCGGCCACTGACACAGGGCTAGGTATTGGGTTGCGGGCAATTGCCTCGCCGGCAGCACCTGCATCTTTTCTCACGACCCCTCCCATCTCGTCAACCGGCTGCACATCGATGGCTCAGGCACGCCGCCAACGCAGCACGCGACGGTCAACCTGCAAGACTATAGCAGCTTTCCGGCCCTGCAGCCGGGCACCCCCGAACAGATGGCCATCTTTCCCGCCTCAGCGAACTATCCCTCGTTGGGCGTCACCCCGCCCCCGGGGTTCAAGGCACATCACTACCCGGACCGCCCCCGGTCTCGGCCAGGGAGTCGGCATCAGCAAAAGGACAATACGCAAGCGGCCCCTTCGCTGGACGATGCAGACGCGTTCCCGTCGCTCGGCTCAGCCGTAATCAAGCCGGGTAAGAAACACCACGGCAAGAGGGGTGGGCACGGGCACGGGCCCAAGGACAACTTTGCGCCCCCCAGCACGCTGGCGGACATTGTCAAGATGTCTCCGTCTCCTGCTCCAGCGCTGCCGAACCGGAAAGTTCCGCGTAACGGCACCTCCACCAACGTCCGCAACGGCGAGAACAGCGCCGCGGCGCAAGCGATCCCGAACCCGAAGCACATCCCATGGCTCGAAACGGGTGACAGGGCCAACAAGGCGTACCTCAAGGCGCGGCAGGAGGCCATCAAGCACGGTGGCCTCCGGAACAAGTTTCTTCAGAGGTTTGTGCCACCCGCCTGCGCGGCGATATGGTGGATGTACAGTTATTGACGCGTATCTACAGCGCGGCCCAAGCATGGAACCGCAACGACGCGCGGGCGGCCAAGGCGCTCAGCCTGCGGGGGCAGAGCGAGAACGATCTTATGCGGAGAGCGCATCGCGAAGCCGCGCAGCAGCTGTACGAGGAGCGCAACAAGGACCGGACGAGCTGCCCCGAGATCTACGTGGACCTGCACGGGCTGCATCCCGAGGAGGCGGTCGAGTACCTTGAGGGCGTTCTGATGGAGAACGTGGGCGAGAGCCGCCCCATCTACGCCATCACAGGCACGGGCCACCACAGCAAGAACGGCAAGGACAAGGTTGGCAAGGCGGTGCGGAGCTTCCTGAACGAGTGGCGGTACGCGTACCGCGAGTTCTCGGTCCCCGGGGATAGGAACAGCACCGGGGGGATCCTGGGCATCGACGCGGGCAGCTGGGACCGGTCGCTCTCGCAGGACGGCAAGACGCTGACGCGGAAGGAGGAGGACAAGGTGGAGGTGGACATCCTTTCGCAAGGCGTCGAGATCGGCGAGGGTAAGGTCAAGCTGCTTGTTAGGGACACGTCGATGTCCAAGGAGCCGCCCAAGGGGCCGTCAGGGGCGCGGGGCCGGTGATGGGGAGAGGAGCCCGCCAGTCGCATGTGACAGGTCGCCGCGCAGCTAGCAGCTAGCAGGGCCAAGCAAGGGGCCGAGAGTCGGTAGCGTTGGGTCTGAGTTGCATTCAGTTGAAATCCAGTTGCCGGGCTCCTGGCTGCTGCACCTAGGTAACAGAGACAGAGGAGGTAGCTGCTGCTCTTTTAGAAGAGAACAACAAGTAAAAAAACACTATCAACCAAGAGCGGTACATTCAACAACCAGCGGAATCCCAGCAATTGGCGACGTGATGTTCCCTGGCGCAGATCCGATGATGCCAAGAGTTCGAGACGGGCCTGCTTGGCGGCCAGGGGCTGGACCACCGTTGGTCCCGTTGTTGGCTGATGCGCAAACCCGCAGATCCCGTCTGTTGTGCAGCGACACAGGGAGCAGTGCACAGTGCGGGGGTCCCAAGGGCCAAGGGGGCGGTGGCCGAGACCCTCGGCAGCGTTGGTAGGTTGTTGATCAACAACAGCTTGGATGACCTGAACTGCCAGGCAGACAACACTCCGCATCCTCAGTGTTGTGCATCATTCTCTACCGCCAAATTCAACAATCAACAGAGAATTGATGATGCAACATGATGGCCCGACCCGCAGAATGGGCTGCATGGACCCTGCGCAAGGGGACGTTGCCGTAAGATTTGGTGGCTGAGGCCAGCTGAGAGGCCCAGGCCCAGCCAACAGCGGGCTGCTCCATGCTCCCGCAGCTGACAGGGAACTGCGCCAGCCAGGTTTCATTCTTTTTCCCGTCTCGGCTCCAACACCGAACTGCACCTCGCACTCGCCCACCGTGTCCGTCCCTACCAGAAATCCTTCAAGCAACCAATTCGAGCCCTCCTCCAGCCCACGCGGCCCTGCATACGTACCCCCCACCGTAATCATCATCACCCCTACGGAATCCTACACTTTTATCGTTATGCACAGGTAGCAAGCCCTCCTAGCTCGCTAGCTCTCTTGCTTTCCCCCCTTTCTCCCTACCCTCCGCACGGCAACGCAACCCCTCCACTCGCCTCTTGCCGGCGCATCCGCAACAACAACACCTCAACCCCAAACCACACCCCCCCCCCCCAAACCGACGCGATGCCTCGCTCACTATCCGTCGACAACGACTTCTTCCACGACGCCACCTCCCCCTCCCCGCTCTCGCCACGGCGCACGCCCTCCCCGCGCCAGCAGCAGCAGTCCATCCCGACAATAACCACCACCCGCCCCTCCCTCTCCCCCGACGACGACGACCACGACAATGACCACAACACCCCCAACACAGGCCTGCCCCGTCCAGCCTGGACGCCCCGGCCCACACCCCCCGGCGCGCGCCGCCTCTCCTCCCGCCGCAGCGACCGCCCTTCCTCATCATCGACCAGCCCGAAGGCCCTCCTCGCGTCGTTGACGGAAACAGCCACCTCCCTCCTCCAATCCGCCCTCCGGCTCTACCTCAACCTGACACCAACCCAACGCATCCTCGTCCTGTTGGCGAGTGGCGTGCTCTTCACGCTGGGCATCGTCTTCGTGGTCTACTCGCACCGCATCTTCGCGGCCCTCGGCCCCGTCGCCGCGTCGATCCGCGCGCACCCGGCCGGTTGGGTGCCCATCTTCCTTGCGACCGTGGCGACCGGGTTTCCGCCTATCATTGGGTACTCCACCTGTGTTACCGTAGCCGGGTTTGTCTATGGCTTCCCGCTGGGGTGGCCGATCGCGGCGACCGCGACTGTGGTGGGTTCGACGGCGGCGTTCCTCACGAGTCGGGGGGTGTTTGCCGGGTATGTGCAGGGGCTGGTGGGGAGGGATAGGAGGTTTATTGCGTTGGGGCAGGTGCTGAGGCGGGATGGGATTGTGGTGCTGGTGATGATTCGGTTGTGTCCGTTGCCGTATAGTTTGAGTAATGGGTTTTTGGCGACGGTGGGGAGTGTCAAGGCGCGGAGCTTTGCGCTTGCTACGGCGGCTTCTACGTATGTTTCTTTCCCTTTACCTCTTTAACACCCCCCCCCCCCCCCCCCCCCCCCCCCCCCCCCCCCCACCCACCACCCACCACCCA
>FTEL01011028.1_pt1 | contig 11985 bp, 8 predicted proteins | sample 1658911 | NCBI WGS metagenome assembly FTEL01 (sample SAMEA3914869, study PRJEB12502) | metagenome | biome: forest; material: soil | place: USA | collected 2012-03-12 | depth 0.1 m
GAGCAAGGGGGGTCTGAAGGGGGGTGAAGGCGGCGGTTGCACAGAGGAGCTGGGAGGGATAGGGCGCGGGGGCTGGGGGTGAAGAGGGGCGGGTTGGGAGAGAGGATGCGGAAAGTCAAGGTTGAGCGGGCAGACAGCGGGTGTTTGGGAGTTTCGTTTGGATGTCCCGACAAGGGCGACGAAGGAAATAAAGTTATTGGAAACGCGGCTCAGCAACTCGAGGTGACGGTGCTGCAACTCTGTCGCACATGGGTGGCGAATTCTCATGCGGCTCTTCACCATCCCAGACATCATATCATGCACACTATCCCATCCACAACCAGAGCGGGAACTTTGAAATCCCATGCCCACGCGTGCGACAAGGCTCGCAGCGTTTACTAATCTTGGCCACATGCAGACGCACAGGAACCAGCTCCCTGCAGCAGCTCGCACAGCTTTAGATTATTTCCAGGACCACCTGTGCAGAGCCTTGCGGCCGGGACAGTGGCTGTGCAGCACTTGGAGCTCAGCTCGCGGCCCAGGCCTGATGAAGAGCGGAAGTGCGCCAATCATGGAGAACAACGGCTGGTGGAGGGTTGTAAGACGAGCGAAACGGCACGCGAGGTGCTGAAAGTAGAATGGTGTCGGTAGATCCCAGGCAGTGATCCCAGGCAGTGATCCCAGAAGATGCATGGTGGATTGGTGGGCGGGATGGCAACGCGTGGAGGCGCGAGGCGGCGGCTGGCATCCCAGACGAATGCCCAAGATAAGACGGAGTTGTCTCGGCCGTGGAGAGGAAGTCTGTTTAAAGTTTGATGCTTGGTCTTCAGAATCCATCTGGCATCCGCCTGCCATCATCCTCTTCGAGGGTCGATTCCCATTCGCATTCCAACCCCTATTCCTAGCCGTCCCGTCTCTACCCCTGCTCCACCATCTTCACTACATCCATCTGCATCTCGACTTGATCCACACTTCTGGGCGCCTCATGACTCACGCCCAGCCATGGCGACCTCGGATTCCCCATCTCCCATCGAGGCCACCGCCGTTGTCACCTCGGTAGCCTCCCCCTCCGCGACCTCGTCTTCGGCCACTTTCCCGTCCAACAACACCTCGACCGCCCCAACCTTCTCTGCCCCGCCCTACCCTTACGCCATTCCCGTCCTCGACCAGACCTGGGACTCGCCATTCGCGCAGATGGACTTCGGCCGCCCCGAGAACTGCGAGATATGCGGCGAGTTCCTGGCGTCGTATTCGCAGAGCGCCCAGAAGATGCACGACCACGCGCTGGAGGAGGCCTGGCTGCCGGGCATCCGCGCCACGACGAGGTGTTTCCGGGCTGCACTCCCCCCGGGCTACAAGCCCGTGCCGACTGACCCGCAGCTGCTGGAGCTGTTTCTGAGGTTGCAGACCCAGCCCGACAACTGGCCCAGGTTGACCAGTAACGTGACGAAGCCGATTTTGAGGAGTTGCCAGGCCGAGGTGTGTCGAGCGCTGGCGTGGGAGGGGAATGGTGATTTGTCTGGTGTCGGGGTGAGCCTGGGAATCCATTGTGACCTTCATACGGAACCTTACAGCAAGCTAACTCTCCGACAATAGGTCTTTGCCTCGTTCACCATCGAGGCCGTCCTCGCCACCCTCTATCTCTTCGTGCTCGGCTTCGCCGACTTTAAGCACCCCAAGGGATGGCGACCGAGAGAGCCGTCCCAGCACATGCGTATCCCAGACAGGTTGCTGGCCGCCTTCACCGCGACGCTACCCGGCTTTCGGTCAACCGCCGCCTTCTTTTGTGCCGCCTTGTTGGTCGCCGCCCTGACCGTCGTCGGCAAGGCGAGGGGGCAGCCGGACAAAACAACCAGCTACGAGGTCCTGACAGCAACCCTGGTCTGCGTCTACTCCGTCTTTCCCGTCATTATCCTGAACGCCCTGGGACGCCACGAGCGACGAAAGTGGTTCCACCGAGTTATAGCAGGGCTGCTCATTATTCTCGCTATGGTTCAAGTGAATGTGGCCGAGCGATCGGACCCGGAGCAGGCAGTGCTGGACTCGGGCGAGGTGGCCGACGCGTTCATGGTGTACTGCCCCATGAGCAGTGGCATTCTCTACAGGCTGGTCATGGCAACCTATGTCGTGTGCCTGGTGGCCGGCGCCGTCCTTCTCGTGTTCAGCCTACCATTGTGCTCCAGGCGCTGGCGCTTGGACGACAACTGTTTGTACTCATGCGCGGTGGAGGTTAAGTCGTTCTGGAGGTTTTACGCTGCTCTACCCTGTCTTGTTATCATGTGGGCGTATCTTGTCATATACCAGAACCTCCGCGTCGAGGTGCTCAACCGAGCCGGCCCGACCAACAAGGACAACGAGTGGACGTTTGGCCAGCTGGTCGCCCTGCTGGCGTGGGCGCCGGTCATTATCGAGTTTGGATATAGGGTATGCTGTGAGTCTTGTCCTTTTCTCTCTCCCTGAACCCCAACCATCTCTCCCTTTCTGGCACAGCACTCTTAACCCCCCTGCGCGTAGACCCTCACGTCGAACGGGGAACACTCCTGAACCCGCCCGCGACAAGCAATCAACAAGACGCAACGCCAGTCCCCGAGACAGGAGACGAGGCACTCGTGCCTCTGGTTGTGCGCTCGGCGGTCTGATTATTGAACGCTCCCTGGGGGCATCGCTCATTTGAATGATCATCACCGTCGAGTTGCTGCTGCAACTCTCCCAATCCCCATTCCGAATCGGATCAAGTTACACTGCCGTGTTGTGCCCAGAACGACGAACCCCCCCCCCCCCTCCCCCCCTGAGCGGAAGAAACGACAAAACGGGAGCACCAATTCCGGATTCCCTGGCAGGGCTCTTTGCAGATCTTGGTATCTCGGTATTACCCAGCACATCTTTGCGGGGTTTTGAGTGCTGGCCCACCCGCCACGGCGGGAGATATGACGCCTAATTAAGGCCTGGCAATGCGGCCCGACTGAGTTGGCCGTCTCGCTTGACTGGCATTTGGGGCGGCTGCTTGACGACGCAGCACTGCTCGGGACTCGCCGAGATGCCTCCGCTGGCGTGCTGCTGCCCTTCACATCGAAGCACCGGCAAGTGGCCTCCGCGTCGGTTCCAAGACTGCAGGGAACCTGCCCTCTTCCCCCCCCACCCCAACGGCTTCCAGATGCGACCAGAAACGGCCGCAGAAACACCCCTCCCCAAGAAACCCAAGCCGGGTCAGGGGGACGCCATTCCCGCCCGCGCCCACTGCAGTGCATCGTGGCAATGCCGATGCGCCCATGCACCCCAGCTTTCCTCGCGTTCATTTATCTCTGGCGGCACGCAGCAGACCAAAATTGCCATGGCTGACTGACTCCTGTGCGTACCCGTCACTGGACTGCTGGCCACTGGCCGCACGGAACACTGTGCGAGAGATCCGGCCACGGCAGCCCGCTTTTGGGGGGCAACACCCTGGATGCCGAGCTTTTTGTTGCCTTGATTGGGGAGGAGACCGGAGCGCGGCCACACTCTCACGTCCGCCGAAGAGTCGTCAGATCTGGCTAGCGACGGATCGGATGGGCTGCAATGGCTGGGACGTGGTGGGGTCGAATATCACCTGAAATCGCGCGCCGAGAGGATTTGCGAGGCCCTGGGCAATGTGGGAAAATCACCGGGGTGTGAGGGTGGAGGGTGGAGGTGAGTGGCGCTCCCTGAAAGGGATATAAGTGTGGACGGTCTCTGCCGTTGGTGGCGGTGATCGTCGGTCGCGGTCGTCAGGGGCGCGCTCTGTTTGTCACATTTCTCCCTTCCTCTCTCATCGGCTCCCTACACAGGTCCAGAACCTTGCCACCGCCGCCACCGTCATGACCGCCGTCAGCGCCCACGCCTTTGCGCTGCTGGCGCTCGCGGCGCTCGCCCGGGCTGCTCCGTCGTGCCATGACCCGCGCGCCGAACCCGAGCCGTCGGGCACTGCCGCATGGGCCGCCGCTCACTCGTCCGCCGCCGCCGCCCTGGCGCGCATGTCGCAGCAGGACAAGGTCAGCATGGTGTCGGGCATCGGCTGGGACAAGGGGCCCTGCGTGGGCAACACGGCCGCCATCAGCTCCATCGGCTACCCGCAGCTGTGCCTCCAGGACGGGCCCCTCGGCATCCGCTTCGGCACGGGCTCGACCGCCTTCACCCCCGGTATCCAGGCTGCGTTGACGTGGGACGTCGAGCTGATCCGCCAGCGCGGCTCTTACCTGGGCGCCGAGGCGAAAGGGTGCGGAATCCACGTGCTGCTAGGCCCCGTTGCGGGTGCCCTCGGCAAGATCCCCCAGGCCGGGCGCAACTGGGAGGGCTTCGGCGTCGACCCGTACCTCAGCGGCATCGCCATGTCGGAGACCATCGAGGGCATCCAGGGCGCGGGCGTGCAGGCGTGCGCGAAGCACTACATCGGCAACGAGCAGGAGCTCAACCGGGAGACCATGAGCAGCGATATCGACGACCGTACTATGCACGAGCTGTACCTGTGGCCCTTCGCCGACGCGGTCCACGCCAACGTCGCTAGCGTCATGTGTAGCTACAACAAGCTCAACGGGACCTGGGCCTGCGAGAGCGACAAGGCCCAAAACAGCCTCCTCAAGAAGGAGCTCGGCTTCCGCGGCTACGTCGTCAGCGACTGGAACGCGCAGCATACCACCAACGGCGCGGCCAACGGCGGCATGGATATGACTATGCCCGGCAGCGACTATAACGGGAAAAACGTGCTCTGGGGCCCGCAGCTCAACACGGCCGTCAACGCCAACCAGGTCTCCAAGACCCGCCTCGACGACATGGCCCAGCGTATCCTCGCCGCCTGGTACCTCCTCGGCCAGAACGCTGGCGGATACCCGTCCATCAACATCCACGCCAACGTCCAGGGCAACCACAAGGAGAACATCCGGGCCGTCGCCCGCGACGGCATCGTCCTCCTCAAGAACGACGCCGGCATCCTCCCGCTCAAGAAGCCCACCAAGCTCGCCCTCGTCGGCTCCGCCTCCGTCGTCAACCCCCAAGGCATGAACGCCTGTACCGACAAGGGCTGCAACACGGGCGCGCTTGGCATGGGCTGGGGGTCTGGGTCGGTCAACTACCCGTACTTTGTGGCTCCCTACGACGCGCTCAAGACGCGCGCCCAGGCGGACGGGACTACCTTGACTCTGCAGAGCACGGATAGCACTAGCAACGTTGCGAGCACGGTCTCGGGTGCTGACGCCGCGATTGTGGTGATTACGGCTGATTCCGGCGAGGGGTACATCACTGTCGAGGGCAACGTTGGCGATCGCCAGAACCTGGACCCGTGGCATAACGGCAACGCCCTTGTGCAGGCCGTGGCCGCTGCCAACAAGAACACCATCGTGGTGGTCCACAGCGTCGGGCCGATCATCCTCGAGACCATCCTCGCTACCCCTGGCGTCCGTGCCGTCGTGTGGGCTGGCCTGCCCAGCCAGGAGAACGGCAATGCCCTGGTGGACGTGCTGTACGGCCTGACCTCGCCGTCGGGCAAGCTGGTGTATACTATTGCCAAGAAGCCCGAGGACTACGGTACTGCCGTCGTCCGCGGGAATGACGCCTACCCCGAGGGGCTGTTCGTCGACTACCGTCATTTCGAAGCGGCCAACATCGAGCCGCGGTATGAATTCGGTTTTGGTCTTTGTAAGTCCTTTCCCACCCCTCCTCCCATATCCACGGTAAACTAACTCCTGGGTCAGCATACACCAATTTCACCTACGCCACGCTCAAAACCACCACAACCGCCACCTCCGGCCCAGCCACCGGCACCACCATCCCCGGCGGTCCCGCCGACCTCTGGGAAACCGTCGCGACCGTCACCGCAACCATCACCAACAGCGGCAGCGTCGAGGGCGCCGAGGTCGCCCAGCTGTATATCACTCTCCCATCCTCGGCGCCGACCGCCCCGCCGAAGCAGCTCAGGGGTTTCGCCAAGCTTAAGCTGGCGCCGGGCGCGAGCGGGACCGCGACGTTCAAGTTGAGGCGGAGGGATCTGAGTTATTGGGATAGCGCGAAGCAGCAGTGGGTTGTACCCGCCGGGAGGTTTGGGGTGAGTGTGGGGGCGAGTTCGAGGGATGTTCGGTTGACGGGGTCGTTTGATGTTTAGATGTCGTTGTTGGAGGCAACGGGGGATGGGGGTGGTATAATTGGGTGTATATAGCATGTGTGAGGGGGTTTGTGAATAACTAGCCGGTTGAAGTTGTTTATTCTGTTTACCTACTTATGTCAGGGGCGGGGAACCTATATATCGTTCTAGTTGGGTTTGTTGTGGCAAAAAGGGGGCTGCTTGAGGAGGGAGGAGGTTGAAGATGTGTGTTCTTCCTCCGCTGCCGGCCACTGAGCCACCGAGTCGGAGTATCCTTTTCTCTGCTTTCTCATTCAAGCCCTGTTTGTTTGTTAGCGCGACGCTTTTGACAGGGGCCCTGGTCCGAAATTCGAGAATCCTCAACTCAACGGCCAAACAACCAGTTTGAACGCAAGAAAAAGGATATTTTAGAAAAGAGAGGCAGAGACATCTTTACCAGCTCTTTTTTCTGCATTAAAATCGGTGGTTTTGCGTGTGGTAAGTTGCGGATTTTGACCGGGGCCCTGGTCTTGGAGTCTCGTGCTCACGGACTTTCAGGGGTTGGATTGTATTCCGTACTGTTGGTGCCAGTTGGCGTGCGAGCTGCGTGTTGCTGCATGGACCCCGCGCTGAGGGATTCTTCGCTCCACCCCGCCTGATCGAATGTAACAGGGCTTAAGCGACTATAGCCAGTGCAATGCAACGGTGCCAATTCGACCAAAAACGACGGGAAAATCGAGGTTCAAAATTGTGTGTAACCAGGGAACATCAATCAACGCATCGATCGTACGGGGAGGCCCAGAGACTGCAGAAAAATAGGGGGCATCCATGCCAACCGCCCTCGGCTCGCCAAGGTGTGCCGCCCAATTACCCGCATATTCATTCAACAGCTTCTGATGAATGGACGGCCGTGCCGTCTGTGGACTGGACTGACAAGAAACCGCGCCACGCCACGCCGCTCGTCTGCGGCACGGCACGGCGCTTATTTCGACCCTCAGCTGTGGGACGATTACTGCCCTGGTGAAGACGGCGCGTTCTGTGTTCCCTTCCATTCCTTTTGCTTTCCTCGAACATGTCCAATTCTTGACTCGTCCATCCCCGCCACTTATGCTTCCGCCCATCTTGACGGCGGCCCTGGTGGCCTTCTGGGCCCTCGCCGCCTCGCCTGTCCATGCCCGCATGCAATTCCTCAGTCCACCCGCATTTGACGGTACCGGGACCGCGACGACCCGGCCAGTCCGTACCTTGGGGACAGCCCTCGAACTGAAATGGACACCGGCGCCGCAGGGGAAGAAGCTGTCGGTGGTCCTCTACCAGTTGAACGCGACGAGGGCGGCGGGGTTTGACGGCGTGTTTCATTATACTGAGGGGCCGTTTGAGTTTATTACACGTCAGTCACTCCAGTCTGGTTTTGGAAAATTGTTATGGAGAGAGGAGACAGACCGGGAGAGGCGGAAGGGGGTGCTAACCAAACGCTGAGCAGACGACCAAGTCGATGCGACCTCCTTCACCTGGATTGTCGGGACGACCAAAGACCTCTCCGACTCGCCCTACTTTTCCATTGCTGTGTGGGTGGAGGGCGCGCTCGACACCGACTCGGCGACCGACGTGTTTACCATTGCTGCTGCTGGGAGAACCACATCGTCCTCAACCGCCACAACCTCGACCACCTCATCCAGCAGCAGCAGCAGCAGCAGCAGAGCCCCGACATCCGCCTCGACTACGGTGTCCACGATTTCCTCGCAGACAGGGACAAGTACAACGCCATCCGGATCATCTACAGACTCAGCATCATCCGGATCATCTACAGACTCAGCATCAGCACCAACAACTCAGGGAACCGGCAGATTGTCGACCGGCGCGGTCGTGGGTGTGGCCGTCGGCACCTCTTCGGGCGTGCTCCTCCTTGCCGCGGCGGGTTGGTGGCTCCGTCGTCGCCATCTCAACGCAAGGCGGCAGCAGGGCGGTGGGACTACGTCGGTGGTCGCGGAAGTGTCGGGTGGGCATCCGCAGGAGCACTTCGGTCTGAAGCAGGAACAGAGTCAGGCGTACTACTCTGAGGCGCCGCTGAGTGTGACTGGGGAGTTGGACAGCCAAGATGGGCGGTTTGGCGCGCACGAGGTACCGGGGGAGAATTACCGGCATGAGTTGATGTAAGAGGGCGGGTGCTACTGAGGGGGGGTGGTGGGGAGGTGTTGGTACTAGGAAGTCAGTCGGAAATAAGAGACGACGTGAAGTCGAAGACATGCCAGACCACCCGAGCACTTGGAAGACAGAGGAGAACCACTGATATTGAAGCAACTCCTTGGCGAGGCCTTGGAGTTGAACGTAAGCCGAGCACCAATTCCCCCAAACGACTCCCCCATCCTCCATCCAGATCATCGCCTCCTATTTCCCATCCCTTCACTTCATGGCCACCCCCGCAGCCAGTCCAGGCAACAAGACCTGAGCCACATCCGGCGCTTAAACCCCCCGACCCGGACCAACAACACAGTCGATCCCCTTCTTCTCACACCCAACACACTTGACCTGGCGACGGCAGGCGGCCTTGAGCTTGCGGCACCTGGCGCACGACTTGCTGCCGTTGCCGTGGACCAGCACGTCGTTCTTCGCGTTCGGGCCGTCCTCCTCCGACGGGCAGGGGACGCCCATGCGCAGGCAGCGCTCGCAGGACGTGACGCGCACGCAGCGCGCCTTGCCCTTGCGGCAGGCCTGGCAGGCCGTACCGTGGCTGGCCGGCGGGGTGGCGAGGGCGGGGGCTTTCTTTTTTTTGTTGGGCGTGGCCGGGGTCTTGTCGATGCGGCCGCTGGCGACACCCGTCAGGTCGACGGGATTGGCGGCGGTGCCGCCGCCGGTGTAGATGGGCTTCGTGGGCGCCATCTTGTTTTGTTTTTCTGTCTGGTTGAGAGGTGTTAGTTCTTATTCCCAGCGATGGAGGGTGAGAAGCCAGGAGGGGAGGTAAACAGAGACAGAGGCGCAACAAGGGATCAATAAGCTTGCCTTGATGTGCTTGATGCTTTTCCTGTTGCTGAGATGCTCGGTCAGTTCAGCGCGCCCAGGCCGGAGGGGGCACGGGGACAGGAATAATTTCAAGACAGTTGACCGAGTTGGAGCAACAGAATTCAGCACAGGGTTACTTGCCTTGCTTATAATCGACCGCGGTTGACTTGTCGGACCTCGAGTAGAACTTAAGCTCAGTTGCTGGAATCGAGTGCGAGTCAGCATGATGGGGTTTCGGAAGGAGAAGAGAAAGGACGATTTGCGCCTCGGAGCGACCGACTCGACTCGCTCTGGGGGCCGAGACCACACCAAAGGCTGCCGATGCTCAATCGTCCGAGTAAAGCAAGACATGCTCTTGAAGACAACCCAGAGGGAGCGAGGGAACAAGTGTACTTACTGGATCTCGAGATCGGAGCTGTCAGAGAAGAAGATGCCGTTGGTCGCTTAGTTCCAGGGATGAAAGAACCACGGAAGCGGGAGAGTTTGGCAAAGGGAATGGAAATGGTCGGAGGTGAGACTCTTGTTCATGTCTTGGAGAAAGGCAGGTCGGCGGGGCTCGTGTCATCCGGACCTGAGCAGAAGGAAGGAGGGGGTAACCGGTTTTGTGAGGTTGTTCATTAGGATAACTTCCTGCTTGTTGCTTTCCATGGAAGGTCACTGGAAGTGGGTGAAGAGGGGGGCGGTTTGTCATGGTCATCATATAAAGTGGTTTAAAGAGCGAGTGTGATTTCATAGAAATGAAGTCGAGTGTATTGACTCTGACTTCCACATCAGCGACAACGTGCCGGGTTCAGGTTGTTTGCTACCATGAGCAACCTACGGCTCATCCCTTGGTAGTGAAGATAGGCTGGAGATATTGCTTGGGAACCGGTATGGGTTCGAATCCATCAAAGAGAACTACAAGCACCCATGGTACAAGTAGGAGTCGAGTTTTGGTTGGTTGGTTATTGCGAATCAAACTTTTGAGAGATCATGTCTTCCTGGCCTTGAACCCTGGCTGCGAATGGCTCAGAATAATAACAAACAACCGCTGTCTTTAAGAGGCTGCAGTTAAACGTCCTTAGAGCGTCAGGCTAGCTCATGAACGCCAGATGACTCAAGCAACCCTGGCAGTTAAGGCCAAAGAGCGTATTATAACTTCAGAGGAAGGCAGTGATCAGGCGAACTGAAGCATGCATTCGTCAATGTATGAGAGAGAACGATGGTATGACTGGCTCGGACGGAAGCAGTTCCTTTCCCCCTTTCGTCTCACTTACCCCCACCCTCCATCAAAAGATCTCGCCCACCCCCCAAACCAGCCCAGTGGGCCAAACCTAAAGGATAAAGTTACCGTCCCTCCGCAACCCCCCATAACCTTGCTCAAGTCCATCCTGTCCAAGTTCCAGGCCCTGCCCCGACATACCATCCCGAGTCCACCCGCCACACAGGTCTTGACCGTCCCACCAGATGAAACCAGCGCCATCCGACAAACTTGGCAAAACCACAAACTTGGCAAAGTGGACAAAAAAACAAACCCCATGCCTCGTATCACCACAACGGGCCGACCTGGCATGTGCCAGCCAGGTGCGGCGCAGCTCGTTCGTTCACCGCCAATGGCTCGTGGTCACGTCACTCACGGAACCTACCCGGCCTAACCTGGCCGGGAGGGAGGGCAGGGCAGGGCCAAGCAAGCTGAGACGCACCTCCCACCCGACAGCGGATAGCAAGCAAGCAAGCAATCCAAGCTCGGCATGCCATGCCATGCGCTCTCCCACTGTGGCTTGCGATGACGTATTACCTTCGCGGTTTGAGCCGGCACCTCTGAGCGAGCGGAACGTCATGGTGCATGTGCTGGTGTGGTACTGGGGGGACGCACTTCCCGTCGGCAGCCCTGGCACACACACACATGCGGCACTCCGCTGCTGCTAACTAGCTGCTGCGTGTGTGTGTGTGTGTGTGTGTGTATGTGTGTGTGTGTGTGGACAGCGGGTGATGGCAACGGAAGAGGGGGCGGGATGGGATGGGGGGACACACCACCACCACACCACAGTGACCACCCACTACTGCCAGTGGACAGACACACACAAAAAGGGGGCCAGCCGGACCCGGCGCAGTGCGACCCTACCCCTCAGCATCTCTCCTGAGAGGAACAGGGAAGAACCATGTGACGACGGTTGAGGGGCAGGGCAGGGCAGGGCATGGCAGTTGAGGAACCTCCAGCCAAAAGGACCAGACCAACCCGAAAAGAAAAGAAAATCTTGCTTCTTTTCGTATCCCAAAACGACCGCCTCTCTCCTTGCATGGAAATCCTCGGGCTAACCCCGACCAAACCCCACCTCCAAACCAACCTCTTCGTGCAAAAAGTCCTTCGGAGGGGTTATCGCCGCCTGCCTGCTTGTTTGCTGCTCACCCGCCCCCCCTTTCCCAAGCCCTTGGAGTCGGTCGGGTCGGTCAGTCAGTGACGTTATCCGCCCGCCCACCTGTCTCCGAACACGGCAGAGCAAAAGTGTGCAAAAAACAGGTGCTGCTCGCCCCCTCTGCCCAGGCCCCTCTCCGCTTGCTACCCTCCCGCCGCCCGCGCCCGCCCCTAAGCCGACAGCCTGGAGACGAGCGGGCAAGCCGAACCAAGATAGTGGGGGCCTTTTTGGGGGAGGGGAGGGGGGGCAATGGAGATGGGGCTAATAAGTGACGGCTCATTGGTCAGCATCGCGTCATTCGGCGCCAGCCAGGCGGGAAGAGGAAAGGGTTTTTTTGGGGGGGGGGGAGAGGGGGATTTTGTTTGGGGCCGGCTGGCTGGCGGTTGCTGCGGTTGGTTGAGGGTCGTTAATCAGATAGGGACAAGTGTCGATAGGAAAGGGGAAAAGGGGGGCGAGGAGGGAGGGGCAAGCTTCTTTCTCATCACCCCCGGTCGGTCGGTTTGTTGGACCCGGAGCCGAGAAGTTGTCCCGGCCAATTCAGAC
>FTEL01006192.1_pt1 | contig 11983 bp, 11 predicted proteins | sample 1658911 | NCBI WGS metagenome assembly FTEL01 (sample SAMEA3914869, study PRJEB12502) | metagenome | biome: forest; material: soil | place: USA | collected 2012-03-12 | depth 0.1 m
CCCTGAGGGGGGGGATTAGTTATCTATGGGATGGATATGGGAGGGAGACAAAGGGTGCACGAACGCCGACCATCATGACAAACATCTCGTCGAGCATGGCTTCGTCCTTTGTGGGGTCCGAAGGGGCGACGCCAGACTTCTTGGCCTGCAGGATCTGGCGGCGCAAGACCAGATCCATGGCGCATGTGTCGATGGCGTCGTCCTCGAGGCTGTCGACCTCGAGGCGCTGGTAGCGCTCGACGGCCGTCTTCATGGCGCGGCCCATCTCGCCGCTGACGATGCTGCGGAACTTGCGGTACCGCGGCGTGTACGTCTCGAGCTTCTGGGCTAGCTTCGGCGAGGGGCTGTTGGAGTTGCGCGCGATGGTGTTGCTGATGTACGCGACCTGTTCCTTGAGAAACGTGCCGATGGGCGGGGTGTCTGTAGAAGCGGCCGCCGTGTTGCCGGCGAGCTGGTCCTGTAGCTTCTTGGTTTCGTACTTGGTGGTGCCGGGCTCCTCCCCAACGACGGCGACCCAGATGGCGTCAAGGGCGGCGTTCTTGAAGTCGTCGTGCACGTTGAAGGCCTGGTCCTTGTATGTGGTGGAAGCCTTAAGACGCCACAGCTCGAGCAGTTCGCAGGTCGACTTGTGGATGTTGGGGGCGGCGACCTTGCGCAGGAAGTCGTTGCTCATCACGTCGGCCCACAATCGCTTCTGGGCTTTGAGTTCCGGGGTCGTGTACTGGGCGAGCGAAGCGCGCGGGAACATGGGGCCGAAGATGTCGAGGGCCATGGGGGCCTTGTCGAACTCCTTGTTGCGGCGGATGATGATGTCCTCGATCTCGCGGGGGTCTTCCAGGATGATGAGCGGCTTGCGTATGCCTGGGAACAGAAATTGGGCAATGGGAGTGCCCAGCCTTTGGGTGGTGACAGTGAAGAGCGCATCTGAGAATTCGTTGGTGGCCTTGATGATAGGCACTAAGTCGGGGATGTCGCCCGTGATACGCTTCGCCGAGGCCTCGTTGTGCGGGATACCCGGGTACGGCTTGGGGTAGAGCTTGCGCACGATGAGAAGGAGTCCTGTGACGGCGACGCCGAGCAGCCCGAGACGCACCAGGTCAAACATGATGTTTTCTTGATATCAATTGCCGACATCCAGTTCAGTTCTGACTCTTGAGGGTGTTGTGAGAATGCCGTGAGCGAGGAGCTGAGATCCGGTGAATTTACTTCCAGCCCGTCCTCAGTTCTGTCGTCCACTTATCAGGAAACGAAGTGGGACACCATCCGAATGAAATGTGACAGCTCGCAGCGCGTGCCGCATGGCTGCCGTTGATAATGCGGTTGGTCCTCGCAGCCCCTGTCTCATGCAGCAACACAGCATCAGAAGGCCCAGACAACACAGCAGACAGCGAAAACGAGGCCAATCACAGGCGTGCTGCACGCTTGATTTTCAGCCACTCGCCTGCTGGCCACTGGCCCGTCCCCTGCTGCGCCGTTGGGCCACGGAGCAGTGATGCAGTGACCAGCTCGCTCGGGGGGCTGGCTTGGGCCCTTGGCAGTGGAAAAGCATTGTTTGACACCGTAGAAACACGGTCCCAGTCGATGATTTGCTCTTGCGAAAGCAAACATTGAGGGCCAAAACTGCGGGCTATCGGTGCAGAAAAGCTCGCGACTAAAGATTATCAGGCATCCCCGTTCCCTTCTAGAAGTTCCAGGGAACTGTGTACATCTCGTAGGATGGTGGTTAAGCCCATTTTTGGGCTGATTGTTGAACCGTTAAGTTGAATGGGAGAAAGTTGCATATTACATGATTCGCTGTCCTCCCCTTAATTATGTGTTCCTCGTTTGTCGGTCTCAGGATCGCTCAGTCTGTTTTTCATCGTCATCTGTTATTCCCAGCAAACACTTCACATTTTTGGATTGTTTGAGTTGTTCGACGCCGTGCATCAACTCCCTACCCGACCTCCGGTTTCGTCATACATCATTACTTCTCAACGCACCGTGACACCAACCAGATAGACAAGACAAGGTCAATCACCACCTCGAAGAAGGCGGCGTCCCCCTCCCGCTAGCCCCTTCACCCTGACCCCCCTCCGCCACCTCCCTCTTCAACTGCCGATGATAGTCATACTCAGCACTCACAAACGTCAACATCGTGCCCCCTGAATCCTTTCCTGTGATGTATGTTTCATCTTCCTCTGGGATCGGAACCGTGCGGTTCTTGTTGCGCATCCACGACCTCAGACCCGTCAGCGTCCCCTTAGGGACAGCGACGACAGAAAGACCTTGTTTTCTTTGCTTCTCGGCCGCGAGGCTGTCACCGCTGTGGAGCTGGGCGTCATCGCTCTTAGGCCCGCTGCCGAGAGTAAGATAGCGGAGCTTGGAGATCCAGGTCAGCGAGGAGTTGGTGACGTTTTTGAGGAGGACAAAGATGACTGGCATGGTGGCGGAAATGATGCCGAGGTTGATTTCGCCGATGCTGTGGACACAAGGGTTAGTTGGGTAAAGCAAGGAAGAGACGGAAAGGGGAGCGAGGGTACTGACTTCATGGCGTAGATGGGCATGCCGGTGTAGGTAATGTCGTTTCCGGGGTTGGTGTAGATCATCATGCGGTAGGCGGTGCCGACAATAGAGAAGACGCAGGCGCTGGAAGGAGGTTAGGTAGGTTCAACAGACGAAGTGGATCAGAGGAAGAGAGCTTACGAGGACCCTGCGATGAAAATGGCAAAGATGCCGGCCTTTTTCCTCCACGACGCCCGCAAACCCGAGACCATAACCAACGGGATGATGAGGATGTAGATATCCAGCACAGACCCGACAATGCCCGTCGCAGCGGCCGTCGGCGTGCTTATCTCGTTGCAACGCGCCGCGAAGGTGAGCGAGAGCCACCCGCCGAGCCCCTGGTCGTCCCCGGGCCGGGGGATGCAGCCGACCAGGAACGAAACGAATGTGGCAAGGTAGAAGACGGCAGTTACAAAAAGCCCAATCCAGATCAAGACACTAGCGGTCATGGAGATTTGGAAGAGACGCCGGTACAGACACAGGATAGAGGCTTTGATCAACATTGCGGCGATCATGTAAACGGCTGTCAGAATGATGGAGCGCTGGGGAAAAAAGGGTTAGCTGGAGCTGCTTGCTGGCTGGCTCTGAAGGCTCTTACTGAGATATACGCTTCAGTGAGTTGGCTGAGCGGGATATCCCACATGTGACGGCCGGCCGGCTTGTCGAGGACTGGCGCTGGGTCAGCAACACCGAACTTGAATCGCGAGAACAGGGTCCCTTACACGTCAACATCACGCCGGAGTAGGCAATCATGACGGCCTAAGTGCTACAATCAGAATGGAGTCCAAGCATGGGATGAAAGTTCCTGCTCACGGCTGCCAGGGCACAGAGATCTGCGTAGCAGGATCAGTCAGTATTCGTCTGAATCAAGCCTCGCACTACAGAGGCAAACTCACAGTCATCGATGCCCACATTCCGGGTGATCTTGATGCGGGTATAGAAGCGAAGGCCTAAGAACACTACCATAGGCGGGAGTGTGGCATAGATGAAGCCCCTCGGTAGCACGGCCAGGGAGTAAGGGTTCTCAAAGTTCGAAGTGACACCTTCGGGCGGTGCCTGCGAGGGAATCTTGCTGAAGTCGAAACTCATTTTGTCGGCGTGGTGCTCTCAGAGCGAGCTCAGCGGGGGCGAAACAAGACAACTAAGAAAACAGGCCTCGAGGTTACGGGGTAGCAATCATGTCCGAGGATTTTGGGGCACGAGAGCGATGATAAGGGGATGCCAGGGGTTCAGATGAGAACCCAAGCCCGTGGTCGTTCAAGTTTCTCACGGGGGTGTGGCAACCCATCTGTGGCATGTCAGACTGTGCCGTGACATGACTGCTTCCAGACTTATGCGGAGGTTGCTCTGTCACACTCGGCGTGCGTCTACTGCCATGTTGATCTCACTGCGGCGTCCCCAATAGTCGGATAGCTACATAGGTGCCGAGATAACTAAGGCACCGTCTCCGTCTGGCCGCGCAGTTGCGTTTGGGGGTACATAACAGTACGGTTACGCTCGCATGGTCAGGAGAGCGTTTATGGAACAGTTGCTGTACGGGACGACGCATGGGAAAGAGGCGTAGAAAGCAGACAAGGCAGACAGGGAGACAGCGTTGAGCTTGCTACGCCGCACTGGCCTCGGTGATGGCCCCCAGGCCTAGATGCAGCCGGCCCTGATGGTCGAGTGCGGGCAGTTCTCGGCCGAGTGCGGAAGAGAACACACTTCAGCACATTTCAGCACACCTCAAGGTCTAAACTACTGCAGGTGTTCGGGAGTGGGCGCCGAGCTCACTCGTTAGTTCCTCGACGCCGTGCCCCTGCAGTCATGCTCATGAAAAGGAAGATAAGACGAGGCTGAATCTGGACCTTTGAAATCAAATCGATGTAGAGATGCTGCTCCGTGACATGGGCTAGATGAGTGAATGGCGGGGGCCCGTTATCGATGTTGCGGAACGGCACAGATGACGTGAGAGATGCAAGAGACGAAAGGGACTTTGATGGTTGCTGGGTTCGAGTCAGCGCCACCTGCAGTGTCTCCTAGCTCCAACGAAGAGGTCCAGTTTCCCAGCTTCAACCTGCACAAGGAGCAGCGTGTGTGTGGGTGGGTCAGGGTCAGGAAGAGCAAAAGGAGAAGGAAAATAAAGTTCCAATTCCAATTACAATCCCGTTATCATTCAAAGTCCACAAACCCTCATGCATTGTTCATCTTGCACAATATGGAATATTTTGCACAGACATAAAGAAGCAAAGCAATCAAGGCATCAGAATGGCCCTCTTGCATGCCAATGCGGTTCCTTCCGCTCTGCATGTTCAGCTCCCATGATCCGCGTCCATGTGCCGAGTCTCATCGTTGATCTGCTGCCATTGTCTGCGGTTGCTGCTGCCTGACCCCAAAACAGATCGGCCCAGGCTCCAATCAAGCTGGCAAGCCACTAACTTGACGCTAGTGATAGCGTGGATGTCCTGTCGAGGGCGCCACAAGTGACGAGAGGGTCAGCAACCCCAGATTCAGCCTCCCAGGTTCACAACCAACCCCAGAAACACTGGACTCACGGGAAACGGGAATGTTGAGCAGCTGCATCGCCAGGTGAAATGCTTTCACCGACTCACCCAGTCGCCGAGTGAGGGTAGCGATCATCGTGAAGCCGACGACGCTGAGCAGCGACGCAAGGACGGCCTGCGCCCCGACACCGCCGGCGACCTCGGCGGCCCAGTTCCAGTCGCCTGTGAGGACTTGGTGGGTGGGCATAATCTGGCTGGCTTGAGCGTGCATGGCGGGGATGTTGAGGACGTCGAAAAAAGAAAGAAGTATGCGGATGTGAAGGATGATGCTGATGGGTCGCTGACATCTGCTTCGTCTGACGAGGGACGTGAATCCATATTATGTTCCAAAGATGGGCCATTTCTCGTGGATGCTTGCCTGATGTGCTCGGTCACTCATGCTGAAGACGCGACTCTGTCTGGCGCTGAATGGATGGTGTGTGGTGCAAGCCGAGCCCCTGGCCCCGCGTGTGGCGCTTGCTGGGTTGCACAAAGTGTCTTCTGTACTTCTGGGATGCCTGCGCTAATTAATTACAGAACAACCTACTTGCCAGCTCACGTTTGCTTTGCAGCCGCCCCGTTCGCAAGACGAGACCATCACGCGCGAGAGCGGCGCATATCACACTCGCACTGCTCCCCTGAATCGACAACGTTGTTGACTTAAGAAGACGTGTAGAATCCCCCACATGGGGTACGCGCATGACGGAACGGTTGAAGTACCGACGAACCGACACATTTTGATCCTCCCGGGAACGCAGTGCAACCCTGCGGCACGCCGCCTGCGCCGCATCGGTACTTGACTGCTGTATGTACGACAGTAGAACCGGGTTGCGTCAGCGACCCAGACACACTCATTGTCTGACAAGGCTGCATCTCCCACGGCCGTGCCCCCTGTCGATGAGCGCGTGTCGTGCCCGATCGGTCAACATGCTTGTGCACCACGTTACGCAAGCCAGCCCTGGGTTGCTGTTTTGGACCCCAAAGTGCCTCGCGTCTAATACATGCTTCTCTTCACGTTCCGCCGGAGCTTGTTGTCCGAACACGGCTCGATGCTGTTTTCCCCCTTGGACTGTGTGGCTGGCCGAGCCCTTGGCTGAGAGCCCGAGCCCGTCTGTGATAGGAGGACCTTCTTGGAACCCCGGGCCATGCTCTGGCCTGGAATGGCATCAGCCATGTCAGTTGATGGCACGTCCACCAATTGATCCCAAATCGGGAGTTGTGAGGCCCTCAGAACCCCCACCGCTGCTAATAATGGGGGCGCAAGAGGAGATACCAAGCGTCTTGCACTCTCCCGAGTCTCAAGCAACAGACCTGCGTTAGGCTGGGACTAGACTAGTGCGGATGGGCTAGGCAACCAGCTGAGTGCCGACCGCGCATGCAGGTACTTTGCTTGTTTAAAACGCATAGTGGCGTTACTAAGTCGCTGCAACAACGCCGCTCAGGGGTATTGCTGGCCTGTCCGAAGAGAAGTGTCGAGCCTCTGGCTTTGCCTCACGCTCCCAGGGGTCGCTGGGTGCCCGCGAGGACTCTGCAGTCGAATCACAAACAAGACCATTGTGACGACTGATGGCTGTGCCTCTCCGTGTGTCTACCACGGCTGGCTCATGATATATCTCGCCGAGTGGAGTCGTGATCTCGTAGAAGACTGCCGACGAGATCAACCTTGAGAGCCAGCGCCCTGCGTGACATCTTTGTCAACTCCTCTCCTATAGCCCTCTTACGTTGCGTCCTGGTAACGTTTGTCTGAACTGCTCAAGAACTCACGCCCGGCCTCCATCATGCCTTCGCCGGTTGCTATCGCAGTCGTGGTTCTGGCTCTGGTGTATGCCATACTCCGGGCAAGAATCCACTTCACTCAGCATATCGATGACCCGCCCGCCATTCTCACCGGCATCCCGTTCATGAGTCCCATTCTCGGTATTCTGAGGCGCAGATACAAAATCTATCTACATCTGTTGTAAGTTGACATTGTAACAGGCTTCCATAAACGAATGCCAACATTCGGAATCTACCTAGTCACCAGTACAAGCTGCCCATCTACACTCTGCGTCTACCACTCGCCCGGCTTTACATTGTCAACGACTCCTCGCTCATCTCAAGCATTGAGAGGCAGCCCCAGATTATTGCCTTCTCGGCCATCCAAGCCGAAGCAACCACCAATCTTCTGGGGATGAGCGAGGCAACCAACGCGACCATCAAGGGAAACCTGACCGGCGAAAATGCCCATTTTACCAGCTTCCACCACGCCGTCCGCCCGGTGCTGGCGCCTGGTCCAGGCCTCGACAAAATGAACTGCCGCTCTGCCAACTGCCTCGCCGCCTCCCTCGCCTATCTGCGCACTGGCCAAACCTCTTCCACAACCGTCTCCCTTTTTGCCTGGGTTCAGCACGAGATAATCATGGCCACCACCGACGCAGAGTACGGCCCCGCAAACCCGTTCCGTGATCCCGAGTTTGAGAAAGCGTGGCAGTACGTGTTCCCCCCCCACCCCCCAAAACGCCACCCATCACAAGCTCAACCCCTCTAACCAAACAAAAAACAACAGCACCTTCGAATCCTCTGTCCCCATCCTCTCAACCACCCCCACCCTCGGCCCCCTCCTCAGCCCAGCCGCTCTCGCAGCGCGCGAGTTCCTCGCCGCCCGCCTCGCAGGCTACTTCGCCGCCGGCCACCACATAAACGGCGAGCAAGGCGGGTCTGCCTTCCTCCTCGCCCGCCACGCTCACGGCGTCGAGCGCGGCCTGACACCGGACGACATCGCGCGCGGCGAGCTGGGCGCGTGTCTCGCCATCCTGAACAACACCGTCGCGGCGGCGTACTGGCTGGTGGTGCATGTCTTTTCTGATCCTGTCGTGCTCGGGGAGTGCCGGCGGGAGCTGGAGCGGGACGTTGTTACCAATGAAGATGGGGAGAGGGTGGTGGACCTGGACTGTCTCAAGGCCTCTTGTCCGGTGCTGGTGTCGACGCTGCAGGAGGTGATGCGTTTCCGCGGGGTGGGGACGCTGATCATCCGGAAGGTGATGGAGGATTATTTGTTGGCGGGGAGGTGGATGTTGAAGAAGGGGTCGGTGCTGCTGATGCCGAATCTGGTGCAGCAATATGACCCCGCGGTGTGGGGGGCGGATGCGGGTGTGTTTGATCACAGGCGGTTTATGAAAAAGAAGGGGGCTGCTAACCCGAGGGCGCTTCGCATCTGGGGGTCAGGGTCGACGCTTTGTCCTGGGAGGCACTTTGCGACCACGGAGATGTTGGCGTTTGCGGCGCTGATGGTTCTGCAGTTTGATGTGAGACCCGAGGTAGGGAGATGGGTGATGCCCAGGACGGATGGTTCGTTTGGTTTGGGAGTGGCAAGGATCTTCTTGATGCCTGAGAACGACTTTGAGGTTGAGCTTGTGGCTAGGGAGCCGCGTCTGCACTGGAGGGTGCTGCTGACTGAGTCCAAGAAGGCGGTGCACACCGTGGCGGAGGATATTGAAGCGCATGAGAAGATGGAGCGTGAGCAGGAGCCGAGTCAGTTCAGGCGGGAGTCTGTTTGAGTGGAAGTGGTACATGTATAGTATTGGAGGAGGCACATTTCCTGTTAGTCTCCAAGGCGACGCGTCTTTTGTTGTTTCTCAAACCCCGACTTCTCTTCATGTACATAATTCCCTTTCCTCTGTTTCTCCACCCTTTTTGTGAGATTATCCACCTACTTCGTACACATTTTGTCGCGGTGTTTTGCAAGAGCAGATAATTACTGCCTCTCCAATCTGGCCCCTGAATCCCAAACCCTGAACCCCTTTTCGAACCAACTCGAGACCACCTGCTTCATACTTCCCCCGGATCACACCCCGGTCAAACTAACAAGGACATAAGGCAGAACCGAAGGATTCGTTTGTAATGCTGGCGCATGGAGCGGCTCCGTGTCTCACCTCGCGGAAGGGCCCTTTGTGCTGATGACGAACCATTCTGACGGGTTGCCAAGCCTACAACAGTGACCAGCAACAGAGCAACACACGAAGCCTCCATAGCCGTTTGGCGCCATCAATTCTGGCGTCTTCAGCTCGAGCTCGTGCGTTTTAAGTGGCTTATTCCTAGCTCCAGGGGCGCGTTCGTCACGCCCAATGGCGACCTAGCTGGGCCGTCAACTAAGAGGCTGCTGTGCCCCTTTCCGCCGCAGTCACTGACATGCGACCGACGAGTTGCTTTGCCTCCCCCACCGAACGTTTGCCGCAGTGCCGCAGCACTAGCCTTGCCAGGCAGCTCTGCCTATCTTTTTATATCTACACCTCGATGGATGTACAGTACATGGTGCAACCTCGGCGCCTGTCCGTGGCGCGGCTCATGCGGTCCTGCGTCTGGCTGCCGAACACTCATATCAAAGTTCCTTGGCATCTTTCCAAGTGCACGCCATGAGCAGAAAAGCAGAAATTCAGGACCAGTACTCGCTCGCCCCCAGAGGCCGCTGGGATCGTAGCAACCGAAGACGAGTCTATCAACACGGAAACAATGCCGTCAACCGTAGACTTTCCGCTGCTCAAGGTACAGCAACTGCTTGCCTCGCCAGCAGCTGCTTCAGGACCGACGCTGTATTTTGCGGCGTGCTCCCTCCTCGCCTGGACGGTTTGGCAGTTTGTCGCCGCCCGGCCACCGGTGCCCAAGAACGCACCCAAGCTATGGAATGCCTATGACTGGCCCCTCGTGGGCTCCGCCATCAGGTTCTACTCACGTCGGCGCGACATGGTGATGGAAGGGCTTGCCGCATCGCCCAGCGGCAATTTCAGCTTTTACATCGGCCGGAAGCACGTCGTCATCCTCAGCGGCCCGGGCGGGAGGAAGACCTACTACGACAACAAGGCGCTTAACTTTTCGGCTGGGTGAGTCCGATGACCATCTCAACGCGACTCGTCTAACCAATCTTCAGCTTTGTCGAGTTGTTGGCAGGTATGCCTTTTACCCAAGAGGCTGATGCCACGGAGGGAGAGTGGCCGCGGTATTTCAACAAGACCCTCGTCACCATGATCCGCCCAGATATCTTGTCAGCCAAGCTCCCCGTTTTACGCAGGGATGTCCGCGCCGCATGCGATCGGCTCGCAGCCCAGGCCCCGTCAACCTCTGCGTGAGTCCAAATTTCTTCGTCACTTTACGAGGAAGCATCTAACCAGCTTCCACAAGTAGCGATGAGTGGCGCGTCACCGACGCCTTCGACAGCATCTACCACCTTAGTAGGTCCACTACGAGCTGTTCATGGCGTCTTTCAGCTGTGTTGGAGCATATGGTTCCCATAACAGACGAAACCTTTGTTCCCAAATATGCCCCTCCCCACTCAGAGAAATTCAAGAGCTGACCGTAATGGACAGTTTTCCGGCTCCTCACCCGCATCGTAGGCGCAACTGAGGTGTCCGAAGACCCGGTGCTCTCACGGCGGATGCTGTCAGTCTTCGAAAAGTTCGAGCGCAGCAACAGCACGACGGGCATCATCTTTCCCTGGCTGCGCGTCTTCACCCCAGCCTACCTCCTGCGCATGGCGCTGGGCACAGTGCTGTACCTCACCTTCCAACGCATCATTCGCCTCCGCAAGCGCACCGGCCGGCGCGAGGAGGACGCCTTGCAGTATCTTTTGGATCAGAACACGCCGCTGGACGTGATAATTAAGGTATTCCCTCGCTCATTTTTCCTCTGCTGTTTCCCCTCCTTCACATCTCCCTCCGTTGCGCCTCCTTCTCACCCCCTCCCTCACGGCCAGCATTAACTAAGAGAAAACAAACAGTTCCAAATCTCCGCAACCTGGGCCGCTCTCCTAACAACAGCCTCAGAGGGGACCTACCTCCTCCTGCTCCTGGCCTCGCACCCCGGGTGGTTGGCCCGCTGTCGCAAGGAGCTCGCTGAGCTGCTGGAAACACACCGCACCTCGTCCTCGCAATCCGTCAGGGACATTCTTGAGACCCTGCCGCTTACGGTATGGGAAACAGGCCTTCCTGTTCTTGACGCGTGCTTGCGCGAGACATTGAGGGTAGCTATGCCTGGGGCGGTTTTTAGGAGGAATTTGAGTGGGAAGGATGTGGTATGTTGCTGTCGTTCCTTTTCGTTTCTTGTCTGCAATGAAGCAAGGCTTGAGGGCGTTTTTCATTTGTCGGTTTTGAGCGAGGTTCTTGTGCTGTCTCGGGAGTTTGATGGAAAGCATTGCTTCTGAGTGAGGCGGTTGTATAGATCTTTCTCCTCATCTACTCTTCACGACACACTTGACTGCAAAGAGGATGCTAACTGTCAGTTTAGGTCATCGAGGGAGGCAAAGGAAAGGTGGTGCCTAACGGATCGTTTGTGGCGTTCTTGGTGGACGAGGTGCACATGGACCCGATAGTGTATGAAGCCCCAGGGGAGTTTAATCCGGGGAGGTTTTTAGGGGGTGGGTTTGGTGGCAAGGTGGAAGGAAAGGGGGCACACGAGTTTGTGGGATGGGGGTCGGGCAGGCATCCTTGCCGTGAGTTCCAATCCCCACTTTGTCTCCTCTCCGTCTTCATACGTTGGGAGCTTCTTTAGCAACGACTGGGCTGACTGGTATTAGTCGGGATGAGACTCGCAAAACTAGAGATCTCACTCCTCGTGGCATACTTCATCACCACCTTCGACTTTGAGCTGTCCGACAAACACGGCAACCAGAGCTCCGGCAAGCCCCAGCTACCCCATCGTAACGAGCACACGGCGGTAAAGTCCCGGGTGCCCGTGTACTTGCGATACAAGCCTCGGGGTTAGCAGTCACTTGTTTTGATGTGCTGTGGCTGGTGTTTCTCACGGCACTAGTGAGTTGGGTGGAGTCGGAAGGGGCGTTTAGGGGGAAGAAAGGGGTCATGGCTACCGTGGTTCAAGAATAGTCACTTGTCGTAGAGAAGGCAGATCTAACCGTTGTACTCCATATTCCCGACCTAATGCATCCCGACGTA
>FTEL01006727.1_pt1 | contig 11962 bp, 19 predicted proteins | sample 1658911 | NCBI WGS metagenome assembly FTEL01 (sample SAMEA3914869, study PRJEB12502) | metagenome | biome: forest; material: soil | place: USA | collected 2012-03-12 | depth 0.1 m
AGGGGTTTTTTGGGGGGTTGGCTGGGGGGGGGCCCGGGGGGGGGGGGGGGGTCAAGGTTGGGAGGACGAGGAAGGGGAGGCGTAGATGGGAGGAATAGAAGGGTTAGAATGCATGCCGTGGGGTAGACGAAGACGGGGTGGTGGGCAACACGAGTTGTCTGCCCGCCTGCACATTTAATCTAGTGTTTATTCTGAGACGAGCATCGCGTACTTATGTACGGCTTCAATACATTTGTATCCCTACTTTTGTCGAGGCATCGTCACCCAGCTTGTGTGGATCCGGCTATGCCATTAATCTACCTACCCCTTGTCGTCCTTCGGCCCCGGTCCAATTCTATTCACACCGCCAACCATGATTCCATCCACCTGTCCATACGGTGTCCATGACTACTACCTCCAATCCGCCACGACTATCTCAATCCCATTAGACTCAATCACATTATCCCGCCGCGCGTTCCGCGTGATGGGCAGAACCTGGCTGTGGTAGATGACAAACCAGGCGCCGGCTGGGCGGTGGTAGGTGGCCGTATAGGGCCTGTCTTCGATGGTTACTTGTTTTGTTACCGGCTGCTGTGCGGGGGGCGGTGCCGTCTTGCTGCCTGCGGTGGATGTCTGCTTCGTGCCAGCGGGTAGTTCAATGGTAGGGGGGGTTGTTAGTGGCCGCGCCGGGCGTACGGGCAAGTTCATGGTCCGGACTTGGGGTGGCATGGTGCTCTTGGGCTCCGGCTTGGCCGAGCAAAACGCACTGGTGTAGCTCGTCCCCTCGTCCTCCGCCAGCTGAACAAACCCATTACCCTCCACATCCCACTCCCCTTCGGGAATCTCCCGCCCCGAAATGACATTCCGATACACCCCGCTGCCCCCCTCAAACCTCCACCACGTCAACCGCGCCATCCCCTCCAGCGGCGCATTCCCCGGCCCCTCCATCCCCCTCTACTCATCGTTCATCCCCATGCACGCCAGCGCCCACAGCGCAAGGTTCGCCGTCAGCCCACGAGGTCTTGGGGGCGGCGGTTGAGTGGGTTTTCTTCGGGGTAGATGGTTGGGACGGACGAGTCCTGGACGGCCTGGGTCGGGGTGGGTAATGGTGGTTAGCCCGTGGCGGGGGGGGAGATGCAGGAAGTGGTGCAAAGCCCGACTTACCCAGTCAGGGCCCAGCGTCGAGTGTTTGGCTTCGGGGATGTCCCACTCCATGTGGTCGCGCATGAGTGCGGGTTGGGAAATGGAACCGGAGGAGCTCGGAGCGAGCAGGGGACGGAGTTGGTGGGCGGCGACGCGGATGGGCACCCGGACAATGGGCTGCGTCCATTGGTCGGTGATGCAACGGACGAGCCCCTCATGTACGATGGTCCCGACTCTTCTCCAGTGGTCCGGCGAGGGGCGCCATACCGGCCGGTAAGTCGGGTGCAGGTCCCTGACGGTCCGGCCGAGCAGGTGCCCGTTGGCGAGCAGAATGGCGTCGTAGCGGAAGTCGGTCCATTCCTGCACCACCAGCGGGTGCTCGTCGTCGAGGGCGACCACGTCGTAGCCGTCCGCGGCGGTCTCGGTGTAGCTGTAGAGTCGCCCGGCCCACTGGTCCGTGATGGGCATGTTGGTTCGCTGGAGGACGTAGAGCAGCGTCTGGCCCTGGTCGTGCTCTGGGGTTTCGGGCAGAGGCGGGCGGACAGTGGAGGCGGGTGGTGTGCTCGGTCGGTCCATGGCGGCGGTGAGCCTGGTGGGGGTGAAAGGGGGTGCGTGGGAGGATGTTTATGATGAGGAGGTTGGAGGTTCGAAGCGGATCAGGGGGGAGTTGGCAAACAAAAAAAGGAACAAACAACTGAGAGGATTGGATATGGGAATGATTGAACCGACGGGTGAGATGGACCGCGTCTATGTCCAGAGAGCTCGAGTGTTTGGGATGGACCCGACTCATCTGGGATGGGCCGGGGTGATTCGCTGGCATGGGGATGCAGCAGTGACGAGGCAGCAACCGTCTGCATGGAACCAACCGTCTCTCGGCATTTCCTGTTCGGCTCCGCTGACCGCCTGTTCACCAACAGGCCGATTGGAGAATCACGGTGGCCGCCTGCTAGGCAGGGTCGCCGAACAAAGTCGACCCTTGTCTTCCCGTCAGGTTTCGCTCGAGTTGAGACGGACACTGTTTGATTTACCTGCGTACAGGGGCAGTCCACGCGCCCAACCCCTTCGCCTTTCCTTCTGGGTCTTCCATATTGATGGGCTGATCTCCGCGAGGACGGGAAGAAACTGCAAGCTCCCTTCCTCCACTCCCTTCAGTCGCCTCGCCATGACACCCAACCCACTGACCCCAGAGGCTATCCCTCTCCCTCAGCTCCCGGGCCCGAAGCTTGCGCCTTTCACGCCGAGCGCCCGCGCCGACATCGAGTTCATCCAAGAGATCGGCAACCGCGCCAGAGACAAGGACTCGATCGTCTGGAAGGTCCGCATCAACGGCTCAGAGCAATGCTATGCGCTCAAGATGGTACATCCCCGTCACAAGCAATTTCCCTACCAAATACGGGCAGCGACCAACCTAACCCCGCCCGCCTCCTAAGTTCTTCTTCTTCTCCGCCCGCTACATTCGCAAAACGATAGGCGGCTACCTTAACCGCGAGCTCGCCTCCGACCAGCTCTGGATTGACTACTTCGAACCCTTCAGCTGCGAGTGCCGTGCCTACGCCCGGCTGAAGCAAGGAGACTGTGAACACTCTGCAGTCCGCGCTCACGGCTACCTCTTCCTCACCCCGGCGCAGGAGGATGAGGTTGTGCGGCGGATCGCCTGGTACGGTGAGCTGGACTACGACCTGGATGACGACGATCTGGACCGCGATCTGTTCAGCCGGGGCTTCGGGCCGCTCATGGCGAACTGCCCGGTCCGCGCGATTGTGAAAGACCTCGTGGGGCCTGAGGTGTTCTTTTTTGAGCCTGAGCATATCGGGCAGATGGCCGAGGATTTGGAGACGTTCCACCGCCTCGGGGTACTGGTCAGGGACATCCGGGTGGGCAACTACCTCGATGGCAAACTGGTTGACCTCAGCCGGTCGTGGACCATGCCGCACCCGACGCTGGAGTATATCTCCGAGGCGACCCTGCGGCGGAACAGAGTGTGGGAGCCCCAGTCGTTGCATGGGTGTATCGTTGACCTGGGGATGGACCGAGGTTGGGACTGGGATAAGGTTGTGTCACAACGAGCACCTGCAAAGTAGAGTTTGAATCGAATGAGGCTTGTGGAAAGGCGCTTCCATGCATGCGTTGTCTGAGAAGTCTGAAGTCTGAACAAAGGAAAATTGGTCCCAGAGGCGCGGGCTAAATACATGCTGGAGTCTCCACTTCTCGGGCACCTCAGGACAAAGTCCGGGGGTGCTGCTGCACGCTTCTCATCGGTCCTGACAGGTGCGCTCGCCCAATTGTGCAACAGGCACTCACACGTGACCCCGCACGTGCCTCCTCGGCTCTGTGACAGGTTGTGATGCCTGAGGAGCTGGATAAGTGCGCCGATGGAGAGAGCGAGCATGATGGGTGGGGATGGGACCCGAAGGGGTACGACTGGAGGCAGTGGGAGGAGGATGTAGAGGCAGCCGAAGCGTTTTTGGCGAGCGGGGCCTATAGACCGGAAGAGGCGGAGGGGCAGGGAGATACCGAGGAGGACGGGGAGGGGCGGGAGGTTGATGGGTGATGGGCTAGGGGACGGGGAGGTCGAGACTGGAGTAGGCGAGAGGGGGGGGAGTAAAGAGGGAGGATTCCGAGGACAGACACACTACCCCGGTATCGATGGGGACGTAGGTAACACTCCTGTCACTCTCCACTATAACTTTCACAATCCCCATAACAGCGTCTCTCCCAAGCAAGCGTTCCACCGCGGCTTCAGGGACGTCGCCCATGACAAACCATTCCCCCCTGTGAACCATACCGGCCAGTTCATGACTCACCCCTTGCAAATTCATCCTTCTCTCCGACATTAAGTCCGAGGCAGGAAAGACAAAACCCCCTGCGTCAACAAGCCGCTTGGCATCAATGACGGCAACAAACACGCCGCCTCGTTCGTATGACCCCCACGATGATTGTCTGAATACGAGCCCGCGGGCAGCCTTGAATGCCCTCTCGCGGTCGGTGAAGACCGGAATGCAGGATGATGACCCGCTCGAATCGAGGTGTGTGGAGAGGGAGCGGTCTGTGACGTGGAAGCAATACCGCATGGGGTGGATGTGTTGCGCACGTGTTTCGATCTCCTCACCGGTACGATAGGAAGACGATTGGAGGTGAGTATAGTAAACGTGATAGAGCTTGAGATTCTGCTTGCGGAGTGGGTCAAACTGGTGAGGTTGGAAGTCCCACATGTTGAGGCTTGTTTTCGGTCTTCGTCGTTGTATTTGGCCTCGGAGTTAACAAAGGTTAATTACTCGATGGGCTTCAAACCGGGGGATCAAGAACTGTTATTTCTCGGAGCTCGCCGATCAGGTTGGGCAGCATCGATCGGCGTGCGTTGGGTAGAAAGGCATCATGTTTTGAAACCACACCGTTGCCGCTTCGATCCGCCATGCCCCTCTCACCATATCCAGCAACGAGGCAAACAAATGCAGCACTCTAGCCTCGTCTCTCGGGTTCCAGCCTCGGGCCTTATCTGTCAACGCGTCCAACAACCGCACTCCCGCCCTCGCATACCTCACCGTCCTCTCTCCTTGGTGATACACCCCTTTACACACTGTCTCTTGCCCACAACTCTCTCACCCACACTCTCCTCTCCCATACAGTCCTTCCGCAGTAGTTCAGGGGTAGACAGTCCACACCAGAGAGCAGATCATTGTCAGGAGGCGCTAACAAGTGAGGCTGCCAGAACAGTGGAGGAGACATGGGCTTCGCTTGGCATGACACAGCCACCTCCTGTGGCTGTTCGTGGCTGTTCCGCGCTCAGGAGCTTGGCAATGGACTTGGCAGTGCTTGAGGAAGCACTGGCATGGCTCCTCTCCTCTGCCCATCCATAAATAGCGCGCTCGCTCAGGGCACAACTCTCACTTCCGAGGAGCAACGGTCACTTGTCCCTTCCCGAGTAGGCATTGCGGTGTGACAGCTCGCCACAGCTCTCCCGAACCTGGCCGTGGAGCCGAAGCCATGCGCAAGATATATCTGGGATATTAATACCACACCACTCCTGCGGAATCACCTCCGTCCAGCCAAGCTTTTCGACCACTTCAAGCGGACTGGGTGGGTGAGCCAGCTAGCCAGGATGAGCCAGCTAGCCAGGATGAGCCAAGGTCCTGCCCTGCCGGTTTCGCGATCCAGGGTGAGCCACGGCGGCAGGCAACTCCCAGCCCGTTCTCGACCGCCGGCATCGACACGGGCTAGCAGAGCTGAAAAAGATAAAAACGAGATTGCTACCTCGAATGGGTGCTAGTCACATCGCATCAGCCATCTGCATCACTAGCTTGAGGCCAGCCCGCGGTCGGTGGTGATGGAGGCCGGGGAGGAGCGGCTCCAGGGGAGCGCGCGCTGGTCACAAGGCTGCTTGTTGTGTTAGGCCGTGACACACACGGGGCCATCAGCTGTTTGAGCCTCACGAGTGGGGGCTTGTCGAGTAACAGCCAACCACGTTGGTGGTGTTGGTTGCTGTGCATGGACGGGGCCAGACTATTGCAGATGCTCCCTGGGATGCTAGGGTCACGCTATGCTGAACCGAGCGGACGGGAAACAAACAACTCTTGCTTCTCGGAACCGAGGGCGCTAAGGTTCTGGTCCCAGCCTTGCGCTGGGTCGCTCGTGTCTCCCTCAGGCGCGTTGTTGCCTGATCGTGCTTGGGCTTCTCGTTGGCTCTCGTGATCTGCCATGAGGCTGGACCTCTTCGTTGACACCTTGGGCAGAGCTTGCAGTTTTCTTCGCGGTGGGAAGAGATCGATTCAAGGGACTGAGAGAGTGAGTTGAAGACGCGGGGGGTCGGGTTGTGGGGTTATCGCGTCTGTACCAAGGCTCGAGCCGCTTTTTCACTAGTCCGTGCCGCCGCACGATGGTGCTCCACCACGCATTCAGCTCGCGAGGCCGGATTAGGAAACGAGAGGAACTTGTGTCAGTACCCATGGCGCGAGAGCAGAGCCGCATGCCCCCCCAGAGGGCTTGTGGTGGGATAAGAAAGACTATACCTTGTTCTGGCTGTCCTGCTCTGTCCCCCATGCCTCTGTCCTGACCCTTTCCTTCCCCTTCCTGCCCTCCTAGCACACGTACAACAACGAAGACCAAAGAGACATCCACACGCCGATCACGATGGACGCAAAGCCTGGTGCGTAACACATCCCAGCCAAGGCTACCCCCCTCGAACACACCTAACAGCTCAAAAAAAACAGCCGAAAATACCTTCCAAGGAAGCCCAGCAATGTCGCAGCCCGCCTTTCCCGTCGTCCAACACCAGGCAGGATTCCCCCCACAAGTCGACCAACGGCAGCAACAACAACAAGAGTTCCCGCCCCAATATACCGTCCCGCAACAGCAGTTCCCCCCGCAAGCCATGGCCTACCCGGGCCTGCAAGCCGTGCCCGCCGGCTTCGCTCCCCAGGGCGCACACGTCCCATGGTCCACGTGGGACAGGTCCCCATGGTCCAGGCCGGACATGTCCCCATCTTCCAGGCGGCGCAGGTCCCCATGGCCCAACAACCGGTCCAAGCGGCCCCCGCCGCCAACGACTCGCAATACAAGACGGTGACCCCCATCGCGGCGCTCGGCCGGTCGTCCGCCCCCGTCGACTGTCCCAGCTGTGGGAAGCGGACGCTGACCGCGACCACATTTATTGTCGGCACCACCACGCAGTAAGGGCTTCTCCGTCGAAAGACACCAACCAACCCCCTGGGGCGCACTTACTGATCCGTGACTGTGTAGTGGCTGGGCCGCCGGCATGTGCTGCTTCCTCTGCTTGGGGTGCATCCCGTACTTGCTGAGCAGCACTAAGGACGTTGAGCATAAGTGTGGACAGGTAGGTGGCTTGCTTGCTTGCTTCCTTGCCCCTGGAGTTTGGAGTGATGTGTGTTGGCTGACACGGTGGTGTTTAGTGCGGTGTCTTGCTCGCGACTTGGCATCGGAGTGGTAGTACGGATGTGCACCTGCATGGCTGAGGGGGTGGTGGTTGGTGTTTGGTTCCTGTGTTGCACTAGGGATGCGTTCGGTCGTTGGGGAATGTTTTTCCAATCTGGTTAGTGCGTGGGTACACGCATGAGGAGAAGGAAGATGTTGTCGGTTTAATGATACAGGGGTGTTTCTTGATACCATCTGCTTGGGTGGGAGAGGACTTACCGCAGTGTCGGGGCAGGAAGCTCCGACGAATAATAACCGCGTCGTTGTTTACCCCACGGGTCGCGAGTTCCCGTGGACCAAAAGGCATGTGACTGGACGACAAGGTCGAGTTGACCAGCATCGGGCTCGCCGCTCATCTCAGGGGGTAGGTAGGTGGGCATCGGTACCTGCTTTGTACTCGGGGATGTCCATGTATGACGCTCCTCTCCTTGTTGAGGGAGTGATAGCGTCACGGGTGTCTGGGCCGTCACCCCAGGCATCAACATTCTACCCAAAGGATGAGAAGCACGAGGTCAACAGGATGGGGGGGTTATACGGCTGCTGAACTAGTTATTTTGTTGTTGGGTGGCATGGATGTCGCAGTTGGTGACGGTACACTTGGGGCGGGTCAGCCTGAAAGGACGCGGGACCAACGCAGTCGTCAAGCAAAGACGTTGACCGTAGTGAGCCACTGTAAATGGAAGCGATGCTTGCACTGTGAGGGGGGGTGGGTTTCAGCGGGGAGAGAGTTGGTTTTCAGCCACGTTTTGCTGTGGAATCCAATCAGTACTGGAGAAACTCTGGAGGAAAAAGGCCCATAAATGAATCGAAGCGTTCCTCCATCATTCAGAAGTGTTATACAGTCTCCGAATGCGAATTGAAGCTTCGCGTCAACTACGTAAACGACCCGTGGATAGTCAAGTCTGCACAGTCGTTTATACGGTTTACGGCGGATAAGAGCCGATGGCGTTTGTTTCTAGCTGGTTGGGCGTGGATCAGATGGAGCCTGACATTCCAACCACCCATGATGGTCGAGAGGAGGAAAAGTTTGCTTGTTGGCAGCCAACAGCAAGACGGCCCGCCTGATGGCGGTGTTGGCGAACAACAAAGAATTCGGGGGTCAAGCAGTGGAGCCGCACACGTCGAGGTACTTTTTCTTGCGTTTGCAACACGTTCTGGTCCAGGTATTGAAGAATGTGGCCATCTCCCGGTCCGAGTTTCAGACAATGCCGCCGTCTCAAAGCCAATCCTGGTTGGAGCCTCGCCTATGTGTTTGCCGCCCTCAGGAATGCTCTCCTTTGCGTTGGCCGACGTCTCGGTTCTTTGTGTTGGAGCTATCTTAGGTAACACACGACAACCTAGAACCGATGTAAAATCTTGTTCCTTGTCCGGTAGCCTCCAACGGAAATTTGGCAGCAGGCATCGCGTCCCGTGGCTGGGCATGTTGGCATCTCCTGGCTCCTGGAGTTAGCATCACCAGGTGGCATTTCTTTGTATTCAAGCTGGCTTCCCCTGTGGTGGGGCCGTACTCATATGCCGCACCCCGAGCGATTGTTCGCTGTTGGTTAAGCGTAAGTGGTGTTGGTCTTGAAACGCTCACAGCAGAGGGCACCGCCTAGTGGTGTCCTGGTATCCATCAACTCCCAACTCGGTCTTGTGCGATCAAAGCCGGGTGGGTATATCAAAGGCGGTAACGAGTTTGACCAAACTTCTTTGGACTTTCCAAGAGTCCCGGGTGTATTTAATCTGCTGCCATCTAACGATATCAAGCTGTTGTCACTCCCGTCCCCAATCGCGGCTCAGTTTCCACATCAGCTTCAACATTATAGCATACGGAGCATGTACGCCCACGTACTGGACGCTCAAATACATTATCCTCTGACAAACTTGATTAGCCACCGTCATTCTCGGGCTCCCGAAAGCTACACCAAGACAGGTTTGTCTTTTTACATAGCTTGACGGTGAACATGACATCCCATATTAACCGTATCACAGGATCACCACCGCCACCACAACTCCCTCCGTCTTCTTGTCTAATATACAGCTGCACATGGTATGCCTGGCCCAAATTATATCGGGGGGCTGCGGATTATAGTCAATGATGACAAGCCTTTGGATGATACCAAATGGTGCTACAAGCAAACACAGCTTCGCAAGGGAGACCCGAAGTTCCTGTGCGTGGCAGCAGCCGCCAACCATGGCCTCCGCTTGCTCGAAAGCGAGCGTGGAACAAAGTACCTCATCGAGATTGGTGTTTCCATCATCAAATGGGCGAAGGAAGCGAATAAGCCCCATTCTTTTAATGAGGATGAGGTTAACGAGTCCAGCATGACCCGGTACGCAAAACCGTTCTTGGCCGAAATGAGAAAGAGCTTCATTCCTCTGGTGCTCAGTAACCACATGCGTGGCGAGGGTAGAGTGGAAAAGTACAACTGGGACTTCAATGCAACCTCGTCTGAAGACTACGACCTAGGAACGGCCGGCATCATGAAGTTGAACAAACTCGTATGTGGGTCATGTCTACCTACCGGTAACAGCGCGAATTCACTAACGCAACGAGTGGCATAGATATTTGATATAATGCTTAAGGGTGCTCGTGGCCGAGGGACTCCGGGAGAGGAGGGCAAGTACCAAGAGAAAGTCTTTACGACCCATATGTTTCTCATGGGCGTCACGGTAGCTCGCGAGCTCGTCCATATGTTTGTGGGATTCCTAATCGGCTTCCGTGAGCCGGACACGTCCCCAGATACCACTTTCCTCCCCGAAGCTTTTGACACGGTACAGCTAGATGGGAAAGTACTCAGGGAATGTCGTCTCCGATCCATTGTATAACCAAACACTTTGTTCCTCGAGCCAAACTCTTCGGCACACCAACCACCAACCACCCCATCCTTTACCTCGCAACGCGCGCCGAGCATTAGGATAGGCATAGCTCTTGATTCTGTGTTCTTGGATGCCTCTCCCGGATAGCGAGCTGTGCCAGCGCAAGATTCCATATAATCGCTCGGGTCTGTCAGAACAAACCGGACGGTAGGGCCGTAGAGTTAGGACGTTCACGTTGTTGCCGTCAAGAAAGTCACATATGTGCCGAAGTACATCGATGCCGGTCCTTCGACGACGACCCACTCGGGTTTCGGATGGGGGTAGCTGATATGATGATTGTAGACCGAGGGATGCGGGGTGATCAGGATTGGAGAGGAGTCGCCGCAGCCAAAGAGTGTTTGGCTGGTTGCCAAGATGAAGCTACATGTAAGGAGTTGCCAGCGTGGTTGAAAACCTAGCGCACTACTGGCCTCGTTGTATGAACTCCCCTGTTTTGCCTTCGCGTCTCTCCATCTCTCTCAACCCGTCAGACTCTCCTCCTCCTCCTCCTCCAGCAATCATGCGCATCATCATCCCGACCCTCCGTTTGCCCTGCCCAACCCCCCTCCAACTCCTCCGCCCCAATACCACCCCCCCAAGCCGCCAATATGTCACCGTGCGAAGCGTGACACCCCCGCCGGCCCTTGATCCAACCACCAGCGCAGACCTCTTCGAGCGCCACCGCGGCTTCCTCGCCAGGCGCCACCACCGATACATAGAGCAGCTCAGCCTGGACAAATGGGGCTGGGTCATCTACCGCACGTCGTACAAAAACGAGGCGGCATGGGCCCTGTTCCGCGATAACATCACGCGGTGGGCGCGCGAGGAGCTGCACGCCGCCGGCGCGATCTCCCTCGTCCGCGACACGGCAGAGTGGACGTTCGTCTCGGACCCGGCGCTCGAGGGCGCACCGCACGGCGAGCTGCGCACGCGGTTCCGGTAGTGGCGCGCGCGGGCGTACCACTCCGAGACGCGGCGGCGGGAACCGCAGGAGTGGTACGAGGTCACGCAGCGGTATCTATATTTTATCGAGGTGGACGAGGCGGCGCTTGATAGTATGGTACGGGCGAGGGGGCCGGGCGGCGGGCCGGCCATGGTCAACTTCGTGCAGTGCGACTGGAATCTCACGCTGCCCTTGGACGCGCCGCCGGAGCTGGATAAGTGGGGGTGTGGTGATGACTATTGGCATTGGCCGATGATGGCAAAGAGAACCATTACGCTGGTCTTTTGGGATAACGTCTTCAAAACGGTACATTGCATTGGGCTTTCTACGATCGATCATATGATGGATTCGGAGAGTGAGGCGACGGAGCGGGAGAGGGAGAGAATGGAAAAGGAGAGGGAGAGGCTTGAGATTGTGAGGATGATCGCTTCCGGACCGGAAGAGAACTGATTGTCTACTGAAAGTCGGCTATTGTATTTCTCTCTCCATCAGAATAAAGAGTAGGTAGTACGTATGACGTATCCCATTCCTTTTGATTTGTTAATGTGGCACATGTATTAGTCAAGGAGCCCAAAGTCGTGTTAGTGTTCGTGGATCGCGGTGACCTTATCACCTCTCTGTTACTTTGTTCTTTATTTTGCAGTCGTTCCTCGTCATCCCATCACCAGACGCCATCGTATGCTTCCTCCCCCAGCGCACCTCTCTCTCGACATACCACATGCCCAGCCCCTTACGCCCAAACCCCCAGCACCAGTTGAGCTCCCCCACGAAGGCAAAAACCCGCCACGCTTGCCCCAGCCTATCCCCAACCCACCGCGGCCATAAGTCCTCAATGCGCAAATCGGAAATCTAACCTCCGACTCCCCGTCAGCTTGGTATTCCGCACGTAATCCCTCCTCTCCTGCTCTGTCATGGCATTCCAGATCTTGTCGCGCCGGTTGTTGCGCCATACATAGTAGAACTTTGCAAACAGGAACGCGCCGATGACCAGCACGTTGATGATGACCAGGTTCTGGTTGCCCGTCTTGTAGAGCGGCTTGTCGTCGTCTTGGTAGATGTTGGCGGATATGATGCTTCCCGCTTGGACGGCCATCTGGGGGGGGGGGGGGGATAGAAAGCAAGGGAACG
>FTEL01003615.1_pt1 | contig 11960 bp, 18 predicted proteins | sample 1658911 | NCBI WGS metagenome assembly FTEL01 (sample SAMEA3914869, study PRJEB12502) | metagenome | biome: forest; material: soil | place: USA | collected 2012-03-12 | depth 0.1 m
GGGGGGGGGGGGGGGGGGGGGGGGGGGGGGGGGGGGGGAGGGGGTGATGGGTTGGAGGTGGTGATGGGTTGGAGGTGGTGATGGGTTGAGGTGTTGAGGGAGGGGAGTTGGAGGAGACAAAATGGTGGTTTGGAGGGGGGGTGGCGGGGGATTGTAGTTGGATATGGGATTTGGTTTCGGGTTTTTCCTTGTGTGTTGATGTTCTTGGTGTCCTTTTTTTCTAACTATTGTTCTTTTTGGCGAGTTTTGCAAGTAATGTCTTTTCTTCCCTTTCTCTTGTCTGTACCCCTTCTCCTCCGTATATGCGCCCCCTGCTTCTCATTCGAGTCTTGTCTTCACGTCACGTTTTACTTTTGTTTTCCTTTTCAGCAAGAGACGGCATGGTCTGATGGCCATTTTGGATACCAATGTCAGGGGATCTTGGGGAGCTTGGCAGCGAGAGACGTCTGTTGTTTTTCTTTTTCTTTTTCTTTTTCCCTACTCACGAGGATATGTAATGACATGATGGACTGCGGATTTTGGCGGGCTGGAAATCTGGGGCGGCATGATCACTTAAAATTGGGTTCTCTGGGTGTAGCATCATGACGGAGTCACGGGTTGTGTTTGGGTTGTGTTTGTTTCATTATTAGATAGCTCTTTCGCTACGTAGATAGGTAGGTAGCTAGGTAGGGAGGGGGGAAGCTAATACGATAGAATATCGTGTTCAATAAGTGCGGAGACCAGACGACCCTTCCGCCACAAGATCCATGAACCTATTCTCGCCACATCCAGAGTGTTTGAGACTCCAATCCGAGGGGCACTCAAATCCCTCATGAAATCTTCTAATATCAGTGTGTTTACCACCTTGGCCGCGAGAATGGTGGTTTAACCCAGATGATGAGATGGGACGGGGAAGTTGGCCGCAGGAGGTTGGTTCAACTGGCCGCTTAACTGGCCGCTCAACTGGCCGCAGTACCAACATGGCGCTCAGGGGGTCAACCAACAGGCCAGCCCACAGTGCGTGAACCCCAACGGCCTCAGAACTCCAAAGCTCGGGGTGCTTACTACTCTGGTAAAGTGTGATACCTGCTGTGATTTACGGTACGCTTGACCGCCATAAGCATTACGTTCATCCTGATCTTGGGTGACGCCTCCCAACCGAACTCCGCCCTAGGCACAACGCCAGGCTGAAGGGAGGTGAGAGGTGTGGCCACGCACCGTCCGATCGGGCAACCCGCACTGCGCCGCAAGCTGAGTCCCTCCAGGCACACCACACACCCAGGCAATGTTTGCTCTGCAACTCGACCTCTGCTCAACCTCTCGATCGTCGAAATCGGCGAAGTCCACGATATGGTTCCAGATAGAACATCAAGCGCGAAGTGAAGGAGAACCGCTTGCAACGTCTCTTGCAACGTTACCCTCGAGTCTAACGGCACAGCAACTCCGCCCGCAAGAGCTGGGGAGGCAGGGCTCCCGGCTCTGCTCCCCAACACCTGCGGCAGTGCTCCGCCACATCCCCAGACCGCCGCCTCCCAACACTCACCCCCACCGGAGTAGCCGCGACAGGCGACCCCCGCCGTTTCATGTCCTTCGAGGCGCGCCTTCGGACGTTCCACACACCTTCGAAGCACATCGAAACAAGCGCGCATGCGCAGCAGTCCACATGGACCCCTCCCAAGCCCCCTCTGGCAGCAATTCCTGTCTGCGAGCATGAACTGTGCCGCATCCTGCGCAGTGCGGAGGGTGCTTCAGGGGTGGCGGAGCGGGTGCAGTTGGTTCTCGAGCTGCAGGCTTGGCTGGTGGTCATTGGGTAGGTGGGTGTTGGTTTGTGTCACTGCAGTGCTCCTTTTGGATGTAGAACAGCCCTGCTGCGGTGTGTTGCGGTTCCTTGCAGGGAGGGGAGCGGGCGAGCGGCGGGAGAGGTTCAGGTCGGCTGCCTCATCGCCTTGGAGGTGTCGGCTGGTGTGTGTAAGTGAGGCTCCGGGTCACGATAATCGTATCCAAACGGCGTCCGTTGATGAGTATATAGATCTTGAAGAGCCTCGACAGTCTTCCAAGTATGGTCATCGACATCTGTTGTTTGCTTGTATATCCCGTCTTCAAGGATCGTCACCCAAGTATCTGAACTCCATTGTCTTCGACTTCCGCCGAATTCACCCCTGAGCCATGGAACTGTACAACCCAGTCGGCTACGCGTCGTATTCTGGGGTAGATTCATGGCTCGACAAAACGTCCTCGGCGCCGGATGGGGTGTCTGGGTTTGTTCCACCGACACCCCCGATGTCTTGGACCTCATCCATGACCTCTCCTCGATCACCCATCCGGCTCTCTGCCCCCGGGTCTCCCAGGGAGGAGCCAGACCCGATTGTCGGCCTCGACAATCATCTTCTCGCATTCATCCCGGCTCGAACACCGGCGTCATCTACCCTCGACGGATCTTCCGGCTATTTTAACGCATATAACACGGATCCCACGACCGGCATTCTTGGGGCGCCGTTTAAGCCAGTCCACGACACGCGGGACGGGGCCGACGAATCTGAGGACGACACCATGAGCGTCGATACGGTCGTCCAGGAGGCGCCGACCGTCTCCAAGTCGCCAGCGGGAAAGGGAGCCAAATCGCCTCGCAAGCGAACCCGCGCCGACAGCATCCACGATCTCAGTGAAGACATGCCTGCCAGCAAGAAACCCGCCGTCGTTGCCAAGTTCAAAACGGCCGTCGAAAGGTCCGCGATGAAGGCGGTATACAGAAAGGGAGCTATCAAAAAGACACTTGAAAGCGCGACTATGCGGGACGTCATCCATAGAATGGGCATCAAGAAGGCCTCGGCCATCCCGAAGACATCGACAAAGCAGCTCGCCGAGAAGCTCAGCATCTGGACCGACAAGTACCGCGACATAAACCAGCCATGGGTCCTCAAATTTGTTCCCACCAGCGACACACGCATCGGGCAGGCCTCCTCAGCCGGAGCCCCTGCGAGCGGCACTCCCACAGCCCCGGCTGGCATTTCCAGCGGCGGTGCTGGTAGCGGTGCACTGCCCTCCACCTTGACCGGCTTCCGCGCCGGTGACCGCGACGACGACACTGAATCCGTTTCCAGCGTCACCACCGCACGGCCTCCCGCAGGCGCCCGCACTCCGACGCCGTCGGAAATAGCCAGTGAAATCTCTTACGTACGCCTCCCTCCCTCCCTTTCCCATCCCTCCCCTTTCTAACCCCCAACAGTTCTCCATGGCCAACCTCCCCAACGACTCCCCCCACCGGCGCATAGCCGCCAGCTCCGTCCGCCTACAGACCCTCGCAATCCCAGCGAACCCCGTCCCTCGCCGGGCGGGCTACCCGCACACCTTCCACAACTACGGCAACCGCCTGCCGCTGGCCAACGCCCGCCCGCTGATCGAGCACCCGCTCACCCCCACCGACGCGCCCTGGAGGCCCGGCACGCCTACCGGCCCGGCCCGCATCGTCATCAACCAGCACAACCGCACGAACCCCGAGGCCATGTACCACGACCCCACGCAGGAGCTGACGCCGGGGGGCACGCATGAGTTTTCAATGGCGAGGTACCACGGGCGGACGGCGGTGGCGAGGGCGGTACCGGCGGTTTTGGATGCTGGGATGAGGGGGATGGGGTTGGAGGCGGCGCCGGAGGAGACGGGAGCGGCCGCGGAGGCACCGGCGGTGGCTGGTGAGGTGGTGAGGGAGGATGAGGCAGCTGTGGGGGGCGAGGAGGTGGAGATGAACTGATAGGAGGGAGTTGGACTAGCAGAAGCTGGTGGGCGAGGGGGAGGGTTTGGGGCGTCTTGTGCTCCCTATTTCAGGGGTAACGAGATGCATGGGCAGGTTTTACACCATTGTGGGCAACACCGAGTTTTATGTGGGGCATCTTTGTTGTCTTTTACTGTTTCACGGGTTTCTTCCACTGTTTTACTGTGTTCGTTTTCCTTTTCCTTTTCCTTTTCTTTTTATCTCCTAATTCCGCTGGACCAGAGAGGGGGGCAGATGGTGTATTGCCAGTCTGGGGCGGCAGGTCTCATGGCCGTGGTCGAGACCATCCCAGGGCTTCAACAGCGTTGGGAGACGACCCGGGCAACGGAACATGGATCAGATTGTATTATGGCCAAAGGTGCCGCGACTCGGGAATGTGATATGGGAGGGCAAAGGGCATTGGTTCAGACATTCTTAGGCTTGTTTTAATATTCATGGTCCTTTCGCCAAATTGACAGATATATTTTCTTAGATGCTAAGCTCTCCATCCTGGTCTTTTCTATGTTCATGCAGGCCGTTCTACGAGGCCCGTATATCCTTCGTTTCGGAGGACGCGGAGCAGGTAGGAAGCATTTGTGGGTTGTCTTGTTGCAACTAGCCTTGCTCAGCCACCCACCATGCCCAGTCTCCCTCAAGCGAACAACGTGACTGGGCGGTGATTAATCCCAACCGCGAATTGGTGGGCTACCCCTCACCTCATCAGCTCTTGCCGAGACAACCCCGCCATGTTCAACTTCGGCTCCCCCTGCTTCCCTTGCCTCCGCCGCCGGGCGGGCGCACCATCCCCGGCGCCACCCGCGGTCTCTTTTCCGTTCTTCACCCGCTTCCCTGTCGAGCTCCAACTGGCTATCTGGGCCTTCGCTGCCGCGCTGGATCCTCAGCCAGAGGTCTGCCTCGTGTGGCCGCAGGACAGCGACTGCAATCCACGCAAGCCTTACGTGCCTTCCCTGCCGCTCCTCGTCGACACAGCCTGGCCCGCCGTTGCCCACGTCTGCCGCGCCGCGCGGGACGCCGCTCTCACCTCTGGGGCCGTCCAGCTGCGATACTCGCCAACCGCTCGCTGTGCTGTCCCTTACCGCCGCTTCATCCCGGCCATCGACACGCTCTACGTCACCCGGCTCCAAACTTTTGAGATGCTCACGTTTCTCCTGGAGAACGAGCGTGGCGAGATTTCCCGGGCCTTGCGCCATCTCGCTGTCGAGATGAGCGGCGCAGGGACGTTCTATGGCAGGGTTGGAACCTTCATCAAGAGGAGGGCCAGCAATCTACACACGCTGTCCGTTGTCTTCCCGGGCACAATGGACCTTAGGTCGTCGGCTGTGCAGTTCGCCATGCCAGAGCGACGCTGTAGGCTACAGGATGTGCCTGATGCCGCCTTGGACCAGCATATGCTACTTGAGGAATTTTCCCCAGTGCAGCGAGAGACGACGTCGATGTCATTCCGGGAATTCTTGGAGAAACACCGCATATCACTCAATGCCTACGCACACCACGTTCCCCACCTCGACGCATTGTGCGAAGACGGTAGAGCATGGAGCGCCAAGAACGGCGGCTCCTTCAGCGGGCTGGAAATCAAGGCGCAGACGTTTGTCGAGTACAGCAGGGCCGAGGACGGCCGGGAGCAGTGGGTCGAAGTATGCAGGGACCGGCTACTATCCTATGAGGGCTACGAGAGGCCATTCCCCCCAAGCGCTCCACTAGGGGAGCGCAAGAATCCCGAGGAGTACCGGGTGTTGGATGATGACAGAGGCTGGCATCTCAATGAGTCGTACCGCTTCACCGAAGTGATGAGTCAAGCGATGAGATCTGGGGTTGGTAGCCTGCGAGGCTGAGGGCGATGCTCGGATTTGTGTATATAATGTTGATGCAGAGCGTGTCGTCGGACTGGGGAGAGACGTTGAACCGGGATTGTGTGGGCTGTGATGTGTCTCGTCAACCCTAGAATTCCTGGCTACAGTCAACCGCTCCAACTAACAACTGAAGCATCTTCGACAAGCAGCGTAGACTGCTTCGGCTAAGGTAGCATAAACCGCCTTGGATGCTAGCGGACTTCGGTGCCCCTTCACGTTCCCCTGGAATGCCCTATAATCACTCTTTCGTTCCCCCTTCCGACGAACGGTCACCCCGCCCCCCTGAAACCAATATCATTGATCATGCCGCTCCAAATCCGCGTTCAGTCGTACCGCCCCTTTTCTGCTCCGGTCGTATACGACCCCGTGGATCTTCAGGCCCCGACTTTCGACCGCGCTGGCCACCTCGGGGTAACTCCGCAAAAACAGCATCTGTGCCAGCACATTCAACTCCACGAAGCGCCCATCCCGCAGCTCCTCGGGCAGCTCGTCAAGCTTGTTCTCGCACGCATACCGCACTGTATTCAACTTGCTATTCCTACGGTCAGCGTCCGGGCTCCAAGTCGTAGGGAATAGGGGCCGGCGTGCCTCCGCCATGGGTCACCCAAGCCCGCATTCGAGTCCGCGCGAACAAGGTTGCAGCCGTAGTGTCCACAGACGATAATGTGTTGTACCTTGATCTCGAGTCAGGACAATACGAGTGGATGAGTGGGAAGGCTGAGAACGTACGTGGAGGACCTCAACGGCATACTGCACCATGCTCAAGCACGTGATACCGCCCTCAAGAAACATATTCCCAATGTTTCTGAGCGTTATTATCTCGTCCGGGAGGAGGTCGAGAACGGTCGTCTCTTCGAAATCGCTGTCGGAGCACCCCACCCATAGAACCTGCTGCCGCGGCTCGCCGAGGCTGGGGATGAAGTCCCTGGTGAGGGGGACGAGGGTGTACGGCATGGCGAAATCGGTAGCTCAGCTACTCAAGACCCCTCTGTGCGGCGGTTTGTTGTTGTTTGATCTAAGGGGTTTGCGGAGTATCTTGCACGAGGCTGGATGGCGATGGCGAACTTGGAGCCCCGCATCCCACGCGCCCCCTGGAATAGCCGAGCCCAAAGGTACGTATGTACATCACTAATCGCAGGTGGGTGTCCAGGCCATTCTGCCGGTGGGTGGTGGGCGCGCCCCGCAGGCAGCAGCCCGTGCTGTGTCGGCGATCCTGGCTTACAGGTAAGCCCTTGGTAGCATTGTGTGCCTGGTGGGCAGGATGGAAGGGGCAGCTGGAGGAGCAAACAAGTACCTGTGCGCTCCTTATCCGATCTCTGCGAAGCGAAGCAGCCTGTACATGCAGCGCTAGACAAAATCTCGGTAGTACTTTACCGGCCCGCTCCTCTCGCGGCTGTTCGCCCTACCCCCTACATGGAAGCTGCATAGATATTCCACGACGACGCTACTGCGCTGCCGCGGCTGAAGCCCGTGCAGGCGAAACCGCGTGTGCTTGACGATGTCACCCCAAAATAAAATCCGCGCGCCGAGTTGATCCGAGACGCTTTCCTGGGGGTCGCTGCGCGTCCTTCGCTTCGGCGCTGCCCGACCAGGGTACCGTGGGCATCCCCATTTTTAACCGCAAAAGTCACGCCACTTGGGCCCAAAGTGGCCTGACTTTGCGGTGAATTCCGGGTGACATGCAGCCCTGGCACCTGGTGGCAGCAGTCGGTGTCTCATGTGCATGGCACAGGCAGGGCTGACTTACACCGAGCGATTACTGTTTACAGAGGAGGCAGTTGTTGATGAGTACATTCTAGAAGACATGGTTATCATAAACACTCTAATACTATGTAGCCCGTAGTAGTACATACTTTAGAAACCGTCATGGGCCTCAACGCTGTACAATGACAGGATGACAACCAAGTGTTGTACTGATTAGAACTCGGTGCTGCCCCTTTAAGTCTCTCCGTAACCCAACAGGGCCTCGCATCAACGGCCACACACCAAAACACTTCAAAACTTGAGCGTTGACTCTGCAGTGCAATTCATTCTCCCCGGTGTCTGATACTAAAGTAGGCTGGCGCTCTAATATCTTGTCTTGAGAAGTAAGAAAATAAGAAAAAAATGAAGCTGAAGAAAGAAAGAAGAAAAGAAAAGAATGAGGGACTCTACCGTCCCGGTATGAAGAGAAAGGAAATCTAATGTAGGTCAAGTCTATATGCAATAATATCCCCCCTTAAACATTAACCTCTCCACCCGACCCATTACCTCACCCCGCGTCCGTCATTACTTGATCTCCACACCACCCGACGCACCCAACGCCGCCTTGATATCGCCATAGATACCAAACTGCACGGCCGTCATACCACCCACCATCACGAGACGCGCCGGCAGGCCGGTGAAGCTACCACGGATGCCCGCATCCCTAGCGATCCTCACCAGACGGGAGAGGGTGCTCTCTCCGGCCTGGCCCTTCTGGCCATTGACCTTGCTGAGCCACGTGTCGGCCGGGTGGGAGACGAAGGCGGCGGCGACACCGGCGACCATGCCGGATCCGAGGTTGATGGCGGTCGTGGCGGGGCCGGAAACGGTGGCCTTGTCGACGACCTTGTAGACTTGCTCGATGACGTGCTCGTAGACCACGAAGGTGGCGGCGGTGTAGGGCACCCTGGGTATGGTGAGTGGGAGTTCTCCTGAGGGATAAAGGGGGGAGAACATACTGCTTCAACACAATCGGCCCCAGACCGGAGTACAGCCCACGCATGCCTTCCTGCCTGGCCATAGTCGCCAGCCCGTCCCACATCCCGCGCGCAAACCCAGGCTGCGAGACAAGGCGGATGCGCACAGCCTCGAAGGGGCAGAGAGCGAGATCTCCACCCACTTCGGCGAGGGCTGACGACCCGAGATACACAGCGGTGCGGTTCTTGGACGCCGTCTCCTGGCCCAACGCGTCGACGGCGCGGCGCTTGAGGAACTCGTAGCCACCAAACTTGAAGGCGCCCTGCAGGAAGTAGCCGGTAATGGTCGGCCCGAGCCCGGTCGCCAGGGCGGCGGCGCCTTCGTGAGCGACGACGCGTCGCAGCCCGCCAAACAGGCCGCCGGCCTTGTACTCGGCGGGCGCGAGCTGGATTCTTGTCTTGACACTGCTGCGGCATCAGTACCTGTTTGGGGCGGGCTTGGTGGTAGGATTTGACTCGCCGGCCCAGAGGGTCGTGGATCCGGAAACACGCTTACACATCGATGGGTGTGAGAACGGCATGGGTGAAGGAGCAGCAGACGGCGCCGGCCAGGGCGTAGCGGAGGTACAAGCCCAGGCCGGTGGGAGGCGCGTCGAGAGAGGCGGGGAGAGAAAGCTTCAAATCAGGGATCTGGGCCGCTGAGAGCAGGGGCAGTGCCGAAGGCGAGGGCAAGACCGAGGTCGGGCCAGTGCCACTGTGAGTGTCCAAGGTGTAAGTGGCGGGCACGAGGGCCGGAGATGAGTGCTGGCCGGCTTCCTCACAGCGTCCAGCCGACGGCGCCGGCGAGGCGGGCGCGAATGCCGAGCCCCTCGGCAGCGGGCTTGTCGGCGCCGACATCCTGGCGGTCGCGGAGGGTGCGGTCGCGGATGCTGCTCAGGACGCGCAGGTGCTCCGTCTTGAGCGCCTCAAAGTCGGCGTCGAGCTGCTTGTGCCACGGGTACAGCACGCCGACCTGGAACCCCAATGCCGTCGCCGCGATGAAGAAGTTGGTGACGGAGATGGCCCGCGTGACAAACATTTCGTTTCGGAGTGGGAAAAGTGGTGGGTGAGAATGAAGGACAGCAAATGGGTTGCGACACGGAGGATGTCACGGTGTCGGTGAGGGAAAAGGGGTCACGCAGGCCAAACAAAACAAAGGCGTCGGTCAAACGGGACCGCCGAAAAAGCAGGTTGCAGCAGGAAAGAAAAACTCAGGGGTTGCCGTCGAGGGTGGTCTCTGGCGCAATTGCCTTCTTATGTACCACGGGCAAACGGGTGGCGAGCGATTAATGATGTTGCAACGCGCTGACGGCAGAAGAATTTGGGTGCACGTCGAGTCTGGGACCAACGGCCCGACTTGCGAGCAAACGAGATGTCCTGGCCCCTTTATACCGCGCATTGCCGCCGGGGGGAAGGGCAGTCCTCCGCGGGCCTCGTCCCCACTGGTCCCGAGTTCCAAAAAGGCCGAAAGAGGGCGATTTGGGCATCAAGAAAAGTGGGCGGCAGGCATGGGCATGAAGGGTGTGGCCAAAGGAGCGGACCAGTCTAGATCGTGACCCCCTGGAGATCGGGTTCTTCCCAGCGGTTCCCTCGCGACGACCAGTCCTAGGAAGCCCCCGGGGAGCGCCAAGGCCTCGGTTGGCCCGACTCACATGCCCTTTGCGGGCGGCCTCGCCACAACACGGAACGAACCCCTGGCGGGTGTCTCAGGGGTCGCCAGCAGGGTTAGGGCTGAACGACGGGCGTTTGCGCCTGGTGCATCCCAGGGCCAGGCTGAATTCGTCTCTGGGTCAACGCTGAGAAGCACCACGATTGATCTCTCGAGAGATTTGCAGACGTCAACGGTTGTAAGAAGTTCACACTCCCGCATCCTCACCCTCCCTGGCCGACACCCGCTCTTGGCTACCCCAATACTAACCTCCGCATCTCCAAATGACGTACTTTGGGTGCCAAACTGACACATACCAAGTCCTGGCCATGCCCCCTGGCAACGCGCCATCCCAGCCCAACCAAGCCGTTAGAGGTCATGCGCCTACGCCTGGCAGCACTAACTACCTTGAGGGCATCTCCGAGTCTTCGCCCTCGGCTCAGCGGATTGCGTCGAAGATTGCCCGCTCATGCCGGGCGGGCGGAAAATGGAGGTCTGCTTGCACCCCATGGCCTTGACTCTGTTGGACGGTTGTTTGGGCTCCTGGCATTGAGACAGGCGGCGGACAAACAACCAGCGGCAAAACAACCAAGCGCGGACGTGAGCGCCATCGTAATTGAGCAACACAGGCGCGCTCACACGCGGCAACCGGATTTTACAGCAAATGGGACTTGGAGCCATGGCGACGACAGCGGCGTTGAAGTTGCCCACTGTTTTCTTCGGCGTGCTTGACCTGGGGGTTGCATGCCCCCCTGAGCGAAAAAGGGGAAGGGGGGAAACAAACGACAAATGTGAGTGGCTCACCCCCTGGAGGTCTTGCTACTCTGCATCCCCCAACAACCACCAGTTTCCGCATGGATAAATAAGTGTACCCTCATGACTTCGTGACACATCTGGCTAGAAGACGCGCGACTACGATCAACCCTTTACCACCCTTCTCACAGTCATCTCTCGTCTCCCGAAGAGCTGCACACTTCCACTGACTTACACCCCGTTTTGGCATTAGCAGCTATACATTAACGTTGTCCGACCCTCTTACTCCTTTGCAACGACTACAGCGCCTTTTTTTAGAAGTCGCCTCTCCACAACGCAGAGCAGCAGCTCAATTCAAACCAGGGAAACCTTGTCAAGGTTTGAGTACTGCTGTGGCACGGTGTAGCTCGGGTACAACCATCCGAGAAGAACCGCCCTTGATTGGTGATGGCTCATAGACAAGTACCGCATTGGCGGACATAGGAGTCCGCGGGGTGGGGAAAACGCGGCACCGGCATCAATTGTAGCACGCCTAGTGGCAATCCAAGTCCGAGACGGCTGCGTTGCGGGTGCGGGGGTGGCAGAATCGGATTCTCAGTTCGGTCTCCGCCCTCCACTCGCAAGTTGGGGTCAGTTGGAGGAAGTCAAGATAAGCCCCCCATTTCCCCGCTGCCTGTCACTGCTCCAACATTTTCTCCGCATCTACCATCCGCAACTTACACATTGCCCACCATGCAGTCCCGCGACTACGTTTTCAAGGAGATTGGCGGCGCCAAGGTCGAGGTGTCGGCGTTCTGGAAGCCCGGCAGAACCGCCCCTTATGGCATTGGTATGTGATTCCATCACAACAATCCCCCGCCATTGCTGACATCCCCAAAGCTGTCGGCTTCCACGGCGGTGGCTTCGTCGTAGGCTCGCGGCACTTCATCCCGCGGCCCGAGATCGAGCATCTCGCCGAAGCCGGCTTCGTTGTCGTCTCGGCCGACTACCGGCTCTGCCCCCAGGTCTCCATCACCGAGGTCATCGAGGACGCCGTGGACGTCTTCCAGTGGTGCAAATCGGACCTCCCTGGGAAGCTCAAGGCCGACGGCGGTATCGATGTCGACGCGAGCAAGACTGTCGCCTTCGGCCAGTCCGCTGGCGGATTCCTCGCCCTGAACCTGGTACGTCCCCCTCCCAAACTTGCCAAAAAAACAAACCTAACCACCCCAGGCGGCCCTCCCCAACCCCCCCATCGCCATCCTCGACTTCTACGGCGTCAA
>FTEL01009707.1_pt1 | contig 11958 bp, 17 predicted proteins | sample 1658911 | NCBI WGS metagenome assembly FTEL01 (sample SAMEA3914869, study PRJEB12502) | metagenome | biome: forest; material: soil | place: USA | collected 2012-03-12 | depth 0.1 m
CCCCCCTCCCTTCTCGGCCACACCATACCCACTGGCAAGGCTACAGTAGAAAAGACCAGGGGTACGAGAATTCTTGGACCTCTCTCGGAGTCTAAACCCACTTTGTACTAATGCCCTAGGTACTTACATCCCAGCCGCCGTCGTCTTAGTCTCGGTCCTGTTACGCCCGTGATGACCCGAGCATTCCGGATCTCCACGGAGCTTTCGCGGAGAGCGGTGCACATGGCGGGCCGTATTTCACGGATCTTGGCAGAATTGCCTGCCGGGCGTGGCTTGCAGTGTAAACCAAGTGATCGTATGGGCCAGGCCTGGCCAACCCGTTGCCCCTCGACACGAGCTGCATTGCATGTGCCACCAGGAATCAGACCACTTCCGGTTGCAACCTCACAAGCCTGCCACAGCGATGAGTAAGGCATCGTTCAGCGAATATACTCGTCTGTAACAGTCAGCGGGACCATGATTGGACCACTACCCCCCATTTCCCGCCCCGCCAGGAACCCGAATAGAGTTTCTGTTAGTCCCAGAAACCAAGCCCACAGCCCGAATGGCAACAAGACCCAGCAACCTCCGCGGACTTCCAGAATAACTTGTACATCAGACGTCTCCACATGCTCGCTCAGACACCTTGGCCGGCATATGCAGCCGTGACGTGACGTCACCCAAGATGCCAACCAAGCGGCCAACGACCCAGGCATTATAACAGGATCTCGCATTGCCCGATGTGTGTGCGACGAGACAACCTCGGGTAGAGCCAGCCTGTCTGTCGGTAGTCCCCAACACTGCAGCACTCATCCCAACCCTGGTACGACTTCCCCAGGGATCCGACTAACCCCTGTTCTCCGAGCTCTATAAATTCCCAACTTCCCCCCCCCCCTTCTGCTCCCACCCTTCACCACCATCATCCATCATCCCAACCACCTCGCTATGACCACCCTCCTCCGCAGAACACGAACCACCCTCCTCAGCCCCACCGCGACCCGCGTCACTGCCGTCGCCGCCATGAGCACCGCTACAACCAACATGCCCAGCTTCCCCTTCCAGCGGGCGTCCGGCCCCGAACCCCCCGCCGAGTTCGCCCGGCTGCGCAAGACGGCGCCCGTCTCGCAAGTCAAGCTGTATGACGGCAGCGCGGCGTGGTTGGTCACCAAGTATCGGGATGTCTGTCAGGTTGCGACGGACTTGCGGTTGTCGAAGGTGCGTGTTGTCCGAGTTGCGAGGGGTTGAAAGAGGATGGTGCTAATGCGGCTCGCTGTAGGAACGCAGCAGGCCGGGGTTTCCCGAGTTTAGTGATAGCGGGAGGGTCGCGGGGAAGCAGAGGCCGACGTTTGTCGATATGGATCCGCCGGAGCATATGAGGCAGAGGTGAGTTTTGTTGGGGAAGGGGGCGGGGGGTTGGTGCTGACCTGGCTGCAGGGGCATGGTTCAGTCGTGGTTTACCCCGGAGAAGATCAAGTCGATGCGGCCGTACATTGACAAGACGGTCAATGATCTGTTGGATCGGATGACTGCCAGGGGGTGTGCGAAGGGGCCGGTGGATTTGGTGGAGGAGTTTGCCCTGCCCGTGCCATCTTACGTGCGTTTTTACCACTGAGTTGCGATGGGGCTTCATTTTCGGCTAACCTGAGCAGATCATCTACACCCTTCTCGGCGTGCCCTTCGAGGACCTGGAGTTCTTGACCCAGCAAAACTCGATCCGTACCAACGGCAGCTCGACCGCCCGCGAGGCGTCGGCGGCGGCGAAGTAGGTCATTTCGTTGCCACCGGAGGTTTCCTGCTGGAACTGACTGACATGGCTCAGCGAACTCATCCGCTACCTCACTGACCTTGCCGACAAGCGAGGCAAGGAGCCCAAGGACGACATCGTCAGCCAGCTCATGACCGAGCAGGTCAACCCGGGCCACCTCGACAAGGCGGACGCCGTGCAGATGGCGTTCCTGTTGTTGGTCGCGGGCAATGCCACCATGGTGAACATGATTGCGCTGGTGAGTGCGAGCAAGACAATCAAGATGTTGGGAGGATGATCATTAACCCGACCACAGGGAACGGTGACCCTGTTCCAACACCCCGACCAGCTGGCTGAGCTCAAGGCCAACCCCGAGAAGTGGTCCGCTCCCTTCGTCGAGGAGCTGTGCCGCTACCACACAGCCTCTGCCATGGCCATGAAGCGCACGACCAAGGAGGATGTCAAGATTGGCGGGACGGTAAGGGAAACCTCTGAAGGATAAACATGGACTCCCGCGCTGACATCCTTGCCACCACCCACAGCTCATCAAGGCAGGCCAGGGCATCATCGCTTCGAACCAGTCTGCCAACCGCGACGAGGACATCTTCGAGAACCCCGACAAGTTCGACATGCACCGCAAGTGGCCTAAGGACGACCCACTCGGCTTCGGCTTCGGCGAGCATCGTTGCATCGCTGAGCACCTGGCCAAGGCCGAGTTGACGAGCGTGTTCAGTGAGTGTTCCGAACGGGCATTAGGTAAAGAATGAACTGTGGCTGACAGATGCGTGACAGCCGCCCTGTTCAAGAAGGTGCCTAACCTGAAGATCGCCACCCCCCTTGCGGACGTCGAGTATACGCCCCTGGACCGCGATGTGGGGATTGTCCGGCTCCCCGTGACGTTTTAGACGACCAAGTAGTTTTGGGAGTGGGATGGTTGGATGAATGTCGAAGCGGGAGAGCGCTGTTACTCCCCTCAACCTATGTAGTATGAGGACAGAAGTGGACAATACAAATCCACAATGGAACCTTTCTTCTTACGCGCCTCAAGCAGCAAGCCAGGGGTATTGCCATAGTAAAGCCCTCGCCGACCCGGGATATGCTGGTGACTGGACAGGCACTCGAGATGACGGGTACCTAATAGCTTGGGGTCTTATTAGGAGGCTTGGTCTTCGGATTGGTGAATGTGCTGAGATCGGCGAGCCTGATGACCCTGGCTGCCCGGTGGCACAGATGGATGCTGGTAATTGGGGCGGAGCTCGCTTGTCCGAATAGATGTGATGACACGCCTCTTCGGCGATCACTTCTGATATCCGGCCTTCCTCCCGGACCACCTGCCAAGCCGGTTCAGTCAACATGACAACGGTCCATTAGCAGTAACGGCTATTACACACTCAGCACGGAAGCTGATCGGCCATCGCAATGACGATCTGTCTCTTCAGGCAATGCTATCGACAAACCAAACTGTAATGGGGGAAGCAAAATATCGAGAGAAACGACAACCAAGTGCTCTTCATCCTGGCACCGCGGAGAGAAGTGAATCGAGGCCGGCAGCACAGTCAGGGATTTCTACAAATTGTCCGTGTGCTGCCGCGGGGAGGCCCGTTGAAGCCTCCCCTTAACGAGCGTATTTCCATCAACCATTAGCTCCCATCTCCTCTCTCTACAACCTCCACTTCACCAACACCCCTCCTCTTCAATCATTTACATGCTCATGCCGGGAAGCTTGTCAAGCCCTGCAAAGAACGCCATTAGCACCAATCTCAACCTCGCGGAAAAACCAGCCGGGCGGTACTCACACTTGTCATAATCCTCCTTCGCGGACCTCTTCACCGCGCACGCCTTGGCCGTCTCAATATTCTGCGTCCTCAAGCTCGCGCACTGCGCGCCAAAGCAGCCAGCGGTGTCCATCGCGCGCTGGAGCGAGTCGTCCTTCCACCCAAAGACGTAGTCACCGTGCTGGCCGAGGCCCGTCGAGTCGCCCGTCGAGAGCACAAACGGCTGCGAGCCGTCCGCCGGCCACTCCGCCTTGTTGTTGAACCCGGTCGTGTCCCAGACGACCTCGTACATGAGCTGCGGGATGCGCACGGGGTGGGTAGAGGGGCAGTTGCCGCCGAGGGAGAGGAAGGTGGCCGGGCCGGAGACGGGGTAGGCGACGTGGTCTTGGTGGTTGGGGGTGTCGAGGTTCTTGCCGTCCCAGCAGCTGTGGAAGATATTGTTAGTAAGGGGGAGGAGGGTGGAGAGGGGGGCAAAGAGACATACGTCGGGAAGTGGATGTTAGACCGGATGCCACCCTGGCAGACCTTGTTGGGGAGGGTCTCGCTGTCGACGCGGTCGTCCTGGCAGGGGGCGCCGGTGTCGCCGCCAAAGTTGGGGCCAGTGTAGCAGCGGTAGCAGTTCTGGCGCTTCAACTTGGTGTCGGGGCGCGAGCGCATGTTGGGGTCGCCGACGAGCATGCGGAAGCCCTGAAGGAGGAATTAGTGACTCTGCGTGTTGTGACCGGGGTGGGGTGCTTCCGACTCACCGGCTTGAAGGCGGTGATCTTGCCCGGCTGGGCCGAGACGTAGTAGACGAGGACACCACCAGCGATCTGCGTAGAGAACCTGTCGTTGAACTGGAGGCTGCGATGAGTTAGCCCCTATTCCCACCCATCTGAGAGACTGCACCCGGCCACATACGCAGCACCGCCCTGAGGCACCCGCTTGTAGGTCCCGTTCTTTGCCTTGAAGTACAGATTGGCGGTCCAGTAGTTGGAGAAGTCGTCGGCAAACTGGCAGGTGGTGCAGCTGGCGTGCTTGGAGACGTCGTCGGTGGGCATGGTGACGTTGAATGCGTTACCACCGACGATCTGGTGGATATGCGGCGAGGGGATCTGGCCCGGATTCACGAGAGGGTCGATCCGATCGATGACGACCTGGGCACAGCCGAACCGAAGCATGGTCATGCTGTTGATGCCGCCGCCCTGGGGGGCCGCCTCGGCGAGCGCCGAGAGCGCGAGGAGCGCAGACTGGGCAGTCCAACGCATTTTGGCGATCTGACTGGGTTTCGCTCAGGGGGAGGGGAGGCTAGCGGTGGGATTGGTGGATGCAACTCCAAAGCACAACAACGGAGGACAAAGAACGGTTGGCCGTCGAGCTCGGAATTTCCGTGGAACAGGCTTGATCGTGGTGTCTTATACAGGAACCGCGGACTGGCATGTCGACTCCACACGCGACCCCCGGATGGACCCCCATTTCGGCGTCAACTGCCGCTCTAGCCCATGGAGGTGAAGTGCCGAGTTCATGAGGCCAGTTGGTGGTATATGGCCAATATGTAGATGGATATTGTTGCTATACGCGGGGGCCTATCGGATTGCTTGCTCGGCGCGGGCGGTCTTGGGGCGGATTTGGTGGGGTAAATCGTCGGGTAGGGGGGGAGGATGATATGCGTGCCTCAGCGGCAGAATTCAAGGCGGCGTGTAGCACTCGCCCCGGCACGACGCTGTAAGGGGTGGCGGCCTTGTCTAGGCTGAGCGTACGGCAGATATGTGATAGGGCGTCGACACCAAAATAAACAGAGGCGAGAGGCACGGGGTGGTGGTGAGGTGCCATATTTGGGTTCTAGAAAGGGGCCGAGAGCAACACATCCGGGGGACGGTGTGCTATAAGCGATGTACTATAGGAGCAGTGACCATGTGGTCTGCACACCCACCGTTAGGAATCTTCCATGCCATGCTGAGAGCCATCTCATCTTGCCTCGGTGGTCGAGAGCGCGTTGGATTGGGCAAGAGGAGAAGTGGACCGGGTTCTCGAAGCCTGCGAGGCTTCCATCCTCTTCGGACTCGTCGGTGGGCGTGCCCATTGCCACGCTAAAACCGGGAAGGAGGTGTGCCACAACATGATGGCAAAATACGGGACACTCTTCTGGAAACGTCTGGAAGCTCGGAATCGGAATGCCGAATAGGGGGGCAAGAGTTGGTGCAGTAGCATGCCGCCCACCAGGGGCTCGAGCTTAAGGGGGGGACGGGCGAAGGGAGATTTTCCACCATAGTGCTGCGTCCCGTTAATGAACATCTTTTCTTCTAGTAGGTGTCCGCCCACGTATGTCCAGGCGGTTCGTGATTTGGAGTTGATCACGGGTCGTTTGGAGGAGCGAGCTGGTCGCTGTGCCCAACTCTGCCCCGCCTGCCCCCCACGACCTGCTCCCAGAGTGCAACTTTTCTCACGAGGACGAAGTGGTGGATGTGGTGGTTGTTGTGGTTGTGTGTGTGTGTGTGTGTGGGAGGAAAAGGCAGTGGTGGGCCGTCTGGAGAGAGATTGGAGGGTCGGGCGCACAGGCCAACCCGCAACAACTTTACTGTCGATCCAAACTTTCTGGCAAGCTAGCAGCGCGATCTCACTCCCGAGAAACTTGAAGGAAGTCCTAATTGGCAAGCAATGACGTTTGTGCAGGCTAGGGATGCCGGTATCATTTTAAGTTAGCCAAGGATTCGAGGCCCTCAGCGATTGCTTTTCTGCAGCGACGTGCTCGGGCCCAACCTTGGTCAGACTTCAAGGGCATCTGTGGTCGGTTGTCTGCCTACTCTAAAGGTCTCACCATGACTGCCATGCCTCGGCCATGGTCACTTGGCAGGTGACATGTCAGGCAATGTTTTAAACACGAAAACACCCTTCAAATGTGTCCCTGATAGCGGGCGACATAGTACCGACAGCCTAGTACCTATCTAATGGGTCCAAGAACTCCACCCCGTCCTGCATCCAACCTGGCCCCTCATCCCCAGCTCAATATCGAGCATACTCGTACCCTCCCATCTCCAAGTCCGACTCAAACGGCCCCCCTCTGCCAACCATATCCATCACCGCCCGCCAGGCCGCATCGTCATGCTGTGTCATATCCTGGTCCCAATCGACCGCAACCTCCGACTCAATCGGCGGCGGCCCGCAATTGGGCACCCAGCTCGGAACCCCCATATTCTCGGGTGTATACTCGTACCCCTCCGACGTCGGGATCGCCGGCGGCGGCTGCGGCGTATGATTCGACCGCATTGACCTCGAGCTCGACGACGGGTCTGGCGGCGAGCTGTTGCTGTTCCACCCCCCGGGGACGGACCCCTCGCTGGCGCCCCTCGTCTCCCAGGCGGTGAAGGCCTTCCGCAGCGCCTCCTCAATGATCCTCGGGATCGCCTCCATCGCCAGCCCGTCGCGAGGTTGCAGCCGGCGGTTCGCATGCTCCTCCGCCGTCCGCGTGAACAGGCCCGGCATCTCGGCTAGTAGGAAATGCTGGAAGCCCAGGCTGGCTTGGGTTTCGGTTGATAGGTGCGTCATGTCCTCGGCGGGCTCCGGATCTGGACCTCTCTTTTTTAGCAAAGGGCGTCCCTCCCCATCATGCCACACCTTCCAACCCGGATCGGACGACTGACTTACAGGGTGATGGGACTGGCTCGTTTGGGAAGAGGAGCTGGTAGATGTCGGTCCATTTCTCTTCGTCCGTCTGCCGGCGCGCCGTGAGCTTTTTCATGCGGAGTTGTTTGTGCTGGTAGGGGGTCATGTCGCAGGGCGAGTACTGGCTCAGCACCTCGCACCCCACGGGAGACATCTCGTGCGCGTCCAGGTCCCTGTCGTTTCGGAAGATCTTTTTGCATCGCTGGCAGTGGATCTTGTAGTGTCGGCGGTAGAGATGTTCCCTGTTGCGATGGTTAGTCCTCGCTTGTCCGTTGTTATGGCAGAATCGTCAACACTCACTTCAACCTGGAAATCGTCGACCAGGACCTCACGGTGCAGACTTCGTGGTCCTGCATGTTGTAGGTATGGGGATCATGCTTTCGATACGGGCAAGCAAACCTCTTCTCGATCGTTGGACTCAACTGAGGAAGAGACGGCGGGTGCTGGTAACTATCATCGTCGTCATCGTCACCCTCGTTGTCGAATGGCCCGAAGAAACCAGAGCCGAGGCCAAGGCCCTGATTGGGTCCGTGCTGCGAAGAGCTGCCCTGCTGGACATACCCGATGGACCCCTGGGAATGCGAAGACTGCTGACTGCTGCCGGCCGGGCGCTGGTTGATGACCAGCGCGTCCCAGTCACGATTGTACTGATCCCAGAGTTGCGCCATGCCGCGGTTGACACGTTTCTGGAACGTATTCTTCCAGGACCTGATGCCTGAAGGGAATCCGTCAACCTCGAGCCAGCAATCCGGTTCCGACACGCTGTCGTCTGACATAGTCTCGCTGGTGCTGTCGACCAGCCCACTGGAGCCGTCGCCGGTGTGGGTGGAGAGCGTGCTTGAACTGGTGTGTGGCCGGATCGAGGCTGTGGCCCCGAGTTTGAGGGTCGACGGGAGCTTTCTTGCTTCTTCACCAGTCTGGCACGGCGCTCCCTGGATCTGCGGTTGAGGCGTGGCGGGTCTCAACCTTAACGCCATCTGAGATACCTCCGCGTGGGCAGGGTGCTTCACAATGTCTGGCTGGTTTGAAAGAACCATGCTTCGCTCACTGTCGACACGGCGGAGGGCCGTTTGCTTCAACGGGTGTTGGGCCCGATCTGGGAGAGATTGCTGTGAGAGCAACTCGTTGGACGGTGCGGCAGGCACGCTGGCCGAACGCGGAGTGTCTTCGCCAAATGACGCGATGCCCTTGACGAGGTTTGTCGATCTGCCCCTTGCCTCACGCGCCGAGAAAGAGTGCAGCGCATGTGGAACCTGGGACAGATCCAGGCCATGTGGTGCCTGCATCGGATTTTCAGGCCGCCGAACAGGGGCAGGCAAGGGGGATACTGGCGAGATCACATCGTCTGGGTCCATCGCAGCAAACCGCCGCAGCTCTGGAGCAGGCTGGGCGGCAGGATCCGGCGCCGACCGGCCCGACTGTCGTTCTGGGTTTCGGAGGTAGTGCCTGTTGATGAGGTCGCTCACATTGCCCTCTGGCCTTGCATCAGCGCAGCTGTAGGCCAGAGCGACGATCTGGGCTGCAGTCTGCGCGCCCGTGGCGAAGAACTCGAGCATGTCCTGCAGCCGGGTGGGCTCGCCAGTCTCGATGGCCCGGCTGGTTGTCTCTGAATTCCAGACAAACCGCAACTTGGAGTCCCGGGCGGCCTCCTCCTTGCTGACCAAGGCCATCCAGACTGGTGCAATTTTGGGCTGGCGGAGCAATCCTTCAATGACCCGAGTGTGCTGCCAATCGGACTTGCCCTTCCCCTCGTCGAAGTGATTGCCCACATGGTCGAGATAGTCGGCCCGCGCCATGATGACTGCTGCACAGAAGCCACAGCCCCAGGCGCTACGAATCCTAGAGTACCGTGGGGGTCCACCCGTTGCAGGCGTAGGGCCCGGGGCGCTGGTGTTTTCGACGGGCTCGCGAGCGTTCCCTTGATCCCCACGGTCGTGGAAATCAAACTCGTGGAGTTTCCACTCGGTCAGGTCGTCAAACACGGCGTCGCAGAATGTGCACCAGTAACGAGGAGGGAGGGGACCGTCGTCCTTGCAATGCTCCTCGTTGATCGGGCTGGTGTCCCAAATGGGCGACTCGATGGAGGACTGGCGGGCCGAGTAGCGTGTTGAGGCCGAGATGGTGGAGGCCCGGACGTCGAAGAGACTCGGAACGGCGGAGTCTCGGCTGGCGGCGGTGGAAGCGGAGGACATCCACGACTCCCGGATCAGATTGTAATCGGGAGTCTCTGCGGCTTGGGGGGTTTCGGTCAGAGCATCCTTGACCATGGTGGTGGGAGCAGGGCGGGTTGTGGCAGCGCGAGGCGCGAACCCTTGAGTGACGATGCGGCCCGGAGCTGCGGCATCGTGTGCTACTGCGGTAGTGTTGTTGGCTGACCCTGAGCCATCCATCTCCGCCAGAGGGGGCCGCGGGGGCATGGTGACTGAGGAGTGGAAGATGGTCGAAGGGGGTTCAGAAGTTGGCTAGCTTGTCGTTACGCGTGGTCAAGACGTCAAAGACCATGATGTGGCAACCACAGACGACCGGAGAGGTCGTGTGAGAGGCGGCTTGATCGAGGGGACACGCTATGCTGATGGCGGGTTGATGAACGGGGTGTCCGCGAGAGGACGCGGAGAGAGGGCGATCCTGTGTAACCGTAGGGGCCGAGGCTGGGCGCGGTTGCGCGTCAAAGGTCTCCAAAGGACAATGTCTGGGCGGTCTCGATGCAGGCTCTTGCGCCATGGCGTGCAGCTGTGCGACTGGGAGAAGGCGGTGTCCACGACGTATGTAAAGGCTGCCACGGGAGGGCGACGGCCCCCTCCACGCAGCTGCGCGTGAGTCCCCGATCGGGGGGGTTCGTCCAGATTGGCTTTGCCTATCCCGGAACGGCTGACCCATCCGTGTGGAAAGGGGCCGAGTGCTGCGGGTGGTTCGATGCCGTCTCGGGGTGCTGATTGGCCAGGGGCGGCGGTTCGGTGATAAGTCTCAATGAGAGCACCTCTGAACACCGCCACTCCCCAGCCAGTCACCTGCTGTGCTTGCTCCGTGATGGGAGCGACGCCTCCTTTCCCCTGCCTCAACTCATCTCAAGCCCCGGCCAGGGTGCGACCTCAAGCTTCCCGACTCCCCCCCGCGCCCCACCGAGTCGAGGTGGCTTGTCAGCTTCGGATGGAGCACCGTGCAGGAGATACGGGAATAAGGAAGGTCGGGAAGAAGGACATGGAAGAAAGGGCCGAGAAGGGTGCTCGGTCAGCATCTGGTTCCAGGGACGGCGACGGCATATGGGCCCAGTGAGCAATGAGCGGTATGAGATCGGGCCAGTTGACGAAAGGCGGCTCATGCTGCTGGGGGCAGGACTCGAGTCACTGGACTGCCCGCTGACCGCCCAGCCGGCTGTGCCGAGGGGGCTTCCACATTCTCAGCTTCCATTGCCCATCCTGTGTGGCTTGCCCCGCGAAGGCGGAGGCAGAGCAGACAGTCACGGACGCCCGGTCACAATCCCGCAGCACGGCACGGCTCGTCGAAAGGCAACTGTCGACAGCACGTGCGCCACGGAGAATGGAAAATAAACGATTCGTGATTGGGGCTCGTCAACCGAGATGCGGGAGCACGATGCGATGGTCTCGGGAGGGCCAGGGATTCGAGTGGTAGGGCTGAAATAAACCACTGGACAAGCGGACAGTGCCGCGCTGGGTCCTGGAGGGGTGCAGATGGCGGGATTGGGTGACGACCGAGGGTGGGACTGGGGGGGACGTCCGGGATGGGTGATGGGCGACGGATGATGCAGGACGAAAGGTGGGGAGTGTGGACTGCGAGTGAGAATGCGACAGCCAAGCTGCTTCTTTTGCGAGGCCTTGGCTTGCCAACTGCTGCCAGGTGGGAGAGGATGAGTGGGGCGTGCTGACACCTGCGACAGGGGACTGGGCATTCGGCCGACCCCACTCTGGCCTGCGGGTGGGCCGTGCGCGAGCTTTGGTGCAAAAATTTCCAAAACTTTGAGCATCCAAAAAATAATCGAGAAGCAAGCGCGAATCGTGTCTTGACACCGCGGCGGCCATTGAACACTCGCACAGGGTCGACACTGCCTGCGACACCCCCGGACACGGTCTATCGCTCTTCCCGGTTCTCGACACCCGCCCGGCAACCATGGTGGTCGTCAACTACCTGCTCTTCGAGAGCGCCGTCGGCTTCTCGCTGTTCGAGGTCGTCCACCAGGCCGACACCGTCGGCTTGGAACTGCCCGAGGTCAAGGATGCCATGAAGAGCCTCGACAAGTTTGGCAAGATGGTCCAGCTGCGCAGCTTCAACCCCTGGACGTAAGTCTCGCAATCGCATCGCATCGCGAACCGGATCGGACATCGCGTCCATGCTGGACCGCCTGCTCCCATCTCCAAAGGCCCCTCCCCGCCGCTAACGTTCCCAAGCTCTGCCGCCCACGGTCTCGAAGCCATCAACCTCATCTCCGAGGGTATCATGCCCGAGCACCTCAAGAATACCCTCGAACTCAACCTGCCGCAGACGAGCGGAAAGAAGAGCAAGATCGTACTGGGCGTGGTCGACAAGCGGATTGCCGGCGAGATCAGCGCTGCCTTCCCCGGCGTCCAGTGCGAGGCTGCCGACACCTCCGAGGTCGTCGCCGTGCTCCTGCGCGGCATCCGTCTCCACGCGAACAAGCTCCTCAAGGGCCTCCAGGAGGGCGACATCAACCGCGCCCAGCTCGGTCTCGGCCACGCCTACTCGCGCGCCAAGGTCAAGTTCAGCGTCCACAAGAACGACAACCACATCATCCAGGGCATTGCGACCCTCGACGCGCTCGACAAGGGCATCAACCAGGGCGCC
>FTEL01010876.1_pt1 | contig 11955 bp, 9 predicted proteins | sample 1658911 | NCBI WGS metagenome assembly FTEL01 (sample SAMEA3914869, study PRJEB12502) | metagenome | biome: forest; material: soil | place: USA | collected 2012-03-12 | depth 0.1 m
GGTTGGTTGGTTGGTTGGTTGGTTGGTTGGTTGGTTGGTTGGTTGGTTGGTTGGTTGGTTGGAGAGTTCGAGGCGGGTGGATGGGGTCCGTTTTTACGAGGTTGGGTCCGTTGTACTGTTGCCGGAACTGGAAAAGGTTATTTCCGGCGCCCGTTGGAGGGAGGGAATCAGCTGAAGCCGGGATGTGGGAAGGAGGGGTTTTTCTTTCTTTCATTATTATATCCCGATTCCCAAACACTTGGGAAGTTTGCCACCAGGATGATAGCTCGGTACCTACCACCGTAATCCGCCGGAAGCCCATCTCGGTCTGATGTCCCGATCGTCATCTGATCACCACTCTGGCCGTTGGGGGGGCGGCGGGGCGCCGGCAACATCATGATGATGGGATCCAACTTGGACAGTCTTGCCTTTCGTTTGTTGGGACCACTGCGCTCCAGACGGTTTTGAATCGCCCCCAAGCCCGATCCTTCAGACGGACAAGTGGTTTCAGACCAGACCGTTCCAGCCTGCAGGCGAGGCCAGCCAAGGCCAGGACGAAGGCCATGGTGCCACAGCCTACAGCCATCGGCCCGCTCGCCTTTAAGCCCGGCCCTTGAGACGGACAAGTGGTTTCAGACGAGATGGTTCTGCCCTTCAGGCGAGGCCAGCCAAGGCCAGGACCAAGGCCAAGGTGCCAAAGCAACACCACCCAACCCGCAGTGAGGCCACCAGCCCCCTTGAGGCCACCCGTATCCGCCTCGTCTCGGAGCCCACGTTCGCCAGTGGCCTCGTCAGCGACTCGTTGGGCCACAGACCCGTTCCAGGCCCAAGAAACCGCCGTGCCACGGGTCGGAAGCCACCCAGTCCCCTCTCAATCCCAATGCACTTCGGGCTCACCCCGCTTGAGGCCAGGGCCGTCGCGATTTTGAGGCCATCTAGGGCGAACAAGTGTTGGCCGCGTCGTAGCAAAGCCCCCTTCACGACGGTGCCGGAGAACCGAGTTATAAGCCGGCTCGTTCTGCCGTCTTCATCCACCATGTTATACGCCAGCACATCTTCCTCCCTCAGCTTGCCACTTGTCTTCTTCTCGCAGGGCGAGTCATTGACGGCGGTGTCTACCTTGTACTCGATATTGCATCCCCCAATTTCTTCACACCACCTTAAAGGCACTCGCTGGACGAGCGCAGCCATCCCCATCCGCAGACGGGACGCCCTGCTTTGCCACCCTTCCTCCGTCTTCTTCTCTACATTCACTTGCTGGACAAGTGTAACTCGCACACCTCCACCCTCTACCAAGCGTCCACCGCCAAGCTCGTTCATCAACATGCAGGACGAATACGGAATCCCGTTGACTCGGGTAGGGGACGGCACTGCAGAGAGGACGACATGGGTTGGGACGAAAGACTATCCCGGCCAATACGCCGACACGATGCCATGGCATGTGCTCAACGAGGCAGCAAAGGCAGCCTTCTACTGGCTCAGGGAAAATGAACGGCAGTGTCTCGTCATAACCAGGAAACCCGACCCAGAGAAACGTGATCCGGGCGACATGGCATGCATGGTGGCGGCGCTCTATGTCCCGCAGCCTAGCGGGGGGCTCGTCTACTTTGGAACGATTCCTAGAGGGCCGCTCGCCGAGCAGATGGCGGTCAGGGAGAACGCGGAACAGCACGCGCCCCAGTGGCTCCAAGCCAATATCAGAGAGTACGCAGTGCTCAGCCGGATTCACTGCGAAGACGTGGCCTGCTACACCTTTGAGAGCTCCAACTCGACCCTCGAAAACGACGACCCAGCCAAAGTGAGGACCCCCAGCTCGGGCCACTACGTCCCAGTTCACCCAATCACGGGCGTTGCCTTGGCCAAAATGCGGATTGCCGTTTGGGGCATACGAAGTTGGAACCACAACCAGGAGGGCGAGCCGCAACTACCCTGTGATGGCGAGGATTCGAAACATCCCAAAAGCCTCCGTGTCAAGTTGTCCTCCGCAACTTGAGAGTGGAGTGGTGCACGAAGGAACGGCTCAAAGAGGAGTGGCTCAGAGGGCAGGCACTTGCAGCCGCTGGCGGTTCAGGTGCCGGCGCTGGGAAGGGCGGCGGCGCTGGGCCGGGCGGTTCAGGTGCCGGCGCTGGGCCGGACGGTTCAGGTGCCGGCGCTGGGCAGGCTGGGCAGCAGCCTGGGCCAGGTTTGCAAGGGCCTCCTCGGGGCGGTTCTGGCGGTGCCCAGTTCGCCAACAAGACCGCCGGTGGTGCCCAGAACACGACGCGCTCGAACCACGGCGGCGGCTCCTCGTACGACATTGCCCAACACATGAGCCAGCTCAGCATAGGCCAGGCGAAGCCAGCTGGGCACTCGGGGGGTCAGCCGTCCTCTGGTAACGTCTTGGCGGACATCCAACACGCTGGCGAGGGGGCCACCGACGCGGCCGGCCACGCGGTATACTTTGGCGACGCCCCCAACCCCGACCCCAAGAAGAAGGGCAAGTTCGCCATCCAGCGCGTTTCTGTGAATGCGTATGGCACGCCCGTCGGCGGCCATCTATTCTTTTGCTCGAATTCGCAGGGACAGCTCTTCAACGAACCGCCGAAGGTCTCAAGCCAGGACCCCAATCCCACGAGAGCGGCGAAGCTCTACGCCATTGCCACGGCACTCTACTCGGGCCAAAGGCACGCCGCGACCCTTGCGGACTATCACGCACTCGCCCAAACCCACAACGACCCACAGAGGCCTCTCACTGCCGGCAGCGGTGGCAGCGGTGACTACACCACCCGCCCGGGAAGCCGGGATGGCGCCGACTATTCCGCAGCCGCGCCGCGTACCACCCCGTACCACACCACGACCAGTTACGGACAAGTCGCCGTGGCCAACTACGGAGCACCCGCGGTCGCCAACTACGGAGCACCCGCGGTCGCCAACTACGGACACCCAGCCGGCGGGCAAAGCTCGTACCCGGTCGACCACCATTACAAAGCCACGGCGCAATCACGCCCCTCCAGCAGCGGCAGCGCCGGCCCGGGCCGCCCTTCTGTCTCCCAGGGCGGCCCGAGCAAGCCTCCCGCGGCCCAACAACCCCCATCGCCGCCGCGCACCGTCAAAATCAAAGGATCCAAGGCCAAAGAGACCTTTACCGTGCACGGTATTGACAAGGGCAAGCCCTACATCACCTTGAAGGAGAGGCATTATGTGTCCTGGTCGGCCTCCGCCAATAGGTTTTATATCAAAAAAAAGAAGGAGATGCTCTTCTTGGAGACGGCTTAGAGGGCTGGCTCTCTGCTGGATCAGAGGGCGTATCCCACTTGGTACCGGTTTTGGCTATTTCTCTCGGCGTTTTGGTTTCTTGTCTTTCTTTTCTGTCTTTCTTTCCTGTCTTGCTTTCCTGTCTTGCTTTCCTGTCTTGCTTTTCTGTCTTGCTCTTCTCTCTTGCTTTTCTGTCTTGCTTTTCTGTCTTGCTTTTCTGTCTCGCTTCTCTGTCTCGCTTTTCTGTCTTGCTTTTTTGTCTTGCTCTTGGTACCTAGAGAAGAGGCTGGCTGGAACACCCTTCGCACCTAATGCAACCCTGTTTTGGATCCGTGGCCGCCTCAGCACCCCGAGGTTCGATGAAGCGGCGTGTACAGTTCTTACCACACAGGGGCCGTATACACCGACCAGGTTCGAATTACTTGACGTTGTTGTCGTCCTGGTGCAAGTGGGAGAACAAGGATCTCATGGCGTTGCTCAAGTTGTTGAACCCAGTTCGGTCCGGCGCTTGTCGCGAGCGTACCTACCTACCTAGTTCCCTCGCGTACGCAGCTGCAGTCGCGGCTGATCTCTGTCGATTACATCACACCGCTCCCACCATGCAAGAGACGAGGGCAGGTCTTCCAGCACGTCGCTGTGGTGGTGGACAGGCTGACGAAGATGCGGCACTTCATCCCGATGGCCACGCTGGAAGCCGAGGAGCTCGCTGACAGGTTCGTCGAAAGGGTGTACTCGCTACACGGCTTGCCAGATACCATCGTCTCAGATCGAGGTTCTCAATTCGTCTCCGCACTTTGGAGGGCATTGACGGCAAGGCAGGCGGTGACGCTGCGGCCGTCCTTAGCATTCCACCCCAGACCAATGGTCAGACCGAACGGATCAACGCTGAGTTGGAAAAGTACTTGAGGCTGTACGTGGACTGGGCACAGGACGACTGGGTGGACTGGCTCCCACTGGCAGAGTTCGCGGGCAACAACACTGTCTCTGAGACGACAGGCGTCTCATCCTTCTTCGTAAACTACGGCTTCCATCCGAGGATGGGCGTGGAACCGGCCAAGCCGTGCTCACCAAACCTGTCAGAAGCACAAAAGCGGGAATTCTTCCGAGCCTCCGAAATAGCCGCCCGGTTCGAAGCCATCCTGGGTCTGGTGACGGCCCTTGCGAGGCAGGCCCAAGACCGGTACGAAGAGAACGCCAACCGCCGGCGGCAGGACGCACCGGTATACCGGGTGTGCGACAGGGTGATGCTCAGCATGGAGAACTATAAGACCGGACGCCCGGCACAGAAGCTGGACCCACGGTGGGAGGGTCCGTTCAAGCTGACGCAGGCGTCGAGCCACGCAGTGACGCTGCAGCTCCCAGCCAACATGAAGATCTTCAACACCTTCCATGTCTCGCGGGTCCGCGGGTATCGCGGTGACGACGGCATTCCCGGGCAAGGCGAGGCCCAATCGGACGTCCGGGTGAAGGCGAGGAGGCCCAGGAATGGAAGTTCGAGAGCATATTGGACTGTGGTAAGGCCGACAACGGACGATGGCAATACCTAGTCAAGTGGGAGGGTTATGACGACCCGACGTAGCAGCCAGCCACGGACCTGCGCGGCTGTGACGACGATATCTGGGACTTCCACGACGCCAACCCTGACAAGCCTGGGCCACCATCGTGGGTGAAGCTTCGCCGGCTAGAGAACCAAGGTCAGGAAGAGCAAGGGCAGGAGGTCCAGCGGCTAGCGGGAAGGCCAAGGGCGGCAACAGCAGCTACAGCAGCGCGAAGCACAAGGAGAAGCCCTCGATTGAAAAGGGGGAGCTTGTTTTGAGGAAGGGACGTGTCACGGGCAGAGCCGTGACTTGGTGTGGGGTGAGACAGGCTGGCAATGTGGTGATCATGTCTGTCTAAACTAACTGCAGGTGTGGAAAACACTGCAGGTCGGTTGTGGGTGGCAAGATCTTGTGATGTTGCCTGTATTTGTGGTGCGTGGTGAAGAAAAGGAAGGCTGGCTGTAGCCAGGTCGGGTGTAGAAGATGTGGACAGTGTGGGGTGGCCTGTGCGCCACACCCACGTCCACACCACACCCACAACCCCCCACAGACAGCCCAATCTGCCACTCCCTAACTTCCCAAAGCGGTAATCTAGATACATTTCCTAGTGTTAGTGCCCAGGTCCTTCTTTTCTACACAAATTTTGTCGTTCCTGGACGCCTAGAGCGCCCACAATTCTGTCCTCTTCCTCCATATATTAACAAGCCCTCGCAATTTAAACAACCTCTCTAAACGGCCGTTTTCCACTTGATGTCACGGGCGGGACAGGCAGATAGTCCAATGACAGTGTATTCGGGCTACGCTACAGTCTCGGGCTCTATTCCGTCGGTACGGGCAGGCTTGATAGTCAAGACGTTGCTCGAAGAGCTACAAACAGGTCTCGCGGCAGCGAGGTGCAGGGTCTTCAACCCACAGGGGCCCGTACTTCTCCATATGCCGGTTCCACCCGTAGGTCCCAGCTGTCACGGCGCGACCGCCGTAACAATATCCCCTCTCTAGGTGCGGAGCTCCGTCGACGTATACTGCCGGGTCAGGGGCTAGGCTTCTCGGGATAACGACGGTGGAAGTTGCGGACAACCTCCTTCGCGTGCTCCAGGTAGTCAGCGGGCACCTCGGTAGGTTGGTTGTATCCAGCCCACTTGACCGTGTACTTCAGACGGGGACGGCCTCCCCGGCCGCAGCGGTCTAGTCGTGAGTCCAGGACTTCCTGTACTTTAAAGTCTTCGACCCTATCTACCTCCACCGGTAGTAGGGGGTCTTATCGTTGGCCAGGCAGGGGGTTATCGGCTGCAGGACGGAGCAGGCTAACGTGGAACACCGGGTGGTTCTTTATCGAGGCTGGGAGGTCTAGGCGGTAGGCGTACGGGCTAATAACTTTAGTGATCTTGAACGGCCCTAGGTTCTTCTAGTCGAGCTTCTTCTATGGGCGGAGCGTCTTGATATTCCGGGCGTTGAGCCAGACCTCCTGGCCGACGTAATACTTGCGGGCAGGCTTGCGTTTTCGGTTTATGTACTCTTCCTAGCGGGCTTGGGCCATGTAGATCTCGGCCCTCAGAAACTCGTGGATTTCCCTTATCCTGGATACGAACTGTTCGGCGTCCTTAGCTCCAGGTCAGGTACTATAGGTTCGAACCCTATACGGGGGTTGAACCCATAATTAGCAAAGAAGGGTATTATCTTGATGCTCTCGTTCAGGGCATTGTTCAGGGCGAATTCGGCAGGCAGTAACCATTAGGCCTAGTCGTCTTGTAAGTAGGAGACGTATCCCCTCAAGTACTGTTCTAGGAAGGCATTAGCCCTTTCGGTCTGGCCATTAGTCTCAGGGTTGAATACGGTCGACAGTAGCGCTTTCGAGGCCAGTCGGCGGGTCAGGTACTTCTAGAAGTCGGAAATGAACTAGGTTAGTTACGTTGTATAGAGCTTAATCTCCTTCTCGTAGTGGTCTGTAACTCTTATACTAGCCGTGGCATAGTGGGTCACCTTCCCACTCTCGGCCGAACGGCCGTCGAAGACCTCCAATGTAAATGGTCTCTGCAGTCTCTTCAGGGGCAGTTCGTGGGTCTCGGCCCAGCTCTGGTCAATGAAACCCTTCCCTTGGGCTCTAGAGTCGGTCAGGGCGTAGGTAGGAAGCCGTTGCTTCCCACTCTCTAGGGTAACAGGCAGGATCATCAGGTTTGATCGTAAGTCCTCCTCCTCGCGGACGGAGAGGCCTTGTACAGACGCAGCAGAAGTTCGTAGTGTCCGGGCAGTCTTGGTTGTCTGGGTAGTCGTGGTTTGTACAGTGGGCGAAGCGTTAGGGTAGTTGTCTGCGCGGGTGGCGAGAGTCTGAGAGCGACTTAGCTCAGACTCGCACCGTTTACCGATGCGTAGGGGCTTGGAGGCGGGCTTAGGGATCGGTCGGTCTCAGGGCTGGAGGGACGTTCGGTTCTGGCGGTGCGGGCTTGCATATGCGGGCGTGTATCTGGGTGTGGGCAGAGGGCGACTCGATGGTCCTTCGATCCACATCGGTAACACTCTCCTCGTTCCCTCCGTCCATTCGGTTGGGACGTACGCTGGGCGCTCAAGTCCATCGGTTCTCCCTGGTTCTGGTTTCTAGTAGGGTGCGGGGATCCGCTCCGTCTCGGTGGTTCGGCGGTTGTTCTGGGTGCGGTCTCGGCAAAGCTGGCTGGGGTAGTGGCCCGGGGCGTATGGTTCGGCCTGGTCCGGTTGACTTGCTTCTGATGCTGACGGTACCGGTTGTCAAGGCTTTGGAGATGCCAGGCGTAGGCTTGTAGCTGACGGGACGGGGATAGGTTATGCAGGAGCATGTCTTAGAGTTCCCGCGAGATACCTTGGAAGAGTAGGGGCGTCGGGCCTTCCTCAGGCATCTCTCCCTCCAGGGCCAGGCGTTGGAACTCAGAGAAGTAGGTGCTGAAGTCGTCGTTCTTTTGCTTGAGTTGGTACAGCTTGTTCTGGGCGTTCTGTACACGGTCGGGGTCGCCAAAGTTCTTTCTTCATGTGCGTTGTTTGTTTGATCTGTGATGACACTTTCCGTGGGCGCAAACTAACATTCTTGCGGCAAGTTCTACCCTCTCGGGAGTCACGGGGAAACCAGGAGGGTATCCGCTGGCGCTTCCACCAGGCATGAGCCCCCTTTGTTACATCCCTTTGGTTTCTCTATTCAGGTTGAACCTCAATCTCTTTGATCAGTCCCGTCCTGTGCTTCACCACTAGCCAGAAACATTAATTACGGGGAGACGCTTAACAATACAGGGACACGTTTATGCCCAGCTACTCCTGGCTTAGTTCATATTGTATCCAGGCCACCCGAGGCGAACACCAAACGTCGCTAGGTCCCTCTTGATCATCATACCATTATCCAATCAAAGCACAACCTCCCTGTCAGCGACATCAGGCAGCCCTACGTCTCCACCGCAGCGTACGTCTCCAGAAACGCGACCTTCTCCCTCTCCACGAACCCCTCAAAAGTCCCAACCTTCACCCCCCACGTTTTCACGCCTTCCACATCCCCAACCACACCCCCTTTCGACACATCCCTCAACCTCTCCTGTACAATCAACATCGGATTCACCTTCCGCGCCTCCTCCACCCCCCCCTCGCTTAAATACCTCGCCCGAATCCCCTTCCCCGTCCCCTTTCGCATAACCTCCAGCGCCCTCTCCACCTCGACAGCCTCACTCACAATATCAATGTACTGTGCCCCGAACCTCTCCGGATCCTGGAAAGCCGCGGCCGCGAACGCCGCGATATCCGCCGGGTCAACCATCGGCAGCGGGGTATCTGGCGCAAATGCAACCGTGAACAACCCCGTCTCCGCCGCGCCGGGGTACAGCAAGGAAGTCATCGGCGCGAGGAAGTTGGTCATGAAAAACCCCGGCCGGAGGACCGTCCAGACGGGGATGGAGTCCGGCGAGAGGGAAGCTAGGTACGCTTCCGCCTCCCGCTTGGAAGCCGCTGCCGCGGCGAGAAGCGGGTTGGGGGTGCCGCCCTCTGGGGTAGGGAGGATCAGGCTGGTGCTGTAGACGACGTGGCGGATGCCAGCGGCCACGGCCAGGTCGAGGATGTTCTTGGCGTGGGTGGCTTCGAGGGTGGGGTCCGTGAAGACGGGGAGGACGTTCAGGAAGAGGAGATCGCAGCCGGCCAAGGCGGGGGCGAGCGCGGCGTTGTCGAGGAAGGAGGTCGCTGCGTGGACGGTTACGCCGAGGGCGGTGAGGGCTTGGGCGGCGGGGGAGGAGGGGTCGCGCGTGGTGGTCGTGACGGACCAGCCCAGGGTGAGAAGGGCGCGGGCGACGGCGCCGCCTTGGGTGCCTGTTGCGGTGCAGACGAAAGCGTTGTGCCGGGGCATGGTGATGGGAGGTGGAGATATTCTGGGGGTGGTGAGGTTCAGGATGTGTGTTGATAACGAGAGAGAGTTGTAATGATGGATTCAAGGACCATAATCCTGACGACTTATACGGTTCTCACCAACCCCGCCGCTCACGCCTTCTCGGGCCAACATGATCCCACCGTGGCTCGGAGACTTTCGCCGTGCTGGGTCGTGAGTGGCAGAAACACCACCAGCCCGGCGAGTTCCCGGAGACTTGTTGATGGCTCGTCCCAATCCAGCCATGCTCCCCATCACACATGCATACTGCCATTGGGCGTGGCAAATGGTACATACCCTCCAGCCAGCCAGCCAACCCACTGCCTCTTCCTCCCATGCACACACACACCACCATACCTTCACCACGTTCCACAATCCCCTTGACATACCCATACTGGCATATGAGCTATCAGAGAGGTTATGTTATGCCTGAAACCAGACACCAAAACACATAGTGCTACGTACTTCATTTCCAAGATCCCGACGAGCCAGCCCGAGGTTTAGAGAGGGGGGGGTCGAGTTCTTGAGGTCCCACTAAAGCCGTCGAAGTAGATGTGATAAGTGGAGGGGAGTTGCCTGCTACTCGCCGGTACCGACCGAACAGATCATAACAAGCTTCATCAAGTCCTTCAGTACCTGGGCTGACGTTGTACTGGGCCAGAACGAGAATTGCCGGGATGTCGGGGTCGCGGTGCGGCATATAGTGCGAGAGTTAGCCCATGCCACCCCTCAGTTACGTCCCCTCCATGCAAAAGATCTCGAACGAGTGATCCGGTCTTTATCTCTGTTGGTAACGAGCTCGAGGTCAGGGGGCGGTGTGAGCCAAACAGCGCTGGTGGGCGGGCGAGAGAGCCCACAGGATGGTGATATACGTGGACTGTTAGGCAAGATATTCATCCATGGCTGGAGGACAGTGTTTCGAATGGAGGGAGGGTACCTCGGACTCGGGCCGCATACCATCCAAGAGGACGACATCTTCGTTGTGTTTCATGGCAGTTCACAGGCGGCTGTCGTCCGACCTTGAGGGGACTGGTTTCGGTATGTTGGTCCGGCCTATGTCGATGGGATAGCGGTTGGCAAATTCTGGGGTTCGAAGTCACTTGAGGATGACGAGTAGTTTGTCTTGGTCTAAACACCGCTGGCGGTTCGAGGGCTCCCCCCTTCCCTCGGCTCCTTCGCCAGCGCTGCGGCTTGTAACTACAAACGAGAAGCAGGCGGGCAGGTAGACGACTGTTTGCGGAGCGGCTCATCGCTAGCTCGGCGTTGGTCGGATAGGTCAACCCCGTCTGCTCTCTTTCAAACAGCCCCAGGCGAGGACCACACCTTGGGGTCGGTAGACACTTAGCCCTAAGCCCAGGCCCGCACCCACTGCACCCACTCACACCGGGGTTGCGCACCCAGATACGCGGCAGGGGGAGGGGGGGGATGTGTTGGGGGCGGAGTCGCTCAAACGAATCAAACCGCCGGGGTAGATAAAGTGAAACCAACGAACAACAGCCAGCCAATTTTTGAAGCGGCGACCCGAAGCAACCCCGACCATCCCACAGTGTTGCCCATCCCACAGTGACCTTTCGAGTTTCCAGCTTCGAGTGGAAGGCGCTAGTCGCTCTCGAATGACTCTTTTTCGCCGGAGAGTGGAAGCTCTACGAATCCCGCCTTCAGCCGACAGAGCGCACTGTTCTTCCTCTCCATCGCAATGTCGGCACCAGACTCGCCTAAATCGGCCCGCCCGCAGATCGAAGGCAGGACTGTCCAAGGGGGCATGGCCATCCAATCCCTCTTCCAGGCTGCCTTCTCTGTCTCGCCCATCTCCTCAACCGTGAACAGAACCCCCTCGCCTGTGCCGTCCAAGCCGGGACTGGCCGTCAGGACAATGGCTCTCACGTTGCTAATGTCGTCATCCGTAATCCCCGTCGCACATACCCAGAAGATATTCGCGGTACCAATCTTTTCCCATTCGCGGGCGTCAGAAGTCATGTGGGAGTACAGGAAACGCTCCTCTTGTCCAAAGAGCATTGTGCTCAATTTCGGCCAGACACGGTCGTAAAGGATGGAATTCGCCAGAAAGTGGGCCTGGCCCGATGCATGGGGTAGCGTTTCGTACCGGCGGCCAAACAGGAGGGTGCCCAACCGGGATCGGGGCCGCTCCCAGTGGGGGACCGGGGTGGTGTTTGGGTCGAAGTCGGTCCTCAAGAGGGAAAAGGGAATCGTGACGGCGATGTGAATTGGCACGTCATATTTGAGGGGGAGACTGATGGGTCCTTTCCCAACAACAGACACTGAAATGTCCATCGTGCGGTCGATAGGATGACGAGAACAGGAGGAGGAGGAGGAGGAAGGGGGTAGTGGTGGTTAGAGGTGGTGGTTAGAGGTGGTGATTAGAGGTGGTGGTTAGAGGTGGTGGTTAGAGGTGGTGGTTGCAGGTGGTCTGGCTGCGGGAGGCACACTGGAAGAGAAACTGGAGATCGATGGTATTTAATGGGGTCTGTGGGATGCACGGGAAAGGAAATTGGGGGGAAAGGTCAAGGCAAATGGAACAGGGGAGCAGGAGCCGCGCAAGCTCGGTCCGCCAAGCAGAATGAGGGGGCGGGTGGGGTGCTGCTGTGCCGCCAACCGGCATCCAAGGCATTGGATGCAAAGCCTGGCGGCAAACACAAACACAATGCCGTCACGTTTGCAAACCTTGGAGCCTGCTCGCAGGGCCGAGGTAGGCCTGAAGGCTTGACGCTGCCTGGAATCACCCACAGGCGAGTCCACGTTAACGCCCCCACGCTCATGGCCGTTGTTGATCCTCAGTGTCACCACCGACAGTGCCGCGTTTCTCGTCACACAGCGCAGCCA
>FTEL01007852.1_pt1 | contig 11953 bp, 9 predicted proteins | sample 1658911 | NCBI WGS metagenome assembly FTEL01 (sample SAMEA3914869, study PRJEB12502) | metagenome | biome: forest; material: soil | place: USA | collected 2012-03-12 | depth 0.1 m
ATGTTGGAGTGGATCATGGAGACCGGGGTGGAGAGCTCTTCGGCGATGACGAGGAATTTGGTGGGGTCCGGGGTGGGGGGTGGGTTGGTGGTGGTGGTGGTGGTGGTGGTGGTGTTGTAGCGGGAGTGGTAGAGCTCCCAGGCGCGGTCCTTGTAGGAGCGCAGGAAGTCGTAGTTGGCCACGTTGTTGACGCTGTCGAGGCGGAGGCCGCCGACGGAGAAATCGGTCATCCAGCGGGCGAGGTGGCAGTGGTGGAAGGACCAGGCCGGGTGGACGGCGGGGTTGACGCCGGCGCCGGTTTCCGGGTCGTAGGAGGGGGTCGAGTGGATGTACCGCCAGGAGTTCCCGCCGTAGCCGTCGCGGAGCTGCCCGGACACGTGGGACTGGTAGCTGTCGGGGTTGTTTGGTTCAAGCGGCGGGCGCAGGTGGAAGCTGTCAAAGTCGATGTAGCTGTAGGGGTCGTGCCCGAAGGCCATGACCACGTCGGTGAAGAGCCGGACTCCCTGGGAATGGATCCTGTCGACGAGGCGGCGGAGGTCGGAGGCCGAGCCGAGGTCGTAGTCGGTCGCGAAGTAGTGGGCCGTCGCGTAGCCCCATTCGCCCTTGGCTTTTGCGTCGGCGGCCGGGAGCAGCTCGAGGGCGTTGATGCCCAGCTCCGTGAGTATGGCCTCGTCGCGGACGGCGGCGATGGAGGAGAAGCGACGGCCGTCGGTAGCGGGGTCGAACAGGGCGAGCACGTCGGTGAAGGTACCGACGTCGACGTCGTTTCCGCGCAAGTCGGCTCCAACCTTGGCCCATGACGTCGGGAGTTCGTAGATGACGAGGTGGTTGTTGCTGGGGAGGGTGGTCGGGTCCGGGGGTGTGGGTGGCTGGGACTCTGTGCCGTCCAGGTCGCAAGGCCACAGCTTGCCGTCGCGAAGCTTGATCACCGAGGCGGGTTGGTATTTGGCATCGTCTCCTCCGGTAGGCGGGGCCACGCTGTAGTCGACGGTGAAGGAGAAAGGGTCGGCTACGAGAAGAGTTCCCCTCCTCTCCGGAGATGTGTCCTGGATCTCGAACCAGTAACGGTAGACTCCATCTTCGAGAGCCGGCGAGATGGAGGCCGGATCCAGGGTCCAGAGGCCGAGCTTGCCGTCCGGGGGAACGAGGGGGAACCGTCCAATCTCGGTGAAGGGGCCAGAGTTGCCGGCGGTGGTCCCAATGACAAGCAATGGGGGCTGGACAGGGGAGGTAGTTGACCGAGGCACCCAGAGGACGAACCTCTCGGTGCGCTGGTTGAGGATGTCGACGGGGTACATTAGGGCAGAGCGGAGGGGGGATGAACTGGAGGAGCGAGTTCGTAGGATAACAAGATGCTCAGGGTGCTTAGGATTCTCAGGTCAAATAGGGGGGGCGAGGCGGATAAGGGGGCCATTTTAGGTACGTCGGCGTCGAGATGGCACGGATGCTCCAGGATTGAAGTGTCGGTGAGGCAGCGAGGGAGTGAGTGTGTGATGCTGACTGTGATGGGCTGAGTCCCGAGTAAACGGCCCCCTCAGCCTCCCGCCGCCAGGGGCCAACCGAACAGATGCAGGAGCATCCCATGCTGGCGGCGCTGTCCAGCCTGCCACATTCCCGGGCCCCTTCCTCGTCCGCTGATTGGATTGGCCAAGCACATGGCTGGGTTGTTGGGGTGTTGGTTGGTGTGAGGTCAGACTACGCAGATTGACGACCTGCCTGCAGCATTCTCAGAGGGAAGCAGTGGATTAAATTGGTAGACATATGTACAGGACGCGATGGGATGAAGCATTGTGGACAGCCCCGACGACGGTTGGTTGTTGCTTCTCAAAAAGGACGTCGTCAATGGACAGCAAGACGCATGTGGAAGGGTGGAGTTCAAGAAGGGAACGGCGGCAGGCTAGATGGAGATCTTAGTCAACAGCTGCAGCCCAGGGTTTCCCTTATCAGCGCCTCGGTGGCTGCTTGGCGCAGCGAGGGATGGCCCAAAAGGTGCGCAAAAGGTGAAACCCGCAGCTTTCCGCGCGACCGGATGGCGCTGCAGACGTCACTGAGCGCGGGCAGCGACGCTAGACCATGCGTGGCTTAGCGCACAAGCTTTCCCAGGCGAGGCCCCACCTGTCCGGGGAGATGGAGCTGCAAGTCAGTGCAGTGGGTGGTGAGTGGGCGGGCAGCGGGTGGAGGGCAGAATGCGGGAGGCGTGGTCAATTGCCTCGTGCGTTGGGCTTTTGCGGCATTTGGACCAGCCGACCTGGCACTGACAGCATTTTCCTGCAGAACAACAACAAACCGAATTCTACATCTTTCTCTTTTTTGGCCCCTCCGTGCTGCCCGCCTCTCTCTCTCCCTCCTTCGCACCCGCGCGCACCACCCACCACTCCGGACCGATTCTCACGACCGCCCTGCCCGCTCAATTCTTACTGCTGTTGCCCACCATGCTCAGCCGGAACTCTACGCGCGCTGCCCAGGTACGTGCAATGCGACATCCTGTCCTTATCTCTCTCGGCGGAGGGTCGCCGGGCAGTTGAGCACCGGGCAGCCAGCGAGACTAGTATATAATCCTCTTGCTGACCAGTGTCTTGCCTCCTCCAGCGCATGCTCCGGGCAGCCGCCCACCCCCAGCAGCGCCTCAACCTTGCGCGCAGCTTCGCCACTGTCAACGACACCACCGGCTCGCTCCAGGCCGATATCTTCAAGCCCACCAAGTATGGCGGCAAGTACACCGTCACCCTCATCCCCGGCGACGGCATCGGTGCCGAGGTCGCCGAGAGCGTCAAGACCATCTTCAGCGCCGACAATGTGCCCATCACCTGGGAGCAGATCAACGTGTCAGGCCTGGACGAGGCCACCGCCTCGGGCAAGACCGAGGAGCGCTTCCAGGAGGCCGTCGCCTCGCTCCGCCGCAACAAGCTCGGCCTGAAGGGCATCCTCCACACCCCTATCAGCCGCTCTGGCCACCAGAGCTTCAACGTGGCCATGCGCCAGGAGCTCGACATCTACGCCTCCATCGCCCTCGTCAAGAACATCCCCGGCCTCAAGACCCGCCACGACAACATCGACCTGTGCATCATCCGCGAAAATACCGAGGGTGAGTACAGTGGTCTCGAGCACCAGAGCGTCCCCGGGGTCGTCGAGTCGCTCAAGATCATCACCCGCGCCAAGTCGGAGCGCATCGCCAAGTTCGCGTTTAGTTTCGCCCTGGCCAATGGTCGCAAGAAGGTCACCTGCATCCACAAGGCCAACATCATGAAGCTCGCCGACGGTCTCTTCCGCGGCACCTTCCAGAAGGTCGCCAAGGAGTACCCCCAGCTCGAGTCGAACGACATGATTGTCGACAACGCCTCGATGCAGTGCGTTGGCAAGCCCCAGCAGTTTGATGTTATGGTCATGCCTAACCTGTACGGCGGCATCCTGTCCAACATTGCTGCCGCCCTCGTCGGCGGGCCCGGAGTCGTGCCCGGTTGCAATATGGGCCGCGACGTCGCCGTCTTCGAGCCCGGCTGCCGCCACGTCGGCCTCGACATCAAGGGCAAGGACCAGGCGAACCCCACCGCCCTGCTCCTCAGCGGATGCATGCTCCTCCGCCACCTCAACCTGAACCAGCACGCGGACCGCATCTCGAACGCTGTATACGACGTCATCGCTCAAGGGTAAGTACCCGTGCTCTAGCCCGCCCTAGCCTAATTCTCTCTAACCCCTCCCAACAGCAAGGTCCGCACCCCCGACATGGGCGGCCAGGCGACCAACCGCGAGTTCACCAGCGCCATCCTGGCGTCCATGGAGAAAGCCCTCTAGAAGGAGGCCAACCCGGATCCCGCCACACGCGGCGCGGTTGAACCACTATCCCTTCCCGGCAGCGATTATATCCCGATAGACCCTGACACGCTGCTCCCTCTCTACCCCATCACCATCACCCCCTCAATCACGCCCAGACCCATCATCCCCTGAACGATCCCGAGATAGAAGTTGTCCTGCCCGGCCGGGGGGGGGCGGGTGTGCTTGGGCTGCCGGCGCGCAGGGGGCAGGACAGGAGGCTGTAGAGCGGACAATTGGCGAGCGCTATAGACTGGAGCGGACGGATAGGGGGCGCGAATGGAGAAGACAGACAGGCAGACAGGCCGGCGGAGAGATGTACGGATTACTGTACAGCTGTAGACGAGGAGGCGGCCAGACACCTCGGGCAAACTCCGAGCCGGTGTCTGGCCGCGATTAATGATGTGAATGTTACCGATTAAACATACTTAACCCCATAAGCGTTGTTTTACCCATCCTCCATAACCCATTTACCTCACCGAGTCCTACTGTCTACGATCCACTTGGTCTCTCACCGTCTCCCACCGTGTACTCCATCACCGCAGTCGCGATGTCCACCTCCGCCCCCACCGTCGTCGGCCCTACCCGATCCAAGCCGCCGCCGCCGCGCCAAAAAATCGTCCAAGAAGAAAAAAAAATCGCCGATCGGATCGATCGCCCATCTCCGAGCGCAACGGGCGGAGCACCGGCGGAGCTATCGGCTCCTAAGTGGGGCCTTGCCATGCCTGGCCGGGGTCGGCTCCGGGGACCCCTGGTTGGTGCCAAGCGAGGACGGAGGGGAGGGCCGGGGGCCGGACGTGGGGGTTCGAGGACGATGGGGAGAGGGAATTGGGGACGGCGAGGATGGTGATGGCGGGTTGGAGGTTCTTAAGGAGGGAAGTGAGGAGAGGTTTTACTACATGTAAGCTTAGTTTCCAAGGACTGGAATGACAATGTCCAATGTCCAATACCCCGCAGACATTGGTTGCATTCGATAACTTTAGTGGCTTATCCGGTGTTGGGTGTCAAAGAAAATGCATATTGGAGCAGAGGGCTAAAGAGGAACAACACTTCAGGAATGCGTGTTTAAGGGGTGTTTTCGAGCATTCCAGAAAAGGTTCACATAAGGTTGACGATCATTGGGGATGGAGATCATATCCCAAACGGCTGGGCAACCCCTCACTTGGCAACTTTGTCAAGACCACTTATTCCACAGCTGCGGCTGAGCTGAGGGGAAGCTTCAAAGGTCTAGAACACGGACTTTGGCCGCATGATGCTCTCAAGCACAGACAGATGCTCCCGAGGGCACAGACAGATGCTCCCAAGTGCACAGACAGATGCTCTCAAGTACAAGTCCACAAACAACAGGATGTTTCCCCTCCTTGGCCGGCCTCAGCTTCGAGCCAGCCCGAGAACGCAACTGAGACACTGAAATGGAAACGCACATGGATGCAAGCTCTCGGAATGCTTGGCCTGACGCCATATCACGATGCTCGCGGTTGCAGCGGGAACCCTTCACCACTTGACGTCGTCAAAAACCAGGACACCGAGCCCACCACTCATCAACATGCTCGAAGGAGCCCGAGCAACCAAGAGGATCCGAGTAGATATTACCCCGCGCATCCCTCCCACATCAGCATCTGACATCCACTGCTAGCCCGGTAGGTGGTAGGTAGCAGACGGCCAGGCCAGGCCCAGACCGAGCAACCATGCAATGCACCCCAACCCAAAGCCCCAAAACCCAAAACCCAAACCCACCCAAACGCAACAAACCCCCCCTCTGCAGTCAGCCGCAGTCCCTCCCCACCCCCTGGTTGGTCAACACAGGAAACCTGCATAGGGCTGAACGCACCCCTCCCCTCCCCTCCCCATGTCCCCCTTTCCTCGCTTCCGCTTGGTACGCTCGCCCAAGCGCAACGCGCATCAGCGCATTTACCCCGCACCAACACCACCAAACTAGCGATTGAAGCTGAGCTGAGAAGAGCAGAGTTGGTGGTGGTGGTGGTAGTACAGATGAGGGGTTCCAAGGGGTTGTCAATGGTCCAGGTACGTGGTGTGGTGTAGGCGTGCTGACGAAAGGCGGGCGGGTGCTCACCAACGGGGATGGGCGGGACGGAGCGGGATGAAGGGCTCGCGCTCACCAACGGGGCGAGCGAGGGGCCAAGCGGGGAGGGGTGAGTGGCTTGCCAGAAGTTCGTTCGTCTTGCTGCGCCTCGACGGGTGACGAGGGTGTTTGTGGATTGGATGCGGGAGGTGTTGGGCAGTGGCTTTGGGGCCCGAGTTGGTGTAAGTGGTGTTGGGCTGGGGGGGGGGAAAGGCTTTACATATGAGGGGGAGGGCCCAACCAAGGCTCAGTTGAGGGAGATGCTGTCAGGTAAACCCAACCCAACACAGTAGTAGACCATCTAGCATTGAGAATACAGCCATGAGCGGCAACATCGCCATCACCGGGATTCCCACCACCCCTGGGACGGATGGTGCGTTGAGCCACACCCCCATCTCCAACACCATCCTCCTGCCCCTGTCCCAAACCAGTACTGACCCGTACAGGCTCCGTCCCCCTCCGCCACGAGCTCCGCGACCTCCAGCGCAACTTCCCCGACCAGTACAACCTGCTGATCCTGGGTCTCCGCGCCCTGGAGACTCAGGACGAGAATGGCCTCACTTCCTACTACCAGCTGGCCGGCATCCACGGCATGCCCTACAAGCCCTGGAACGGCGTCGGCAGCACAACCAACTGGAAGACCAGCAGCGGCTTCGGCGGGTACTGCACGCACTCGTCCATCCTGTTCCTGACCTGGCACCGGCCGTATCTCGCGCTCTTTGAAGTGCGTTCCCAACCCTAGAATCCATCCACGGACCAAGACTGACCCCTCGTCTCCCAGCAATCCCTGTACAAAGCCGTCCAGGACCTCGCGTCCAAGTTCCCGCAGGGCGCCCTCCGCGACAAGTATGTCCTGGCGGCCAAGACGTTCCGCGCGCCCTACTTCGACTGGGCGAGCCAGCCGCCGCAGGGCTCGTCTGCCTTCCCGAGCGCCTTCACCAGCCCCAATGTCCAAGTCGTCGACGTCGACGGCAAGGCCAAGGCCATCCCAAATCCGCTGTACCGCTTCTCCTTCCACCCGGTGAACCCCTCGGCTGGGGATTTCACGGCACAGGCGCGTTGCCCTTCTCCCAGAACCACCCCCAACTCAACACGAAGCAAAGCCAGACAGAGATATTGACTGACTTCCCCCAGTGGGCCCGCTTCCAAACCACGGTCCGCTACCCAAGCCGCACAACCGGCCAGTCGCAGGACGCGCGCATCTCGCCGATCCTGGCCAACGAGCTGGCGTCGCTGCGCAGCAACGTCGGTCTGCTGCTGCTGTCGTACACCAACTTCGACGCCTTCAGCTACAACAGGTGGGACCCGAGCACCAGCCCCGGCGATTTCGGCAGCATCGAGGACGTCCACAACGAGATCCACGACCGCACCGGCGGCGGCGGCCACATGTCCTCGCTCGAGGTGTCGGCGTTTGATCCGTTGTTTTGGCTGCATCATCTGTAACCAACCCCCCTCCTCCCCTTAAGGGTCTGATCTCGGATGTGTGCTAACCTCCGCAGCAACGTCGACCGCCTCTGGGCCATCTGGCAAGCCCTCAACCCGGACAGCTTCATGTCTCCCCGCCCCGCCCCCTACTCCACCTTCAGCGTGACCAGCGGCGCCTCCCAGAGCAAGGACACGCCGCTGGCGCCTTTCTGGGACAAGTCGGGCACCAAGTTCTGGACGTCGGCGCAGATCAAGGACACGGCGGCCACGTTCGGGTACGCGTACCCCGAGACGCAGAGCTGGAAGTTTTCGACGGTGGCCGAGTACCAGGCCGACATCCGGCAGACGGTCGGCGCGCTGTACGGCACCAATGTGTTTGCCAACTTTGTGGCCAACGTCGCGCAGCGCAAGCAGGAGCATGATGATGCTGTGAATGCCCTTGCGGTGCATGCCAAGGCGGATGGTGTGAAGGATGCTGGCGTGGACGGCACCGCTGTCAAGGAGGCCGCCGTCAAGGAGGCTGTTGTTAAGGGGGCTGCTGTTGCCCCTGAAGCGGGGCAGCAAGCTCTGTTTGCCGTCCCGCCGCAGTCGGCATTCGCTGCCATGTCTGTGAGCGCGAAGCCCCCGCCGGCCAAGAAGAAGGAAGAAGGCAAGTCCCCCCATATCCCCGGTCTCCAAAGCACCCCCTGACACTGACTCACGTTCTCAGGCCCCATCCCCGCCTCCCTGAAGCACCTTGCTCCAGACAACACCTACACCGAGTGGGTGGTCAACGTCCGCGCGCAGAAGCACGGGCTGGGTGCCTCCTTCCGTACACTCGTCTTCCTCGGGGCCTTCAACGAGGCCGACTCCGACACGTGGGACACTGAGTTCAACTGCGTGGGACGTGTGTCGGTGCTGGGGCGCGACCCGACCGAGACGCACTGCGATAAGTGCCGCGACGACGCGGCGAGCGAGCTGATGGTGTCCGGCACGGTGCCGCTGACGTCGGCGCTGCTGCAGGACATCGCCGAGGGCGAGGTGTCAAGCCTGGAGCCGGCGCAGGTCGTGGAACATCTGAAGAAGAATCTGGCGTGGAAGGTGACGCTGTTCAATGGGGATGAGAGAGACGTCACCGAAGTGCCCGGGCTCAAGGTCAGTGTCGCGTCGACCAAGGTGACCATTGGGAACGATGGGCTGCCGCGGTATAGTGGTGAGTATACTGTGTGGCCCGAGATCACGGATGGCAAGCCTGCAGGGTTGAGGGTTGGTGAGCATGTCTAAGCGACAAAGGGCGCCCAGTCCAGGGAAGTGTTGAAAAGCAGCCAATTCCCCGTTCGTCGCCGGGGAAGTGGTCAGGGCAGTGATGGAAAGATCAAGAGTAAGTGGGTATCAAGATTATGCCATGAACCAAAATAAAAAGCAGTGTTGCTGCCGCCCGACCCTGAACGCCGTCCCGATGCCAGTGATGAGTAATGAGAAACCACAGGGAGTGAGATCAGAACTGGATCCGCCGCTTCCGCCCCGTGTACTTGGAGGTGGCCTTGACGATCTTGCCCTTGCGCTCCATCTGCTCCTTCTTTTTGATGATCCAGGCCTTGCTCCCCTTCTTGATGTCGCCCTTGGCGCGATTCCCTTTCCGGCGGTGGTCCAGCACATCGACATTGGCCATGCCGTCGACGACGCCTGTAATGTCGCCGCCCTTTCCAGCGACGGCGCTGCTGCCGACGGTCAGGACAAGGTAGACCTTGACATTCTTCGTGTCGGGGTCGTCTTCGAGGAGACCGGCCCCGAAGCCAGCCTTGACGGCTGCCGCGGTGATCATCTGCTTCTGGACGTCGTTCTTGGGGTAGAACTGGCAGACGGCCATGCCGCCCCGTTTGAGTGACGCATAGAGACCGTTAAAGAAGCGCGAGAGGCGGCCCGCGGGTGATGTCTCGCTGTTCTCGGCGTTGCACAGCCATTGGATGGCGCTGATGCTGATGGCGGCGTCGAACGAACCAGCGCGGAAGGGCACACCTTGGCCAATGTCGGCCAGCAGCAGATCTCCCTCCACGTCCCGCTGAAGGGCAACGTCCAACATGGACGCGCTGATGTCCATGCCCACCCACACGTGCGGTCCTCCCTCGTCTTCTGGAACCGCCGACAGCATCTCTCCGGACAGGCCGCTGCCGCATCCGATGTCGAGGATCAAGCTCGGGGATTTCAGGTCGAGGAGCTCGAGTGCTCGCTGGGTCATGGAGGCCTGGATGTTTTGGATACGGGAGCTGGTGGTGTACTTGCGAGCCTCGACATCGTCGTAGTGGATATCGGCCGCGCTGTCAAGTGTCAGATGCGGTGTAAGGGGGGCGGAGGGCGAGGGCTGAGGTTTGGGGTAGCTTACAGGGTATCTTCCGGGCGCGACATGGTGGCGGGTGTCTGGGGACGTCAAGATATCCCAAGAAATAGCCAGGGATTAAGACGAGTACTGATCGAGCCTGTTGCGAGGGCCGGTTCGTCTGGGGCTCGAGGCGTGGCAGTGACAGGACACTGACACAGCGGCAGGCCAGGTGCTGAGGATTTTTGGGAGCTTGGTGGGGCTCTGGACTGGCGTGGTACTGCGAGACAGTGGAGGCTGGCCGCGAACGCGCTTAACTGACAACAGTTCAAGGATTCGGACGTCGGGAAATGAATATGTGAGCAATTGCGGCAATCCGCCGAGACGGGTTGTCTAGTTCTTGTCGTGCCTTGTCGTCTGGTCGTGTCTGGTGCTTCCTCGCCTATCTCCCCTCGCAATTCAGGTTGTGGGCGATAAACTTTTGTTATCTAATCTCTTATCAGCTCATCCCTTGGCATTGCTGGCTGGGATCAACGATCAGCCGGATCCGGCAGCAGCTCGCGTCTGAGTGGACACGGTTCCGTTCCAGGCAGAGGACGTCATGCCAGTTGGAGCTTGAGCTTGCTGCCAACGGCTTGCCAAGACCCAAGACGCGGCATCGTGTCCCTGTTCCCGTCGAGAATTGGCAACCCCCATCACGACTCCCCGCGATCCTCGACGCCCCGATCCGATCTCTTCGACGTCGTCCCCCCCGAACATGGTCCTTCCAAGCGCATCATCAACATAAAAGATACAGCGTAACTCTCGCCAACATGTGGATTCTACCTCTGGTCGGCTACCTTGGCTCCGTCGTGGGTTTCTGCTTCATGACACTGGCGATAGGTATGTACCTCGTTCGGATATTAGCTTGCCCTTGCTTGCCTTTCCAGCTCCTGTTGGCTGACGACTGTTTGTACCCTCGTAGCCTCCGGCCTCTACTACCTCTCCGAGCTCGTCGAAGAGCACACCGTCATTGCGAAGCGCTTCCTCACCAAGCTGATCTACTCGATAATGGTCCTCCAGCTGTTTCTCTGCATCGTCGACCGCTTCCCCTTTCTCCCGACCGTCCTGGGCATCTTCTCCCACTTTGTCTACCTCGGAAACATGCGCCGGTTCCCCTTTGTCAAGCTCACCGACCCCTTATTCTTGGCTTCCTGCGGTACGTGCCCTCGGCTCTTACCCGTCCTATCTAGGAACCAGCTGACGACCATGATATACAGTCCTCGTCCTCGTAAACCACTATGTCTGGTTCAAGCACTTCTCCCACCACCAAGAGCGCGCCTACCAGAACATGTCCTCGTATTACGACACCCCCGACAACATCCCCTCCTTCACCGAGATCGCCTCCTACTTTGGCCTGTGCGTGTGGCTCGTGCCCTTCTCCCTGTTTGTGAGCCTCTCGGCCAGCGACAACATTCTTCCCACCATGGGCAGCGAGCCGTCGACCTCGGCGGCCGCTGGGGGCATGGGCAGCAGCTCTGGGTCCGGGAGCCGGCGGAGCCAGGGGATGGCCAAGGCGCTGGTTGACAATGTCCGCGCCGCTATTGGGGAAGGGAGCGCGTTGTTCGGGTGGAAGAAGCCGGAAGATCGGTTATGAGGCGCATGTTTTCCTTTTTATGTGACAATATCACTCTTGCATCCCGGCGTTTGGGTCTCGAAGCGGCTGCTTTGGCGTGTTGGCTGGTCCAAGTATCGAGTACGACACCCTCCCCCTGTGCATGATCCCACCAAAATGTCTCACTTATACCATTCAACCCAAAAATCAAGACTCTAACGCCACCAACCTAGGCTCACAACACTATTGTACCAGGCAGGAAAATCCGCCCACAAAAAACATAATAAAAACACAGCGCTGAACCAACCCGCCCCTTGCCCCTTTGCTTCACCCCCTTTCCATTCTACGACGACCTATCCCCATTGAACCTCCTCGCAAAATTCGCCATACCCTTATTCAACGCCATCTCACGCGTCGGCTCCGCCCCCTCCCCCTCCCCCGCCGCGTCCCTCTCCAACCTCACCCCCCCATAATACCCCGACGTGCGCGCCAGGTTCCCCTCCGCCAGCCCCGACGAAGTCTTGGACCCAGACCCAGAAGCCGTCGACGACGAACCTCCTCCCGACCCTGTCGTCTCCTTTTTCTTGTTGTCATTGTTCCCGCCGCTCCCGCCGCTGTTGCTTCCCTGGTAGGACGAGCCGGTGGTAGCCCCCGTGCTGGAGATGGTTGAGCCGCTGCCGCCGCCGCCGCCGCCGGTGGAGAAGGCGCCGCGGGGGCGGTGCCGGGAGGAGGGCCAGTTGGTGGG
>FTEL01004549.1_pt1 | contig 11950 bp, 18 predicted proteins | sample 1658911 | NCBI WGS metagenome assembly FTEL01 (sample SAMEA3914869, study PRJEB12502) | metagenome | biome: forest; material: soil | place: USA | collected 2012-03-12 | depth 0.1 m
AAGCTCGGCTTAGGATCTGGACCTTGGATCCCTCGCTAGAAGGCCCCTTTGGGGCTTGTCTCGTAAACTGCCGCAGGGCGTTCTTGATTGCTTTTGTCGTTGTCTTGTCCTCCAGCGAGCGCAGGTAAACATACGCCAGGAGAAACCTAGCGTCAAGCAGGGTTAATATTAATAGCTCGCAAACGATATTGGTTGAAAACGCACATTCCATCCACTGACTCGGAGATCGACGTTTTGATGTCGACCTGCAGCTTCAGATTCCGCTGCACAAAAGATGGCATGCGAGTCATGTTGCCGTCGATGTATCGTTCAACATCTTCGCGGCTGGCGGAGACTTCCAAGCTGACACTGTCGATACTCCTGAAATGGTCGACAATCTCGGGAATGAACCTGGATGTTGCAAGAACGTTGATCTTGAAGCTTTGCTGTATCCTTCGGATCTCGGTCAATAGTGCCGTTCGACAGCCATCCGATCTCTGGCATTCGTCCACTGCGTCGATGACAATGAAAACACTCGAGAACGACGATACCGTCAGATGGAGGATCTTCAAGACGTCATCAAGTGATAGCCGAGTCTGCTTCTCCTTGTGCCTGTTCCAGAGCTCCCTTAGCTCGGCAGAGAGCGAACGTTTCTGCCAACTCAGTTGTTTTAGCACGTTGGCAAGCAACTGGTCCGTCGTTTGCTCGTCGCGTCGGCGGAAATTGCAATAGACATATGCAATGCCAATTTCCGGAGTCTGGCTATACCGCATGGTGAGATCCTCAATTGCGATGGCTGCGAGCATCGTCTTCCCTGCTCCAGGAATGCCTGGACAGAACAGAGTTTGGCCTCGAGTTTCTCTCCATGTTCGATACTCGGTCGAGTTGAGCAGCCACTGGCCAGTCCCCGGTTGGCGTCTGTTACAGAGATCCTGTTGCTGGACACCGTACTCAACCGGTGTAAGCCAGTTTTTGATGGTTACTCGCTCTTCGTCGTCTTGATGCTGGTTTAATCGATCCACACCCTTTCTCAGTGTGGACACTGATCGGCTGTCTAATCTTAGTAAATGTCCCCTGATGATCCCACAACGAGCAGGTTAATTACCTCAAAATCCCACTGAGAAACGCGTTGAGCAGAGTAAGGTGCTCGGTGACGCGGCCGCGGAGATCACGGATATCGTCTGGTTCCCACTGGAGGCGCTTCCATGCCTTCTTGGCCCGCTTCTTTAAGTTCCCGTCGGCCGAGTCCAAGTCGACATATTCGGTCAGGGTCTGTTCCAACCTGTTGAGAACCTTCGAGCAGCCATCCGAGATTTCGCACAGTTGCGTCATCTGCTGTTGACTGAGTTCGTACTCGGATAGGTAGATGTCCACATCCTGCAGCACGATAGAGAGACTCCGGACCCTAACTCATCACAGACGTCAGCAAGCATTTCCCCTTAGTTGCGTCCGATGGCACACCCACTCGTTTGAGACATCCTTGAATTGATCCGGAGCTCCCACAAAGGCCTTGCGAACCTTATTCGTGAGCTCAAGGACGGCGAGCAAGTCGCCGACGCTGAATCCAAAACTCATCGTGATTTTCGCACCACGTTGGTGGATGACTGAAGAGGGGCATGAATGGCATATATTTTGTTGGGTGTCAAAGCCTGGCTGACCATCAGCCTGCGCGGGGTAATCAATCTGCCTCGATGCTGCATGAATAGATGCAGGAGTTCGGGTCTAGCGCTTGCTTCCAGTCTGCCTTGGGACAAGAACACCATGGCTGCACCGAGATCAAACAAAAAAGCCACTTTCGCGATTCCCTGGCGCTGTGCGCGTGTGTAAGTCATTTCCGGGGGGGTAATATTGGATTACCATCCGAGCACTACTTAGCCAACTTCCGTCCTCCCCTCTTCCCTTCTTCTCAACATCTCCAATAGTCGTCGCTATGCTTGTACGATTCATCCCAGACAACTCTCCCCGAGGCCAGAAGACGCTGTCCCTCGGGAAGCGGCAGACTCCGTGTCAACGGGCGCTCCCAGCCCAGGATGTCCTTCCCATTCTCGCCTAGGATCTCGCGCCGCCACCCTCGCGTTCCCGGCCTCGTCGGCTCCCCCGGCACGACAGACTCGTCCACGTACAGGGCAGGCCAGTCGAGCGGCTCGGACGCCTTGGAAAAGTGGTCGATGTCCGTCTCAGCCCGGCTCTTGACCCACTCCTCAAGCATGCCGCGGTAAACCGCCACGTCGCGGTCGAGCTTGACGTCCGGGTGCAGTTTCCACCGCGTCTTGGCCATGAGATCCTTCTCGCATGGCTGGCTGCCTGGGATTGGGTGGCGGCTGAGACATCGCCGGGTGATGAGTTCGTACAGGGTGAAGATGACGAGCTTCACGTCGTTGCGTAAGGGGTTGAATTTGAACACGTGACGGTTCTTTTGGTCGCCCTCCCAGCCTATCTTGGATGCACAGTTGAAGTCGAAAAGTTGGAGACTGTCGTCTTCGGCGTCTATCGCGATGTTCCGTGGGTAGATGTCGCCGTGGTTGATGCCGAGACGGAGGTTGAGGTGGTCGACAGCCTGTGTCGGGTTTTAGTATCCGTATGGGGAAACAATAGAGAGGGTGAATAGTACTGACATCAATGAGCTGCTGCAAGTACTTGAGTTTGAAGACGCGGGTCTTGTTCTCCTGCAGCGTCCCCCCTGGTATGTAGCGGGTGGTGAAACCGACCGCTCTGTAGCTGTTGTCCACCACATCCAGGACTAGAGCATCGAAGGGAACGATGTTGGGGTGTCTCGGCATCCGCATGATACAGTTCGCTTCGTGCCACATTCTTGCGACATTACCCGCAGTCAAATTGTACTTGAAAACCACGTCGCTCATCACGCCCGGTCGTGGCGAGTACCTGACCAGATCGACCTGCTTCCCAAGCCGGTCCACTTCGGTCAAGTAGGCACGATCGATCGTCTCCACATCCCAGGGGAAGTCCGTCCGCGGCGGGTAGAACGGGACCCACGAGGGGTCGAGGGCAGGGTCCGTGGAGGACGAAAGCAGCGACCCGTCGTCGGCGATTCCAAGCCTCACGACGTTGGAGCTGACGGTGTCGACGAGCTCGCGGACGGCCGTGGACACGAAGCAGACATCAGCGCCACGGGGAACGTTGACGCCAAGGCATCGCCGCCGGTCCCAGTCCTGCACCAGCCATTCGTCTTTGTCCTGGAGGGTGGACAGGATTTGCGAGCAGCTGAAGCGGGCGATGGGGTGGTTCAAAAAATAGTGCCGACCCATGGTTATCAGACGGGCGGCGGGTCAACACGGCAAAGGGTGACTTAGGAGCGAAGGGATGATGTTGCTCGCAGTGGGTGAGCAAAACAGCCGAGGTGGAGAGAATGAATGCGAGTAATATGGTTGGTGCTAAGGGTGAGTGGACGACCACTTTATGCTCACGGAAGAACTCCCTGTGCCCTTGTTTGAGTGATTGATGACGAACTTGGCACGAATAGGTAGAGACGTGAAGAACGGATCGAGAAAGCTACATAGACATGCAGACATCTCCGCATGTCGGCCGCAGAGACCGGAAGAGACGGATCTTATTTTAAGCGCGAGCTGTTCAGTCAATGTAGATCGAAAAGCAAAAATAATCTATATCACGCCATGGTAATGCAGCCGCCATGCATTCTGTGCAGAAATCCTGCGCTGTTCTGAGGCGGAGCTGTTGCATGCCGATGCTCCCTGCGAAGGTATAGCATGCCGGCCCCAGCTCTGCCTGTGCTGACTATGTAGTTGTGAGAAAAGAACTTGATCATACTCGGGGGTTGCTCTGCGTCGGTAAATCTACGTACCTGAGTATCGAGTCCGCAACGATCTGCCCTTGCGCGTCATCTTGAAGGAGAAACCGAATAATGGGTGAAGCACGATGTACATACACTAGAATATGGCTGGGGGGCTGCCGACTCGGGACAAGCCAGGGGCATATATTTTGGGGCTGGGAGCGATATCGCCACTAACTCGGGTTGCGGTCAGCAAGAATGGTAGGAATATGACAGGTCTTTGACGCCTATTGCTCAGATATCTTTCGGTTATCGTGACAAGCAGTCGTGTTTTATGAACTCCCTCGCCTTGCATTCCTCTCGTCTTCTCTTGTCTTATTATTTAACTCCTATTCTACCCCAGGAAAGACCGAGCACTCCGTGCACTGAAATGGGCAAAAACTGCACGTTTGGGCCCCGGCTCGGCTTCCTATTGGTTCATGATTTGATAATGGACCCGCAGAGGTCATCAGTGATGACCTCTGTGGGTCCACGAGTTTCTCCCTCAGCCACCCACGTGCCACCCTCAAGAACAACAATGACAGCAGAAGCCTTAGGAAGAAATGGTCCGGCTACCAAATTTAAAGAAAAGTTGTGGAGGGGTAAACACTGCTTGGTTGCCTGGTTGGGCATCCCGAGCCACCAAAAAGCCAGTCTCGTCTTGAACCGGTGCATTAGGTCAGGAGCATGTCCTGAGATGCAACAGGTGCCTGTAACCGCCCATCCATCATTCGGCACTGATTCGCATGTCACACAACAGCTTTACGACCCATTTAAACCCCATATCATTTGGCCCAAACAATCAAAACCGAACATGGTGATCGAGCAAGTCTGCCGCTATCTCTAGGCTGGGTTCCAATCACTACCTAACTGCAAACCACGGGGGACAGTCAGCATCTCTGTGCATCGCATCTTGTTCGAGGGTCAAAGACAAACAGAAAAGCACGCACCTCAGATACCATTAGATGTTGTTCGAGATCTTGACGGCGGCTGCCTCGGCTAAGAGGCCTGATATGTGCACAGCTTGCCTCGGTCCTTGCAAGCCCGGCACTCAGGCTTATCACCGGAACACTTCACCTTCCGTTTGCGGCACTGGTCGCAAGGAAGTTTCCGCTTGGTATTCGAGACAGGACGCGGCGCTAGGGTTGTTGGTGATGGCTGCTGCGTCGGTGTCGGCGAGGGTTGCGGGGCCTGCGAGAGTGGTCTCTTCCGCCTCTGGACTGGCTGAGGTTTGCGTCGGGGCTGTTGCGGTGGTATCCGGGACCCCTTCGCGTTTTGCCCGACAGCTATCGAAGAGGATGCACTTGAAGTGGGCGCGAGCTCATCTGGCGATGGTGACCTTGTGGCATGCTTGTGAGGTCGCATGTTTGAAGCGCCTGGAGCTGGTTTGGGAGTGCCTTCGAAAGGGCGCGACCCATTGGACGACGACAGAGATCTGAGCCGAGAATCCTCGGCGTTTGTTGTTGTGGTGGCGGTGCTTGGAAGGGTCGGACTTGCGACCTTTGCTCGCGCGACTTTAGCATCGTGGGGAATCGGCAGGTCGACTGGCGAAGAGGGATAGACCTGGATGGTGATTTCTTCGTGATGGTAAGACTCCACGTTGGCAACCCCCCTGCAAGGGGTTGCCCAGGAACGGCTTTTGGCAACAGCAGGGAGGCGAAGGGCAAGTTGTTTTAGGCATTCGGCGTGTCGGTCGACAAGAACTTGGTCCCTTCTCCTGTATTCCATGATATCAAAGTAGAGCCGGTAGCTCATTGCCGCGCTGTCCTCATCTCGCTGCCATTCGATGTCTTCGATCCGTGTTCTGAACTCGGCCTCGAGGGCGGATTCAGATGGTATTGAGGGTGCGCGCGGGGAGTGGGCGGATTCGTTGGACAAAGACGCGCTCCGTTCCGGTACTGTGTCCATCGTGCTGGGTTAAGGATTCGGGACTCGGGAGTATGGTAGGTTGGTAGGTATTGCAGTCTGCAACGCGGATACTAATTAGGCAATTAATCGGTTATTAGCTCAAGATGGACGCGAAGAGGGCAGCACCTGGGCGGCAAACGCTTACAAACCTCTGGATTCCCCAAATCCGCTGTCTCCGGAGATCGCGGAAAGGGAATAATGAATGGTTCTCGGGTGTCGTTGATCAGACAATGTTGTTTGTTTATCTGTCGCGTTGGGTCCCGCATGCGGCACAAGGCTGTGGAAACCCCCCTGTCCGAACCCATCACACCGGTTTCTTTGTTGGTGATCCGGGCAAGACCCTCGCCCAACCCCGCAACATGACTGGCCGGGCAGGGAATGGCCGAATGATAGCCATACTGTGTGGCTGAAAGATTGTCTTGTCCTCGCCCCTCAAGTGCAAGCCCTAATTCTTATTTTGTTATTTTGTTCCAATACACTACTGTACCTTCCTGCTCTCCTGGGATATTGTACTCGGAGTGTCTCGATTTCGGTTCGAACTTTGCGTCGAGGAAACATCGTCTTATTTCTTGATTCGCTTGCAGGAAACGCACCGCTCTGCCATCCTCCACCCCAAGATGCCTGTCGTGGACAAGACTGCTCTCGGCCAGGCTGCGGACCATCGCGTCCAAGATCGTGTCGCTGGCCTTGAGGACGCGTAAGTTCCATTCATTTGATCCACTTCACAATTAATGACTGGCGCTATCATGGTGTTATGTCCAACAAATTGATATCTTTGACCCCCAGATGCCTGGGTATAGATATTGGCAGCCACCGCACCCGCGCCTGTATCTGGGTGATGAGCACGAAAACCCCGATTGTTCTCGAGAACCAGCAATTCTTCGAGCAGACCATGCCCTGCGAGTTTTCCTCGGCTCTTTACGTCTTTGATGACATCGATCAAGACGTCTATCTTCTCCGGGAGGGAGACCCGAGCCGGCGATGCGTGTCGGCAAAATACGTTTTCTACATCCTCGCAAACGCCTCAGACGCGCTGCTGGACCAATATCCTCCAGCCCGCGAGCTCCAGGAGCGGAAAAACGAGCCAGAGTTCCGCCGCCAACTCTTTCGAGGCATGATCGCATTGCTTTCCGCTCTCCAAGCTGCGGCTGAGGCTGTGTGTCGAGAAAACAGGCTCCGTATTGTCAAGATCGGTCTTACTATCCCGGTGCAATGGGGTCTCGAGTTTGAGGACGTCTACCGTGACCTTGTCATGGAAGTCTTTGAGACCGATGCGTCTCAAGTGTACTTTTACACCGAGGCGGAGGCCCTCGCGAGGTACCTGTACAAATACCAGGCACATAGACTTGACCCCAGGGACCGGCATGAAGCAATTCTGTTCTTTGACTTTGGAGGTCACAACATGGTAAGACCGCCAGCTCTCCTGTTTTTCTTGCGTGAGTTATGGCAGTATTCTCGTTGACATTGGCTCCTGACAGAATGGCTGTGTCTTTGGGGTTGCTCGGGATCCAGACAGTCCAGATGGGAATGGCTTCTTCAGAGTCGGAAGGCCTTTTGGTAAGACTGGCTGCGCTTCCTACCCTATGTGCTTAGGACTATTGTACTTGAGCATCTATGCTGACCAAATCTCTCTCAGGCGCTGGCGGCGGATCAGAGCAGTGGGAATACCACGTCGGCCAATGGGTTTCCAATCGATACTATCAAGACAACAAGGTTCATGTGCCTCCGGATGAGCTTGAGCACGTTCTCAAACAATTCCGTCGCCAAAAGACAAGGAATACCGCGGAACGCACCGCGATCACCTGCAGGCTGGACAAGCCTGGCGATATGGGTATCTGGAAATCGACCTTAACCCTAAATGCCATCAATCAGGCATGGAGAGAAGGCATCAGTGAGCCGCTCCGCACTGCCGAACGTGTGATATCACGCCTTCTGAGGAGCGTGGAACAGGGGGTGGTGTCAATGCCTCTCGTCGTCGTTTCGGGGGGGACGGCCCGCAACCCGGCCGTGAAGTCACACATGACAACCCTATGCTTCTCAAGGGGGCTTCCCGTGGTTTTCACCGACGACTTTGATGTCCCTCTTGTGCATGCGTTAGTAGCACCCCAAACACCATCTCACCAGATCTGCGCTAACTCCAGGTTGTCTGCTCAGCTCGGCTCAAGTTGCAAAGGCCGCAGCCTTCGTCGTCAGCGAAACACTCACAGTCGAGCAGTTCTTCCACCGTGGGGCTGCTATTGGGTTGCAAATGCGGCAGGCCCCAGAACAGGGCAAGCCGAAGCCGAAAGTGAGGGAGTGGGATGACTGGGGAAGAGTGTTGCTGGACACGGTATATTCCAACACGGACCTAACGTTGAGAGACTGACTGACGCGGGATCATCTCCACAGGACGGTCAGCACACGGCTATAGTCTCTGTACGCAGCAGTGACGAATTTCGCCTCATCTGCGATCCGTTCTTCGACACACTGCCCAGCAACCAACGAAGCCGTGTTTTGGCAAAGCGGACGTACGACCTCATCGATCTGGGCAAGCGGAAACAAGGGACTTGGGTCTTCCGGTGCTCGCTGCAGGGGTCCGGCGACGCTATGCGTCTCGTGCTTCAACAGTTTTGGAGCCAGAGAAAAGATGATGATCCCGAACCTAAGGAGACCTTGGTCCTACCCCTTTACTTTGACGGGAACAGCGGCAGCATCCATGTTGGCGAGAGGAATTGCGACATTTCCGAACTCGAGCTCCATCTCCCCCCGCAACCCAGCGACTTAGGGGCCATGGAGACGTAGAATTCTAGTGGGCAAGATCTTGACATGGATTCGAATGAGGAAGGCAGCAAGTTCACAGCGAACTGGACGGAGAGTGACGACTTGTCTGGACCAGTCAACAGGTCCAACGTTTCTTGCGATATATTTGTTTGGGGCGAGATGGAAATGCGGTAGTCTGTATTTGGTCAAAACTCAACTCATTGCGCAACAACCTGCCAAGTTCTCAGGACGATGCCATGCTCGCTCGCACGCTCAGAGCAACCTTACCACTGAACAAAGAGTTGGATGTGAGGGGAAAAGGAGCTGCCCCGCCCCGCATTTGCTGGTTATTTTTCGGCCAGCAGAAGTGGGTCTCAATAGAGCACGGTGAGTGGGTGATTTTCAGACGTGGGCCCAGGGCGAAGCCACCGCCTGCCCCGCCAAAACCACACCAACCTTGAAGCCACGAGTCTCCCTCCCCGCCCCTTTCGGTGCAACATCAATACATATCCTCCCCCTGCCTCTCCGCTGTATTTCTCCTAACCTCTTCCAATATTCGCTGCTTTTACGAACTGATTCTTCACCCTCGATATCATGGCATTTTTTAGCATCTTCCTCTCAGTGGGAAGGCAAGCCGAGACCTAAAAGTTTGATGTGGGCCGTGCTTACACGCGAGGCGCCGAGGGTTTCCTCTATATGTGCCTGGGCGTTCTCACCACCAGTTCTCAGAGGTGGTAGGTAGTAAGAGCTGCCTCCGAGTTGGTAGCCCGCCACTCCAAGTTCCCCAAGACTTAGAAAGCACAACAAACTGTTAGCGCCACACTCTAGGCTTTGTGCTGTGACAGCAGTGTCGTGAACCCGCCATGGATCTCCGCAACGGCAGACAGGAGAGTGATATCACATCCACCCTCAGGGCAAAGGAGTGGCGGTGCAGACTTTGCAGTTTCAACGGGGTCGCGATGCGAAGTGATAGCAACGGGTTTAAAAGGTATATGATGACATCGTGAAGTTCGCAGAGGCCGTCGACATCGTGAGATGCTGGTCTTCACCGATATCCACTTGATTCTGGCGTAGATTCGGGCCCAAAGGCCGCCTGACGACTGCCTTATTCGACGCTGAAGAGTAGGTGATTAGTTATCAAGAGTGGGAAACAAACTATCGAATCTCAAGTAAAGCGAAAGAACCTGGAAAGTTTGTTAGACACTCTCAGAAACGAAACGCAAGGAGATCAAACATGCAAATATTTGGACCTGCGGCACCCAGGCGGACCGCAAGTCTCCGCCACTAGATCCTTCGACTTAGTGGAGCTGTCATCGCATCCATGGTTCCTGGTACCAGATGGTGCCCCGGTCAGGAAAATGATAGGTACAGGCCTAAAAAGGTGGTGGTCAACCGACTACCTGCTAAGAATAATGCGGCAGAGAAGAGAGGAGAACCATCTAGCGCCCGCCAAGTCCAGTTAACATGCCACCCTCCCCGAGGTATCTCACCACTAGTTTACGACATCGATGGTAGTGGTGTGCTCAGTCTGGTGTGCTCAGTCTGGCGCGCCCAATCTCCATTCTCCAAGATCCGACCCAGCAAAAAGCAGATCGTCAGCACACTCTCCAAGATTATGACGTGCGGCAGTAGAGGACTCCAAAAACCTACCGTGAATCTCGATGACGGCCGCAGAGAAGAAGAGCATGGCGACGATGGAACCTTTTTTTATAGCCTCCTCGAGGCGCATAGAAAACATACTTCAGGATCGTTCCTCGAGAATGGAGGACCTTGGCGTGATCAATGCGGCGGATGGCGAGGTCAATAAAAATATCCCGTTCATCTTCCATGCTTTGAGCAACGACGAGAGCATTGAGGATATCCTTCTAAGCGTTGTCTAAGCTTAAATCTATGATAAAAGAAAAAGGGAAAACGAGGAATAAAGTATAGTACGTGGCTCGATATAGTACCTAGTATAAAACATAAAGATAATTAGGGCATCAACCGTTGCCTGTCAAGTAAGTAGTAGATCGATCTGGAAGATTTAGGGTGTAAAAGGCAATATTAGGTGTATTTCAGTGTATGGTGTAGAAGATGTTGTTGTTGATGAGGATGTAGGTCGCCGAGGTTTGTAAGATATCCTGGGCGTGTGGTGCCTAGCGGGGCAACCTGAACAATCTGGAACAATCCACCCTTCACTCTATCCTTATCCCTAGCCAACATCACCAGCAGAGCCCAGATATTAGGTACCTCTGCTTAGAGGCTTCTCGCCACCACTGAGCAAAGTGGGTGGCCATAGCCTCAGCGGAGCGTTCCATCTCCCACTCCACGTCTTCCGCGATGCGGTCTGGGAAAATCAAGACACAGTTAGTGTGGTATTCTCTAGGCGTCGGATGTTGTAGCAACAGCATATTGTCAAAACCCACCGCGGATCTCCACGACAGCCGCGCAAAAGAAAAGAAAGGTGACGGGGCAACCCGTCCGGGTGGCCTCTTCGAGGCTTAACATGATGTCCTGTTCAATTCTCCGACGGGAGTGGCGCTCCTGTGACCAGTCAACCCGACGGGCAGCCAGGTCCATGTAGATTGCGACCTGATCCCGGATTTATGGCGTGGAAGCGGCCGCCTTGCCAACATCCTCCGCTATCGAAACAGACTTGTCAGCGAGATCCCCCAAACACGGAGTTTCATGAAAGCGCAGGGTGTTGATGGGAAGCTTACCGTCCTCAGATGTGAATTCGATTATCCGTACTCTCACTGTTCCAGTCGCGAAGCCTGTTTTGCAATGTCAGCCGGGGTCGCGATGCGAATGGGCTGACGGCGACGAATTTGGCGGCATACCAGACGGTTTGCCATGGGGGTGGACATTGTGTCGTCGAAATTGTGTCGTCGAACGATTGTGGTGAATACTTAGGGAGATTTTGAGGTATGCCGGGATGATTGCAACCCTGAAGGGTGCCCGTGATAAGATTTCACCAGTCTTGTCCGAAATATCGAAAGAAACACAGGTTTTATGCCCATCATCGCGTTGCCAAGGAATCCGGAGAAGAAGACGGTTTGCGAGAGACATGGTATGGCTTCAGGTTCCAGTTGCTTGGGACCAGGCTGCCTAGGTAATTGGGTAGCTTGACTGCTGCAAACATGCTGGGAGTCAGGTTTGCCTCTGCCAAAAATGTGATGTGACATGATGCTGCACTAAAGCTTTATGGGACCGCTTGTCACTCGCAAATTGGTGTTTGTTGGGCATGGTTCGAGTTTGGCCAAGAGTAAACCGTGAGTATCGTTTTACTCAAACATGATCTCGGACAAACGACTCTTCGCTTCCTCTGGATCCCAGTCCACAATGACTCGGTCCTGTGACTCTTTCATCTTCCTCTCCACAAACGGCTCCAGCGCAGCCCTCTCTCGGTCCGTCAACAAGTGCACTCTAGTCTTCCACAAGTCCCGTTTCAAGACACCTGCCTCCCGCTCGCCAAAGAACCTCTCGTCCAAGAACTTCCAATACGCCATGTCAAATGCCCAGCTCTTCCTCGCTCCGTAGCTGAGCCAGAACCGGCCC
>FTEL01003871.1_pt1 | contig 11938 bp, 20 predicted proteins | sample 1658911 | NCBI WGS metagenome assembly FTEL01 (sample SAMEA3914869, study PRJEB12502) | metagenome | biome: forest; material: soil | place: USA | collected 2012-03-12 | depth 0.1 m
ACCCAGCCCTGCCTTGCAGTTTCCCAGTTGCAGGGGTTTGTTTTTATAATCCAGAAGCTAAACAATTTGAGAAATGGGGCTCTATCTTTCTAGGTCTATTGTGTCCGTCCTTCGGCTTGCCTACTGGTGTGGCGAGTATGGTGTTTTAGATCGGTGTGCCGACCAACTTGGTGGGTATTGGCTCGGCCTTCAAGGGAAACAAGACTATCAGAGTGTGAGCGATGTGAGCCTACTGGGGTGGGAGCCGGTCCGTCGCCAAATTATACACGGAGAGTATGACACAAGAGACGGGTAGCAGGTCACTGGCACAGTGTGGGGCGGGGTGGAAGCAAATCGAGACTGTACCATTATTATCCCGACCAAAAGTAACGTTAACCACTTTCTACCCTAAGTTTGTGTGATGTATCCATGGCACATTTGTAACTTGGTGGCGGCCAGGTATAGTGACTCGGCGGAAACGCCTCGCCGGTGACTCGGAGCAGGCCCCGGCTGTCACTCGGTTTTGCTCGGGATGACACCACACAGTCCCACTCAGTAGCAAGTGAGTTGTGTCTAGAACAACATGAGGAACTGAGACAAACCTTGGGACAGGCGCAGAGTTTGACATCATGGGTGCGAAAAAGTGGCTGTTAAGAGGACTTGAGGAGACATCAAGATCCAGACTGTTGCTGGGGACGTGGAAAGCGGTTACATTTGCGAACAGATAGATCGTCGTAGAATCCATGTCAAAGGCCCATTTCTGTATGAATCAAGCGGGGTGAGGACCTCCATGCCGGGGCGGCCTGCGGTTTTGGCATTGGGGCGGTCGAGGATTCGATGTTGCCCCTGGAATACTGGATGCAGACAACACACATCGCTCGGTCTCGCAAGAGCTGGACGCATAAAGTCTTGAGACTTCGAATCCATGACCCCATCCATGGTGATAAGCTTACCACACCGTACTCTGTGGGCGTTGCAAACATCACGACCAATAGGCGGGCGCATAATCAAGTCGGTCAACGTTAGGCAACTTGAAAGTCATTGGTAGTAGTCCAGCTTTCAAGATAGCTGCTGTTAGCAATCTTGGAACACTTGGCGAGAGAACGGTATTGAAGGGATACGGAGACACCTGCAGCATCAGGTACGGGAGGTGTCTTACTCAAGTGTCTGAACAGGGCGTTGAATCATGGTTCTTGCTTCCTTGGCGCTGAGCTTCCAGACCAGAAACCGCCGAGCTCCAGTTCAGCCGCAGTTCCAATCCAAGACTCTGGGCGGGAATTGACACGTCCCTACATGGCAACAAGATTCAGCCCTACACAACACTCAGGGTCCAGCCAAGAAGTAGGGTAGCGCAGGCTTCTCTGGAATATGGCGGGCTCCGTGCCAGCTTGCCGTCGGGGGCCGCCCGGCGTTGTGGCTTTTTCTGCCGGCGTCGGCGTTGGGAAATATTTCTCGACGCCAAGGGAGATGTAGTCATTGGACTCATTTACTGTAAATAGCTATGTCCAGTTCCTTATTTATTCGCGGGTGCTGCCAACGCCCGCCACGATGAGGTTCACTTCTCTCGACACGCTTGACATTTTGGCACTGGCCCACCCGCCGCCATGCCCTTCCTCTCGTTCGGCATTCTGGCCATGCCTCTCGTTTTCTCCCTCCTCACAACTGCCGCCGCCCTTCCAGGCCGACCAGTCCCCCGCCAAGGGATTGGCTTCACTCACTTAGGCTGCTTCGCCGACTCGGCAGACCGCGTCCTCGCTGCCGGCTTCAAGGGCGATGACCACATGACGGTTGGAATGTGTGCTGACCACTGTTACTCGTTCAAGTACTTTGGGATGGAGTATGGCCGGGAGTGTACTGCGGCAATGAGCCGCTCGCCTCTTCCCTGGCCGTCCCCGGCACCCAGTGCAACATGCCCTGTGCCGGCGATGCCTCGCAGAGTTGTGGTGCTGGATGACGCCTCGAGCTCTTCACCAACGACGGCCACACCCGCCCTTCGCCTCCCGTTGACCCCGGCGCCCCATTCCTGGGCTGCTTCGCCGATGCCGGCAACCGCGTGCTTCCCAACTGCATCATCTCGTTGGACGACATGACCGCCGTCAAGTGTGCTGCCAACTGCGAGGGCTACAAGTACTTTGGCACCCAGTGGAGCCGCGAGTGCTACTGCGGCAACGTGGCTCCCCCATTGGAAGCTGCCGCGTCCGAATGCAATATGGCTTGCTCGGGAGATGCCAGCCAGATCTGCGGTGCCGGAATGCGCCTCAGTGTTTATGGGCCTGTCAGGACAGCCACGCCTCCTGTTGACGACCACGTCAACCCGGCCTCGACCGGCGATGGCAATCGCCTGACAGTCTACAAGAAGGAAACGGAGGAAGGCCAGGAGGCCCACGATCCGCCAGCCAGCCCACAGGAGATGGGGGCCTTCAAATACCAGTTCTGCTGGACTGATGCCGTCGGTACTCGTGCTCTCTCAGCCAAGGACGAGAGAAGTACGGAGATGACCATGAGAGGTGTGCTGCCTTTTGCGATGGGTACGCCTTCTTTGGCGTGGAGTATGCGGGCGAGTGCTACTGCGGCAACGAACTCGCCGGTGGCCAGGTGTCCGCCGAGTCGGACTGCAACATGCGCTGCGCTGGAAATCCTTCGCAGTGGTGTGGCGGTCCCAATCGGCTGAACCTCTACGCCGTGAACCCCATCACTCTCTCGTCGTCTAGGCCGGGCGTTTCCTCGACCCCGTTTGCGGTCGTCGATGCAACCGACATTCCCGCAACGGCATCGACTGATGCGTCTTCGACTCTTGATCCCCCCTCGACCGACCCCCCCTCGACCACCGATGCCCCTGTGACCACCAATGTCCCCTCGACTGATGCCCCTTCGACAGCCGATGCTCTTTCAACAACTAATGTCCCTTCGACAACCGATACCTCCTCATTTGATGTCCCCTCGACCACCGAAGCCCCCGCGATCACCACCGTTCTTCCTGAGACGTCCACTATCACTCCGCCTCTGGATCTCACGACTGTCACCAGCTGCAGCACGTCCTTTTTAGACGGCCAACCCACCTGCTACCTGTCACTACCCGCAGCTTGCGTGGGACTGGGCACCCCAATGTTGCAAGCGTCAGCCATCGCGTCCAGAACTTTGTGCACCTCGTCGCTCTCCCCCGTGCCCTCCGTTGTTTCGACTTGTTTCCCTCACAGGCAACACGTTCGTGGCAACCACGGTCTACTCCTGCGTCCAGTCCAAGGTGTGCACCTTCAGCACCGCCTGTGCGACCAACACGTACACAGTCGGCCAGGAACCCACTTCCACCCCCACGCTGCCGGTCAACGCGGTGGTGTTTAATGGCGGCTTTGAAACCGCCAACACGGCTCGCTGGGTTTTCTCCAGCCCCCTCAACCAGCCCTTCGACACACTCGGTCTTACTACTCTGCGCTCGCACAACGGAAGCGCGTCGTTGCGCGCCGACTTTCCCAACACTAGGTAGCCAGCGGTATAGCGTCATGGAGCGCGATATTCCCGTCGTCCCAGGCAACAAATACACATTTTCAGTGTGGCTCAGCCACGACAACCCGGGCACGATGTGGGCATGCGGCCTGTATATCAGCACAACCCCGGCGCCGTATGCAAGCAGTAACATGACGTTCCGCGACATTCCCGCGGGCCAGTGGTCTCAGTTCAAGTTTGATCTTACGGCGGGCGCATCGTGGGTCAGAATCCAGGCGGCGTTTACTTGTAGCGGCTCGGCCCCGGAGGGAGGGGAACAGGGGAAGAATACCTTGTATTTTGATGACTTTGAGCTGATTGGGAGGCTGTGAGACGGATGATGAGGAGTTGACAGAGTAAGCAGGGGGTGCGCGTTTACTTCGTGTGGACTTGTGTTGAAGTAAGCCAAATCTTCAGACTTTCAGGGGCTAGAATAGGGGCAGCCGCCGCTGACGCCACGGAGGATTGAAGGCGTTCATTTCTGCAGGTTTTTGTTCCTCCCTATCTCGGACAGGGACAAAAAGACTTCATTTGCCCTCCAGCTGATCAAAACATCACAACCACCCTCTCTTCTAGTCACTCCCTATCTCCCTTGATCAGATCTGCCGCCTTCTCCGCGACTGCGTACATGGTTACCTGCAGATTCGCCGCCACAATTACTGGCAGCACGCTCGCGTCCACAACCCTCAGACCCCTCACCCCATACACCCTCAGCCTCTCATCCACCACCCCGCCCAGCTCCCTTGGCATCATCGTCGCCGTCCCACACGGATGCGCATTCGTCGGCGACACCAAGCTCCCCCTCAACACCCCCTCCACCTCCTCATCCGTCTGCACCGCCAGCCCCGGCACCAGCTCCTCCGCCTGCAACGTTTTCATCGCCGGCGCCGTCAGCAACACCTTGCGCAACAGCCGGAACGCCAGCACCGCGACGCGAGCGTCGAACGGATGCGCCAGCGCGTTGAAGTCGATCCGCGGCGGCGACAGGCCCGGGTGCGGGTCCGTGCTGGCGATGAGCACCGTGCCGCGCGAGAGCGGCTTCTCCAGCGCGGCGCCGATGCCCGGGCTGCCGCCTGACCAGGCGAATTCGGTGAGTGGGGCCGTGCCCTCGCGGAGAGACTTTGTCAGGAGGCGGAGCTGCGCGGCGTAGCCGGCGAGGAGGGTGGGTTTGTCCAGGTAGTGACCTGGGAGGTAGGAGGTGGAGTTGAGGGAGGTGATGAGCGCGGTGATGACGGCCGGGGCGGAAGTGGTGAGGTTTTGTAGGGAGGCAATCACGCGCGGGTTGCCGTGCGCCGCGGTTAGTGGGCCAGTGCGGTTGGCCATGTATTCTGTCCAGGAGGCGTTGAAGAAGGTGGCATTGTTGACCAGGGCTGCGAAGTTGAGGGGGTTGGCATTTTTGACTGTTGTTTGACGGCACGTTTAGCAAAGAGAGTTGTCTGTGGAAGGGAAACACTTACACTGGAATGACGCTCCTCGGATAGTTGGGTGATCTTGGAAGTTGGCTCCGACTCCGGGGAGGTCTTGGACGACGGATATGTTAAGCTTCTGGAGCAGGTCGCACGGCCCGATGCCGCTAAGCTGGAGAATCTGGGGTGTGTGAATCCCGCCTGCGGCCAGGATGACTTCTCTTTTGACTGAGATGGACGTCTTCCTGGACGGCTCATCTCTGCTGAACACGTCTACCCCCTCAGCCGTCGACTTGGAGATCTGGACCTTCCCGACATAGCTATTCACCAAAAGCTGTAGGTTAGAGCGGTGCCGGACGGGATCGTAGTACCCCTTGCGCGCCGAGCGTCTTGTTAGGTTCGCGTCGGCACTGATCGGCTCCCAAGCAAGACCGAGAATGTCACCGTTCATACCCCCATCGTCACGGAACGGGTAGCCCAGATCATCCGTCCAAGCTTTGTTGATATGGTCTGCCATTGTTAGCTAGAGAATAACGTCGTATCGACACGCACGGATGAACTGACAGACATCCGGCCATTGCCAAGGCGGCAGAGATGCTTGTGCCGGGCCGTGACCGTAACTCTCCCCGTCGTAAGTGTACCCGAGTTGCTCGACAACCACGCGGCGTGGAACATTCAGAGTGCTGGACTGGGTCGAAATGTCAGCCGAGCCGTCCAACTGCCCCGACCAAGAGCGGGTAAGGTACCTTTCTGAAGTACTTGAACAATTCGTCCCACCCCCAGCCCCGATTACCAATCTCTTCCCAAGTGTCGTAGTCCACCTTCGCTCCCCGAACATAGGCCATCCCGTTGACGGTCGAGCCTCCCCCGACGGTCGCTCCCAGAAAGAGGTTGAAGACCCTGTTTCCGAGGCCACGCTGAGGAACCGAAGGAGTGGTAAACATGAGGCTCGCATCCTGGAGGTAATTTGCATAGTAGGGAATCGAGAGATTCCAGCTGTCTGCCAAGTCACCGTATTCGACAACAAGAACGGACGCTAACACGACATGTTAAAGCCATTTCCCAGCGTTGGACGAATTTCATACTCACTTTTTGGGTCCTCAGTCAGTCTGTTGGCGACGACTAAGCCGGTGAGACCGCCACCGACGATGATGTAGTCATAAGAATCCCTGGCGGCACCAGGTTCACGGAGAACTTGTTGGGCTGCGGTCGAGCCCGAACATAACAGATACACCCATGCTGCGAAATACAGCGATTTGCGAAGAGCACTCATCTTTGGTGCGGGGAGTTGAGTCTTGGTTCTATGCAGAGGTGTCTCGACGTTCTTGTATGGGCAGCTCTGGATCCGCCGGCTGAGCGAGCCCAGGGGGCTTTTCAAGAAAACTTCAGCCAGCCATAGCCCGAGGCCTCGGCAACAGTCCGTCCCATTGCGCAAGCCAAGTTTAGATCCAAGTATGAGGCGTCACTATTGCGACTTTTTCCTGGAAGAGCCTTGCATGACAAGATCCGAGCCAAGTCCGAGGTGTACATATTTGCGAACCACAGTCAAGTTGACCCCTGTGAAGTGTTTAGCCGTGTCCCGCTGTCGCACGCAAACATGATACCGGCAGGTCATTGCGAAGAACTGGGGCAAAAGCAAGTGCGAGATGGATGGATCACAGCAGATCAACCAGAGAAATGGGGATGGTGCGCGGGGAACTCGCATATATTTTTTCTGCTGTGTAACAGAGCAAGGGCCCTTCGTCCAGAAGATAACCTTGTATCTAGAAGGAGTAGGGAAGACTCCTTTCCCTCGTAAGATGCCAAGAGTGAGGATTTCCCATGTCGAAGCTAACATCCATCCTCGGGGCAGCTCCTGGCCCAAGAGCTTTGCAAAGAAAAATAGAAGAACAGAAGATACGAGACCGTGCCGTTGACGTCAGCTGAAGAGCTTATTAGGCAGGTCCCTGAAAGAAACAGCTTGATGACTGTGTGAGAACGTTGGTCTAACCCTTAGGCCTGAAGTTTTGATGGCTACCTGTCTTCTGGAGAAATCCAAGAACCGCGTGCCCAACTAGGTACCTACCGTATCTACAGTTGAACGCAGCAACCATCCCATAATCAAGCCTTTAGTTTCCAATGCAGCCCAGACTTAGGAATCGTGCAAGTGGCTTCCAAGGCCTGCCAATCAGGGAACACTGTTCAAACGCGTAAGCGTACTGAATGATCTTTCCGTATGTGTTTTGAGTTCGTTCTCTTTAGCCTCCAAGATGACCTTGAAGTCTTGCCATCAAATCCTTTCCCTTTACCAAGACCATCACTTGGACCTCCGCATTGGCACAAGACCTTTCCGATGTTCTAACCAATTCTCCATCTGCTTTTTCAAGTCAACTTTGACTCAATTTCTCATTCATCTTTTGTTTTAATGTTCAAGTATCTTGCCCAACCCGTCCGTCGACATTCCTACACCTAATCATCGCGCAAGCGTCAGGACGACAACCGCCATATTTGGCGCATCTGGTCCGCAGTGTGTCCGAGGCGAACTAGAATTCCTTCGCAAAAAAGAGGACGGCAACCCTACCGTCTTCAAAGCTACGTCTGTCTCGAGCCCAATATCCTCGTCTTAGAGCTTTGGCATCGAATGTTTCTAACAGTTTTTCAGGCGCGGAAATGAGTCCGTCGTCTTTAAGCAAGAGTCCAAGTCGATCTTCGATCTGTCCCAACACAGACGAGTTTGTAGGCTCCCGACGGCTTCGAGCGTCCATTGATTTCCATCCAGAGGACCGCGTTGTTGTTTATCCTTACTTCACAGACACCCTGTTTGATTTGATGCAGGTCGATCCCGACTTCCCGCCCCGCAGAACGGAAGAAGATCTTGCGGTACGTAGGCCAGGCAATCCAGGAACTCCATGCCAAAACTGGCTCCATCTCGGTATGTTCTCCGCGATTCAGAAGTCTGTGTGCCAAACCTCTAACCACCCACTCGAGGTTTTGCTAGATGCGAAATCCGACAACATTTTCGTGAATTGAACCTGTAACGAAGAGACCGATGCGGCCCTCGGCGATTTCGGCATCGCTTATTTCAAGCAGGCCCGAGCAATGTCGCTCCAGGGACAGGGGTTGCGTTAGGAAACTTCATGTGGCGAAGGCCAGAAGGACAGACCGGAAGTGGCATGACAAAAGCGTCCGACACGTTCTCGTATGGACTGGTGGTAAGTGCACCACATTCGATGCTGGAAAAATCACGCTAAACGTTGGTTGCAGTGTACCTAATTATATAGGTTCCTATGCTCGTAGAGGCAAAGACCTTGCTTTTGGAGGATAACAAGGCGCTCGCGGAGCTCGCCGTTAGTGAAACAACTGAGTTCGTCGAGGAGGGGTCCACGACCCGAGAGGAGTGAGGGAGGGGCGTTGCGACGAAGTTTGCCAAAGAGTGGGGAGTTTTTGTCGCGGCCCAACAGGAGGCGGTAGGAGACCCTGGAGTAGACCCTCCTCAAAACACCATAACTAAGGTACTTAGGTACCTACCGTAGGTTCCCAGTTGACTCCACGCCCACATCCAGGACCGCGACTTATGATCGCAGGAGGTCTCCCGAGCCTAGTCAGCGCCTTGCATGCAAGGTGGCATATTGCTGCTGCCTACGGAGACGGGAGATTACAAACATGCACACATAGCCACAGAGTGTAACGGCAGCCCGCAAGCTTTGAAAGCGAGTGGTCTGCAACCCCGGACGTCAGCTCTATGTAGCAATAGACGAGGCACTGGCGGTGGGCTATTAGACAGGGTTTGTGCTTTTGGTATCGTTGTCCACAACCAATCCAATCCCTCCCCTCTCCCTCTTTACGAACTGACCAGGGAGAGGCTGCTCCTGAATAAGCCCCAGCAGGTCACTTAATCCGAGTATTGAGATTTGTAACCTCTTACCTGACTGAACAGCTTGTTGTCTGCGATGAATAACCACATGCCTGAGATGGCGGTCGCCGGATGAATGACATGGAGGCAGCCGGGTGACTGAAAGGTATAAGAACATCCAACAAGTCCAGGACGATTCTGATGGCTGGTCAACAGAATCACAACAGACCTTCAACTCCTCACCAACACATACAAGCCCGAAATCAACATGCTCAGCTTCAAAGTCACTGCTGCCGCGGCCCTCCTCGCTCGCGGCGTTCTCGGCGAGGGAATCCATCTCATGGACTGCTGGTCATTCGGCGACGCAGCCACCCCTGTTCGGAACTATGTCTCTCTTGTTGCTGTGAGTGGGCTGGTCCAGATTCTGACCAGTATTCCAGTTTGTGCAGAACTAAGAGTCCTTTCTCCGCAGTACTGCGCCAACGACGCCGATTGCAGCAACTACCACTACGGCCTCCCCCCGAGCGATGCGTGTGTCGTGTCGACCTCGACTACACTCGACCAGTTCCACACCTGGGAGGGTGGCCCGCAAAGCTGCACGTTCCCCACGGGCGTGACTTTCAACTGGGATATCCCGTCCAGTGCTCACTCTCAGGCCGCATTTTCCTGGGTCGGGTAAGGCTTTCATGTCAAGTCTCTGGTCGTCTTCTCCTGGTAAACTGACGCTGTGTCTTCTCCCGCCAGGACTGGGTCGAATGGTTTCAAGAGTTACAACGGTTACAAGGATGATGGGCACCTCGGAGCTAACTGGTTGGACCACGACTGTGTTAGCCGCTACTACTATCTCTAACAGCATCGCTGGTCTGCGTCTGTCACTCTAACTACCTGGTGCCTTAGATAGAACACCTGTACTCTACGTCTGATGGTGTTAGATCAGTGACCCTCGCTTGTTAGGCCACATGTTTGTGCTGTATGGTAAAGTCGTTCTTCTGATGTAAGGGCTTGTGCCAACGTGTCTGCTTGTGTGAAGCGATGATGTGCCTCAAAATACCTCAGAGCTTGTTGACTTCAGTCCCGCTGAACACTGTTGATGCCTACAGTACCAGTGCCTCGACGCATTCTGGTTTCTGTTCGCGCAGCTACGGTTTGGTTAAGGTACCTTACCTACTAGAAACAGTTGGAGAGAACTCTGGCAAGACCAACATTCCACGCCCAGTGGCCCACAACGAAGAGGCGGATCGGGCCGGGTATCCACGGCAATTATCTCATCGGGACGAAAGGCTGCGGGCACGCCAAGGTCAAACCACGCTCAACTCAGCAGCACTTTTGTAATCTTCACAATCAACCCCGACGACGATTGTCCAGCCATGGCAAGCGGCGCCTCCAACACCCCTGGGCCGGGTCCATTTGTCCCCGGCATTCTTGTCTCCGAATTCATCGGCAGGTGCGTGGTCCAACGCCGACATCATCTGGAAGACTCTGTTCAACTCATTACGTATTTGGCCAAGGCTAACATCTCGAACTCACGTTCCAGAGACCGCGAGAACCAGACCCGCGGCTGGTCAGCGCTCTGGGATGCTGCTCAAAACAACCTTTGGGACCGAGGGAAGCCCTCTCCGGCCCTCATGGATCTCATCGAGTCCGGCACAGGGCTAATACCTCGGCCGAAAACGTCACCCGGACGTAAACCGAGAGTCCTTGTTCCGGTACTGCCATTAGCCCCTGAAGCCACGTTTTGATCACCTTTACCATTCGGCACGCCCGGCGTCTTCTCCGACAAGGTAAAGCAGCTTGCTGACAGACGGCTTTTCAGGGTTGCGGCAAGGGATACGACGTCGTGATGCTCGCCCTCCACGGGTATGATGCGTACGGCCTAGACGTTTCCCCGACGGGCGTTGAGGCTGCCCGGGCTTACGCGGCGGCCGAGCTAGCAACGCCATCCGAGTACAACTTCTCAAGCTCGGCCGCGAGAGATCAGTACTCAGGCGCGGTTGGACACGCCGAGTTTGTGACGGGCGACTTCTTCACCAAAGACTGGCAGAAGGACTGCTTTCCGGATGAGGAGCACTTGACCGGGTTTGACCTCATATATGACTACACAGTAAGAAGTCGGCGTTTGCCGTAAAACTTCAACACGGGGCTGACTCTTCTCCAAAGTTTCTGTGCGCGCTTCTTCCGGAAATGCGCAAGGATTGGGCGCGGCGAATGAGCGAGCTCCTTGCGCCTGCTGGAGTGCTCGTCTGCCTCGAGTTCCCTCTCTACAAGGACCTCAAGGTTCCAGGGCCGCCATGGGGCCTTCGGGAGGGAATCTACTGGGATATCCTCGCAGTGGGTGGCGATGGAATCATCCAAGACGAGGAGACTGCGCAAGCCGCAAAACAGACCGCGGCACGGGGAGCCTTTGAGAGACTCCGGTACACCAAGCCGGCACGTTCGTATGAGGTTGCCAACGGAACCGACATGCTGAGTATCTGGGGTTTGAGATCGCAGGGTAACACCCGTTGACAGGGACAAATTAAGTTGTCTTTGCTCAGGGTTCCGCGCCCGAACCTTGAATGGGATCCGAGCTGACGGGCTCCGCGAATCTGCAACCCCTACCCCTCTCTCCAATAACGCGAATCCGCTGAGTAAAAGTTTATGGAGTGTATCTAATTAACGTACGGGGAGCTGATTCACCCGCCGCTTTAACCGAGCGAGTCGGCGGCAGTTGGGGAAGACCCAGAGTTCCGGAAAGACGTTGAATGCAACAGTAACCCGGAGACCAATACCACGCTAGCATCTGGACCAACGTGCATGTCAGGCATTAGTCAACGGACATTAGACTCGAATCAAGTCTGCGAATGACCTCGAAACAACCAAAACGGGAAGAACGGGAGGATCGCGTCGGTTAGCTTGGATCTAATCTCCAGAGCTCATACCCACTGGCCCAGCCGGCTTCCCGTGCTGTGTGGTACCCGAAATGACACGGCCTGAGCCGCTTGACAGTGATGAGTGCCGGGCAGTCATCAATACCCGATCCAACGACCCGGATCCGTGACCTCTCTATATAGTACGTCCCCACCGCCGTGTCCAACAACATCACGAGCCCATCATCAACACCTTCACCCAGCACCTCCCACACTTTCACCAACCCCCCCCTCCCACCCTCGCCCGGCATGTTCTCAGCCCCGCTCCTCCCCGCCATCACCTCCCTCCTCCTCCTCCCCCGCCAAATCCACTCCTCCCCCACGGGAACCCC
>FTEL01010403.1_pt1 | contig 11928 bp, 4 predicted proteins | sample 1658911 | NCBI WGS metagenome assembly FTEL01 (sample SAMEA3914869, study PRJEB12502) | metagenome | biome: forest; material: soil | place: USA | collected 2012-03-12 | depth 0.1 m
CCCAACCACACTCCCCGTCCCAATCGACCCCCCTCCGCCCCCAATATCCCAATAATGCCTCGACGACGCCCGCGAGGACATGCTACTCCTCCTGGCCGACCTTCTCGTGCTCTGGCTCGCACAGCTGCCACCCGCGGCATGCCTCAGCCCGACACCACCACCCAGCGCCAGACCCAGACCCACGGCCGCGGCGGGACTAGCCGGGGCGGTAGCCTTGAAGGCCCGCCGTTCTGCCACGGGGCGGGCGCGGTGGTGGTGGTGATGGTGGTGGTGGTGGTGGTGGAAGCTGTGCGCGTGCGAGACGAGGGGGTGGTGCTGCCTGACGCGGGCGGCTTTGGCGGCGACGTCTTGGGAGGTGGAGGCGGCGTGGTGGGAGGCGGAGGAGAAGGAGGAGGCAGGGGCCGGGCGGGAGGTGAAGCGCGAGCGGAGGTAGCGGAAGATGAGGCGGAAGTCGAGGTCTTGCTCCCATTCTTGTTGTGTGAATGTGTGCTGGGTGTCTTTTTGGGTTGTGGCGTCGGGGACTGTAGACGCGGCCGACGGGGTTGGGGCGTCGGACTGCCGCGCGTCGGCCGCGGCCGGGCCGGCGGTGGGCTTGAACTGCGGCATGCAAGGGACGCTGTCGTCCACCTTTTGCCCGGCGCTGCCCTCGCTGACCTCGACGGGCGTCTCGGGGATGACCGGCAACCCCGCGTAGGGGAGCGGCATGCTCTGCACCCGCGCAAAGGTGGGGAACGCGCCGGGGTGCGTCGACATCTGGTGTACCAGCACGCCCAACTCCCTTGAGATGCGCTCTAGCATGCGCAGCTGCCACTCCGAGTCATACTCGGTGGCGACAGGTGCGGGGTTGGTCCCGTCGGGAGCGGCAGCCCCAAACAGTACCGCGAGCAGCTCGTCGTCGACCCCCATCAGGTCGCAAAGGACCTTGCGCGCGAGCCGGCTCCACAGGCCAGGCTTCGCCTTGCTCGCGCTCGAGCTCGGCTCGTCCTGCTCGTGCCACTCAGTCCCGCTGAGGTTGATGTCTGCGGCCTCCTCGTCTGCCATGCTCATCTCTGCCGTCTCCTGCGGCAAATTGCTGAGCTGCGGCGGCTTGCGGAGCGACGACTCGGATTGGCGCCTCCTCCTGCGCGTCTCCTTCCGGATATCCTCGAGCAGCAGCTGGCTCTGCTCCAGCCGCCAGGCTTCTATCCTGCGGTTCCGCTCCGTCTCTTGCACCTCCTCTGTCTCCTGCTCCATCTGCGCCAGGTTGAAACTCTGCACGCTGAGCCTCACGCGGTTCGGGTTGTAGCGCTCGAACGCGTACATGCGCTCCTGCGCCTCGGCGCTGACGCCCCCGCCGGGCGCCTCAAACATGAACGAGCCGAGGCCATCGTGCTGGGGGAACACGGGCGCCGCGTGCGGCACCTCGGGCTGGTGGACGTACGGGCTCGGGCCCGCCCGGAAGTCGGGGAGGTGGCCGTCGAGGCTGTCGAGCTCTGCGTCTTCTTCGGCGACGCTTTCCGCGATGGCCTCTGAGGGCGCCTGGAGGTTGAACTCGGAACGGGCGGCAGTGTCGAGGCTGCCGAGGTCGCTGATGCGCGACCGGCCGGGTGTTATTTGGTCATCCTGCACCGAGCTGAGGTACGACGTTGTCGTCCCCGCATCAGTCCCTGGCGTGAAGAGCACCCAGGTCTGCGACTCTTGTGGGGAGGGGTGGGTCTGCGGTGCGAGGGCCGCAGGTTGGCCGCCTCCTGATTCGGCGTGGTTGGTCCGCGCCGTGACTGGTCGCGTGGGCTGCTGCTGGAACGCCATGGTGGAGGATGCCGCAGGCGTCTGCAGTCGATGGCGGTGGATGGTGTCCTGGGTGGTGGTGTGAGTGGTGATGGCGAGACCAGCCCTCGGGAGCAGGGCGGTTCAAGGCCTCGACTCGGTGTTTGTTTATCGACCCTCGCAGTCGCAATAACAACCCTGCACCGGCGGTTGGGTTGGGCGGGGATTTGGCGGCGGGGGGGTGATTGCGCGCTTGGGGGCCGCTAGTTAAGTCGTCGCTAGCAGCAAGACGTCGAGGGTGGCCAGGTGTCGCGTGTGTTTGGCCTTGGGCGGTGAATGAACGGAGAGACCGAGTCCAGGATCCCGGGTAATAACCTTAAGTGAGGGTGGAACAAGAAGACGGGGACCCGGACCGAAGTTATCGATAGGGGGGCGGGAGGGCTCGTTATCAGCCCGTCCTGTTCCGTCTTCAGCCCCAGCTGCGAGGCGCTGTGTTGGCGAGACTCGAAGATGCTTGCCGTGTCGTGGATCTCCCTCAACACGCCTCGGCCTGCCACCTGCGATCGACAAGATTGGGGCCGGGCAAAGAGGTTAAACAATCCAGACAGCACGCCAGAGACGGGACAGCCGGGAGAGACGAGAATCAGGACGAGCAGCTGGGCAGCCCAGTTGATTTGATCTGGAGGGGGGAGGGGAGGGGGCTGGCAGAACACGGGATCAGAGCATGGAGGGGACACGCGGGCTGCTTGCGCTCGGTTGGCCAGGGACCCACCCCCCAAGCAAGCCAGAGCAGCCCGCCAGCACGACCCCGGCTCCCACCCACCGCCTTGAACACTGGAACCCCCACAGCTCCCCGTTGCAGTCTCGCCCTGTTGCTCGCCATCCCCCCCCGAAGACGGCGCCCAACTCCCTCTTGTCCATGTGGAAATATGTAATACTTACCCATTTATTCCTCCCTCTCTCCCGCCCAAAACAAATATTACTCGCCCTCGCGTAGCCTTCACCAGTTTAGCGCAATGCAAAGCAGTCCATCCGGCGGCAGCAAGCCCCCCGCCCCACGGCTGCATTGCGGTGTGATGCGTGCGATGTCGAGCTCGACGGCCAGATGCTTGCTGCAGTGCCCAAGCGACCCCACAACGCCACTCGGGCGAGCAAGAGCACCAGCATCAAGCAGCCAGCTCGACGCAGCTTGACGTTATCGGAGCAGCCTCTCCCGATAACTCCCACGTCACATCACCCCAGCCGCCTGTTTCCCCCAACCCAGCCCAGGTCTGACCGACACCGGGCACGGGCAGTCGATGTGAAGATGCCATGTTGAGCTTGACGGGAAATGGCGAGATCGGCCGGGTTCGTCCGTCCGTCCGCGAACAAGACACGGATGGACGGCGGTTGAATGCTAAGACATGTGCGCTGGGCATGGAGCTTTCAAGCCAAAAAAGTGATGAGGCTGTTGTCTGCCCCAGAACACTGAATACTCGTCATACCCTTCACATTCCGAATAACGATGACCCCAGACTTCATGGATGCTTCCCACTGCGATAGACAGGCCATTTCGGCCACCCTCGGCTCATTCCTCTCCCACCCTCACCGATGGCACCTTGTCACTGGGTATGTCGCCATGCTCGATGATGTCAGCCACAAAACATCTGATCTCTATCCTCATCTCCACTCCCGTTGCCCAGGGTCAGGACCACCCGGCTGATCTACGCCCGATATCGCGGCCGAGTCCCATCTGTTCACACGGGGCGAGGCCGGGCACACCCGTTGCATCCAACGACGCCACCGTTGCCTCGTCCTCGCCTTACTCAGCCTTGCCTTCCGCCCTTTTGAGTCACCATCACATTGGCCACTGCGCCGTTGGAGGATCACTGCCAGTCAGATTCGTCAGCATACTCGGGATTCATCGTCACGCAAGTCACTCGGGAGCGGGACGGTCGGATCAAGGTGCACTATTGTCCCGTTGTCCAGCAGTGCCCGTCAGGAACCCGTTTGGTTGAATGGTTCCATTGACTGTGCCGAATCAAGACCATGACGCTAGTTGACATGCTCTCATTTCAGCCCCAAATGACCGTTGACGCCACCCTGAAGCCCAATCACCATTCCCCTCACACCACGCCAGCCAAGCCAACTACCTTAGGCGCTGAAGGCCTCCGGGAAGCGCTTCATGTTGGTCTCGAGGCTGCCGCGGTTGCTGAGGAACTGGACGTAAGCACCGTCGACCTTGACGCGGCCAGCGGCCTTCTTCTCCAGGTACTCGTCGCGACGGAGGGGGGTGAAGCCCCAGTTCTTGGAGATAATGATCTTTTGGCGACCGGGGAACTTGTACTGCGAGCGGCGGAGGGCCTCGAGAGCGACAGCGCGGTCTGGGCATGGGTTAGCATCGTTGCCGGCACCATGCGGTGCTGTGGTTAAATACTCACTAGAGTCACGAGTGCGGACGCTCATGATGATCTGGCCGATGTTCACACGGGCGACAGTGCCGTTGGGCTTGCCCCACGCACCACGCATACCAGTCTGCAGTCTATCGGCACCGGCGCAAGACAACATCTTGTTGATACGGACGACGTGGTACGGGTGGGCGCGGACGCGGAGGTGGAAGCCTTCCTTGCCAGCAGTCTTGACGAGGTACTTGTTGGCGCAAATACGGGCGGCCTCGAGGGCCTCGGAGCTCAGCTGCTCATACTCGTTGGAGACGAGGTGGATGCACAGGGGGAAGTCGTCGACGGTGGCACGCTTGCGGCCGAGATCGAAGATGCGAATCTTGGGGTCGGGCACACCACGGTTGAAGCGCGACTTAGGGTACGGCTACATCATGGTAGGTTAGCATCACCGACATGACCTGTCCCGCAAAATCGAATCCCGATCCAAATCCCTCCTCCTGCAGGTCCACCCGGTCGCTCCCAGCGCATCCCTTCGCCCATCTCTTGATCGATTTCCCCTCCTGCCAAATGGTGGGGGTATCCCTCGGTCGCTGTGTCGAAATAAAAGCTGCTCACCTTGTTCTTGCAGTACCGGTAGCATCTGGCAGGACGGCGCGCCATTGTGACTGATTTTTCTGTCGATGACACGGGTACGGGGTGGTTTGGCGTGGTGTTGGGGGTGGGAGGTTCTGGGAAGCCTCTGCGTTTTTGACCAAGGCGAAATTCGCCTCATTACCAATCCGGATTCATAATCCGGCCGGCGTGGTCAGTCGGGGAAAGAGTGGGGCCGTTAGGGTTTCGAGACTGCGAGCGCACCCAATCCTTGACCAATGAGAATTCAGCCCACTCTGCGGTGGGAATTCCAATGCTGCAGACCAAAGATTTCCAAACCGCGATTTCTGCTTCTTCGACCGACCTTCCAGCGACGACGACAACACCAGCCCAGGAGCCATCACCAACTTTTCCCCTCCTCACTAACCCCCCAACACTGTCGCAATGGCCCCCAAGAAGTCCAAGTCCGAGGCTCAGTCCATCGGCACCAAGGTCCGCACCGCCGCTCCCCCGTTTCGCCAGGCATGCCCACTAACATCAAATACAGCTTGCCCTCGTCATCAAGTCGGGCAAGGTTGTGCTGGGCTACAAGAGCACCCTCAAGGCTCTCCGCAGCGGCAAGGCCAAGCTGATCCTCATCTCGGTATGTTTTTGCGCCCAGCCGACGACGAGAGACCCAAACACTGACACCCAACAGGCCAACACTCCTCCCCTCCGCAAGTCCGAGCTCGAGTAGTATGTGGCACCCATATCCACGCGGCAGAAGGGAGATGGGGACGCATGGTGCGAGAGGGTCGTTGAGGGACCGCCAGGTCTCTCGGCGGCTTGACGTTTTTCTGCGCATCCCATCTCTCAAACACCGCACGACAAGATCACGAAAGCGGCAGCGACTGACATATTTTCAGCTACTCGATGATGTCCAAGACCTCGGTCCACCACTACAGCGGCACCAACGTGAGTCTCACCCCTTGGATTCCATAATCTGCAAGTGGACGCAACAGTGGCTTCTGCCCGTTGTTCCCGACCGGATCGACCTCCCCGTCGTCCGGTCTACCCAGAGAAGAAGTCTCGTGGCAGACTTTGGAGGGTACCTGACCCCATGCTTACTCTTCCCCTCTACAGATTGAGCTTGGCACCGCTTGCGGCAAGCTCTTCCGCTGCTCCACCATGGCCATCCTGGACGCTGGTGACAGTGATATCCTCAACGACCAGCAGGCTTAAGCCAAGCCAGGCGAGGCGAGGCGGGGATACCAGTTGGCATTCGCACGGCGTTTGGGTCTGGGATGGGAAAACATGACATGACGACTTGGCGATATCCGGCTGCAAAAAAGGATTTTGACAGCCAAATTCGACATCCGGGTTTGCACCAGAAGTGGGCATTCCGTAGACTAGGCGTAGTTCATGACAACTCGGTTTTCTAGCCTCGCCTAACTTGCCATCCATGTTTGACGTTGTCTTTGCACAGGTCGCGTGCTTGATCCCGAGAGGCGCCGGAACCAGGACGGCCAAGCTCTCCCGGCTGCTCGGGCCGAGTCCAGGGTCGGCCGTCGCTGAAGTGGCCCTGAGAACACCCGGGGCGGAAGGATACTCCTTGTCAAGGGCGGGGTGGATGCTGTACCGTCGCCCAGCTGGCGGTCGCATTGAATCTCAAATTATCACAATCAAACCTGGACCAAGCTGTCTCTCCGTCAGATCTTTGGAAGATGGGTCTCATGGCCGGCTGCTTGACCAGATGTTAAGATGTCGGCCCAGTCACCAAGAAGCTCGTCTTAGCCACCAGCTACAGGAAGAATCGATGAGTCGCAACATTCAACAGACACCACGCAGGCTATTTAGATTTGGATGAGGGTTGTGTCTCAAGATGCACCCAATACCCACCTCGACGACAAGGGTGAATTACAAGGCAGTAAGATCAATTTTTGTCGAACCGCTTCAAGGATGTTGAACGGCCCAACATTCCTCAACATCGGCAAGGCCGTCACCAACAGCCCATGCCGACACTACATTGAACTCGTGATACATGATTATGCATGAACCCGCTGCGGAAGGTTTTCTGCCGTCTGGTCCGGGGAGTGTTCCCAGGCCGGCGGGACTGCCGAGACATGCTCTCCGTCCCCTCAGCATCCTGTGTTTTGGGTGTTGGTGCAATGGAACTTTCGCCATTTCTTGGCCGGTTGGACAGACCTAACCAACTAGAATGGGCTTGATGATGCCCTCGCGGTCTCTGGCCCTGGCCTGGTGACCAGCAACAGCTGCTAGCTCGTTCTTTGACGGTCCTTGGTCCGAAACTCGACTTCATCCGAGCTCGGCTCGTCCGAAGCTAAGACGGCCCTGGCTTGCTTCCAGAACACGGTACCGTATTTACAGCCAGATCGGGATCTGGCATGGAGGCAAGCTCTTGCCTGTCACTGGATATGTCCCGATAGATGCATCCGATCCTGCGTGGTGATTCGAAAATGCGAGCACCACCGCCGTGTTAGCCTGGCAGGTTCCCGGGGGACGTGTGTTGTGCCGTGGCGAGGGGAACCCGGATGTTCTGGTCTTGACGCAGGACATTGCAGGTGCTTGGAAGCACAGCGTCCAGCATGCGCATTCCTGCCACGGAAGGCATCCCGCGGCTTGAGCCTCCGGGGTCACCTGCAACGGGCGGTAGCGAAAGTGGACAGATCCGGGGGCAGGTACCCGTGTCCTCGTACAGACAACTCAGAGGACAGCAGCGAGTCCGAGCAGGTGGTAACTGATCCCCTGCAGATCGGCAGGGCCTCACCACCAGATTCCCAACCTCTCCCCAACCTGTATGCAACTCGACAGCTGGCCCACCGCCTTCCTGCCACTGACCATGTACTTGGTAAGCGAATGGCAAATTTCCCCTGTCGCAAGCTGGGTTCTTCCCTTGAGTCGTTCCCCTGCCTGAAACGGTTGCCCCCCAGTCCCTTGCTGGCGAGTACAGACCACCTCTCCCTCACCGAGGCACAGAGCGCGCACCTCCCACAGGAAACGGACCGAGATGGGCATTTGCTGCGCCGGCAAGTGAAAGCCACCAATAACCACCAAAGCGGTCAATTCGAGGTTGGCTGGGGAACCGGGCGGCGTTGGTTGGAGTGGCAACTGAAACCGAGGGCGCGCAACGGCTGGTGACCGGATTCTAGACTTTTTGTTCCCCCCTTTTTGCATTTTGCTCACCTCGGGCGGCGGTCGAAAAGCAGGCCTTGCTGCGCCTGTGGTTGGTTGGCCGTCTCAGCAGGCGAGGCGAGTTGGGTGGGTGAGCGGGTGGGCGAGTGGACTGTTAGAAGGCCTGGGCTGCCTGGGTCGATGGCCTGGCGGTCCGCTGCGGGGGATGGAAACAAAGCGGGGCGTGGCACGAGTAACGCCCCGAGTAAGGCCCAGAGGTGGCAGCAGAGTGGGGCCCAGCAGCAAATAACGTTCATGCTAATAATTGCAACTCCCCTTTGTTCGTGTCCTGTGCAACTCCAAGACCGCCGTTTCCCGTCGCTGCGTCCCAAACCGGCATCCCCAAACACACTGCGACCAGCGAGAGGACTCTGAGCCGGCTGCCGAACACTGCGAGTACACACGCCTTGCTCACTCGACCGCACTCGCGCGGCATCCCTCCCCGCTCTCTCGTACGCATCCCAGCCGGTCAGGCATCGCCCGTTTCAGGGCCCAACAAACACACAACACAAGATGGCGAGCGTGGCCAAGAAGCCGCCTGTCACGACAGGGCGCGAGACACCCACCGGCACCCCGCAGCGCCAGACCCCGAGGTCATCGACACCGTCGTCGGCCAGCAACCCCAGCGCCGCTCCTGGCGTGGCCCGCACGCGCTCGACCCGCCCCAGCACCCCCGTCTCCGCCCGCGCTGCCGCCCACGAGAGACGCCAGTCTCTCCTGGGCGGCGCGCCCGCAAATGGAAAGGGCGCCACCTCCCCCGACATCGACCGCGAGGAGGCCTTGCGCGCCGAGACGGTGGCCATAATAGACGATCTCCGGGACCGCCTGGCCCAGGCTGAGTCCTCGGCCGAGACACACAAGCGCCAGGCCGAGGTGCTCCAGAGCAAGCTCGACGATGCGCACAAGGAGCAAGCCAAGCTGGAGGAGAAGGTGCATGAGAACGAGGAGCAGATTGAGTCCCTGACCAACGAGAAGCGCGAGGCTGCTCGCCAGATGCGCGAGATGGAGACCATCTATGAGGCCGAGCGGAGTGCCATGATGAAGGAGAAGGACGAGATGGCCAACCGCGAGGAGGAGATGCAAACCGTCATCCAGCGACTGAAGGACAGCCTGGCGCAGAGGAACCTCGACGAGGACAGGCCGACGAGGCAATGTACGCCTTTTTTTTTCCGTCTCATTTACCCCTCATCTTGGTTTGCGCTCAAGACACCCCACTAACATGATGTTTCCCTGAACAGCGGTGAACAACTCGCCAAGCCTCGAGAACGGCAGTTTCGCGCCGCCGTCCTCGATCCATCGCAGCGACTCGCGCAACAACTCCAAGCTGCTGCTGCAGAAGGACAAGGTGATTGAGTCGCTCCGGCTCGAGTTGGCAGAGGCCCAGATCAAGTTGGTCGAGTCGCAGAACCAGGGCGGTGGCCGGCTGCAGGAGGTCGAGCGCCAACTGATGGAGGCCCGCGTGGCCAACGCCCGTCTGATGGAGGATAATGAGAGCTACCAGCTGCTCCTGCAGGACAGGACGCTCAAGGGAGACTTTGCCACCAACGACTTTGGCTACTCGGCCAGCACCTCGGCCAACCAGGACGCCCTCGCCGCCCTCGAGGGCCGCAGCGGCGGCACCACCTTGGCCGACGAGCTCGAGGGCCACAATGACCACGAGCCGGACACCGAGACTCAGCGGCGCCTGGAGACGGAGCTGAAGTCGGTTAAGGACCAGAACAAGGCTCTGACGCTCTACATCAACAAGATCATCGAGCGGCTGCTGCAGCACCAGGGCTTCGAGCACATCCTCGACCAGTCGAGCGACTTCAAGGGCTCGCCCAACACCAACAAGGACCTCCCGCCGCCGCCTCCCAAGACCGCCCCCGGCCCGTCGCTCCTCCAGCGCGCCAAGTCGATGGCCATCGGCACGGGCAGCGCCCCGCCCAAGACGACCCGCCCCCGCCCCATGACTTTCATGCCCTCGTCGACCGCCCAGTCAGACATCAGCAACCCGGAGACGGCCCCGCGCATCCCCATCGGCCTGACGCGCTCCACCAGCACCCGCCGCGCCCGCCCGATGAGCGACCAGTACACCAGCGTCCCCGGCGCGGCCAGCATCGTCAACGCCATGTACAAAGGCCCCTCCGCCGCCGACGGCCCGCTCTCCCCCTCCCTCCGCTCAAGCCAGACCTTCTTCCTCCCGCAGGGCGCGGGCAACCGCACCAGCGCGGGCGGCGCCGGTGCCGGCGTCAACTCCGGCAACTTCCCCGGCATGCGCTCCGAGACGAGCAGCACCAGCGGCGACTCGGTGTCGGGCACGGGCGGTGCAGGCGACGTCAACTCGCCGCCGTCGAGCCAGGCCAGCCCGCCGCGGTCGGTGCACCACCACGAGAAGACCACGACGTTTGCCGGCAACAAGCCCCGGCCGCTGCGGTTGGTGCAGGAGAATGCCGAGGCGGCGGCTGCTGCGCAGGCCAATGCCAATAAGAGGCAGAGCTGGGTCGGGTGGGCGGCGAGTGCTTTTAGTGCGAAGAAGGAGGGTGAGGGCGGCGCGGGTGAGGTTATTAAGGAGTAAGGAGCGATGGGATATTGGGGGGTTGGGATGAATGAGTGATGGACTGATGGATGACGGCTTGGGTATTTGCATGTGTGACGACTGGTGGTTTGATGGGGAACGACATGACTAAATGGGGATTAGGATGGGGGGCGGATGATTGCACGCACTGGAGGGGATTTTGTGTTGGCCTGTCTGGAGAATCGGAGTGACGGGGATTTGGCATTTTGCTGAAGATCTGGCGTTCTGTTTGCTCCGCGTCTCGTTTTGGGTTTTCATCGGCGCTCTCTCCTTTTCCGTCTGGTGTTGGGCTGGGGAATGACCATGGCGGTGACGTTGATGGATAGCAGGCAGGCATACTCCGTCCCCCGCTTGAGGCACGATGATGGATGGATATGTGCCTGTTGCGGCAGTATATATGACGATGTCATGGCTAGGATAGATAGATTTTCTCATTTGTTATCAACGGTTTTTGTTATGCCCTGGTGGACGACTGCTTTTATCTTGCTTGAAGCCCAAATGCAATGCTCTATTCTCTCAACCTCTATCATCTATCCCAGACACCAAGTCTATGCAACAGCAGCAGCGGCCGAACCCTTCAACTCGGCCGGCCGCCCCTTTATGCTCACCACCTCCTCATCCGTCAAGCGAATGTCAAACAACTCTCGCAGCACCTCCACCCGCTCCTCCTCCGTCGTGCACACCTTGACCAGCTCCGTCTTCCCCGTCACGTTCTTCTTGACCACCCCCTCGGCCAACATGACTTTGCCCACCACCTTTGCCTTGCCATCCTCCCCCTCCCCCCTCAGAAACCTGATCGCCAGCGTCCTCCACGTCTGGTGACACTCGGGCGCCTGCGAGGTATACCAGCTGATGTTCCCAAAGTCCTCCTCCGTAAACTCCAAGTTATCATGGAACGCAAAGAACGACACCCACTCCTTCTCCTTCCCGTTCCGCACCTGATAAATCCACTTCTTGTGCGACCCCTCGCCCCTGAACCTCTGATTCGGAATATAATCCCTCACAAACCGTATCTCCTGCGTCCCCAACGAATTGTGATGGACCAGCCCCTCGACAAGCGGCATCGGCAGCGTCATGCCATCGCCCCCAAACCCGACGTCAACCACGTACTTGACGCTCTCCCCGGGAACAGACAGGATATTCACCAGATGCTGCCACCCCGTGAACCGCTCCCCGTAGGGGACCCCATCATTCCTGGGCCTGATCCGCACCCCGGAGAGGTACGCGTCCTCGAACCCGACCGCGCGCAGCACGTGGTTGAAGAGGATCGAGTTCTCCATGCAGTAGCCGCCGCGGCCGCGGCGGGACGCGACCATCTTGGCGAAGAGGTCCTGCGGGTCGAGGGAGATGGAGTGGGAGGGCGAGTAGTGGATGGAGAGGTTGTCGTAGGGGATGGCGGTGATCTGGTGGGTGATGAGCGTGCTGAGGTAGACCAAGTCGAGGACTGGATTGGCGGACGGGTGGAAGGATTCCGGGAGGCCG
>FTEL01004220.1_pt1 | contig 11924 bp, 25 predicted proteins | sample 1658911 | NCBI WGS metagenome assembly FTEL01 (sample SAMEA3914869, study PRJEB12502) | metagenome | biome: forest; material: soil | place: USA | collected 2012-03-12 | depth 0.1 m
AGAGAGAGAGCTGCGGGTGTTGCGTCAGATATATTTGCAGAAGAGACTGCCAAGCGGCCAAGCTTTTCTGGCCCGAATAGCCGCACTGATGTTACTTAACCGCTGCGTGGCCGTGACGGAGGGTGATTCGTCACCCATCATGGATCACAACCAAGGAAAATAGGTGTGAGAATGGTAGACAATTTTGCTCCCTGTCTATTACAGTGTAGTAGCTTATCTACCTCCTTCAACATCGTAGTTGGGCACCCATCCTTGTTTAAATATCCCCCACAACGTGTGACTTCCAGACGCAACCACCAACAGCTTTTTGTTGGCCCAGACCTGAAACGACGGAGCGTTGGTGGCATCGCAGGCCGAGATGAACAACAGCCGGCGCGAACTAAAATCTGCGAGCGACGCTGTTTGTTAGGTAATCCCACCACAACACGGCACGTCGACGACCTGAACAGCGCGGTCGGAGCCCGGTAGGAGCGAACCGCGCAAGATATGGCACTCTCGCTTGCAGGGCTCGCCAATGGGGGTGAGCCGGGTGATCACCCGCCGTGTTTGTTGCGCAGGACCCCGCCGAAGGAGGGTTACATTGGTACCTTCAGAGCAAAAAGCTGAAACCAGGACCAAGGAACCCGCAATGCGGCGGCCGCGGGCGGGCTCATGGAGCATAAACATAAGCCCGAGGTTAGTCCTGAACAAGAAGAGAAAAAGCCTCGCGCAAGTTTACCGACATTGGGAAAGGTTCCAGCCCTGCAGCTCCCCTGGCGCCGCGCTAGAAGGCTTGGAGGAATCGTTGCCCCTGTCTTCTGGCCCGATGTGACTAACGGAGACGGGCATGGCATCACGGTTCCCCGGCCATGATATCCAAGCGAGACGGCATGACACGCTAGCCATCGCCAGGGGGGTTTGATCTGGCGCCCCCCATTGGCTGATCTCGACGGCCATATCCGTCGCAGGACCAGATTCGTGCTTGCGCATTGGCACCGAACGATTCCTGGAACGAACGGTACCGCCCAACTGATCGGGCGGGCGTGCTCAGATGCCTGCGGCGCAGTTTGGCCCAACTTTCTGGCTGGTGGTTTGTGCGCAACGTGGAAGCCCACCTCTTTTCCCTGCGTCTCCCTCCACCACACCACCACACATGCAACAGATGACGATTCCCTTTTCCTTGTGCAACCTTTCTCTGACCTCAGTCATGAGAGTTCACCTCCTCTGGCTTCGAGGATCGATCCGAAGATGATAGTTCTGCCCAGGGACTCCGATCCCTTGGCCCGGTACGAGTCGACACCTCTCCTCAACCACCGGGCCCCCCTCCTGGGACTGACGATTACCTTCGTCGTGAGCCACCCATTCTTCCGCTGTGGAGTGCGGACCGCAGTGCGGACCGCAGTGTGGACCGCTTCTTACGTCTAACCCGCCTTCTACCCAGGTATTTTCTTGGATATGCTCCCTACTTCGGCTGTACGTCCGCTTCGTCGTCCAACGAGCGCCAGGATGGGATGACTTCTTCATCATCCTCACCATGGTAGGCTACCTCACGTGTAACCCCAAAAGAGAGTGCATCTGGCCTAACTGTCCGGTAGCTCTTCACGACCATAGGCTCCACCATTCTTTGCATATGTGCGCTCACACGGGCATCCAGGACCCTCACACCTGACACCATGCTGACCTGAATGCAAGTGACCAACATGGGCATTGGGACCCCCATCTGGACCATGGATATCCCCGATTTACAACAAACCCTCAAAGCAAGTCATCTCACCTCGCCACGCCACCACTGCGAGTGGTCCTAACCATCTCTCAGATCATCTACATCGGCACCGCCACCTACCCCTTATCCAGCACATTCATTAAGATCGCCCTCCTCCTCCAGTACCTCCGCGTCTTCACGGGCCGACGCATCCGCATTCTCTGCAAGTGGACCCTCGCCTTCACCGTCCTCACCGGCATCGCGTTCGCCATCTGCAGCTGGTTCCCCTGCTTTCCCGTCAACTCGTTCTGGGACTTTAGCATCCAGGGCCGCTGCTGGGGCTTTGCCTCGCGCGACCAGCTCGAGTTCATGCGCATCATGGTCACCCAGGTCGTCGTCACTGCCGCCTTGGACTTGGTCGTGCTTCTGATTCCCGGCTGGCTGTACTTCCAGCCGGATACGACGGGAACTGCCCGGCTCAGTCTGCTGGGTCTCTTTGTTTTGGGTCTCTCGTATGTTGACTGACCTTGTCAACCGTGCTGCGTGTGACTCTCTTGCTAACAAATGACTAGTGCCAACGTGTGCTCGTTGTGGCGCGTGGTCTACATCATCAAGATGAGCGTGGTAGACAAGGGCTCGTTTGACCCAGTCTGGGACAACCCCTCGGTGATGGGCCTCGCCTCCTACGAGGTCCATCTGGCGGCCGTGTGCGCCGGTCTGCCCATTTTCTGGCCTGTCCTCAAGAAGACTTGGAACCGTATCATGGTGACTTTTGAAGTGAGCGTTAGGGAGGAGTACAGGGAGGAATACGAAATACGCCCGACAAGAGGAGCCGACGTCGAACTGCACTCAGCGGCCTCGGATCGAAACCTGGCGGAATCGACACATGAGGGTTGGGAGCCTTTTGTCGGGGACGAAACGACGGGGTTGGGGAAGAATCAGACGGTGGTTGAGTCCCGTAAAGGGGAAAAGTGGTCAAAAAAGGCCAAAGAATTTCTTGCAAACTAATGACGGGACCTAGGTAGATAGGAATCCCGGAAAATTATCACCATTCCGAGTCTGGTGTTTTGCTCTTCATCGCTTGACCTGGCATCAATGGGCGTGCCGAGTCTCGCGGCCGGCAGGACGATACCGATCTCCGGGCCAGGGGGCGTGGTGCACCCTTCAACGTTGACGTCTGTCTGCTGGTAGACTCAGTCGTGGGCGAACAGCAAGCGTACCGTGATGACCCCGAGATGGACACGGTCGTGTTTTCTGTAAATCGATCAAAAGGAGATAGCAGCTGGCATCACGACTGCGCCAATAACAAGGGGGAATGATAGTAGTAAGACAGGATTTGCTGCAAACCTCGAGCTTTGATTGACGGATGTGATGTTACGATAGATGATCCTGGGTCGAAGTCCGGCTTGCCTCCAGGCTCGGAGTGGTGTAGGGGATCAGCGAGCGCGACACGATGAAAGATGAGCGCCGGGTAGCAACTATGTTTGATGCAACGCATCTCGCCAGCAAGGGGCGGAGAAATCCCGGATTGGTGGGTGAATTTTACTTCCAGGATGAAGTCTGGGGACCACAACAACGCGGGGACGTTGAGGCTCGGAAGACCGGTAGTATGGCCTGCCATGGCTGTGGGGAAGCGCATGAAACACCCTCTACGGGCTTGGCATGTCACATCGCTGGAATACTTCCGCAGCAAATTGGAGGGCGATCGTCATAGCTGGGGTCTGCAAGCAGCTTGGGCCACGTTCACAAGCTGAGCCGTTGACCACTTGACCGTCTTGGAGGGCGCGGAGGCAGGTAGCCGAACGAGAGTTGGAGATTCTCCGTCGGAAGAAACGAGATGCTTTCTGCCACACGAGTGATGACGACCGTCCGCGATGACGGCTGTGGACTTTGAGAGCCAGTAATAGAACATTCCATGTATATTAACTCCAATGGCTTGGCCCTTTCATAGGAGGTTGTTTGACCTTTGCTCCAGTTCATCACTCATCCTCTGCCTCCAAGTTGTCAGCTCTGGCACGCTCCTGGCCCTATCCTGTCTTCTGGTTGATTCATCAAAACACTCAAGATGAAGTTCTTGACTCTCGCTTCGCTCTTTGGCCTTGTCGCGGCCACGCCAACACCGACTCAGCCGGAATCTGGCACAGCCCGGCTCGCAAAAAGGGCGACTATCTCGGACGCGGCCAACCTGGGATATGCCACTCTCAACGGAGGGTAAGACAAAACCCCTTTTAAACGAGACGCTTATTGCTGAGGTGTCTCAATTTTCCAGCACGAAAGGAGGCGCGGGTGGCACCGTGACCACCGTCTCAACGCTGGCCCAGTTCACAGCTGCGGTGGACGAGAAGAATACCGCGCCGGCAATTGTCGTCATCAAGGGTGTTATCACTGGAGACGCCAAGGTTCGGGTTGGCAGCAACAAGAGCATTATTGGACTGCCCGGCTCAGGTGGGCACTGCCGTTTTGTCACTTATAGGGGCACCACGCTGACCACAAACAGGCTTCAAGGGTGTTGGTCTCCACTTCAGGAAGCAGAGCAACCTTATCCTGCGGAACATTGTTTCCTCCTTCGTCGTGGCTGACAACGGAGATGGGCTGAAGATTGAGGTATGTGACCTTGCCCTTGGACGCATCCCCACTGCACCCATCCATGCTGACGACCTCCTAGGAGAGCACCAACATCTGGGTCGACCACTGCGAGTTCTACTCGGCTCAGCTCGCCGACAAGGACTTCTATGACGGATTGGTTGATACTTCGCACGGTTCCGATTTCATCACCATTTCCCAGTGAGTGCCGTTCTCTTGTCCTCTCCTCTGCTGCATGGCCCTGACAACCAGCGCCAGTGTTTATTTCCACGACCATTGGAAAGCCTCACTGTGCGGACACAGCGACAGCAACGCAGCCCAGGACACTGGCAAACTGCATATCACGTATGCCAACAACCACTGGAAGAACTGCAACTCCCGCGGCCCTCTGATCCGTTTCGGCACCGGACACATCTACAACTCGTACTATGAGAAGTGAGACTGCACCTACCTTCGTGTCCGCATAATAAAGGAGAACAGAGGCGTGCTAACATTGTATGAATAAATAGCATGAGCACGGCCATTAACACCCGCATGGGCGCCCAGGTGCTGGTCCAGAGCAATGCCTTCAAGAACGTAACCTTCCCCGTTACCAGCATCGATTCGAAGGAGGTCGGGTGAGTAATCCATTCCGGTCCTTTCCTAGAAGAGAAGAGGCAAGCAGCAGCTGACTGACCCAGATACGCAACCTCAATCGACAACGACCTCGGCGGCGGCACCAACAATGCGCCCGTGGGCAGCATGTCCACCTCGATCGGCTACTCGTACTCTCTCCTCGGGTCGGGCGCTGTCGCGGCAAAGGTTCCGGGCGAGGCTGGTGCCATTCTGAGCTTTTGAGTTCCGGACGGTGGGGTCGGCGGAAAAACTAGCAGGGTAGGTGACGAGGCCATCTACACTAAGATCGTGAAGATCGACAGAGATCGTCAGAAGCTATCAGGGGTTGCTGGGGCTGCCAAGGGTTGTGGTTGTCAGGGGTGGCTCAGGCCATCAGAGTTGTCAGGGGTTGGGTTTTTTTGGAGCTTATCACGGGTTGGTTCAGCAGATGCGAGAGAGGGTTGCCGAGTTTTAATGAACCATTTCTTGAATTCAGAAGGACGAAAAGAGGAAACGACTGATGCGATTAGGCTCAATTCTCTATACAGTCAACGCCAACCTAACTCACCGACCAACTTTGAAATCATCCCACCCACACCCTCCGAATCCCTCACTCCCTCAACCGAATCTTCGTAACCAGCCCCGTCTGCCTCATAAACCACATCCCCACAACCTTCCACTCCCTCCCCGGCTCCTCCAATTCAATCTCATACCGATTCACCAGCGTCGCCACAACCTTATAAACCTCCACCAACGCCAAATTCCTCCCCAAACAAACCCTCGACCCACCCCCAAACCCCAAATCCGCCGCATTCATCCTCCTCAACCTTCCCTCAAACTCCTCCTCCCCCTCATTATCACCTCTCAACCACCTCCCCGGCCTAAACTCCTCCGCATCCTCCCCCCAAACCCCCTTATTCCTCCCCACCACATACGCATTCATCCCCACCGCCGTCCCGGCAGGCACATACCCACCACCCGCAGGCAACTCCAGCCCCTCTGCAGGAACATACCGCTCCAACAACATCCCCACAGCAGGATGCAGCCGCATCGCCTCGCGCACGACAGCTTCCAGGAAGGGCAGCTGCCGTGCTGTGGCGTAGGGGACCAGGTCGGAGACGGGGTGGCCTGCGGCGCGGACCTCGTTGACCAGGCGCGTGTAGGAGGCGGGGTGTTTGAGGGTGAGGTAGAGGATTGCGCGGATTGTGATGGCGGTTGTGTCTGCGCCCGCGAGCAGGTTGACGACTGTGCGGCAATGTCAGCCATCGTTTTCGGAAGGAGGGTGTGTCGGGGAAGTTCGGATGCCCAGGTGTTTTTGAGAGGTCACGAGACGGCTGACAGGGGATATAAACGGCTTGGATTTGACCTACGCAGGTAGCCCATTATGGTGCCGTCGTCGACGAGGTCGGGGTGGGTTTCTTTGGAGGAGATGAAGTGCTGGAGGTAGTCGGGGGTTTGCGCGTCGTAGTTGGTGTCGGCGCCTTGTAGGCGGGCGATGACTGCTCGATTGTGTTAGTCAGAGTGGCTTTACCCGTAATGAGGGGAGTTTGGGAGCGTTGGTGTTGTCTCAGGAGACATATTGCTCCCAACATGGGCGGGAGGGGTATGAGGAGCTTGAGCTTTACGTACGGGACTCGAGGGCAATGCTTGTTACATTGGTGACTGTTGACCGGCAATGTTAGGTCTCAATGTTCCGGCGACGGGGGGAGGAGGAATTTTGGGAGTTGATTGACGTACTGTTGGGCGGGCCGATGCGCATGATGGGGTTCTTGTCCAGGAGGTAATCGGCCCAGGGGATCTGGCCCACCAGGCTGAAGTAGTCCAGTGTTTTATCGGCGATGGCAATGGTGTGGTCAAAATCGTGCCCGGCATCCATGTAGCCGAAGCGGCGAGAAAATGTCGCCGAACTGATGAGGTCCCAGGCGTCTGGAAGGGGAGTTAGGAGGTGTCGGCCTTCTTGTAAGAAGGGTAACTGCTTACAGAAGGCAACCCATTCGCCGAGATCACAAGGCTTTTCAGGGGTGACAAAACGGGCGTCAAGGTTCTTGATCAGGTCGCGAATCACTATGTCCATGTGCGGCTCAAGGGCGAGGACATGGCCCAGGGAGTAGTACTTTACGATGGGACGCTTCATGCGGGCGTGTTCGGCTTGGTCGGTGGTGCTGAAGACGTGGAAGGTCTGCTTGCCGTTGATCATGGCTGAGTTGTTTTCATAAAACTCAGTCTGCCAGTGTCATGCCTTGTCAGCTGATGAATGCTGTCTCATTGAAACGACTGCTCTGCGGTACCTTTCGCCATTTGCCATCCGTGCTGTAGATGGTTCTGATCAGCTCCGCATAGTCGAGATCAAGGAGATTCGGGCCGATCCGAACGGCCGGGCCATATTGGTCATGCAGCTTCTTGATCCTCTGGGGGTAGCGTCCAGACCACACCGCAGCGAGCCTCCATACGTTGGTGTACCCTGGGATGTGATTAGAGGGTCTGTCAGGATTGCCACACGGGTTAGGGCTGACTACCTGCAAGAAAAGGGCCAGGGAATTTCCGCAGCGGGGACGAGATCCAGGACAGAGTGAACCACGCGAGAAGAGTGACGGGGATGATCAGTGCTGCGGTCAGCCATGTGATGGACACCGGTAGTGCGTCCAGCTTCAACACTCCATGTTGAAGCTCGATCAGCGAGTCAATGATTCCACTGAGGCTAGACATGGTCGGCAATAATTAACGACCGGTGAACATGACCCGGATGAAGCAGAGATCAGGCCCCCGGGTCCTCCACCGCAGACTGATATAAGTGTTCTTGCAATCTTCCCTGCCAGCGTGTCCGCCTTCCGCACCCCGGTCAGCAGGTTACTCAGTACCACCTCTACCCCTTATCCCTCGTGGATCCAGACATCCATCGCCGAGTCCGTGCATGAAAACCGAACTAACTGGAGGGGATGGATGGTGCAGTTCACGGTCACGTTAGCGTCGATTGGGATTTTGGGGGGATGGGGGTGGGTTGCTGTGGTGGTGGGGGTACTTGGATCATCCCACCGAGAACATCTTCTTCATCTGACTCCCTGTGTCCATTACTTGATTCTAGAGCCATTGGCAATACGACATCTCGATTCTGTTTATTCTCAAAGTCTCTCGCGAATGACCCGACGAGATCGAAAGCCGCGAGTTTTTGCAGCATGAGATCGCGTTCCACCATGTGGCATGTTGTGGAGGAGCGGACGATTGGAGAGGCTTTCCGGCTTGTCGGCATGGGTCCCCGGACGCCATGCCGCTCGCTGGCTGCAGTGACCGGGCAGCCAGGTTTGGAAAAAGCAGCGCCCGACCCATGGTTGATGCCAGGCACATGTCATTTTCACAACCGCGACGTGCCCCCTGAACGGGGAAAAGGGTTTGGTGGGCAACGCGGATCCTCGCTGTCATTCCCGTGGTTTTCAAGGCTTGCATCACCCTCTCTCTGAGGGCTTCTCAAGTCAAGATGGCGTTCACATATCGGAGAGGAGGCCCCTGTGGTGGAGGGCTGTGGTTGGATGGGAAGTGCAGCGTCGGTGGGTTATGGATGGGCAGGGCTGCGCAACTCCATTGGTGTTGATGTCGTTCAGCAATGCTCCGAGCTTTGCCACAGGACTGACCCCCATGGGGGGTGTGGTGCTGTCAGCCGCTAGTGATGCAGTTACCCCCAGATGCTCGACCTCCATTGGTCTCTGCCGTGACGACAGGGCATGACGCGGAATTCGGGCATTTTCCGGTCAGTGATGATCGATAACTGACAGTGGCTGCTCGATCAAAACTGCGACCCCGCACATGGCTTGCATTGTGGAAGTTGTTGTTGGTGATCTTGTTTTTCTCATATTTTTGGAGATGGTCAGTTCGCAGGAGCAGGACAAAGGGTTTGTTTCTGAGCAAGGATGGGAAGGCCGATGAAGCAACGGGTGAGCCGAGCAAGGCAGAAGAAAAGCATTCAAACGAGTGGCATCAACAATCGACTGCAATGCTGCCATCGACCTCACTTCCCTCGCAAACGAGAAGAGTCCTTCACTGGGAACGCCCAAGCCCAAGCGAAACCGGTCACAAACGCCACAATGCACCTCTCCGGAAGTGAGGCAAGCCGAGCCAAGGATCCAGGAGCTCGGCAACACAGTGTCGTGGCGTGGACAACTGTCGGCCCGGGGACACCACGCCTGCTTCCCCGACACTCGCTTCTTGCATGTTACGGCTTGTTTCATTATTCTTTGGTGTGTGGGAGAACGCCGACAAATCCGACCACTCTTCCTCTAGCTTTTCAGAACCCCACCCAGGAAAACGCAATCGCAAAAGAGAATGTCTGGCATCCTAGACGCCATGCGGTTGCACGTGGCCCTGGAGGCAGCAGCATGTCAGTGGGGATTGACCAACCACAAGGGGAAATAGTGCCATACCTCCCACATCAGCTGCGAATTGAGAAACTCGAGCAACGTGTACGTGTCGTCCTCCTCCTCACCCAGTGCCACCGACGGCCCCTTCCGCTTGTAGAAAGGAAACTCGAAGTGCTCCGGATAGAAGCCGGCATACTCCCAGTCGACAATAGCGGCAATCTTGAGGGTGTCTGGGTTGACAATGACGTTGTGCTGGGAGCAGTCGTTGTGACAGAAGACATACTCGGGATGTTGGGATGGACGAAGCTGGGACCAATCGTCCCTCTCCGTCTCGCAGAGAACCCGGTAAGGGGGTATCACGATTCCCGTCGGTCCGCCCATGCGGGCGGACTTGAGCGTCTTTAGCTGGGCAAGATGGCCCTCGAGCTCGGCGATGACGACGTCCTTCTGGTGGTCCGGCAGGTCGGCCATGCTGACGCCTTCGATGTACTGCGTGATGAGGTAGTAGGCGTCGTCGTCCTCAAAGTCGCAGAAGAGCAGAGGGACGGGGATCCCGGTATGCCTGCTGATGAAGCGCAGAGTGTCGGCCTCGTTCTTGAGTGACTCTTTGCGTAACCGGGGGATGTGGAGGCCTTGTGAGCCGGTCAGGAACTCGCGAGGTCGGAGACAGCGTTTGATAAAGGCGTTGCCACGGCGGTAGTATTTCCGGTCTGAGCTAGTTGCCAGACAGCCCTCCTCTGAGGTGAGGTTTGGCTGTGGTATCAACGGCGGCTGCGCGCGTGGGGCGACGTGCTGGGCCATGCTGGCTGACCTGGCTGGAGTGGCTGGACTGGCGGCGCCTGGCTGGACCAACGGCGCCAGGCATATGATATCGACCGAGGGGTTGTATGGACGTGTCGGGCGCGTGCCGAGCGTATGGGCGGCGAGTGGTTCCTGGGAAGATCATTGGGGGCGGGGGAGAGGGTGGAAGGCGGAAGGGATGAGGCAGGGTCGGGCAGCCAGAGGGAAGCCGATGGCTGGTGCTGCAGGTGCCGGTTGCAACCAGGTCGTACGCGGGTCCAGGGCCCGTTCCAAGTCGTCTAAGAGTTGCATTGAGTGCAGTGAGTTGCAGCGGTGTAATGGCCAAGTGGAGGCACTTGGCTGGACTGGGCGGGCGCGTGCGTGCGTGGAAGCACAGCAGGAGGTTGAGGGAAGAGCATCCATTGGCAGGGTGAGTGTGGGTGGAGGCGGAGCGAAGCGGTCTTCCAGAACGAGAGAGAAGAAGCTCTGGTCTGCTGCTGCACTCAACTTCCAGATTGGACCCTCCCAGATGCGAAACAACCAATACCTTACCTTCCTTAGGTGCCTACCTGAATTCATTCTGGCAGCAGCACAGGCTCGCTCTGCCTGGATGCTAAAATGAAGACACACTCCGCCTCCTTATCCCAGGCAAAATTCAAACACAGCAGCGGGCAGCGGCCACGGATACCCACCGCGATACCCACCGGTGCCACTACTGATGGGAATGGAACCTGAAAAACTAAAAGGCGGGAAAGAACACCCGCAGATTTTGAGATGCAGGCTGCCTGACGCAAGAGGGAGGATCAATAAACGCACAGGTCGACCATCTCCAATCAAAGTTTGGTTCTCGGCTTGGGCGGTTCGTTTGCCTGCAAACGGGAACAGCGCCATCGACAATTGGCAGTTGGCAAGTGCTGGCTGGTCGGTGTTGCCCCGCTGCCGCTTGCGAGTTCCTGCAGTTTGATCGTTATCGTGATTCAAACCTGCTGGAGGGGCGGGGGCGGGGTATGACTGCCTGGACTGCCTGGGCTGCCTGGTGGCTTGGGCTATCTCGCCCCGTTTCTCCCTTCCAGATTCTCTCTTGATTCGGACTCCATTGGCTGCTTTGCAGTTGGTGGAAAGGACCATTGGCGCGGAGGCTCCGAGTTAGGCGCAAATAACGGCGGCCATACAGACGTCGCAGACGCGCCCCAAGCCCCAGCAGCCAACACCAACCTCGACTCTTGAGACTTCGAAAAGCGGCAAACAGACGGACAACTTGCAAGGGGTGTTGTCTGCCGGCATCCGCCATGATCTTGTCAGACGTTACACACAACCCCGCCCGATTTCTTTTCTCTCCAGCTTCCAACCTGATTCGGCCTAGGAGACACCCACTGCTTCGTGCAACGACAGAATCCGTTTGTCGCGGCCATCTCGATCCGGGACTTGGCAGCCATGCAGAAACACACAGATTTGCATTGGCTTGCATTAAAATCCCCTCCGCATGAGCGTGTTGTTGTGCGTGCATAAGCCCCCGCGTCTCTTGTTTTCTAGTTCGGTTAGTTGCATACCACCAATTCCCCAGGCTGCGAGAGATGGCGCTCAACTCGTTGGCGTTGGCGTTGACGCTATTTCCGCGCCTCTGGTCTTGGTCTATGAGATCTCCCCTGAGAGGCGTGCTCTCCAGCAGCCACCACAGTGCTGACATGATAATGTTGCTTCCCCAGGTCCGTCTCGGTACTTGGGAGCGGGGCTGCCACATTGGGGGAGGGCTTGCGAGAGCTTCCGCATGGGGGGTTGTTGGCGTTGAGAAGAAGAAGCGCCTCTCTTCAGTTCTTGCTTTTTGTGCCTGACAGATTTGGGCGGCGTGTTCACAAACCCCCGACTCTGCTGCTGCTTGCTCGCCCTTCTTCGTTATTATTCGCCATCGAGGCTTACCGAGCTTCCCACCCCGGGAG
>FTEL01006663.1_pt1 | contig 11921 bp, 6 predicted proteins | sample 1658911 | NCBI WGS metagenome assembly FTEL01 (sample SAMEA3914869, study PRJEB12502) | metagenome | biome: forest; material: soil | place: USA | collected 2012-03-12 | depth 0.1 m
CACGTGTATACCATGTATAGAACTCTGCTAGGAATGGAAAATATGGGTTGGGCTCTCTCTGGGTTTACAGCCGTGGGGTTTGGGTTGTGATCCTGCCATTCTTGAGCCTCAACATGCGCTCTTCGTTGTGGGAAGAGCTTTGTTTGGGTCCCATCGAGTGTGTTTACTCGGCTTTCTATCTCTTTTCCGTGGTCTACTTGTCAACCCCCATGACCTTGGCTACCTACCTTGTGGATCGAAACGGGCAGCGAGCAGAGTTGAAGATCTGGGTGTTGCCCAAAGCGAGCGAGTCTACCCCCTCACCCCCCTGCCCTTCATCCCAACTCTCCTCCTTACGCTCCTTCCCACATACACAGCAGGCACTATATAACCCACTTCCCACGTCCCAACTCTCGCCTCCTTCCCCCAATCAACGGACCACGTCGGCAAGCGCACCGGCGCTGTGGTCAAGCGGCTTTGGGCGGAGGGTTGCCATCGGCGGGGGATTTCCAGCAACCGAAATGCCCGGGTTCGACTCCCGGGCAGCGAAGCAAAACCTTCCACAAGAATCACAGGAAGGTTTTCGTAACCGAATACCCACCTCCTCTCGACCGGCGAGGGGGGTTGGGCGGTGAGCTTTTTGACTTTTTCCATTTTTCTTTTTTTTATTTATTTCGTTGACATGCTGCTTCGACTGCCCTCTCGACTGGTGAGGGTGAGCATTATGTCTTTTTACTTGTTTTCTTCTCCCCTCTTTCTCATTTCTTATTTTTCTTTTTCATTTCCTTTAGGTTTTCCAGTCATCTTTTGCTTCATCCTCTGTACTTCTCACTCACTCACACATCGAGCTCTCTCGACAACGACAAGCTGTTGGAGCGACAGTGTTGGGGTCGGAACTAGCGCTCTCACAGTCCACGAAATGTCCAGTTTACACTTCCTGTCCCATTCGATCATCGCACATTAGGAGAGCCATGCTCGTCATAGTACGTTGACGATCTAGACCGTCTGAGGCTGGGAGAAGGTAACACCACTCCTGTCGGGGATAACACCCCATCGAGTGCGTCTCAGACACACTTGGAAGAAGCTTCTTATCACACTTGTTTATTCCACCGGCCTCCGAACGAGACACCACCACCACCATCTCGCTCTCCTCATCGGCCCTCGGCCACACCAACCCCTGAGAGCCTAAATCTTATTCCACCGCTTTGGTCTCCTGTTTGTCTCGGCTACTCCCGCTCCCTCTCACAGCAGTTCCATGCGGACGGACACTCCGCGTCACACGTCGGCGTTGTCGTACCTAGATGGCGCACGTTTGATGGGGGTCTAGACCTCTGCCTTCACCGTCGGCGTGGGGGGGGAGAGGCCGAGGTTGTATCACCTACCGCTTGGGCTGGGTGATGCTGGGGGGGGCGGTCTGGGTATGGGTTGGGAAGGGCAGGACTGGGAGGTGGGGAGGTGGGGAGGGTGGAAAGTGGTAGAGGTGTTGGGGGATTGGGAAGAAGGGGGGAGGTTGGGGTAAAATAAGGGGTTGCGTTTGGGGGTTTTGTTTGTGGCCTGCGAGGCAGCTCTACGATGTCAACCTTGAGGAATACCTTACCAACCCGATCTTAGCGGTGAAGATCGAATAAGAGCATTGACCTCATCACCCCTCCAACAATCAAAACCCACATGTTTCACTCCTATCCTCCACTCCCAACCCTCCCATCAAACCCAGTAGAACATCCGACGACACCACCCCTGCCCCCCGTCGACTCGAGCACGCATAACCCAATGTACCCAAGTACCCCCCAAACAATCGACCCGGGAGGTACACAGTCCAATCCCCCCGCCCAAAAAGAACAACCCAGGAGATTCGACGCAGGCACCCGGGCGGGCGGAGTAATGTGTCTCGGCAGGGCCCGCGTGGGTGGTGGTGGCATGTTGCTCCATCGACTCGGGACGTTGATCGGAGGGGGGGTGGTTCAGGCGAAACGCCACCGGCCGCCGTTGGTGGCGCCGCCTGGTCGGGATGCGCTAAGGGGGCGTTTCCGCAGGACGCGATTGGTTGAGGGGCTGGATGGGATCATCCTCACTTACATACTCTGATGGCGGGGACACCATTTTTCTGCAACGGTACCTAAGCTTGGGGTTTGTAGTTGGGGGTAGATGTACATGGCTGGGACGGGGGAGGAGTGGCCTGAGCAGGTGGCCAGCCGAGGAGAGGTTCCCTGCTGCCGACGCAAGCCTTGAGATTGGCAGAGGATGGGCCCAGTTTTGGATTTGGGGCTCTCTCTTCCCTTCCATTTTTCGCCACTTTTTAGGGTTTGGCTTGGCCGACGCCTGGTTGGCTGGCAGGCCCGGCATTCCCAGGTCCGGGTCCGCGCCAGTCCAGATCCTGTGCGAACCCCTGTTTGACTATCGAGGTAGAGGGGGTCCAGAGAGTTCGGTTGCAACGGCGGGCGGGCTGTCCGCTGTTCTGGAACGGGCGGCGGTGGGAGACAGTTTCGGCATTGCACTGCCTGCCTTAGGTTGCCTGTCTGTACTCGTCTGTACCCCCCGAGGGTTTATTTCGGGCGGCGCGTGTCTCAGACGGCGCGTGCTCTTTATTTGTGCTCGTGCTACTCCATGCCGCCCTGGGAGCCCGATCCTTGATGACGTTCGGCGGCTTGGACCAACTTGGTTCGTTCGTATCTGGGGCGCGACGCTAGCGGCGCTGCAAAACGTCCAATCCTGTGGGGGGTTTCCTGTGGAGAAACAGGGAATGGGAGCCCTCAGCAAGCAACCCAACCATCCTGGACTCGGAGGAGGGCCAGAGAGGGCGACAGCTTGACGTGCCGAGTCAAGGCGCTGCTATCTTGCAGATATCCCGCATGCGTTGTCGTTGCTTGCAGAAAGGCGGTGGTGGTTGGATGAGGGTGGGAGTTGGATGGATGGGCGCACCTCGGCATGAAGGACCGCTTCGCAGATCGCAGGCCGCAGCCAACCGCCAATTCGTCTCAGCAAGCAGCAGTTGCCGGCGGGCCCCACGTGCGCGCTGGGGGACGCGTCCATGGAAAGCGTCGAAAGTGTCGAAAAGAGTGGAAACAGCGGAAACAAGATGCTTGGGCCATGCCTGGACAGGGGTGGCGGTGTTCTGGGCCCGCTTTAGTCTTTCGCCAATGTGAGCCAAGAAAGACTTGGCTGCAGTGGCTGCAGTGGCTGCAGCCCTTGCCCCAGGGTTCGATGGGTGAGAGATCGCCGAGCCACACTCTTCCCTTCCCTCCCTCTCTTCTCTCCCCAGTTCGCTCCCAGCCCAGTCGTTGTCCACCTGTCTGCTGACCCTTGCATTTCCTTGCATCTCCCTCCGAGCCAAGTTCCCTGGACAGACAAGAAGAGTCTGGACTTGCCTGCCCACTTGTCCAATCCCTCCCCCTTACAACACAGTCTAACCCTTCCCCTCCCCCAAACTCAACATTTACCTCCTGCAGCTGCTGCACTGTTCCCAAAGCAGTAAACTTGCTCGCCGCCCCGCGTGCATTTGCCTGGGATTTCCTGCATCTGCCTTGCATTTTGTCCAGCAACATCTGCTGCACTGCACATGCACTGACTTCGCTGCGGTGCGCTGCACGCTTCCTCTTTGTCCTCCGTCCGTGACGTCCCATCTCTTGGCCCTTGCGACTTCGGCACAAGTCGGCCAACCTTCGATCGAGCAACTCTTGCGCTGCTCCCTGACCGCTTGCCCCCCTTCTCCTCGGGACTGTCGCGAGCCTCCCATCCCGTCTTGGGCCCGTCCAGCCGCCGTCCGATCACGCTTGCCCTGAGTCCGCCTCACTCGCACCTCCAACTTCCATCATCCCATCGCGAACCGCCCAATAAGCCGAGTATTTATACCCCCAACCACCGCCACGGGGACCAACTCTCCCCGCCGCCTCTTCCTCTCCCTCTCCTCAACCAGACCACCAGCCCCGACAGGCGCGCCTGACCCCAACTCCCGCCGTCATGTCTGGGCAGCGCCACAACAGGCTTCCTTGATATCTGCTCCGCAGGGGCTTGCATCGCAACCTTCTTCCTCCCAGGAGAATCGTTGCCCACTCATCACCACAACCGCCGCCACCGCCGCTCCACCACTCCGCCAGGAACAGCATCACCAGTTCCTCGGCCATCCCAACAACAGTCAATTGGTTCCTGCTTCCTCTCGCAAACCACCACCAAACTAATTGATCACCACTTCCTCCCACTTTCTCCCACAAACCATCACCAAACCAATTGCTTCCCAGTTCCCCCGAAAGACCACCATCAAAGCAATTGATTACCACCTCCTCTCACTTCGTCTCACTTGTTGCCACAAACACCTCTTCCCACCTGACATTTCCTACAAATACTTTTTTCCACAACACCTCCACAGCACTTCCTCCCACAGCCCATCGCCAATTCATATCCTGCTTCCGCTACAGATATCATCATGCCCTCCATGGAGGTGTTCAAGGGGCATGTTGTCCGCCAGCTCAAGGGTCTGCGGCCGGCATTTCTCGCCAAGAAGCCGCACTTCAACTTCATTTCGGCCCACTGTGAGCAGCGCCTCATACCCTCACTCACTCAAAGTGCCCACTAACCTGCTTCCCTTAGACTTCTATATCTTATCTCTTGTCATCATCGGTTCCGTCATCGTCTTCGGTGCAGGCAAAGGGAACCTAGACTACATCGACGCCCTCTTCTTTGCCAGCTGCGCTAGCACCCAGGCTGGCCTGAACACGGTCGACATCAACACGCTCAACACCTTCCAGCAGGTCATCTTCTACCTCTGGCCCATGATGTCAAACCCCATCACCATCAACTCTTTCGTCGTCTTCCTCCGCCTCTACTGGTTCGAGAAGCGCTTCCAGCATATCGTCCGCGAAGCCCGCCAGCGGAGGGGCACAATATCAAAGTCCAAAACCAAACCGAAGCGCGACGACGCCGACGTCGAGAGGGGCGTGAATGGCCGCAAGATCACCGTCATGCTCAATGGCGCCCGATCGCGCATCACCAACGACGGCATCCTCCTCGAGGACAACCCGCCCCACTCGTCCGATCAACACGAACTCTCTCCGTCCGCCCCGCCTTCGGACCAATCCGCCACCGACGTCGCGACTGACATCGCTGACGACTCGCCCGAGCCCCGCCGACCCGAGATCAAGTTCGCCCGCACGGTCACCAAGAGCGACGGCTTGGGCGAGGACGCCCTTAAGCTGCCCCCCGCCCGCTCCGACCAGGAGCATATCGCCATCCTCGAGCGCCAGCGCAAGGGGGATGACGAGGTGCTCCGCATCCCGAACCCGAGAGATGTCGAACGGGGCATGGCGCCACGGCGCGTCGAGGCCGGCGACGCCGAGGAGCCCGAGGCTCTCTCGCCCCGCGATGGGGCATTCAATTTTGGCCCCAGTACCGAGGCCCAAACGGTAGCACCCGAGAACCGCCAGCAGGCCATCACCATCGAGGAGCCGGATCGCCGCAAGCTCCAGCAATCTGAATCGGACGAGGTCGTCGAGGACGCAAAGGCCATGGCCCACACATTTGCCTTCCTCAAACTCCGGCGGCCCCGCTTTATGAGCCGGACGAACAATAAACTGCACAGCAGGGCCGATGAGCTGGGTGGGGCCGTATCCAAGGGCAAGAGGCGCCAGTCTCTCCAGACGATCCGTGGCGCCTTCTCGAGGGAAAAGGTCGAAGGCACGCCGTACCTGAGCTGGGAGCCGACCATTGGCCGCAACTCCGCCTTCCCTGACTTGACCGAGGAGCAACGCGAGGAGCTCGGCGGCATCGAGTACCGCTCACTCAAGACCTTGGCCCTGATCCTGACTGGCTACTTCTGGATCTACTCGGCGATTGGTGTCATCGGGCTGGTTCCGTGGATCCTGAGCGAGGAGCATTACGGCCAGATAGTCGACGCCGCGGGTGTTAGCAGGACTTGGTGGGCGTTTTTCACCTCCAGCTCGGCGTTCATGGATCTCGGCTTCACCCTGACCCCCGACAGCATGGTCTCGTTCGGCACGGCCGTGTGGCCCCTGCTGCTGCTGAGCTTCCTGATCGTCATTGGCAACACGGGCTTCCCTGTCATGCTGCGGTTCATCATCTGGGTCCTGTCGCACATTGTGCCAGTCAGCACGGGCCTGTACGAGGAGCTGCGGTTCCTGCTCGACCACCCGCGTCGCTGCTTCACCCTGCTTTTTCCCTCGGGCGCTACATGGTGGCTGTTCTGGCTCCTGGTGGTCATGAACGGGCTTGACCTCTTGTTCTTTATTGTGCTTGATGTAAGTCACCCCTTAACCCCTCCTCACACTGTTTACTAACCACCCCCTTAGCTTGGCAGCGGCCCCGTCGTCGACCTCCCCGGGGGCCTCAAAGTCCTCAACGGCCTCTTCGAAGCCGTCTCAACCCGCACCGCCGGCTTCGCAGTCGTCAACCTCGCCCAGCTCCACCCCGCCGTCCAGTTCTCCTACATGGTGATGATGTACATTTCAGTCTTCCCCATCGCCATCTCCGTCCGCCGCACCAACGTCTACGAGGAAAAGTGCCTCGGCGTCTACCACAGCCACGACATCGACGACACCGCGGCCCAGAGCGACCTCTCCTATGTCGGCTCCCATCTCCGCCGCCAACTCTCCTTCGATCTCTGGTACATCGTCGTCGGCTTCTTCATCATCCTCATCGCCGAAGGCAACAAGCTCATGGCCAACGACTTCTCCATCTTCGCCGTCCTCTTCGAGGTCGTCTCCGCCTACGGCACAGTCGGCATGTCCCTCGGCTACCCCACCGTCAACGCCTCCCTCTGCTCGCAGTTCACCGTCGTCGGAAAACTCGTCCTCATCGCCATGATGATCCGCGGCAGACACCGTGGCCTGCCCTACGGCCTCGACCGCGCCATCCTCCTGCCCAGCGAATCCCTCAATGCCACGGAAGCTGCCGACGCGGACGCCCGCATGGCGAGACACACTTCCCACACCTCGGCCACCGGCCCCAGGGCTTCCTCCCTCGGCAGACACATCAGCATTACCGGCGACCATAATATCCTCACGTCTTTGCTGCACCCCGGCCCGGCTATCCCTGTCGATCCGCCGCAGGACCTGCATCGCCGCTCGATGGATAGGGATCGTGGCGCTGGGGTGGAGGATGCGGAGCCGTATGCCACGAGGGTTAGCTCGAGACGGACGGAGGGGGGTGGACAGGGGGTGGTGAGGAGGTTTGATCCGGTTGTGTATGGGGCGCGGATGAGGGAGGGGGGGGAGGGGGAGTAATGGATGGGTTTTTTTTTCGGTCGGTCGGTCGGTGATTTCACGTTTCTTCCGTACGTTGGTTTTCACGACGGGTTTGTTTGTTTTTCAGCGGGGCGTTAAAATGGTGGGTTGGGTAGGTGGCAGTCTTGATTTATTTTTGAGTTGGGTTGCGAGATAAAGGGATATACTTGCACGGTACAGGCGGGCGGATATTTGCTCTTTGCTTCTTTACTTTACCCTTTCTTCTCTTTTGGCAATAGCCTTTTTCTTCCACCTGGCTGCCTTTTTTGGACATGGAGGGACATGGAGGGACGGACAGGACCCCATGGAGTTTATAGAGGGCGTGGTGCATTCATGACGGTCGTTTGATCAGGATCTTTCAGGTCGTCGTTTCTACACGCGGTCGTTTTCACGGGCGGTTGTCTTCATGGGCGGTCGTTTTGCACAGGTGGCATCAGTTTTTATTGCACATATACTTGGGCTGGCAGCTATAGAGGGCATCGCTTTGCTGATCAGGGGGGAGGGGGGGGAAGGGTTGAGCGGGCATGGAGTTTGATGGAGCAGGCGAGCAGAGGAGCAAAGGAGCGCAGGATAGACTTTGCAAGGTAGCTGCTAGCTGGCTACCTATTGCCGACCTAATCAAGCAGACGATACTTGCTAATTATCTTTCCTGTGGTATACCTGAAGGAATACTCCATTAGCGGTTGGTCTGCTCTGCCTGTCTCAGCACTCACTACATGCCTGAAGCTATTCATAGCAGAGCATGGCAGATCACTTAGTTAACTCAACGCAAATACAGCCAGTGATTATTCATATACCCATCCATTTATTTCAGTCTCCCGCTCCCTCCCTCGCTTGCTAAGTCTATGTATCAAACTCACTGTATCTCCCCCCCTCCCCATCCCAACTGGCAGACGGCCGCTATCAGACCGACTCTGCATGCAAATCTCCGCTGTCCCATAATGATGCCTGCTAAAAGCCAAAAACGCCAGTTTTGTGTGTCGCCCCCCGTCCCCCCCCAAAATACCAACCCGCGCCAGAGAGTATCTCGATCTTGTTCAAACCCAAACGAAGAACGACAAAATAGAAGGAAAAAAAAAAAACCGGCTGCAGTTGCTAAACACCGTCCCATCCCACAACCACAGACAACCCCCAGTGAAAACCAGAGACAACCCCATCACCTCCCCCGACTCTTATCCTTCTCCCTCTGAATCCCCTTGAAGAACTTACTCTGCCCCTCGGCGCCACCCCCCTTCTTCTTCCCCCCCGCCCTCAACGCCTTATTCGCCGCCTTATTCTGTTCCACATACGCCATATCCTGGCCCCCCGCAAGCTCACTCAACATCCCGGCCGTCCTCCTCACACCCGCCTTCCTCCTGCCCCCACCCCTCCCGCCGGCCTTACCGAACAGGTCGTCCGTCTCGACATCGTCCTCCCCGCCGCGCTCGTTGTCGACCAGGGTCCGTTGGAGGAGTTCCCGGGATTCCTGGGGCGTGGCGAACGCCAGGTCGGGTGTGTTTTCGATGTTTGCGAGCTGGGTGATGACCTTGAAGGCGTAGCCCTGGTCGACGAGAAAGGCTTGCCGCTTGGAGGAGTAGTACATTTCCTGGGTGTCTTTGGAGACGAGGGAGTAGAAGAAGGCGTTGAACCCTTCGTCGTTGCGGCGCTTGGCGCGGAGGATGCGCCCCAGGCGCTGGGCTTCTTGGCGGCGGGAGCCGAAGTGGGAGGAGATTTGGATGAGGCAGGTTGCTTCCGGGAGGTCGAGGGAGGTGTCGCCGATTTTGGAGAGGAAGAGGGTGTTGACTTCGGGGTTGTGCTGGAAGTTTTCGAGGACCTGCATGCGTTCCGACTGGGAGGTGCCGCCGTAGATGAAGACCTTTTTGAGCTTGAGGGCGTACTGTTTGAGGGAGTAGAGCTCGTCGGAGAAGACGATGATCTTGTCGCCGCGGGACTCGTGGTAGTTGATGAGGTACTGGCAGGCCTGGAACTTGCGTGGGTTCATGGCGTAGAGCGTCCGCTTCATGCGGGCGTTGGCGTGCAGGTACTCGTCGTAGAACTCGGGCGGCATGGGGCACCAGACCTCGGCGCATTGGACTTTCGCGATGTGGCCCTGCTGGGACAGTTCCATCCAGTTGGCCTCGTACAGCTTGGGACCAATGAGGAAGTTGAGATGGGAAATCTTGTCGTCCTCGCGCAGCAGGGTAGCTGTCAGTCCGAGCTTCGAGTGCGACTTGATGGACGAGATGACACGGCGGAACATCTCGGCCGGGACGACGTGAACCTCGTCGAGCAGCATCAACCCCCACTCGCGACCGCGCAAAAAGTCCATCATCTTCTTGGAGTCGTGGGACCGCTCGCGGCTGTTGGTCACCATGGAGTACGTGGTCACGATGATGCCCGTGCTGCCCGAGAACTTGTTCTTGCTCTCGGCGGTGAAGACGGCCACGTCGTCCGGGTTGATGTTGGACCACTTGAGGAACTCCTGGCGCCACTGGACGACCGACATGGAGCTGGTGCACAACACGATGACGCCCTTCTTGATGGTGCAGGCGGCCGTGATGCCGACCAGGGTCTTGCCGGCGCCGCAGGGCAGCACGATGATGCCGCTCTTGGCGCGGCCGTTGCCGAACATCTTGCTGAGGCTCTTCTCCTGGTAGGGGCGGATCTGGGTGTTGGGGCGGAGGTCGATTTCGAGGTTGGGGTTGACGTCGTCGTTCCTAAAGTCGTACTCCTCGAGGATGGGGAAGCCAATGTCGAGGCAGCGCTTCTGGACCGTCTCGACGTTGGCATCGGCAACCTCGAACGAGTGGACAGCCTCCTTATCGTCGTCATCGTCGTCCTCTTCCTCGTTGAGGTTGGTCAGCAGGCCGCCCTCCTGGTTGGGGTCGCCGGAGTCTGCGGCAGCGCCAGCAGCAGCGCCGGGCTTGCCTGCCTGGCTCAGGTTGGCCTGGCGGACGCCGGCGGCGTTCTGGGTACCGGGGATGACGAGGCCGCCCATGGTGGGGGCGAAGGTGGTGGTGTCGGAGCCGTGGATGCGCAGGGCGCCGATGACGGGGTCCTTGAGGAGGATCTGCAGGACATCGGCGTCGGCGCTCTCGATGAAGTAGCGGTTGTGCTTGAGGACCAGCTTGACCTTGCCGAAGCTCTTTGTGTATTCCTCGATCTTGCGGCGCACGGAAGCGGGCAGCGAGGTCTTGAGGAAGCGGTCGAGGGTGTTGATGATGTCGGAGGGCCGCAGGCCGATGGAGACGGCGGCGTACAGGCTGTGGGGGGTCAGGGCGTACTCGTGGATGAAGGCGGGGCGCGACTTGGGCTCGGCGATGGTGACGAGGAAGTCGGTGGCCTGGTCAGCGAGGGGGTTGAAGCACTCGAGCACGACGGTGCAGCTGCCCGGGTCGATCCAGAGCGGGCGGTTGGCGTGGTCGGGCTTGAGGGGGAGGTGGCTGTAGTCGCGCTTCCTAAACAGGTGCGAGGCGGCGTCGAGGCGGCGGGTGTCGCCGTCGTTTTGGCGGCGCGAGGCGTCTCCGACGGCAAACTTATTGACGAACTGGTCGGCCTCGCGGGTCATCAGGGCCTCGCGCTCCCTCTGGGCGTCCGAGATGTCCTCGTCGTCGATGTCGTCGTCGGGGTCCGACATGGCCGAGTCGTCGACGCTGCGCGGCGTCGCAGGCCCAGGGGTCGACATGGCCGATGCGCGGCCTGCCTTTGCAGCGGGCGCCTGGCTGCCGGGGGGCGCCTTTCGCTTGGGAGGCATTGTGGGTGTTGTGGGCGGTCGCTTGAATGGCCTGTCCGGGTTGTTGAAGGTCGGTCCGGATGCGCGCTGCACGACCACAAACAGGCGGGAGCCTGGGACTCCAGGTGTCCCGGGCGGTCGATGGGAATGAGCGACCTGTGTTTTAGTGGTGGTTAATTGCTGCGTGGGTGACTGGGAAGATCGGCAGGCCGAGGGAGGGCGGATGGAAGCCTGGTGTTGAAGGTGGGAATGGCGACGAGGTGGTTGTGAATCCAGGCATATTTCAGAGCAGGCGACATGCACCATCAGCACCTTGCAGGCAGCCTCGCCAGAGGTAGCGCTCAATTACTAATGTGGGGCGGCATGTCAACCATTCAGCGCAGCATTCGCCCCACCAGAATTCAGCCCACTCGCCCCGCCAGCCCGACAGCCTCAACGCTGTCCACCCATCCATCCCACCTCCCACGGCTCGCCTCGCGACACCCGAGCTGCACAATACAAAGAGCGAGCTGTGAATAGAAAGCTGTGAATAGCAAGCTGTGAATAGCAAGCTCCTAAACAGGAACAATACACAACAACACGCACTCTTGAACCCCCCATAACCGGCACAATGTGGTATGCCCCCCTCTCCCCTCCCACCCCTTCTCTTCCGCCCCTCTCTGCTCCCAAACTAACCCATGCCCTCCCTATCCAGCAAACACATCCTCAACGCCCAAGTCTCCATCCGGTCACCATGCTGTACGTCCCCCGCCAAGTTTAACCCCCTCCCCTTCCTACCTCCCCCCTCACCCATCATCCTAACGCCCCCCTCTTGTGCCCCAGGCCGCAAATGGTTCGACTGCCCCGAATGCCACGCCGAGCAGGAATCCCACCCCCTCCTCCAGCGCTTCGACATGACGTTCGCGTGCAAGAAGTGCAAGAAGTGCTTCCGCAAGGACGCGTCCGAGTTCGAGGAGGCGGACGAGTACTGCCCGCACTGCGACAACCACTTCGTGCTG